>Ga0265328_10000257_pt1 | contig 24470 bp, 22 predicted proteins | sample 41624metaG_FD_202086 | JGI IMG/M metagenome (GOLD analysis project Ga0265328, IMG submission 202086) | Rhizosphere microbial communities from Carex aquatilis grown in University of Washington, Seatle, WA, United States - 4-16-24 metaG | ecosystem: Host-associated > Plants > Roots > Rhizosphere...
CGTCGCATTCGTCATGGAAACTTCGCCTCACGCCTTTTCCGCGGCCAGATCTTCGTCCTCGAACAGGCCGGTCGGCAGTCCGTCTATGCTCTGCCGGTTCTTCTCGCGGCGATAGGCGTCGAGCGCTTCTTCACCCTTGGAGACGGCCCAGCGGTCGAGCCCGTCGCGCTCGCCCGCGTAATCGTAGAGCGGCACGGCGAAGCCGCAGGAAGTCTGTACCGATTCGACATCGAGCAGGATCATCTGCCGCGCGCCCGGCGGCTCCGCGCCGCCGAACGCCGAGCGCAGCAGGCGCGCATAGGCGTCGCCGCCGCGCGCCAGCGCCCGGCCGCGGCCATAGAGGCGCAGGATCAGCGGCGCGCCATCGAGGGCGCAGAACATGAAAGTGAGGCGGCCGTCGGCGCGCATATGCGCGGCCGTTTCATTGCCGCTGCCGGTGCGGTCGATATAGACGGCGGTCCGCTCGTCGATGAGGCGCAGCGTGTCGGCGCTCTTGGGCGAGACATTCACGCGCGCATCAGGCGCGGTGGAGGCGACGAAGAAGAGCTTCTGCTTCTCGATGAAGTCGCGATGCTGCGGCTCGATCGATGCGAAGAATTTGCTCATGACGCGCGATTCCGATCGTTGCCCCGCATCAGCCTAGCAGGCCGGCGTTTTTGGGGGCAAGCGGATTATCCGTGAGCGCGGCGGCGTCGGGCGTGTCCGGCGCCGGAATGCCCGCGACGGCGGCGTAGAGCTTCTCGACGAAGGACGGATCGAGATCCTCGACGATGAAGACGAGGCGCGTACGGCGGTCGGCGTCCGGCCACGCGGCGAGGCGATGCGGCGGATGGAAGACATGCTGCACGCCATGCACGGCGACGGGCCGCTCGCGATCGTCGGTGAGGCCGACGATTCCCTTCACGCGCAAGAGATGCGGGCCATGCGCCTGGCGCAGGATCTCGACGAACATATCGAAAGCCTGCGGAGTGAGCGGCGCGTCGCTGGTGACGCAGAAGGCGCGAATATGCGCGTCGTGACGATTGACGTCCTGATGCGCATGGCCGTGATCGTGATCATGGTGGTGATCGTGACCATGATCGTGATGATGAACCTCATGGGCCGCGGCGACCGCCTCGTCGTTGAGCCATTTGGCGACCTGCGGAATCTTGCCGGAGGCGTCGTAGAGCCCGCAGTCCAGCAGAGCGGCAGGGCTTGCCTCTCCCGTCGCGGCGATGAGCCGGCGCGCCGCCGGATTGAGCCGCGCCAAGCGCCGATCGAGCTCCGCGAATCGCGCGGCGCCCTCGGGAAGGTCGGTCTTGGTGATGATCAGCCGATCGGCGACGGCGGCCTGCTTGACCGCCTCCTCATGCGCGTCGAGCGTCGCCGCGCCATTCACCGCGTCGACGAGCGTCGCCACTCCGTCCAGCCGATAGCGCAGCGCCAAATAGGGATGCGACATGATGGTGTGGAGGATGGGCGCCGGATCGGCGAGCCCGGTCGTCTCCAGCACGACGCGGCGGAAGGGGCGGATGCGGCCATTGTCGAGCTTGCGCAGCGCATCCTCGAGCGCGGCGACGAGATCGCCGCGGATCGAGCAACAAATGCAGCCGGAGCTCATGACGATCATGTCGCCCTCGACATTCTCGACGAGCAGATGATCTATTCCGACTTCGCCGAACTCATTGATGAGGACGAGCGTGTCGGCGAGCTCCGGCGAGGCGAGCAGTTGGTTGAGCAGCGTCGTCTTGCCGGCTCCCAGAAAGCCGGTGAGGATGGTGAGTGGAATAGGCGGCGGCGGACGACGCGGCTCTGAACGCTCGGTCACTGTCATTCTGTCACTGCTCGGCGTCTTGCTGTCATTGCTCGGAATCTTGGCGCGACGGCGCGTGATCGCCGATCGCGTGCCTGTCGTTCTTGGCCGAGACACTCTTGGCTGAGACGCTTTTTGCCGAGACGCTCTTGGTGGGATTCTTCGCCGCGGCCTTGGGCGCCGGCGTCTTCGCGGGCGATTTGGTCGTCGGCGTTTTAACGGCGACATTCTTGCCCTGCGTGGGCTTGGCCGCCTTCACCTGCTTTTCCGTCTTTTCGGGCGTATCCGACTCGGCGGCCTCCTGCGGCGGCTTCTTCGCCTTGGCCGCTTTTTCTTTGGCCGGCGCGTGAGCGACCTTGGCCGCATGCTTGCGGCCAAGGCGCATCGAGAGAGCGTCCGGCGCCGCGCGGCTTATGGGCGAGGCGGCGGCGGCCGGCGGCTCATGGGCGTAGGCCGTGACCGTGGACGGCGAGCCGACCGGCGAGCCGGGATCGCGCACGCCGGCGACCGGGCCCTCATAGCCGGGCGTGCGGCCGAGGAAGATCGGGACCGGCTCGAAGCGCGCGCGGGGCAGGGCGGCGATGGTCTTGACGTTGACCTGATCGGTCGAGCCGTTCTCGCGCGGAATAACGACGTTCATATCCTCGACCTCGGCCATATATTCGGCGTTGGCCTTGCCGCGGTGGCGGCAGACGCTGTCGCGCATATCCGGCGCCTGGGCGACGCCGAAGGTCGGCAGCGAGGCGATCGAGCCCGCGGGCGAGCCGGTCATGAAGGCGCGGTCGAGCAGCGAGGCGGCCTTGGCCGTGCGGGCGGCGGCCGTCGGCGCGCCCAGCACGACGGCGATGAGCCTCTGCCCGCCATGGGTGGCGCTGGCCACGAGATTATAGCCGGCGGGGCAGGTGAAGCCGGTCTTCATCCCGTCCGCGCCCGGATAGCGGCCCAGCAGGCCGTTGTGCGTGGGGTGGATCTGCCGGCCGAGCTGCATCGCGCCAATGTTGAAGAAGCCCGCCGATTCCGGAAATTCCGTCAGCAGCGCGCGGCCGAGAATGGCGAGATCGCGCGCCGAGGTCACTTGCCGGTCGTCCGGCAGGCCATTGGGATTGGCCCAATAGGATTCGCGCATGCCGAGCTTGGCCGAGGCGCGGTTCATCTCATCGGCGAAGGCCTCGACCGAGCCCGAGACGCCTTCCGCTATGGTGACGGCTATGTCATTGGCCGACTTGACCATCAGCATGACCAGCGCATTGCGCATCGTCACCTCCGAGCCGACCGGAAAGCCCATTTTCGACGGCGCCATGGAGAGCGCGCGGGGCGAGACGATCATCGGCGTGTCGTATTGGATGCGGCCGGAGCGCACCGCGTCCAGCGCCACATAGACGGTCATCAGCTTGGTCAGCGAGGCGGGATACCAGGACTGGGTCGCCTGCTCCTGCGCCAGCACCTGCCCGCTGGCGACGTCGATGACGACGGAGGGCGCCGACGACGCCGACGACGCCGTGACGAGGGCGGCGGCGGCGAATAGGCTGCGTAGGGTCGATTTCGCGCTCATGTTCATCCGATCGGCCTCGGCCTCGGCCATTTTGTGGCCGAGCGTTCGATTCGAGACATAGTCTCGCTCCAAGGACGGCCCGAATATGGGCCGAATGTGGCGTAAACGCGCTCTGCGCCGTTTCGGGACGCCGGAAAGCGTCGTTATAGACAACGGTTAGTACGCCCGGACGATCAAAATTCGTTCCAACTGCCGGCGGAGGCGCGGCGCGCGCTCGCGGCCGTCGGAGCCGGGCTCAAGAGGGCCGCCAATTCTGGTTGGGCAGAATGAAGAGCTTATATCGGTCGTAATAATTCAATCCGGATGCGACCGATAGGCGCGCCAGAGCGATCGAGATCGAGTCGGCGGGATTGTGGCCGGGCGTCGATATTCGATCATTCACGACGAAGAGCGCGAGATCGCCGGCCCCGCGCCATTTTCCGTCGATGAGACGTTCTACTCCATAGCGCACATAGGCGGCCTTCAGATCGACGAAATAGCTGCCGACGACGCTGAGCTCCGCCGTCTGGGCGGGGCCGATCTGCCGGGGCGGCGGCGACCGCCAGCTCCCCCGTTTCAGCTGGATCGTCAGAAGAGAGAGCCGCACTTGGTCGGTGCTGTTGTCCAGGCCGAGAACCGTCGTTGTTTCGTCGGGCATCGCGTTCCCCCATGTTTCGTCGCCCGACGAACAGGCGAGACGCGTCGCCGATTGCGGATCGAAAGCTATTCGGCGTCGTTCGAATGGCTTTGGTGCGTGAGACGCGCGCCGAAGCCGTCAATGGAAGTGGAAGGTCTGCTCGAAGTCGCGACAGTCGGTTTCCATGTCGAAGGGCGGCGGCGGCAGCTTCAGCGAGGTGATCATGCCCGCCGCGACCAGCGCTCGGGCGTTATTGTCGTAGTTCGCGAAAGACGCTCTGGTGACGTGGCCTCTGAAATCGACATGGAATTTGATGGTCACTGTCCCGCGTCCCAAATTCAGCTTCGGCGCGCGTTCGCGGAGCTGGTGGGTGACGGTCTGTATCCAGGCCTTGTTTTCCGGGATCGCCATGCAGGCGGCCAGAGTGGGCCGCTCCGAGGGACCGAAGAGGGACTGCGCAACCGCCGCCGGCGACACGCCGATCAGACAAAATACGATGATTGCTCGAAACATGATGCGAAGCCTCCCGGGCGCCGGGGTCAGTTATAATGGAAGCTCTGCGAGAACTTGTAGCATCCATATTTTTTGATCGCTGCTCGGGAAAAGAGCGGCGGCGGCGGCAGCTTCAGCGACGAAATCGTGCTCAAGGCGAGGAGCGCCTGCTCGTTGTTGCCGGATTTCACGACTTGCGCATCGACCACGCGCCCGGCGGCGTCGACGCAGAAATGGACGGTCACGGTCCCGTGTCCGATCGCGAGGAGCGACGTGTGCTCGCGAACCTGCCGGGCGATCGATTGCCACCATTGACGGAATTCCGCCCGTTCGGCGTCTCGCGCGGGGTCTCCCGTTCCGCCGAGCCCGTCGAAAATAGATTGGGCCGTCGCTGGCTGGGCGAGAACGAGCAGAAAGGCCAAAAAAACCGCCGCCGCTTTCATAGTATCGATCCTCGAACGAAAGATAACGCTGGAAATTCGTCGAATGCGCCTCGTGGCTCTATCAATATCGGAACGCGTAGGGCGGTCAATATCCTATGCGCATGTGTCGAGCCCGACGAGCGCGCAACGGACGAGACTAGCGGGCGCCGCGGCGCGTTTTTCCGTCGTCCGTTTCATTCTTTCCGTTCGGAGCCGAGAGCGCCTCGCGGCGGGGCGACGCGATTGAGGGCGGTGATCGACAGAAAGCCGCCGATCCAGGCGCCGAGCGCGGCGAACAGGACATAGGCCCAGTTGGACGTGTAGCTGATGACCGCGAAGGCGGACAGCAGATACCAGACGCTGCTCCAGCTCGCGGCGGCGACGCGACGGCGCGCCGAAACCGCGGCGTTGAAGAATACATAGACAGCGTCGGTCACGGCGGTCGACACGGCGACTCCCGCCGCGATCGCCGGATCGAAAGGGGGGATATCCATTGCTTCGGTCTCCGGTCCGCGCCCTGATCGGGTAAGATGGCGCGACGAAGGTTTAGGAGGAGAGAAATGATATTTTGGGCCTCGGCGAGGTGTTCCAGCCTGCATCCTTGGCGCTGTCGAAGGTCCGCAATGTCGTGGAGCCGCTTTTGAACGATGTCCTCGCGAAGTCTAGCCTCGCAAAAATCGAAGCCAAGCTGCGTTATGTCCCGATCGTGATGCCGGAGGGCATGCGAGAGCGCTATCCAGCGCGCTCCAAGCTCAGAAAAAAGCAGATGATCTATGACTGTGCGCCGCAATTGAACTACGATATATTTGTCAGCGGCGCATTCGAGCGACAACTTCGTGAATATATGCTCGGAATCGAGTCGTCTGCCCCACGTTTATCGGGACTTGGGGCGTCTTCTGACCAAATAAAAGAATTCCAACAACTCATGAAAGCGCACATGGAGCGCATCCTCGATGAGCAGCTCGGAGAAACACGCCATTGAATGAGTTTCGGCGACGACGGTGAAGGCGCCACTGAAGAGGAGCGGCGCAGCTTCATCTTACGTGAATTAAGGGCGCCCGCGCTCAATAAGCGCGAGCGATCAAAATCTCCTCCACCGCAGGTCGGCCGGTGAAGACGCAAACGCCCTTCGGCGCGCTCTGCTCGAGCGGAATATTGCGCAGCGTCAGCTTCAGCGCCTTCAGCCGCGTCTCCACCTCCTCGAGCTCCGCGCCGGTCGGCCGCGCCCAGGGCGCGCGGACCCAGCCCTTGAAGGCTGCCGCGGCTTCGTCGTCTTCCGCCGCCTTGCCGAAATAATCGGCGATCTCGGCGAAGCTCGTCAGATCGGAGCGAATATTCGCCTCGAGCCGCGCCTTCGCCTCGGCGAACAGCGCCGCCTGGATTTCCGCGAGCAGGGCAGGGACCGCGGCCACGAATTCCGCGCGGGGCGTCGCCGACGAGACGATCTTGTCCCCATCGCGCAGCCGGTCGCGGCGGATCAGCGTCACCACATCGTTGGCGGCGTCGCGCGGACCGATCTCGAGAATGATCGGCGCGCCGCGGCGCACCCAGTCCCAGCGCTTATTGGCGGCGCGCGCCGGCTTCTTGTCGACGATGGCGCGCAAGGGCGCGCCGAGCGCAAAGAGCCCGTCCAGCTCGCCTTTGAGCTTGTCGCAAAAAGCGAGGACTTCCGCGTCCTCGGGCTTCTCGCGCAGCATGGGCACGATCACCACCTGACGCGGGGCGATGCGAGGGGGCAGGCGCAGCCCGTCATCGTCGCCATGGGTCATGATCACGCCGCCGATGAGCCGCGTCGACACGCCCCAACTCGTGGTGTGGCAGAACTCCAGCTCGCCGCTCGCGCTCTGGAAGCGGATGTTCTGAGCGCGAGCGAAATTGGTTCCGAGATAATGCGAGGTGCCGGCCTGCAGCGCCTTGCCGTCCTGCATCATGGCTTCGATGGAATAGGTGTTCACGGCGCCGGGGAAGCGCTCATTCTCCGGCTTCTCGCCGGCGACCACGGGCACGGCCAGCACATCTTCGACGATCTGGCGATAGACCTCGAGCATTTTGCGCGTCTCCTCGCGCGCGTCCGCCTCGTCGGCATGGGCGGTGTGGCCCTCCTGCCAGAGGAATTCGCTGGTGCGCAGAAAGAGCCGCGTGCGCATCTCCCAGCGCACGACATTGGCCCATTGATTGATCAGCACGGGCAAATCGCGATGCGAGCTCACCCAGCGGCGGAAGGCGTCGCCGATGATCGTCTCCGAGGTCGGCCGCACGATGAGCGGCTCCTCGAGCTTGGAGTCGGGATCGACGACGAGCTTGCCGTCCACCGCCTTGAGGCGGTGATGGGTGACGACCGCCATTTCCTTGGCGAAGCCTTCGACATGGCTCGCCTCCTGAGCGATGAAGCTCATGGGGATGAAGAGTGGAAAATAGCAATTGTCGTGGCCGGTCTCTTTGATGCGCTTGTCGAGCGCCCCCTGGATCAGCTCCCAGACCCCATAGCCCCAGGGCTTGATGATCATGCAGCCGCGCACCGGGCTCGTCTCGGCCATATCGGCCTCGGCGACGATGGCCTGATACCATTGCGCGAAATTCTCTTCTCTCGTGACCGACAGAGCGCGTTTCATCATTGCCTTCGGGGATTCGTTTTCGGGGTCTGGGCGGAGAGATAGCCCAAGCCCGCCGTCAAGGCGAGCGGAGCGGCGATATCCTCCGTTCGTGCGATGAATTCGCCGTGCCGGGTCTTTATGTATATAGTCCGCGCGAGCGTCCCCATTCGGTCCCGCAGGGCGCGAATGGAGCTCGAGCCCAACGTGATCGATAAGCTGGAATTCTTCATCACTGTCGCCAAAGAGCGCAGTTTTTCCCGCGCGGCGGAACTCTGCGGGGTGACGCAGCCCACGCTCTCGGCCGGGATCAAGCAGCTCGAGGACAGTCTCGGCGTCCTGCTCGTCAATCGCTCCTCGCGCTTCCACAGCCTCACCGCCGAGGGCGAGCGCGTGCTGGAATGGGCCAAGCGAATCGTCGCCGACACGCGGGCGATGCGTCTCGAGGTGCGGACGCTGAAGGAGGGGCTCGGCGGCCAGCTCAAGATCGCCGCCATCCCCACGGCGCTGACCATGGTGCCGGCGCTGACGACGCCTTTCCGCGACAAGCACCCCAATGTGCGCTTCACCATTCTCACCAGCTCCTCGACCGAAATATTGTCGATGCTGGATAATCTCGAGATCGACGCCGGCCTCACCTATCTCGACAACGAGCCCCTGGGGCGCGTGCGGACCGTGCCGCTGTTCTCCGAGCGCTATCGGCTGCTGACCGCCGCCGATAATCCGCTCGGCAATCGCGACAAGGTGACCTGGGCCGACGTCGGCCGCATTCCGCTCTGCCTGCTCACGCCGGACATGCAGAATCGCCGTATCGTCGAGCGGCTGATCCGCGACGCCGGCGGCGAGCCCGAGCCCGCGCTCGAATCGAATTCGGTCATCGTCCTCTTTGCCCATGTGAAGACAGGACGTTGGGCCACCATCCTACCCGAAAAGCTAGTCGACTCGCTGCGCGTCGCCGCCCCTTTGCGCTCGATCCCCATCGTCGAGCCCGAGGCCGTTCACGAGATCGGATTGGTCGTTCCGCACCGCGAGCCGACCATTCCACAAGTCGCCGCGCTCGTGGCCGAGGCAAAGAAGCTGGCGCGGAATCCGGGAGTTGGCGATCTATAGGAATCGCCTATGATATAACCGTTCCAGATTATTGATCCCGCCGCCTTTTTGCGGCACTGTTCGGGCAATTACCTAAAATGGGCGGCCATCGCCCGTGATGGTCCGCTCTATAAGAACGGGGAAGAAATGTCTGGCGCTGTTCCGTGGAACGAGGCGCGGGCCCAGGAGATCATCGACGCCCATCTCGGGCTCGAGGGTCCAGGCCTGCCTATCCTGCATGCTATCCAGGAGGAATTCGGCTATGTGCCCGAGGCGGCGGTGCCGCAGATCGCGCAGGCGCTGAACATCTCCCGGGCCGAGATGCATGGCGTCGTCAGCTTTTATCACGACTTCCGCCGCGAGCCGGCCGGTCGCCACGTGCTGAAGCTCTGCCGGGCGGAGTCCTGCCAATCCATGGGGTCGGAGAAGATCGCAAAGGATTTCCTCGAGCGCCTGAAGCTCGAATGGGGCGCGACGACCAATGACGGCTCGCTGACTATCGAGGCGGTCTATTGCCTGGGCCTGTGCGCCCACAGCCCGGGCGCGCTCTACGACAATGAGCCGGTCGGCCGCGTCGACGCCGAAATTCTGGACGAGCTGGCGGCGGAGGCGCGCAATTCATGACCAAGGTCTACGTTCCCCGCGATATGGCCGCGCTCGCGGTCGGCGCCAAGCGCGTCCTCGCCGCGATCGAGAAAGAAGCCGCCGCGCGCGGCGAGACGATCCAGATCGTCCGCAACGGCTCTCGCGGCCTGCTCTGGCTGGAGCCGCTGGTCGAGGTCGAGACGCCGGAAGGGCGCATCGGCTACGGCAATGTGAAGCCCTCCGACGTTCCTTCGCTGTTCGACGCCGGCTTTCTGAAGGGCGGGGCGCATCCGCTCTCGATCGGCAAGGTCGACGAGCATCCCTATTGGGCCAAGCAGACGCGCGTGACCTTCGAGCGCGTCGGAATCATCGATCCGGTCGATCTCGACGATTACGTCGCCCATGGCGGCGGGCAGGGCCTCGCCAAGGCCTTCGAGATCGGCCCGGCCAAGGTCATCGAGGAAGTGACGAAGTCCGGCCTGCGCGGCCGCGGCGGCGCCGGCTTCCCGGCCGGCATCAAATGGAAGACGGTCGCCGACGCTCCGGCCGATCGCCGTTACGTCGTCACCAACGCCGACGAGGGCGATAGCGGCACTTTCGCCGACCGCATGGTGATGGAGGGCGATCCTTTCGTCCTCATCGAGGGCATGACGATCTGCGGCTACGCGATCGGCGCGAGCAAGGGCTTCATCTATCTGCGCGCGGAATATCCGCAATGCGCCGAGGTGCTGACCGAGGCGCTGGAGGCGGCGCGCGAGGCCGGCTGGCTCGGCCCGAATGTGCGCGGCTCCGGCTTCGCCTTCGACATAGAGCTGCGCATCGGAGCCGGCGCCTATGTCTGCGGCGAGGAGACCTCGCTGCTCGAGAGCCTCGAGGGCCATCGCGGCATCGTGCGCGCCAAGCCGCCGCTGCCGGCGCATGTCGGCTTCATGAGCCGGCCGACCGTCGTCAACAATGTGCTGACGCTCGCCACCGCCCCGGCCATTCTCGCCAAGGGCGGCGAATATTACGCCTCCTTCGGCGTCGGCCGCTCGCGCGGCACCATGCCGCTGCAGATCGCCGGCAATGTGAAATATGGCGGCCTCTATGAGACGCCCTTCGGCCTGACGCTCGGCGAGATCGTCAATGACATCGGCGGCGGCACGCTCACCGGCCGGCCGGTGCGCGCCGTTCAGTGCGGCGGCCCGCTCGGCGCCTATGTGCCCCCGTCGCTGTTCGACACGCCCTTCGACTATGAGGCGTTCCAGAAGCACGACAGCCTCATCGGCCATGGCGGCCTCGTCGTTTTCGACGACACCGTCGATATGGCGCAAATGGCGCGCTTCGGCATGGAGTTCTGCGCGATCGAGAGCTGCGGCAAATGCACGCCCTGCCGCATCGGCTCCACGCGCGGCGTCGAGACGATCGACAAGATCGTCGAAGGCGTCGATGTGGAATCGAATATCGAGCTTCTGTCCGATCTCTGCCACACGATGAAATTCGGATCCCTCTGCGCGCTCGGAGGGTTTGCCCCATATCCTGTCGAGAGCGCTCTTCGTCATTATCCGGAAGATTTCCGCAAAGCGACGCTTCCCGCCGCCGCCGAGTGAGGAGCAAAGCCATGACACTCGTCAAAGAAATCGATTACGGCACGCCCGCCGCCAAGTCCGATCGCCAAGTCACTCTGACGATCGACGGCCAGCAGGTCACCGTGTCGGAAGGCACATCCATCATGCGCGCGGCGGTGGAGCTCGGGACCGAAATCCCCAAGCTCTGCGCCACCGACACTCTGAAGGCCTTCGGCTCTTGTCGTCTCTGCGTCGTCGAGATCGACGGCCGTTTCGGCACGCCGGCCTCCTGCACCACGCCGGTGCTGCCGGGCATGAGCGTCCACACGCAGACGCCGCGCCTCAAGGCCATCCGCCGCGGCGTGATGGAGCTCTATATCTCCGATCATCCGCTCGACTGTCTTACTTGCGCCGCCAATGGCGATTGCGAGCTGCAGACGATGGCGGGCGCGGTCGGCCTGCGCGACGTGCGCTATGTCTATGACGGCGCCAACCATGTGTTCGCCCGCAAGGACGGCAAGGCGAATTTCGAGTGGAAGCCGAAGGACGAGTCGAACCCCTATTTCACCTATGATCCGTCGAAATGCATCGTCTGCAATCGGTGCGTGCGCGCCTGCGAGGAAGTGCAGGGCACCTTCGCGCTGACGATCGACGGCCGCGGCTTCGACAGCCGCGTCTCGCCCGGCGCGGACGAAGCCTTCATGGAGTCGGAGTGCGTGTCCTGCGGCGCTTGCGTGCAGGCCTGCCCGACCGCGACGCTGACCGAGAAGTCGGTCATCGCCATCGGCCAGCCGGAGCATTCGGAAGTCACCACTTGCGCCTATTGCGGCGTCGGCTGCACCTTCAAGGCGGAAATGCGCGGCGAAGAAATCGTCCGCATGGTTCCCTGGAAGGACGGCAAGGCCAATCACGGCCACAGCTGCATCAAGGGCCGCTTCGCCTATGGCTATGCGCTGCACAAGGAGCGCATCACCTCGCCGATGATCCGCGACAAGGCGACCGATCCTTGGCGCGTCGTCTCCTGGGACGAGGCCATCGCCTTCGCGGCGGATCGCTTCAAGGCCATTCAGGAGAAATACGGCAAGCGCTCGGTCGGCGTGATCACCTCCTCGCGTTGCACGAATGAGGAGACCTATCTCGTTCAGAAGCTCACCCGCGCGGGCTTCGGCAACAACAACACCGACACTTGCGCGCGCGTCTGCCATTCGCCGACGGGCTATGGCCTCAACCAGGCCTTCGGCACCTCGGCCGGCACGCAGGACTTCGACTCGGTCGACGACACCGACGTGATCCTCGTCATCGGCGCCAATCCGACCGACGCGCATCCGGTGTTCGGCTCGCGCATGAAGAAGCGCCTGCGCGAGGGCGCCAAGCTCATCGTCGTGGATCCGCGCCGCATCGATCTCGTTCGTTCGCCCCATATCGAGGCGGATTATCATCTGGCGCTGAAGCCCGGCACCAATGTCGCCATCGTCACCGCGCTGGCGCATGTGATCGTGAAAGAGGGCCTCGTCAACGAAGCCTTCGTGCGCGAGCGTTGCGATTGGGACGAGTTCCAGGATTGGGCCGCCTTCGTCTCCGAGGAGCGCAACAGCCCCGAGGAAGTCGAGAAGCTCTCCGGCGTTCCGGCGGCGGATATTCGCGCTGCGGCGCGGCTCTACGCCACCGGCGGCCGCGCGGCCATCTATTACGGCCTCGGCGTCACCGAGCACAGCCAGGGCTCGACGACGGTCATGGCTATCGCCAATCTCGCCATGGCGACCGGCAATCTCGGCCGTCGCGGCGTCGGCGTGAACCCGCTGCGCGGACAGAACAATGTGCAGGGCTCCTGCGACATGGGCTCCTTCCCGCACGAGCTGCCCGGCTATCGCCACATCTCCAACGAGGCGGCGCGCCATTCCTTCGAAGAGGCCTGGGGCGTCGAGCTCGACAATGAGCCGGGCCTGCGCATCCCCAATATGTTCGACGCGGCGATCGCGGGCGAATTCAAGGGGCTCTACTGCCAGGGCGAGGACATTCTCCAGTCCGATCCGGACACGAAGCATGTCTCCGCCGCGCTCTCCGCGATGGAGTGCGTCATCGTGCAGGATCTCTTCCTGAACGAGACGGCGCATTACGCTCATGTGTTCCTGCCGGGCGCGAGCTTCCTCGAGAAGGACGGCACTTTCACCAACGCCGAGCGCCGTATTCAGCGCATCCGCAAGGTGATGAGCCCGAAGAACGGCTATGGCGATTGGGAGATCACCCAAATGCTCGCCAAGGCCTTCGGCCTCGACTGGAACTATTCGTATCCCAGCGAGATCATGGACGAGATCGCGCGGCTGACGCCGACCTTCAAGAACGTCTCCTATGCCAAGCTCGACGAGGTCGGCTCCGTGCAATGGCCGTGCAACGACTCCTCCCCGGAGGGCATGCCGATCATGCATATCGAGGGCTTCACGCGCGGTAAGGGCAAATTCGTCATCACCGAATATGTCCCGACCGACGAGAAGACCGGGCCGCGCTTCCCGCTGCTGCTGACGACGGGCCGCATCCTGTCGCAATATAATGTCGGCGCGCAGACGCGGCGCACCGAGAACAGCCAGTGGCATCCCGAGGACGTGCTCGAGATGCATCCGCACGACGCCGAGCTGCGCGGCGTGCGCGACGGAGATTGGGTGCGCATCGCCAGCCGCGCCGGCGAGATCACGCTGCACGCCAAGGTCACCGACCGTGTGGCGCCGGGCGTCGTCTACACCACCTTCCATCACCCGCTCTCGCAGGCGAATGTGGTCACCACCGATAATTCGGACTGGGCCACCAATTGCCCCGAATATAAGGTGACGGCGGTGCAGATTTCGCCCTCCAACGGTCCGACCGAGTGGCAGGAGCAGTATCGCGAGCTCTCCGAAAGCGCGCGTCGCATCGCGACGGCCGCGGAGTGACGTAGGGTCCAATCGATGTGCGCGACTCCTTCTCCCACTCGTGGGAGAAGGTGGCCTGGCGCAGCCGGGCCGGATGAGGGCGCCTCGTCGTAACGCGGTCGATTGAACGGGCCGGTTCCGGAGATGATGGGCCTTGTTGCACGGTCCCTCATCCGACCCCGCTGCGCGGGGCCACCTTCTCCCGCAAGCGGGAGAAGGAGCGCGCGCTGGAGATAGATTCTGGATGAACGAAGACCTCCCCGCCGCCAGCCTTCGCGTTCCGTGCATCGCACGGCGCGACGACGTTGCGTCGGACGGTTCCCGCATCATCCCTGAAGAGACCCCCATTGCCTTCACCTATGGCGGCTCGACGCATGCCGTGATGATGGCGACGCCGGCCGATCTCGAGGATTTTTCGCTGGGCTTCGCGCTCACCGAAGGGCTCATCGATTCTGTCGCCGAGGCCGGCGAATTCGAGATCGTTTCCTCGGAGGCTGGCATCGAGCTGCGCAGCTGGCTCGCCGGCGGGCGCCAGGAGGTCTATGCCGCGCGCAAGCGCTCCATGGCGGGGCCGACCGGCTGTGGCCTCTGCGGAATTGAGAGCCTCGAGCAGGCCAGCCGCCCGCTGCCCGTTCTCGACAATGCATTGCGCGTGTCGTCGACCGCGCTCATCGCGGCGATGGATCGCTTGCCCGGTGCGCAGACGCTCAATCGCGAGACGCGCGCCGTCCACGCCGCCGCCTTCTGGGCGCCGGATTCGGACGCGCTCGTCCTGCGCGAGGACGTCGGCCGCCACAATGCGCTGGACAAGCTCGCCGGCGCGCTGGCGCGCCAGGGCGTTTCCGCTTCGACGGGCGTCGTGCTGATGACGAGCCGCATCTCCGTCGAGCTCGTTCAAAAGGCCGCTCGTATCGGCGCGCCGATCATCGCCGCAGTCTCCGCGCCGACGGCTCTGGCCGTGCGCACGGCGGAAAAATGTGGCATGACATTGGTCGCAGTCGTGCGCGGCCGCGACTTCGAAATCTTCACCCACCCCGAACGCATTCTGGAACAGGTCTCGACCCATGTCGCATAATTCGGCCGACCGGCTCGTCAAAATGGCTAATCAGATCGGTCAGTTCTTCGCCTCGCAGCGGCATTCGGACGCGGTCGCCGGCACGGCCGAGCATTTGAAGAAATTCTGGGATCCGCGCATGCGCGCCGGCATCATCGATCATGTCGCCCATGGCGGCGCGGGCCTCGACGAGGTGCCGCTGCAGGCCGTCCAGAAGCTCGCCGCGAAGTAGAGCCGAGCGGCGGGCGTCTTCTCGGCGAGGAGCTTTCGGCTCAAGCGCCGACATCGTCCGTCGTTCTACTCCAGGCGACAGCTTCGAGCTGCTGCGTGTTCGCCTGACAGCGTCGGACGATCAGCCGAATGAGATAGAGCCCGAACTGTGGGTTCTGAAAATAAAGCTGCTCGAACTCCTCATAGGAGATCGACAGCAGCCGGCAATCGGTGAGCGCGCGCGCTGTCGCCGTGCGCGCGCCTTCCTGCGTGAACAGCGCCATCTCGCCGAACAGCGTTCCCGGCTGCAGCACGACGCCGACCTCCGAGAGCTCGATCTCGCCCTTGGTCAGCATATAGGCTCGGCTCGCCTCCTCGCCTTTGCGAAACAGGATAGCGCCGGCCTTCATCTCGCATGGATGCATGAAGGGCTTCAGCCATTCGACCTTCAGTTCGCCATCCGCGGCGCGCTTGACGTTCGCCACCAGCTTGCGCATCTCGCGCAGACGTATGAGGTCGAGCGGAAACAAGATCAGGTAGCGGGTGAGGACGGCCAGATTCCCGCTCGAAGCGCCGACGATGACGCCGAGAAAATTCGCGATCGCCGATGCGATCCGCAAGCGGATCATCGTTTTCGAATAGGCCGAGACGAGAGAGGCGGCCGTTTGCAACCATGCGGTCGCGATGAGCAGATTGAGAATATGATCGCTCACTCGATATCTCCAGGGAAGCGGAGCTTCGCCGGAGCGGTTCTACTCTTCTTTGGCGTCACAGATAGCCTTTTTCGCGCGCAGACGTCTCGAACGACACGCCAGGCTCAGCGCGCGAGCCGCTCGAGCACCTCCTTCGTCGCGAATCCATCCGCCGGCTGCACGCCCTCGCTCAGCTGAAAGGCGTGCACGGCGTTGCGGCTGGTGCGGCCGAGCTTGCCGTCGATCGCGCCGCGATAGAAGCCGCGCGCGGTGAGCAGGCGCTGCATCTCCTTGCAATCCGCCGTCGAGAGCGCCGCGATCTTCTTCGGCCAGGGCGCGATGGGCGCGCGTCGTCCTGCGATTCGGTCGGCGAGCAGTCCGATCGCCAACGCATAGGCGTCGGAGGTGTTGTATCTGCGGATCACCTCGAAATTATCGGTGATGAGAAAGGCCGGCCCCGCCGCGCCCGCCGGAAGATAGAGGCTCGCCGGCCCGCTCGCCGGCAGCGATCCACCCTCGGCCTTCGCCACGCCCAGCGCACGCCATTGCGCGAAATCGAGATCGAAGGCGGCATAGTCGAAATCCTTGGGCAGGACGACCTCGACCGCCCAGGGCAGGCGAGGATCCCAGCCGGAAAATCTCAGGAAATTAGCGACAGAGGCGAGCGAATCGAGCCTGTTCGTCCAAATGTCGGGGGCCGAGTCGCCACTATAGGCGGTCGCATATTTCAGATAGGCCGAGGGCAGGAACTGCGGCTGACCCATCGCCCCCGCCCAGGAGCCGCGCAGCCGCGCGCGGGTGACGTCGCCCCTCTGCAGCATGACCAGCGCCGCGACGAACTCATCGGAGAAGATCGTGCCCCTGTGGCCGGCATAGGCCAGCGTCGCCAGCACGCGCAGCGTGTCCGCGGCGCCGGTCGCGGAACCGAAATTGCTTTCCACCCCGAGTATGGCGAGAGCGATCTCGGACGGAACGCCGCTGCGCTCCTCGATCGTCGCCGCCGGCGCGGAGAGCTCGGCGGCGAGCGCGCGTCCCCGCGCCACACGCGCCGCGCTCACCGCGCCGGAGACATAGGAGGGGATGGAAATGGTGAACTCGGCTTGAGCCTGTGGGCGCCGCAGCAATCCGGGCTCCGGCGTGAGGCCGGCGACCGCCGAATCGAAAACCTCGCGCGAGACGCCGGCGTCGCGCGCCCGCGGCCATAGTTGCTGCAGGAAATGGTCGAGATCAGAACCGGCGGCGCTTTCCTGCGCCAGCGCGCAAGGGCCGAAAAAAGCCGTCAGGACAAAGAGTAGGAAAAGGGCCGGCAATGTTTTGGACGCATCGCGGCGACTGGCGCGGGCGCGACCGAAACCTTGTCTCATTTTTGCCCGCGAGCTTGGCCATTCTTTGGAATCTTTACACTTTTGGCCATTTTGTTTGACACTTCGCTGCGCTGCGTTTTCAATCGACATGTCTCGACTTCCACAAGGAGCCGCGAGCAGGACAGGACCCAAGGCGGAACGGAAATGACGCATCAACCCATGATTACGAGTTTTCGTGCGCCGATCCAGCTCGGAAAAAAGGCGACCCCCATCAAAGAAGAGCATGAGTTGAAGGCCAAGCTGAGAGCCGCCGGCCTTCGCCCCACCTCCCAGCGCATCTCGCTCAGCAAGCTGCTCTACGGCAATGGCGACCGCCATGTGAGCGCCGAAGCCCTCCACGCCGAAGCGCGCGAGGCCGGCCTGCAGATGTCGCTTTCGACCGTCTACAACACGCTCAATCAATTCGCCGACGTGGGTCTGTTGCGAGAGATCGCCGTGCAGGGCCCGCGCACCTATTTCCACACCCGCACTGCGCCGCATCACCATTTCATGGACGAGGTGAGCAAGCGCATGTTCGACGTGGTGGACGGCTCCGTCGAATTCGCCAAGCTTCCCGCGCCGCCCGAGGGCATGGAGATCGTCGGCTGCGACGTGATCATCCGCCTGCGGCCCAAGCGCAAGGCGTAAGCGGCTTTCGGAAGCGATCCCTCCCGCTCCCTCCCCAGAGTCGCGGGAGAGGGGTCGGGGAGGGGGCTTCTCCGATCAGCCGAGCAGCCTGGCGATCTCCGCCCGCAGGCCATCGGCTATGTCCGGCCGGGTCAGTCCGAAGGCGAGATTGGCCGCCAGAAAGCCGAGCTTCGATCCCGTGTCATAGGTCTTGCCGTCGAAGCGCACGCCATGGAATGCCTGCGAAGCGGCCAGCGTCACCATTCCGTCGGTGAGCTGAATTTCGCCGCCCGCGCCTTTCTCGCCCTTGGCCAGAATGTCGAAAATCTCCGGCTGGAGAATATAGCGTCCCGAGATCATCAGATTGCTCGGCGCGGTTCCGCGCGGCGGCTTCTCCACCATGCCGGTGATCTCGAAGCTCGCGCCGAAATCCTGGCCTACCGAGACGATGCCATATTGATGCGTCTCCTCCGGCGGCACTTCCTCCGCCGCGATCACATTGCCGCCATGCGTCTCATAGGCCGCGACGGCCTGGGCGAGGCAGCGGCTCTTCTTCGGCCCATTGCCGAGCGTCACCATATCCGGCAGCAGCACGGCGAAGGGCTCGTCGCCGACGATCTCGCGCGCGCACCAGACGGCGTGGCCGAGACCGAGCGGCGCCTGCTGGCGGGTGAAGCTCGCCGCGCCGGCGGGCGGCAGATCGGCGATCAGCGCGTCATATTCCTTGATCTTGCCGCGCTTTTTCAGCGTGTCCTCGAGCTCATAGGCGATGTCGAAATGATCCTCGATGACGCCCTTGTTGCGCCCGGTCACGAAAATGAAATGTTCGATGCCGGCCTCGCGCGCCTCGTCCACCACATGCTGGAGCACGGGGCGATCGACGACGGTCAGCATCTCCTTCGGCACCGCTTTGGTCGCCGGGAGGAAGCGCGTGCCGAGGCCGGCCACTGGAAATACAGCCTTGCGAATGCGTTTGCTCATGATTAGTCCATTCGGAGCGAGTGTGACCCGGGCGTGAGACAGCGACGCCCGAGCAGTTTTTCGGAAAAAGTCGAAACCGATTTCCGAGCATATCCCGCAACGGCGAAAGACGAGCGCCTAGCCCACGCCGGGCCAGGAATCGTCCTTAACCATTGGCCGTTAATTTCCCGTGATGACGTCTTCAGCAGGAAGGGCGCGGAATGACCATTCTCGTGACCGGCGGCGCCGGCTATATCGGAAGCCATATGACGCTCGAGCTGCTCGACGCCGGCGAGAGCGTCGTCGTGCTCGACGACCTCTCCACGGGCTTTCGCTGGGCGGTGCCGGACCAGGTTCCGCTCGTCGTCGGCGATTTCGGCGACGAGGCGCTGCTGCGCGATCTGTTCGCGCGCTACGAGATCGAGTCGATCATTCATTTCGCGGCCAAGATCGTGGTTCCCGAGTCCGTCGCCGATCCCCTCGGCTATTATTCGAACAATACGGCGAAAGCGCGAGCTCTGCTGGCCAGCGCGGTCGCCGCGGGAGTGAAGCGCTTCATCTTCTCTTCGACGGCGGCCGTCTATGGCGACCCCGAGCGCAATCCGGTGACGGAGGACGAGAGCCTGAAGCCGGTCTCGCCCTATGGCCGCTCCAAGCTGATGGTCGAGTGGATGCTCGAGGACGTGTCGCGCGCGCATGATTTCTCCTATGTAGCGCTGCGCTATTTCAACGTCGCGGGCGCCGATCCCAAAGGCCGCTCCGGCCAGTCGACGCCCAAGGCCACGCATCTCATCAAGGTCGCCGTGCAGGCGGCGCTGGGGCTGCGCCCCGGCATGCAGGTGTTCGGGACCGACTATCCGACGCCCGACGGCACGTGTCTGCGCGATTATATCCATGTCACCGATCTCGCCCGCGCCCATCTCGACGCGCTGCGCCATTTGCGCGGGGGAGGGGAGAGCCTCGTCTGCAATTGCGGTTATGCGCACGGTTTTTCGGTGCTCGAGGTGATCGAGACGGTCAAGCGCGTCTCGGGCGTCGATTTTCCGGTCGAATTCGCCGGCCGTCGGCCCGGCGATCCGGCCGCGATCGTCGCCGCCAATGACCGCATCCGCGCGAAGCTCGGCTGGACGCCGCGTCACGACGATCTCGAGACGATCGTGCGCCAGGCGTTGGACTGGGAGCGCAAGCTCGCTGCGCGTAACGATAGTGGAGCGTAGCGTATATATTACAGAAATATTTCGATACGCTTCGGATATGGGGAGAAAATGCCCGGATTTCCAAGTATTTCTAGGCATTAGAGCCTCGGGGCGGAGACTATCGGTAAGTTCTGCGTAAGGCCGGCGGCGGACAGTCGCGCGCGTCCGCTCTCCTTCGGGGAAACGCAGAATGTCCATATCGAGTCTCGCTTCCAGTGCGGTTCAGACCGCCTCTCATCACCATTCCCGGCATACGAAAGACGTCGACGACACGACCGCGGCGACCGCCGCGAGCGCGGCGACGACCAGCTCCACCTCTTCGACGCAGACGAGCGCCGTCGATCCGACGTCCGCGATCGATTTCCGCAGCCCCGGCTCCGGCCAGCTCGCGGCGCTGCTCTTTGCGAGCGACTCGCAATCGACGAGCTCCGCCGATCAGACCGACAGCGCGTCTTCGGATTCGAGTTTCGCCTCGACGGTCGCGAGCCTGCTGAAGGCGGTCGATTCCGGCGATACGGCAACGGCCAAGACCGCCGCCACGAGCCTGCAGAGCCTGTTGCAGCAGTCCTCGACGACGCTGGACTCGTCGAGTTCGTCGCCCTCGTCTTCCTCGGACGGCAAGTCGGGCTTCCTCTCTGATCTGCAGACGCTGATCTCGGCGGTGCAGTCCGGCGACACCACCACCGCGCAATCGACCGCGACCAAGATCGAGAGCCATTTGCAGGCGCCGCCACCCCCGCCGCCGCCATCCTCATCTTCGTCGGACGGTTCGGATTCGACATCCTCCTCCTTCGTCTCCGACCTCGCGACGCTGCTCAATGCGGTGCAGTCGGGCGATACGACGACGCAGAAGAGCTCCGCGACGAGCCTCGAGAGCGATCTCACTTCGCTCCTGTCCTCGTCTTCGACCGATACGTCGTCCTCGACCGACTCGTCCTCATCGTCTTCGACGATCGTCGACGATCTCAAGACGCTCATCACCGCCGCCAAGAGCGGCGACACGAACGCCGCGCAATCGAGCGTCGAAGCTTTGTTGAAGGATCTCGTCGCCCAGCAGCAGGGCGGTCAGACGACGACGTCGTCGCAGAGCGCGTGAAAGTGACGAGGCGGCCTCACCAGACGATCTTCAGGCCGCCTTTGCCCGCATAGGACTGCGTGCGTCCGCCATATTCGCCTTCGAAAGAGGCGAATATGGCGACAGAGGCGCTCATGTCGAGCCGCAGGCCCGCTTTGGCCTGAACGAAATTGGAGTCGGGCCGTGCGCCCGCTATGGTGAAAGCGGCCGACGGCGCCGAGCCGAAAGTCGCGGTCAAATCGCGCGCCGGCTCGAATTCATGCACATAGGCGATCGAGAGATCCGGCGTCAGCCGCCCGCCGCCTTCGAGCGCAATGCTGCGATGAACCCGCGCGCCGAAATAGACGGGCAGGGAGTCGGTTTCGCGCGGCGCGACGACGAGCCCGCCGAGGCCGGGGATTCCCGGGACGAGGGCCGTCGTCTCGGTAAAGCCATCCGTCCAAATATGCGCCGTCTCGACCGCGGCGAAAGGCGTCGCGCGCAAATCGAAAATATCGACGTCGCGGCCGACTTCGACGCGCGCGCGCAGCACGCGGCTCTCGAAATTGCCGTTCGCCGTCTCTCCCGTCCCGACGCCGAAGATCGTGCGCCGCGAATAATTGTCGAAGTCCGAAAAGCTCAGCGACGCGGAAATATAGTTCGGATCGAAAGTGAAGACGCCATAGCCGCCGATGTGCCAGCCATGCGTATCGACATGCGTCGAGCGCAGATTGGTCGTCGCGCCGCCGGCGCTATAGCCGCCCGCGAGGCCGAGCAGCAGATTGGGAAGCACGGCCGCGTCGAGACCGATGGCGCCGCCGCCGAGACTTGTCTGCTGCGTCGCCGAGCCCAGCGCCGCGTCGCCGCCGACGCGCGCGCTCTGCCCGAAGCCCGAGAGCCAGACGCGCCAAAGACGCGCGGGCTCCTTCGTCGGGCGCAGCGTGATCGGTCCCTTCTTCGACTCCAGCGACGCATAGGAGAGCGCCGGCGATGAAAACGCGGTGACGCCATTGGCGTCGCGCGTCTCGCCCGAGCGCCAGAATTGTCCGGCGTCGGCGAGGGCCCCGCCGAACAGCCGGTTCGATTCGAGGCCGACATTCAGCGCGCCGGCGACGCCTTCGCCGGAGAGTCCGTCGAAGGCCGCGCGCGCGCCGGCCGCCGATTTGCCGACGACCGCGAGGAAGAGCGGGCTCGCCGTCGGCGTCGTGTCGAGCGCCGCCGCGATGGCGCGCTGATTGCGATTGGCCGCGACGCTCTGGAAGAACACGCCATTGCGAGAGAGCGTCAGAAAAGCGTTATTGGCGTTGTAGGAGAGCGAAGGCGTCAAAAAGGCGAGATCGGTGGAGACCGAGGCAAAGGAGCCGCTGACGCCGCCCGCCGCCTGCACGATCGCGTAACTCGTCGAAGGCGCGTAATTGCCGGAGGCCGCCGCGACTTGCACCGCGCCGCCGAGCGTCGCTGTTCCGCCGACGATGATCTTGTCCGCCGCGCCGGCGGCGTTGGCGTCCACTTGATAGACCGAACCGGAGCGGAAGGTGGCGTTGCCATTGACGGTGAGCGTCGAGATCGCGCCCGCGCCGGAGCCGGGAGAAACGACCCCGGAGAGATCGAGCGCGCCGAGCGCGCCAGAGCCCGACAGGCGTCCGCCAGCGGCGATGGTGACGAGATTGCCGATCGTGCCGGAGGCGACCAGCTCCGCGCCGCTCGCGACGCTGACGCCGTTCGAATAGCTCTGCGCGCCCGTGAGCGTCCAGACGCCGTCGTCGACGCTGAGCGTCTCGAAATTGATCGCGGCGGCGAAGATTCCCGTTCCCGAGAGCGAGACGCGATCGGTTCCGGCGCCGCCGTCCACCGTTCCATTGATGACGGAGCCGGTGCGAATATTCAGCGTGTCGTCGCCCGAGCCGAAGACGATCGCCTGTCCGCCGCCGCCGGTGATGGTTCCGGAATTGGTGATGATATTGTTCAGCGTGCTGTTGATATAGATTCCGTAGCGCGTCGTTCCCTGGATCGCGCCGGCGTTGGTGATCGTCACCGCGCCGAAGGCCGGCCCTTCCGAACTATTGTCGACGAGAATGCCGTCCGCCTGGCCGATGATCGTCGCGCCGGCCTTATTGTCGATGACGCCGCCGCCGATCGCGACGCCCTGGCTGGTGTTGGTCTTGCCGTCGGAGCCGACGCCCTTGGCGCCCGTGCCGCGGATCGTGCCGTAATTGGTGATGTTGCCGATATAGTCGATATCGACGCCATCGCCGTCGCCATTGGCGACGCCGGCGATATTGTCGATATCGCCCGAGATGAGGCCGTAATTGATCACGGTTCCGCCGACATCGGAGCCGACGCCCGAGCCGTTGCGGCCGATGATCTGCCCGCCGGCGTAATTGGTGACGGTGATCGACGAGCTCGTCTTATTCGCCGTCGGATCATAGCTGATGTTGATTCCGTGGCGTCCGCCGGAGATCACGCCGCCGGCGTAATTATTGACCGTGCCGCTCGTGCTCGTCTGGAAGTCGACGCCGTCGGCGCCGCTGTTGGTCTGGAAATTATTGGAGGTGATCTGGCCGTAATTATTGATCGTGGCGTTATTGCCGGGGCGTATGCCGTCGGCGTCGGCGGTCTGCAGCACGCCGGTCGCGAAATTATTGATCGTGATCGACGTCGTTCCGGAGACGATATTGCCGAAGTCGATCGCCTGGCCATTGTTCGAGCCCGTGCCCGTCGCCTGGATCAGCCCGTAATTATTGACGACGATCGTGCCGGAAGTGACGGCGGTTCCGATCTGCAGCGCGTCATTCTGCGATTGGATCGTCGCGCCCGCTTCATTGGTGAGCGTGAAGCTCATCGCGGTTCCGCTGTTGAAGCGAATCGCGCGCGTTCCTGTTCCTGTGGATTCGATCGTTCCGAAATTGTCGATGACGACGCCCGTCGAGGTCGACGTCTGATTCAGCGTCGGGTTCGAGGAGGAGGTGAGCTTGCCGCCGGCGCCGACGGTGATCTTGTCGGTCCCGCCGAAGTTTTTCTGGCCCGAGACCGTCGTTCCCGCGGGGATGCTAATGTCGGCGGCGAAGCTCGGGGAAGCGGAGAGAGCGAGGGAGGCGAAGAGCGCGAGGGGGCTGACGCGCGACAGGAGAAGCGACATTGTGGTTCCGTTCCAGCTGGATCGGAACCCCTAATGGTGGAGGCCCATGACGGTTTGACGACGGCGCCGCAAAGCCGCCACACTCTGCCGCTCACCCCGTATTGCGCAGGCCGGCGGCGACGCCATTGATGGACATCAATATGCCCTGGCGAATGTCGTCGCCCGTCTGGCCGCCGCGCCAGCGGCGAATGAGCTCGACCTGCAGATAATTGAGCGGCGCTATATAGGGGAAGCGATGATGCAGCGAGCGGGCGAGCGCCGGATTGTCGGCGAGCCGCTGGCTCGATCCCGTGAGGTCGGCGAGAGCGCGATTGGCTCTGCTCCATTCCGCCTCGATCTCCCCATAGATGCGGTCGGCGAGCGCGTGATCCTGCACGAGCCCGGCATAGTGACGCGCGATCGACAGATCGGTCTTGGAGAGGATCATGTCGATATTGGAGAGCAGCGTGCGGAAGAAGGGCCATTCGCGATACATGCGCTTCAGCAGCTCGAGCTTGGCGCCGTCGTCGCCCTCGAGGAAGCGCGCGATCGCCGCGCCGAAGCCGTACCAGCCGGGAAGGGCGAGACGCGCCTGGCCCCAGGAGAAGCTCCACGGAATGGCGCGCA
>Ga0265328_10000259_pt1 | contig 24437 bp, 32 predicted proteins | sample 41624metaG_FD_202086 | JGI IMG/M metagenome (GOLD analysis project Ga0265328, IMG submission 202086) | Rhizosphere microbial communities from Carex aquatilis grown in University of Washington, Seatle, WA, United States - 4-16-24 metaG | ecosystem: Host-associated > Plants > Roots > Rhizosphere...
TTGGCCGCGCGGGCGGCCTTGTCCGAGCCTTGCGCCGGGGCGATGGCGCGCGGCGCCTCGGCGAGCGCGTCGGTCTGGGGCGGCGCCGCCGCTTCAGAGGCCGCCGATTCCGCCGAGATCAACGGCGTCGCCTGACGCTTCGTCGGATCTTCGACCGGCTTTTCATGTTTTTCGGCGATCGCATAATCGGCGTCATCGGCTTCGACGCGCGCGATCTTGGGATCGTCATTGTCCTTGGTCTGGGAGGCAGCGACGGCCGGCGCGGCGGCGGCGGCCTCGTCGGCCTGCGGGCCAGGCGGCGCGTCGGGCGCATCCTCGACATGGGGCGCGGCGGGCGCGAGGCCGATCTCGATCGCCGGCGCGCCCGTGGCGTCGTCGTCCGGCTCGATCTCGAACACGACGAAAATGGCGGCGAGCGCCAGAAGATGTGCGGCCAGCGCCGCCAGCGCCGCGCCGCTCCAGACGCGATTGTTCGGCCCCGAATTGCCGAGATCGGCGGCGACGCTCATTTCGTCGCCCCGCCTGTCGTCGCCCCGCCGGCGTCGAGCGCGACGAGCGAGACCTTCGCATAGCCGCCGGCGCGCAGACGCTCGAGAATGGCCATCATCTCGCCATAGGGCACAGCGGTGTCGGCGCGCAGGAAGACGCGCTTGTCCTTGTCGCCGCCGGCAAGCGCGTCGAGCGAAGCGATCAGATCATTGCGCTTGATCGGCGTTTCGCCCAGAGCCAGCGCGAGATCGGCCTGTATGGAGAGGTAAATCGGCTTATCGGGCTTGGTGTGCGTCGCGGCGTTGGCGGCCGGCAGATCGACGGGAAGATCGACAGTGGCGAGCGGCGCCGCCACCATGAAGATGATCAGCAGCACGAGCATCACGTCGATGAAGGGTGTGACGTTGATCTCGTGAGTCTCTTCGAGCGCGCCGCGCGGCGATCCTCCGATATTGCCAGCCATTGGCGTTACTCCGCGGCGCGCAGAGCGGCGGGCGCCTGCTGGACGCCGCGATCGAGATCACGCGAGACGATGCGCAGCAGCTCGCCGGAGAGATTGGAGACGAGCTCGAGATAGGAGCTCGTGGAGCGCGCGAGGTGATTATAGATCAGCACTGCGGGAATAGCGGCGAAGAGACCGACCGCGGTGGCGAGCAGCGCCTCGGCGATGCCGGGCGCGACGACGGCGAGATTGGTCGTCTGCGCTTTCGAAATGCCGATGAAGGCGTTCATTATGCCCCACACAGTGCCGAACAGACCGACGAAGGGACCAGTGGAGCCGACAGACGCCAGCAGGCCCGTGCCGCGGCGAATGGAAAGGCCCTCGGCGCGCTCGATCTCCGCGAAGCTCGACGCGACGCGCTCCTTCAAGCCGCTGGCGGAAGAGAGATCGGAGGAGAGGCGGAATTCGCGCAGCGCCTCGGCGATGAGCGCGCTCGCCAGAGGATCGGCGGAGCCGAGCGCGAGACGCGCCTCCGCGAGGCCGCGCGCATCCTGCAGCCGCTCGATCGAGTCGCGAATGCGCGTGCGTGCGCGCTTCAATTCGATCGTCTTGGCGATGAGCACGGTCCATGTGCCGATGGAGGCGGCGAGCAGGCCGAGCATGACGATCTTCACGACGATGTCGGCGTTGAGGAACATGCTCGAAACGGAGAGATCATGCGGACGATTGACGATGTCCGTGCGCCCTTCCGCGAAGGAGAGAGACGTCGAGAGGAGGAGCGACGAGGCCGCGATCGCTAACGTCTGGTATGATCGTTTCATGCTTCCGCCCATATGCGAATGAGATTGTGATAGACGCCTGTCAGCTTGACGCAGGCGGGATCGCCCGCTCCGAGCCTCCCCGTGAGATCTTGAATCGTCTGGTCCAAATCGAAAAGCAACGAACGTACCACGTTGTCGCGAATCATGCTTTGAAGCCAGAAGAAGGACGCGACGCGCTCGCCGCGCGTCACCTCGCGCACGAGATGCAGGCTCGTCGACGGATAGAGCACGAGATGACCAGCGGGCAGTTTCACTTCCTGCGCGCCATAATGGTCTTCGATCACCAATTCGCCGCCGTCGTATTCGTCGGGATCAGCGAGAAACAGAGTGACGGAGAGATCCGTGCGAATGCGCACCGATGTGCGCGGCACGCCGCGAATGGCGTTGTCGACATGCAGGCCGAAGTCGTGTCCGGCCCCGTAGCGATTGAACAGCGGCGGAAAAATCTTCAGCGGCAGAGCCGCAGAGACGAAAGTCGGACAGGCTGCGAGCGCATCGAGCACCCGATCGCCCAATTCGCGGGCGGCGGCGCCATCCTGCGGCAGCTGCAGATTATTCTTCACCAGGCAGGATTGCGCGCCGGCCGTCGTGCGGCCGTCTTCCCACAAAGTCTGCGACATCACGTCGCGGAAATAGGCGACCTGCCGCGCATCGAGCACATCCGGTATGCAGATCAGCATGGCTCGATCCTCATACCTCGCTCCAATGGCGAATGAGATTGTGATAGACGCCGGCGAGTTTCATCACATCCTCGTCGTCGCCGCCGAGGCGCGGCGCGAGCTCCTGGATCGCCGTATCGAGATCATAGATCACGTCGCGCACGCTCTCCTGGCGGATCATGCTCTGCACCCAGAAGAAGGAGGCGACGCGCGCGCCGCGCGTGACTGGCGCGATCATGTGCAGATCGCTCGCCGGATAGACGGCGAGACAGCCCGCCGGAAGCTTGACCTGGTGAGAATCGTAAGCGTCGTCGACGACCAGCTCGCCGCCGTCATATTCCTCCGGCTCGGAGAGGAAAACGGTGACCGCGAGATCGGCGCGGATGCGCGTTCCCGTCAAAGGATCGCCGCGCACAGCGTTGTCGACATGGACGCCGAAACGATGGCCGACGCGATACCGATTGAACATAGGCGGATAGATACGCAACGGTATGGCCGCCGAAACAAAGGCCGGATTGCCGACGAGCGCCTGCAGAAGGCGCTCGCCGAGGCGCCGCGACAATTCGCCATTGGGCGGCAGCTGCTCATTGATCTTCACCGAAGGCGGCTGCGCGCCGGCGGTGGAGGCGCCGTCCTCCCATTCGGCAGCGTCCATGACGCTGCGAAACTGGGCGACGGTTTCCTTGCTCAGAACGTCCGGGACGCAGATCAGCATTTCCGCACATTCCATGGTTTGCGGCGCGCTGGGAAGGCGCCGGCTCCTTGTTTGAAACTTTTCCAAGGGAGCCGGCGCCTGCGACGATCCGTCTTTAGAATTTCGCCCGCGCCTCGAACAGCACGGTGCGGCCCGGCGCCACCTGGGTGAAAGGCGTCGCCGTCTGATAGAAGGCGTCGTAATAAGTGCGGTCGAACAGGTTCATGACCGAGACCTTGAGCGTGATGTTTTCGGTCACCTTGCCTTCGAGGAAAGCGTCGAAGCGCCAATAGGAGGGCAACACCGTCGGCACATTCACGAAGGGATTGGCCGCCGTCGGCGCGGGCCAGCCGGTGACGCCGTTCACCGCCGTCGCGCCATTGGCGATGATATTGTTGCCGCCGTAGATCTTCGAGCGATAGACCGCCTGACCGCCGAACTCGAGCCGATCGGCCTCGAAGCCGAAGAGATCGCCGAATTCATATTTGCTCAGCAGGCTGAAGGATTCATGCGCGATATTGGCGAGCTGCAGGCCGACATTGGTGGCGATCTGCGACTGCGTGACCTTCGACTCCATTATGACGACGCCGCCGGTCACACTCCATTTGTCGGTGATATTGCCGGCGATCTCTAAGTCCGCGCCTTGCACATAGTAAGCGGCGTTGCCCGTCGTCACCGAGCCGTTCACCTCACGCGCGCCGGTCACATCGGTGCGGAATAGCGCTGCAGTGGCCAGGAGATGGCGATCGAACAGCTCCCATTTCACGCCGATTTCCTTGGCGTAATTGCGCTGCGGCGGGAAGATTTGCACCGCCGTGGTGAGACCGCCGTAATTGGCGGCGCCGCCGTCGAGCTCCGCGCCGACCGGATTGGCGGAGGTCGCATAGGCCGCATAGAGACTCACTTCCGGCAAGGGCTTCAGCACGAGACCGAAATTATAGTTCACCAGCGCCGAATGATTGGCGGCGAAGGTCGTATAGGATTCGTTGCGGTTGCTGATCGTGTAATCGTCGAAGCGCACGCCGGCGTTGGCGATGACGATGTCCTCGTAATTCGCCGTCTCGATCAGATAGCCGGCCTTGGTGTCGACAGCGACGCGCGTGACATTCTGATTGAGATAGGGCTCATTGGGAAAGGGCAACGCGTTGCAGGGCAGATAGAGATTGCAGACCAGCGCGCCGCCGACCGAGGCGAGCCCGTTGAACTCCGACACGAGCCCCGAATAATTGGTTCTCGTGACGCCCTCGCGGCTGTATTCCGCGCCGAGCACCACTTCGTGTTTCACCGGGCCGGTGGCGAATTTGTAATTTATGTCGGTCTGGCTCGCGAGAACATTGGTCACCTGGTAACGGCTCTGCGCGCCGATATTCACCGACGCCGCGGCCTGGCTCGCGGTCTGCGTCAGCGTGCCGATATAATCGATGACCGAGCGTTCCTGCCGCAGGCGGCTGGTGATCTTCAGATCGTCGCTGACGCGATACTCGCCGGTGAAAGTGCCGAAATCCTGCCGATATTTCTGGAAGTCGCGATTGAGCAGACCATACCAGGTGTTGCGCGACGTGACGCCTTCCGAGAAGGGCCGATTGGCGTTGCGATTATAGGGAATGCCGAAGTCCGGCAGGCCGTTCTGATAGGAATGCGTGTAATTCGCCGTGAGCGTGAAATTCTCGATCGGCTTGAAGACGACGGAGCCCGAGACGCCGTTGCGATCATCGGTGACGTAATTGCGTCCCGCGACATTGGCGTCCTGGAACAGGCCGTTGAGACGCACGGCCAGAATGGGGCTGATCGCCTTGTTCACGTCCACGGTGACGCGCTTGGAATTGTCGGAGGGGCCGCCGGAGAATTTCACATCGGTGAAGTCCTCGTCTTTGGCCTGTTTGGTGACGATGTTCAGCGCGCCGCCGGCGGTGCCGCGGCCCGCGAAGGTCGAGCCCGGGCCGCGCAGGATTTCCACCTGCTCCGTGTAGAAATTCTCGCGCAGGCTGACGCCGGGATCACGCACGCCATCGACGAAAATATCGTTGCGGGCGTCGAAGCCGCGAATGAAGAAGCGGTCGCCGAAGGCGTTGCCGCCCTCGCCCGAGCCGAGCGTGACGCCGGCCGTGCTGCGGGCGATCTCTTTCAAGGTCGTCGCATTCTTGTCCTCGAGCACCTCCTTGGTGAGGACAGTGACCGTGCGCGGCGTGTTCAGCAGCGGCTGAGTGAATTTGTTCGACGACAGGCGATCGGCCTTATAGGGAGCCTTCGGATCGGCATAAGGGTTGGCGTCCGCCGGCGCGGCGCCGCCCCCGGCTCCCACCTGCGCGGTCTGAGCGCCCTGCGCGCCCCCCTGCGGCCCGGCCGGCTGCGTCGTCGGAGCGCGCGTCGTGCGGCGCGGCGTCGCGGCGTGATGGGCGGCGGCCGCAGCGTGAACGACCGGCTTCGGCTTCTCTTTCGGCGCGTCGACGCGCACCGCCGGCAGCGGCTGCGTCGATTCCTGCGCCGTCGCGACGCCGACGCCCGCGACCAGCAATGCAGCGGCTCCCAATAGTTTCGCGGACGGGCCGTCGATGCGCGGCGCAGCCTCAGACGCGCCGCGTCTGAGGCTGCGCAGAGAAAACGGCGCTTTGATCTTGTTCATTCTGTCCTGCCCCCGTGAAATCCAGCCCGGCAAAGCCGGTAAGGTGTTTCACTATGAGTATTTACCGCTAGGGGCAGGGTCAATCGACGGATGCGTAGACTGGAAATCTTGCAAGAACTCAATTCTTGAAGTTCTGGTGACAAAAGCTTCTGTCGCCTTTCGAACATTGTTCGAAAGGCGCTGATTGGAATATTTCCATTTTAGAATTGGGTGGAACTATTCGCTCGCGTCGCGCAGACTCGCGCGCAACGAGCAACCCCCTCGGAGGGCCGCGCTTTGCGCCGCGCCGCCCTATGACACGCGGCGGCGGAGCCCACGCCTCGCCGGGCGTCGTGAAAAGCTCACTTGCCTTCGATCGTCTTGCGCGCTTCGTCGCGCAGCAGCCGGCGGGCGTCGTCACGGATATAGGACATGTGCCCGCCCGGCACGGTCACGAGCCGCAGGCGCGACGCTTCGCCGAAGGCCGGCAGTTGATCGAGCAGGAGCTTGCTGGCGAAATAGGGCGTCACCAGATCGGCGAGCCCATGGGCGACGAGCACTTTCAAACGCCCGTCGAGGGCGAGTTCGTCGCGCAGCGTCGAGACGGCCTCGGCGTTGGCGCGGCCGCCGCGGCCGAAATCCCAATCGCGCGCGACTTTATGATTGAGAATCTCATAGCGCGCGTCGCCGATCGGCCATTGCAGCTTCTCGATGGTGACGCGAGCCATGGCCGCGCCGAGCGGCGCGCTCAGCGCGTCGAGCACGGGATCGGCCCAATCGCTCTCGCGCGAAAAGGGTCGCGGATCGAAGCCCGTCACCTCGCCGTCATAGGCGCTCGACACGAGATGCGAGGCGCGCAGGCGATCACGCAGGAAGGTCTTGAGCGCGACGCGGCCGCCCTCCTCCTCCACGATGCGCGCCTCGAGCCCGGTGAAGCGCGTGACATTCGAATCGAGACGCTCCAGCGCCTCCTTGTCGCGCGGCCCCTTGAGCAGATCGACGAGGAATTCGCCCGCGGCGTAGGCCTCGACATCGGCGAGCTCGGAACGCTGCTTGGCGTCGCGCGCGACCGCCGCATAGGACGGCAGGCGACCGGCGAGAGAGAGGAGATTGCGCGGGCTGTCGAGCCAGGCGAAATCGAGCGCCGGCGAGATCAGCACCAGGCCCTCGACGCCGACGCTCTCGCGCTCGCGCAACGCATGTGCGAGCTCCACGACGCGAAATCCGCCATAGCTCTCGCCGACGAGAAATTTCGGCGAGGCGACGCGCCGATGCGTCGCCAGCCATTTGCGCACGACGACCGCGAGCGCCTCGGCGTCGCCCTGCGTCGAGAAGAAATGCTTCCTCACCTCCTCATTGTCGGCGAGGAATTTGCTGTAACCCGTGCCCGGCGGATCGATGAAGACGAGATCGACGAAAGGCAGCCAGCTCTCGGCGTTGTCGACGACGACGGGCGGCGCGGAAGGCGAGAGAGGACCGGAGCCGAGCGACAGACGCCAGGGCGAGAGTCCGCCGAGGCCGAGCCAGGCGGAGGCCGCGCCCGGCCCGCCGTTGAAGACGAAGGCGATCGGCCGCGCGAGCGCATCGACGTCGGAACGCTCATAGGAGACATAGGCGACGTCGACCCGCGGCGCGCCGCTCTGCGCGTCCCGTAGCCGCACCGCGCCGGCGCGCGCGAGAAAGGACTGTTTCTCGCCGCGAATCGTCATCGAATGAGTGGTCGTGACCTCGGTCGGCAGCCCCTGCGATTGGTCCTGGGCCTCCTCGCTCTCCTTTCTCTGCGCGGCGGGCGGCGCAGCGAGGCTCGACGAGCCGGCGAGAACCAGAGCGAGCGCGAGCGCAATCCAGGCTTTCGAAATCATGTCCCGACCTTTCATTCCACATTGCGTGAACACATAGCGCCGCGCTCGAGTGCGGCGAAGGGCGATGGAACCATCTGCTGCCGCAAGAATTGTCATTCGATCCTGCGGCGCTCGAAAATAGACGCGCCCCAGCAGAGGAGAAGAAAGATGGAATGGAATCAGATCGAAGGCAATTGGAAGCAGGCCAAAGGCAAGATCAAAGAGAAATGGGGCGACTTGACCGATGATGATCTGACCAGAATCCAGGGCAAGCGCGACCAGTTCGAAGGCGAATTGCAGAAACGCTATGGAAAGAGCAAGGAAGCCGTCAGCAAAGACATCGACGATTGGCTGAAAACGCTCCACTGAACGACGCCTCCCCACTGCTCCCAGGGGAGAAACAAAGCGGCGGCCGGGTCTCCGGCCGCCGTGATCCTCTTCAGCGCGGCAGAACCGCCCAATAATCGAGATCGAGCAGCACGGCCGGATGCGGCTTGCCCTCGGCCGTCGTCAGTGGGAAATCGGCCGGCGGATGGTCTTTGGCGGCGACGAGCCGCAGACGCAGCGCGCCAATGTCCGCGCGGCCGGGAATCTCGGCCTTGTCCAGCACCTCCGACCAGGCGAAGACGGTGCCGCCCGCGAACAGTGGATTGACGTGGCGTCCGCCATTCACCGCGGAAATATGGAAAGCGTTCTCGAGCCCGTTGAAGGAGAGCGCGCGGGCGAGCGAGATCACATGCCCGCCATAGACGATGCGCTTTCCGAAACGTCCCTGCGCCTCGTAATATTGGTTGAAATGCACCTTGGAGTTGTTCTGATAGAGGCGCGTGGCGATCTGATGCTCGGCCTCCTCCACGGTCATTCCGTCGATGTGGTCGATCTTCTCGCCCACCTCGTAATCGCCCCAGAAATAGGGCGAGCCGGCGAGCGCTCTGTCATAGGCCGCGACATCGATCGGCGGGACCGCCTTGCCGAGATCGGCCGGCGCGACGGATTTCGGCAGCGTCGGCACGACCTCCGGCCCGACCGGAGCGTCCTTGTCGCGCTTCTTCACCATCACCCAGCGGGCGTATTCGAGCACGGTCTCGCCGCGCTGATTCTTGCCGGTCGAGCGCACATAGACGACGCCGGTCTCCTTATTGGAGTTCTCCTTGAGGCCGATGACCTCGGAGCTCGCCGTCAGCGTGTCGCCCGGATAGACGGGCGCCAAAAATTTGAAATCGGCGTAGCCGAGATTGGCGATGGCGTTCAGAGACACGTCCGGCACGGTCTTGCCGAGCACGAAGTGGAAGACCAGAATGTCGTCGATCGGCGCCTCGCGATAGCCGATCGCCTCTGCGAAGGCCGCCGACGACTGCACGGCGAAGCGCGGCAGATAGAGCGCCGTATAGAGCGCGACATCGCCCACAGTCACCGTGCGCGGCGTGGCGTGGCGGATCACCTGGCCCAGAGAGAAATCCTCGAAGAAGTTTCCGACCTTCGACTTGCTCATGCCTCAACCATCTTTTGTCGCGCCGGTCTTCTCCAGCGCTGCGAGGAGCCGTGCGGGATCGCCCGCGATGAAGAGTTTTTTCAGCCGCGCCGTGTGGCCGGCGGCGATCGACACGGCTTTGCGCGGCGCGCCGAGCTTTTCGGCGAGGAGCTCGACGAGCGCGTCATTGGCGCGCCCATCCTCCGGCGCCGCCCGAACCCGGGCCTTGAGCACGGCCCTGCCGTCGGCGAGCCGCTCGACGCCATCGACGGAGTCACGGCCGCCCTTGGGCGTCAGCCGGACCCAGAGGGCGACTCCGTCCCCCTCCGCGCTCCAGGCTGCGGCCGCCGTATCGACCATATCAGCCGAGGCCGCCGAGCTGGCCGGCGAGCAGATTGCGCAGGAATTGCAGCGCGAGCAGCAGAATGATGGGCGAAATGTCCAGGCCGCCGAGGCTCGGCAGCACGCTGCGGATCGGCCGCAGCACCGGCTCGGTCAGCGCGTTGAGCGCGTTCCACAGCGAATAGACCACCCGCGACCTGGTGTTCACCACATCGAAGGCGATGAGCCAGGACATCACGGCCATGGCGATGACGACCCACCAATAGAGGTCGATGATCGTGAAGAGAAGATTGACCACGGCATATTGCATGTTGCGCTTTTCCACCGGTCGAATTCGAAGACGTCTCTATCCTTCCTGTCCAGCCGCCGCAATCCCCGCGATCGCCCCGCCGTCGCCCCGCGCGCGGAGAAAGCGAGGGCGCGGCCGTGGCGCGGCCCCGTTTCGGCTCGATCGCGGTCGATGGGAACGATTTCGACGCGGAGCGGATTGACAGCCGAATAGGCGCCGAGTATCCAGCGCCTCGGAGCGGGGCTGTAGCTCAGATGGGAGAGCGCTGCAATCGCACTGCAGAGGTCCGGGGTTCGATTCCCCGCAGCTCCACCAAGGAAATCAGCTAGTTAGAAGCTGATTTTGAAATCCCGCAGAGGGGATAGCTACCAAGTAGCTACCCCACGGCTCGAATCGCCGGCCCTTCTTTCACTTCCTGTCCGGACTCTTCGCTCTTTGCCGATCGGCGCCGGGGCGCTCGGGGCTTTGCCGCCTTTGCGGCTTTCTTGGCCGACTCCTCCGCAAACTCTTTCGCGATCTCAGTTAATAAGGCCGGGTTTTCTGCCACGCGCTCGACGATGTGCGCCAGAGCCCGCTCCGGATCGACGCCAAGCGGCCAGCAGATGCGCTCGATTTCCGCCATGGCGGCCTCGGAGATCGTGACGACGAAAGCGACCTGATTCGGCGTGCGATGAACGAGCGGCAGGCCGTGGAGGCGCAGGAGATGATAAACCCGCTGCGGCGTCATTTTCAGATCGGCCGCGATCTCGTCGGCCGATGCGCCGGATCCAGCGAGGGCGGCGGCGCGAATAATCTGCTCCTCTTGGAATCGGAATTCCGTTGTTTTCTCCATTGGTGAAGCTCCTCATCACGCAAAAACGCCCCGCGCGTTCATCCGGCGTCGGGGCGTTTCGCTGTTGCGTCGGTTCCGGGAAACCTTCGGCTTGCTCATAGATTAGGCGGGTCAAGTCTGTGATGCAAGAGTGGGCGCCCGCCGGACATGCGCCGCGACCTTGTTCGGGTTGATGCAGGCGAGCCACAGGGCGAGCTTGCGGGTCGGGATCGCGACCATTTCTTGGGAGCGGCCGGATGAGTCGTGCGTTGTGATATCGCAACGCGCAAATTTCTCCTTTTGCTTCCCGAGCTTTACGGATTGGCTCGCCCAATCCATCCCAAGATTTTCGCAGATCCTGCGCATCGCAACCCAGCGGTCTCCGGCTGACTCGAAAGTCTCGATCTCGACGCCTTTCCTGCGCAGCCGAGCAACGGCGCTCGAAAGCGCCGCCACCTTGTTCGGATCGCCGTAGACGGCATCGGCGAGGTCGACTCGGGAGACATAGCGCCCCCCAGCCCGGCGCAGGCGAGCGAGGATCTTCGCCTCGATTGGGGACAAGATCAGCATATGGCTTTTCTCCCGCTTCATGCCGCTGCCTGGACTGCGGTCGGGGGCGATCGATCCGGGAAGCGCCAGCCGCCGCGGGCGTCCAGCGGAGGCCGCTTCCCATTGGTCGCGAGCCAATGCGCCGACCACGCCTCCCATTCGGCCGAGCCCTGCTTGATCCACACACCAGGCGCGCGGCCTGCGCCATCGGCCTGCGGCGGCCCTGCATCGCGCCAGCGCCCTTCGGCGAGCCATCGCGCCGCCGAGACGATGAACTTGCGCTCTCGGCCTGCTGTGGCCGTGGCGTAGGCCCTCGCGGCGGCGACGATTGCAGTCGGGTCCGCGCCGGAGCTGATCGCCTTGCGCCATGCGGACCGGGCCGGCGCTTCCGGGTTGTCGCCGTCTCTTTTCGGAAAGGCCCTCCAGAACTCGGGGAAGTCCGGCGCGCCCTGTGACGGACCATCACCGTCACCGGAAGAGAGAGATTCTGAATTGATAGGATCTATATATCTCTTCGAGGTCACCACCTCGTCTCGGTCGGCCGTCACCACGGCGTCACCGCCGGCGCGCCGCTCGCGCCAGCGCCGAGTCCGCTCCGCAGCCGTGAGCGGTCGACGAGACGGCTCCTCCTCCTCTTCGCCGCCATCGTCGTCGCCGATCGCCGGCCACAGCTCGCCGTCGCGCTCCTCGAGCAAGCCAGCTTCCCGCAATGCCGCGAGACGCCGCTCGACCACGGCCGCGCGGGAGCCAAGCAGGAAGGCGATTTGCTCCACCGGCGGCAGCGGGCCGCCGGTGCAGGCGGCGACGCAGCGCAGGAAGTAGAGGCATTTGAAGAGGCCCGCCGGGAGGCGCCGAAGCCTCATGTCCAGGAAGTCGACGCCTTGCGCTTGGAAAGATCGTGAGAAGTTCACGACGCCGCCCTCCGAAGCGCGAGCGTCCAACGCGCCACCTGCAAGCGGGCCAGGGCGGTGACGAGCGTCCATGTCGAGGGCCGGAGCTCGGCCGGCTCCACATAGTCGGCGCGGATCCATGGCGCGATCCATTCGGCGAAGGCCGCGAAGATCCTTGCCGCCCGGAGCGCCAGCCGGGCGAGCATCGTGCGCAGGATTGTCGGCTCTGCCAGGGCGAGCGCGCCATCGGCGAGACGTGCGAGCGCCAAGAGCGCGCGGACGGCGAGGACGTGAGGACGCCTCATGATCGCACCTCGTCCGACTTCCTCGCCTCGGCCGCCGCCGCGCTGGCTGAGCCAGGAGCGCCGAACCCGTCCGTGCTTTGCACAGTCTTATCCAATTCCCGGCAAAGTCCGACCAAGTGCCTGAGGATATAGTCGATCGCTCGATACTCTCCGCTGGTGAACGCATATAGATGATAATTATCAAAGGTTTTGTTTTTGAACTGTTTGCGGATCATGTCGGCAAAACAGCCTCCGTCTCGCAAGACCGTTTCTTCGAGAATCACTTCCGCCGCCTCGGCAGCGTCTCGAAGATCGCAGATCGCGGACTCGAACTCGCGCCACTCCTTGATGGCCACGAAGGCGGTCTCGGCCTGCGCCTCGGCGGGGAGCTGCGCCTCTCCGTCATCGATCCGGCGGACCAGCGCGTCGAGCCCGCTGGCGATGTCGCTCGCCGCCTGATTAATCCCATCATGGGCGCAGTCGAACATCGCGCCATTGATCTCGACGAGCATCGTCTCGAGCAGTGAGGCGCGAGCGCGCAGCTTCGCGAGCTCGTCGCCGATATCTCCGAGGGCCGAGGCTGCCGGCGCGGCGGCCGGGTTGGTTCTGATCTTCGCCATGGTCTGAGCCCCCTTCAGATTGTCATTTCGCCAGTGAAATGCAGCTCGAGAGCGGCCATGATTTCATCCGCGTCCGACGAGTTCCACATCGGGCCGTAGCGCCGTTTCTGGTCCGTCATCATGTGGTGGAGCTTCACCAGTAAGGTCGCGTCGTCGACGGGAAGCGACGCGATCTCGTGAAGCGCCGCGTCTTTGGCGGCGATGAGATCGAGAGGAGCCTCCGGATTCGTGTCCGCGTCGAGCACGGCGATGGCGGTTTGATGGCGCTCGATCAGGGCGGCGAGCGCGGGCGCGCCGGAGCCTGTCGCCGGCGCAGCGATAATGATTTCCTCGCCTGAGGCCGCTTCGCGCAGCTCCGCGAGATCGCGCTTGAGAGCGGACTGAACGCCGAACAGGGCGCCTTCCGCAATCGCTTCCGTCGCGCCGGTCTCGGCTACGGCGAAGATCGCATCGGCGAGGCCTTCGAGGCGATAGAGCGTCGTCATCAGCGCGGTTTGGTCGGGAAACGCGGGCTTCGTATCTATCGGCATGTGATCTTCTCCTTCAGGCAAGCCGGGAGCGTTCGCCGTGACTGGGTTGTCCGGCGGTGGGGTTGCTCTGTTAGATAACGATTAACGTTATGCATAACGATATGCGTTGCCATGTTCCCATGTCAAACGAAAAACATTATGCTGACGCAAATTCGTTAGGAGTTGACCTTGCTCTCTCCCGCACAATGCCGCGCGGCCCGTGGTCTAATTGACTGGACCCAATCGAAACTCGCGGGACAAGCCCGCGTCGGTCTTTCCACGGTTCGAAATTTCGAGGCAGGTCGATCCGTCCCGATCGAGCAGAACCTCGCCGCGATTCGCACCGCCCTCGACGTCGGCGGAGTCGAGTTCATCCCCGAAAACGGCGGCGGGGCGGGAGTCCGGCTGAAGAAGCGGGGCCCGGCATGAGCCGCAGAGCCGCCCGCTTCACGCAGGCCGACATTGTGCGCGCGATCAAGGCAATCCAGCAAACCGGGGCGCCGATGGCGGTCGAAATCGCCCCGGACGGAACAATCCGAATTGTCCCCATCTCTTCACAGGATGAACGGCGCAGCGAAGGATTGAGCGTTGAGGACGAGCCGGAGGCCGTGCTTTGATTCCGTCCTGTTGAAAGCGGCCGCCTGACGGGAGCGCTGCCATGACGGATTTGTCTCCTGACTCCCCATTATCCTTGGACGAGGCCGCCAAGATCTGCATGCGCGGGCTGGTGAAGGCCTCGACGTTGCGCGCCGCGGCCGCGCGCGGTGATCTCGTCGTCGAGAAAATCGGCAAGCGATTGATCACGACGCCGGCCAATATCGAAGCTTGGCGGGAAAGGTGCCGTGTGCCGGCCCGCGAGAAGCCGAACGGCAGCGCTTTTCGAGCCGCATCACAGCGTCGGCCCGAAGAGGACATGCAAAGGTCTATAGCCGCCTGTCGAGCGACAATTGAAAAGCTGAAGAACCAATGTGGCCGCCGTTCAAAGGCGGCATTGGTTCAACCGACACCCGCGGCGAAAGATAAGGCGCAAGGCTGAAGAAGGGGGCGAGGATGGATGACGCGCTTCTCTCAGTCGCCGCGGCCGCTGCCAGGCTCTGCGTGTCCGAGCGCCAGGTGCGTGATCTGATCCGGGACGGGAAACTCCCCTACGTCAACGTCGGGCTCGGAACGCAGCCGGCATATCGGCTGCGCCCGGCCGATCTCGAGGCCTTCATCCTGCAGCGGACGGCGATATGTCAAAAGTCAGAGGCCTCTACCAACGCGCCGGCGCCGGCGAATGGCTCTATGACCTCCAAATCAGAGGTCATCGATTTTGCGGCTCGACGGGCACAGCGCCCAAAGCCGAAAGGCGGCCGCAGGAAGCCGGCGCCGAAGGGAAATGGCCGCACGTGAGGTTGAAGAAGGGGCGGTAAAATTTTATCGCGGTCGAATCAAGTAGCTATCGGACCAAGGCTCTTGCATTCGCTCGACGGGCATTTAGGCGTCACGAAACGGCAATAGCTGCGCTACACGATAATCCTGTTTTGAAATCCATTTTTAGCTGGGGAGGCTCCAAGTATGCCTGGAACCTCCCCTTTTTGCTGAACTGGTCGAGATCGGAGCCGAGCGCTTCGCCGCGGGCGGCGGCGCGGCGGATAGTGCGCTCGCTCTTCCCGGTGGCCTCCGAAGTTGCGGAAGTGAAGCGGTCGGATCGAGTGGCAGAATTTGCCACTTGATCGCTCTTGCGGTCGCCGCCGTGCTTCGTCTCGGGATGGATCGTCTCGTAGATCGCCTTCCGCCGGAAGATCGCCGACGCTTCCTGACATGTTTCGACGAAAAGGCCGCCCCTTTCGGAGCGGCCAATTCCAAGGAGCGGGAGGAAAAAGAGCAAATTCACTCGGGATCCTCGCCATGCGGCGGAAGCGGCTGCGGATTGATCGCGACACGAAATGCGTCCGTCTTCTCCGACGCCTGCGCGCGAGCGTCTACATAAGCGCGCGCAGCGATCGACGTGACGGTCTGCGTCTCGAAGTTGTCGCTCAAGGGGCGAGCAGAAGCCTCGGTCTGAATGAAGGCGAGCGCTGCGACTGCGCCGAAAGTCATGATGGAAATCTTGCGGATCATTTTTCATTCCTCCGTGTCTCGCGGCCGGTTGCCGCTGACACGCAAAAGATGTCCCTTCTCAACGTATGGAAAAGTGCGCAAGCGCACGCGGCGAGAATGTGAGGACATCACACATTGAGCAATCTCCGTCCGGCGTAGCCCAAGCTCACGCGCTGAAATGCAGACGCCGCCCTCCGGCCTTCTGCCTAGTGACCTTGGCCCGGTATGCGCCAGACCGTCCCGGCAATCCCTCACCACCCTGCCACGTGCACGGTTTCGCCGGAATTTGGCGCTAGCCCTGCCAATGCAAATTCAAGCAATGATTCGAGGCAGTGTTCAGCGTCTCACCCTGCAACATGGAGTTGCGGCTACATGCGCGATCCTGATCCTTTTCTCCTTTCCACGTCGGAAAAAGTGACCACAGGAGCGATGCGCGCCAACGGGACGATTCCGCATGACTGGCGTTGCATCGAATTTCCGTGGCAGCACGTCGCGATTTTCGACAAGATTATTGAGATTGGCGGTGCCAATATGCGCATCCTCACCAGCAGCACCGCCGATGGAAAAAAGCGCGGGCGGGTCGTTATCGGGCCAGAAGCATCGAAGCGCTTTAACGAGCAAGCTTACGAAATCCTTGCTCTATTCACGACGGTTGCTTCCGCAATCGAAACTGCCGACATTGTGTCTCAAGACGCGGCATGATCGCCTAGGCGCAGGGCTTATCTTCTCAAATGACCGAGGGCTCGTAAGCCCCCGGCGTTCTCGTGCCTGGCGAGAGCCGCGCAGGAAGGCTGACTACGCGGTTTCTGGTTATCGCGCGGCGAGCGCGACGAATGGTGAGCGCGTCCCGGACCCGTTATAGGCCGTGACCGGCGACGCCCATGCGGGCATTCCGTCGACGCGCAGGACGAAGCGGAATGCAAGCTGCTCGGAGACGAAATAGGCGTCGACAGAGAGGGCCGCTTTCACGCCGCCGTCGACGACGATGTATTGCGATAGATCGGCGAGAACGATATCGCCGAGCGTTCCCAGCGCGGGCGCCTGTTCGATTTCGAGAACCGGCCGACCTTTGAGCAGAGGGCTCGCACTTCCGCCGACTCCGGCCGGTTGGAAGATTCCGCTAAATGCTGCGCCGTCGTCGAGCTGCGCCATCGCGTCTTCATTCACAAGCCACACGGCCCGTTTGCGGCATGGCGACGGAAGGCGCGACCACATGCTTTTGATGTTTTCCCCGACGATCGTTGCCGGCGCTTGGCCGCTCGATTTTGCGACCGTAATCGTCGCCGGCGCACCGAGAATGCCGAGTGGCACTCCGGCGCCGGATCCGGAGAGAACGGCGGCGTCGAGCTTGAAGCCGGTTTCCGACGCGAAGGCGCGCCGCAGATGCGCCTCGAGCATCGGCGCGTCGCCGGCGAGTTCGCCGCTCGCGATGGAGATAGCGATCAACTTCTTGGCGTTGAATTCGAGCTGGCGAAAGCGAGGGTAGGAGCCGGTGACGCTCGCCGCCTCTGCCGCCCAATAGGCCAACGAGCCCCCCCAGCGCGAGCCGTCCGCGCGCGACTTCTCGTCGATCGCCGGCAGCTTCACGCTGGCCAGCGGGCCGCTCGTCTCGCGACGATCGCAGAGGGGCGCGATTTGCGATTCCTCGTAAATGCTGCCGATGAGCGAATCGACGAACTGTTCGGCGACCAGGAAGCCGCCCGTCGACGGATCATTCTCGCCGGCCGCGCGGACGAGACGATTGTCGCGCTCTCCGCTGGCGTGGCGGGCCACTGCGACGAGTTGCTCGCCGAAGGTGCGGAACGGCTCCGGGCGACCGGTCGCGGCGGCATAGAGGCGGACACGTTCGGCGCGATCCCCCGTTCTGGTCATAGAGCGCCCGACGACCAGCGCATTCTCGTCGGCCGGCACGGCAACCAAGCTGATTTCCAAAAGCTCGGCCTTGGAAACATCGAAGCCGCCGACGCGGTTCGGATCATTGGCGCGTGTCGCCGCGACCGGAACCCAGCCGATGCTACACGCGGACATGGCGCCGCTTCGATAAAGCTCGAGCAGCTCGTCGCCGTCTTCCGTCTCCGCAAATTCGATGGAGCCGAGAAGCCGACCGTCAGCCGTCTCGGTGATGTTTGCGCATTTTCCGACAGCGCGGCGCGTTGCGTCGTGAGCCTCGAGGATCACGGGATTGCGTCGAAAGCTCGTGAGTCCGTCACGGCCGGCGCCGGTCCAATTTTTAGACCATGCACCGCGCAAGAGCTGGTGATCGTCGCCGCGAACCGCTCCGGGCGTCGCGAAGACGAAGGAGATCGTGCGGCTCGTGGTCGTATCGGTCGAGGCCGCGCCGCCGGTGAAACGGTGAAGGACAGGCGCGCCTTTCTGCGGTTTCATGAATCTCGTCATCGTGGGTCGGCCTCCACCTCGGGAAGGGATGCTTTGATTTTCGCGAGCGCCTCGGCGACGCCGATTTGATCTGGAACCAGCTTCAGCTCCTCGGCCGATGCGATTGCGACGAACAGCGCGGCCGTGCGAGCAGCGATCGATTTCGAATTCGAGACGCTACGAGCGAAGGCGCGGCCCGTAATCTCGTTCACGTCCTGCCAACTGCGGCTCTCGAACTTCTTGCGCGTCGCGTCGAGATCGACGCGACCCCATGCGGTGAATTCGGCAATCAGCGGCGACGCAGACTCGGCGAGTTGATGCTCGAGATCGCTGCGCGTGATGGTGTAGGTTGCGGACCCGCCGATGCGCGCGGCGTTGGCCTGCATGAGCTTCGTGCGCGCCTCGGCGAGCGCTTTCTCGGCCTTGCGGACGGCGGCGCCCGCGCTCTCGACGGCGGCAATCTTCTTCGGATGCTCGCGCTCCACCTCGGCATTGAGGCGCGCCAGCTCGTCGGCGATTTTCTGGCGCTCGGCGGTGATCTTCGCGCTGATATCGGCTGCGATCTTTGCGCCGACGTCTGACGCCTTGATCGCGTCGAGAAACGCAGTCGATTTCGGATCGTGCATGGCAGTCACGCGGGTTGCTCCTTCTTCGTCGTTTCGCAGTTTTGCGGAGATCGAGGGACATCAAAAGATCGGTTTTCGTGTCCCTGGGATAATATTCGGCGCAATTGCTTCGCGCTCGTCGGCACACTGCCGTCGCCGGCACGGAATGCCGCAAACATCGCGCCGCGCGGCGTGGCGCTATAGTCGGCGGGCGCGGCGAGTAAGGCGGAGTCGCGGCGCCAGGCTGTCGTCTCGTATCGTGCAAGCATCGTCGCTATTTCGGCGATGGTCGCGGCTGGCATGAGAAGCGCCAGCTCTCGAAGTGCTGCGTCGCGACGGGCGAGGCGTTCGGCGGCCCACCACGGGGCGCGCCCGGCCCCCGCGACGAGGCCGAGCGCCTCATCGAGCGTCGTCGCGCCGCGCGCCGCGAGATAGGCGTCGAGCCGCTCGGAGAGCCATTCGCCATCGGGGCCGAGTGTCGGCGCCGCTTGGACAATCCGCCGGAGACGATCTGCAGGGGAGAACCCGGAGCCGATCGAATGGCCGTCTAATTTTTGCTGAATTCCGGACTCCCGAGGTGATTTCAGCAAAGAACAACTCCTTACGTTTTCAGGTGTTTTTCGGCTGCTTTGAAATCCGAATTGATTTCCCCGCCCAGGCCAAAAAATCTCCGCGGATGAGACCCTGACCGATGCGGCGCCCCTTGGCGCTCAGAGGTTTAAAACCCCCACCCCCCGCTCATTCGATCGGCCATCCGTCGAGGCCTGTCGCTGTCTTCGGCATTCCACCCTGGCGGACGCGAACCGCTTCGGCGGTCTTGCGGTTGTGGCATCCGATGCAGAGCAACACGATGTTCCGACGGTCGAGTGGAGCGCCGCCGTCGGCCATCTCGACGACATGGTCACAGTGAATGCGCTCCATCGACGTATCGCCGCAGCGTTCACATCGCCTGCCACGTTCAGCGACCACAGCACCCCGTAGCTGCCGCCATTGGGGGGACTGGTAGAAGTCGCGATGCTTTCCGCCTTCGGTCTTCTGCGGCTTGATGCGGCTCTGTTGCGCGGGCTTCAGTCGGGGCGGGAGAGTGCGGAGTGCCATGTCGATCCTCGTGGGGGTGGGGGTTTTCGTTCTGACAGCAAAAGGGAGCGCGCATCGGCACAGGTGGTCCGCGCGCAAAACCGCGAAATTCGGAGTGGGTATCGGCCACTCCCGAGTGCGCCGCCCGGCGGCCGAGGCCTGCACTCGTGGGCTTGTGTGAACAGCCGGGAAAAAGCGGGAAACTTCCCGCCGGTTCCCGCGCCATAAGCGCAGGAGAGCGGGAAAAAGCGGGAAGGGGGTCTATAAGACCCTCCCGTTTTTCCCGTTCCCGCCGGGTCACGGGAGCCATAGGACGCGCCCCCCGTTTTTCCCGCCTGCGACCAGACGCTTGGCGTCGAGGCTCGCCTTGACGGCAAGGTTGAACCCCTTCCTTTGTCGCTCGGCGATCTTCTGCGGCGTGTCATCCGGTTTCGGCTTCTCGGCGATCCGGTCGTAATAGCGCTCGCGCACCACCTCGTCGGATACGGCGCGGACGATCGGCCACTCCGGCGACTGACGGAAGGGCTCGCCGGCTTCGTCAATCGCTTGGGCGACAACTTCCATGAAGAGTCGCTGAGACGCAGGAATCGACTTCGGCGCTGCCGCCCTGGGGGCGGCGTCGGTATCTTCGATGCGGTCGACGATCAAGGTCGAGATTTCCTCACCGTCTTCGTCCCGCCCGATGACGACGCGGGACAGATGCGCGGCGAGCTTGACGCGCGATTCCTCGTCTTTGATCTTCTGAACCGTCAACGTGGTCGACAGATCTCCCTCGCGGCGCTCGCATAGGATCTGAGCGTCGATCGCGCCGATGAGGCTGGAATGGCCGCGCATGCGTTTGTCGTCGCCGAGGCCGACGTGATGGACGATCAGCACGAAGGCGCGGAAGCGGTTGGCAATGGCGGTTGCGTTGGCGACGAAGGCGATCATTCCGCCGCCGTTCTCGTCGCCGGTGCCGAGCGCTTGGGCGAGCGTGTCGATGATGATCAGACCGGGAGACACGCCAGCGGATTCGATCGCGCCTATGAGCGCAGCGAGGTCGCCTTGTTCGGTTCCGAGATTTGGGGCTCCGCCTATAAGGTAGAAGGGAACACTCGATGGAAGGTCGCCGTGCGAACGTTCAAAGCCGACTTTACGTTTGCGAAGGCCCGCCGCGCCCTCGGCGGCGATATAGACGGCGGGCGCCTGAAGAATGCGTCTCCCGGCCCAATTCCATCCGAGCGCGACGTGCCAGGCGAGGTCCGAGACGACGAAGCTCTTGAACGATTGCGATGCGCCATAGAAGGCGCCGACGCCTTGGCGTGGCAGCATGCGCTTCACAAGCCATTCGCCGTCCGACTCGAAGATGATCGAATCGAATGGCTCGAGCACGAATTTCGGCCGGCTGGGCGCGTCGTGAAAGTTTTGCGGCGCGCCCGGCGGCTCAAGATATGGTTCGCTCGTCCTGATAAACTCATCAAGACTCTGAGGCTGCGGAAGCGGCGGCGCGTTCATGGCGCGCCCCCTTTCTTCATCGCCGCGATATCGATCCGCAGCACGCCCCATGTGTCGAGAGCGGCAAGCGCCTCGTCGAATGTCCAGGCCACGACATGCGGCGCGCCGTGGCTGATACACCAGGCGCGGAACGCCTCTTGATCGTCTGACAATTCCTCGCCGAGACGCTTCAACTCGAGGCAATGGAGAAGGCCGCGCGGCGACACGAGGATGAAATCCGGCCAGCCGCGACGGACTCCCATTTGCTTCAATTTCGCGGCCGTGCGGACGTCGCGGAGTTCGCCGTTCGGAACATGCGTCCAGCGCCATTCCGGGCGGGCGTGGTCGCGCAAAACCTTCGCGACGCCCATGTGCGTCGCGATCTCTTTCGGGCGAACCCTTGGCGCTCTGCGGAGCCTCGGCTTGCGGCCCTCGGCGAGGAGGAGAAGGGGAGGCGTCGTCATGCGCGCCCCCGCTGCAAATGCGAGAGCGTCTCTGTCCGTCGTCGAACCCGATCGATTCCCGCGTCTATGGCCTGCGTGATTATCTCGCGGTCCACCGTGGGAAAATTGTCTAGCATCTCCGCGTGAAGGCGGGCCCGCGAGTCCTCGAGAAACTTCTCGACGTCGTCGCGAGACCAGTTCGCCATAGCGAGCGCGGCGAGTTCGAACGCCTCGCCGAAATGGCGCGCGATCTCGTCTATCTCGGAGGGAGCGATCGTCATCGGCGCGCCTCCTCTATCGCCTCGAGGATGCGCGACCAGCACTCCGGCCCGATCCCGCGCTCGATCGCCTCAGGATCAGTCAGCCCGCGGCCGCAGCACGCGCATGATGTTGACGAGAGATTCGCGCCGGCAATGATCTTGCGGGCGATGTCGTGGATCAGCTTCTCGCGCCGGCGCTTATTGGTGGCGGCGCCCTTCGTTGCGGCGGCCTTGCGGCGTTCCCGCAGCTTCTCTTCAGCATATTCGACGGCGGCGCGAACGCGCTCGGCGCCGTAGCCGTGCGGATCCCAAATCGAGCCGTCGTCATTGATGCCGAGATCGCGTAGCGTCTCGCCATCGTGGTGAATCTTGCGAAAAAGGTTCGCCATCATCGCGCCCCCTTCGCCAGAAACTCGAGGAGCGATGCGCGGTCATATCCGCGGGCGCCGGTTCGATCGTCGCACCAAGCCCAGCTCAGGCGATTGACATGCAGGCCGGGGAATCGTCGCGCGAGCGCAGCGCGCGGCGGGATTTTTGGTTGAAGATCGAGGGCGGGGTCGATATTCTCGGCACCGATCAGCGCGCCAACGTGATCAGTTTTCCGAGGCCGGTCCGCTCCCGAGGCGGCCGGCTTCGATGTTTCTGAGGCCATGATTCAAGCGGCCTCCAGCTCGGAGGTCGTGCGAATCGGCTTCGAAAGGCGGGACTGCGCCCATTCCAGCGCGTCGGCCCAGCGATAGAGAGGCTTTTTTCCGAAGAGCCGATAGATCGGCCCGCCGCCGCGGGTCGCGTAAGTGGACAACGTGTGCGGAGAGACGGGGTATCCGGCCGCGGTCAATGCGGCGGCCACGTCCTTGCGGGAGAGGAGATCGTTGGGGTTGCGGTTTGTCATTGGTCACCCTTTGCTGCGCTCGGAGCGCGTTTGAGGCGACCTCTCAACTACCTTCGGAACGGGCGGATGTATCAATCGTCTTCCGCGCTCTTCAAGAACGCGGGAAAGTTTTTATGCGCTCTTCAAGAACGCGGGAATTTTTCGAGTCGGCGACGAACAACGTCCACCTTTACGGGCTCGAGACCTTGCTGCTCGAGTCGTCCATTCACACCATCCAATATTGCAGCGGCCTCTTTAGTGGGTTTTGCAACCGGGCCGTCGCCACGCTCGGCTTTGATCGCCTCTATGAGCGCTTTCGCGTCCGGAGAATTGGCGCGGGCATCTCGCGCCTTCGCCGCCTGCTTGATCATCGACTCCTTGACCGCGACAGCCTTGCGCATATCATCGAAATTATGCTTTGCGCCAAGCCGGCCAAGGGTATGAACGCTCGTCATCGCAATATGCAAATGATGCAAAATAGACTCTTTCAGCCTTTGGTCATCGATGCGCTGAATGTCAGAAATTAGATCGTGCAAATCACCAGAAAATATATCGCTGAAAGCCCGAAGCACTTTCCTTTCGTGCGCTGTCGCATTGTTGTTTTCAGCCCATTCTGCCGCGTCTGAAACTATTTTGTATTTTTCAGACGAGAGGCTGCGCAGGGCGGATTGCTCGTAGTTCTCGTCATCGGTCATTTACGACCTCGCTCTCAGTGAGTCGTCCGTTCATAAGCTCGACGATTTGATCGGCGACGAGATCGGCCGCGGCGAGTAGAACGGCATCGGCGCTATGGATGTAGCGGCTCGTGATCGATCGCCCCTTGTGGCCGATCAGCGCGGCGATCGTCAGCTCGGAAAGGCCGAGATCGGCCGCTACCGAGGCGAAGCTATGCCGCAGCACATGGGGGGTTACATCCGAGGGCAGGCCGGCCGCCTCGGCTATGCGCAACCAAATCTTGTGAAATCCGCCCATCGGCTTTTCACTGTCTTTAGGCGACGGAAAAACGAGAGGCCCGGTTCGCGGAAGCGCCTTAATGATTCGGCAGGCGGCGAGAGAAAGAGGCCGCGTCGACGCCCCGGTCTTCGTATCGCTCAGTCGCGCCGTCCGAGCGGCGAGGTCGACCTCGGCCCATTTGAGCGCGAGCATTTCCCCGCGGCGCCAGCCCGTGAGCGCGAGCAATCGCACGCCAGCGATGGCGACGGGCCAAATCTGATTCGAGGTAGCGTGTAGAGCCGCGCCGAGGGCTGCATACTCGGTATCGGACGCGCGCCGCTCCCGCTGCTCGTAGGCGTGTTTCTCTACGCCATGGGTAGGATTGTCCGTCCGCAGCCCGAGCCGAACGGCATAGGAGAAGATGACACCCACGAGGGCCAGTGTCCGAGTCGCCGTGCCTCGGCCCCCGGTCACACGCGCGAGCCCATGCTTTCCGGTCTTGATTCGGGCCGCCGTCGCGCCGTCCGCCACGGCATTATAGAATCGCTCGACGTCGAGGCGGGTCACGCCTCGGACCTTGAGGCTCCCGAGCTGCGGCTTGATATGGCGCTCGACCCGGCCCTTGTCGGTCGCGAGCGTCGAGGCCTTCTTCGCCTTGCCGCGCCGCAATATTTTCCCCGCCTCCGCGTCGGCAAGGTAGAGGTCGCAGAGTTCGGCGACGGTCGCGGCCTTGCGGCCCTCTTGCCTGTCCGCCGCCGGATCGCCTCCCGAGACGATTTCCCCGAGCAACCGCCGCGCCTCGGCTCGGGCGAGGTCTGGCGTCCAGGGCGCGCCATGCCGGCCGATCGTGTGCCAGCGCTGGCGCCCGTCCTGTGTCCGATATTTTAGAACGTAGGAGGCCTTGTCCTTCTGGCGGCGGGCGCCGAAGCCCGGCACGGCTCCCCTGCCCTCGTCCCATATCGTCGAGCCGGCGGATAGGACGGCGATGTCTTTGAGCGTGATCA
>Ga0265328_10000261_pt1 | contig 24391 bp, 18 predicted proteins | sample 41624metaG_FD_202086 | JGI IMG/M metagenome (GOLD analysis project Ga0265328, IMG submission 202086) | Rhizosphere microbial communities from Carex aquatilis grown in University of Washington, Seatle, WA, United States - 4-16-24 metaG | ecosystem: Host-associated > Plants > Roots > Rhizosphere...
GCGCCGCTGGAGACAGTCCCGACCGGGCTCGCTCGTCCGGCACGGCGGTCCCGAGCACGTGCTCGTCTTCGCACCCACCCGCTCTGGCAAGGGCATCGGAACGGTAGTGCCGACCCTCCTGTCGTGGAACGCATCCGTGGTCGTCTACGACATCAAGAAGGAGCTCTGGCAGTTGACCGCGGGGTGGCGGCGATCCTTCAGCCACTGCTGGCGGTTCGAGCCGACCGGGGCGGGCGGCGTCAGGTACAACCCCCTCTTCGAGATCCGCCGCGGCCCGGGCGAGGTGCGCGACGCGCAGACCATCGCCGAGATCCTGATCGATCCGGAGGGCAAGGGCGACAAGGACCACTGGAGGCTCACCGGCGCGGCCCTCCTGACCGGGGTCATCCTGCATGTCCTTTACGCCGAGCGAGACAAGACGCTGCGCGGCGTGTCGGCCTTCCTGAGCGATCCAGCGCGCAGCCTCTATGAGACTTTCCACGCGATGCTGGTGGCGTCGCACCTGCCGACGGGCACACACCCGGTCGTGGCGCAGACCGCGCGCGCCATGCTCAACAAGAGCGAGAACGAGCTGTCGGGGGTGGTGTCCACCGCGAAGGCGGCGCTCACCCTTTACGAGGACCCGATCGTCGCCGCCAACACCGCGTGCTCGGACTTCCGCCTGGCCGATCTGACGCGCGGGGCGCACCCGGTGTCGCTCTACCTGGTCGTTCCGCCGTCGGATCTCGACCGCACCCGCCCGCTCGTCCGGTTGCTGCTCAACCAGATGGGCAAGCGGCTGACCGAGAAGATGGACGCGCCAGGTCAGGGGCCGGGGCCGGGGCGCCGACATCGGCTGCTCATGCTGCTCGACGAATTTCCGAGCCTCGGGCGCCTGAGCTTCTTCGAGAGCGCGCTCGCCTTCTCGGCCGGCTACGGAATCAAGTGCTTCCTCATCTGCCAGTCGTTGAACCAGCTCGAGAAGGCCTACGGACGGGACAACGCCATCGTCGACAACTGCCACGTTCGGATGGCGTACGCCGCCAACCGGTCCGAGACCGCCGCCACCATCAGTGCGCTCATGGGAACGTCGACCGCCACGAAGCGACAGTACAGTCGGTCCGCGCGAGGGCTCTTTGGTGCCCAGAGCCACAGCGAGAGCGATCAGGAGTTCTCGCGGCCGCTCATGACGCCGGACGAGGTGCTGCGGCTCCCCTACGAGGACGCGCTGCTCTTCATCGGCGGCGCGCCGCCGTACCGGGCCCGCAAGCTGATGTACTACCTCGACGACCGCTTCGTCCCGCGCGCGGGCCTGCCGCCGCCCGAGTCCCCGGCCGAGCAGCGGCGGGAGTTGCCGTCGCGACCCTGTTCCGACTGGGCGGCCGGATCTCCCGTGCGTGAGGAGCCGCGACCACCGTCCCGCGCCCCGGGCTCCGAGGCCGCTGTCGAAGGTGTGCGGCAGGTCGCCCATCCCTCGCCGGAATCCCCTCAGCCCCAGGCCCCTCCGTCCCCGCCCGTGCCAACTGCCGGGCTCGAACGGACTTCGCCGGCGGCTTCGTCGACGTCCGAGTGGGCCGGGACCTTCGGACAGCCGCTCAGGACGCCCCCTCCGAGCACTGAGCCAGCACCCGATCACGATGCCGACCCCGAGCCCACCCCTCCGGTTACCGAGATGCTCTGAACCTTTGAAACAAGGAGACACACCCGATGCGGAACCGTGAACAGATTCACCCCTTCCTTCCCCCGGAGCTTCGAAAGCGACTCGTGCTCTACGCCTCGAAGAGGGGCCTCTCCCAGTCGAGCGTCGTCGAGACCGCGATCACGAGCCACCTCGATGCCGAGGTCACCGACCGGGCTCTCATCCTGCGACGGCTCGATCGCCTGGTCCGGGAGAGCACCAAGCACCAGCGCGATTCCGAGATCCTGTCCCAGGCCTTCGGCGTCTTCGTGAAGCTCTGGTTCGCCCAGACTCCACGTCTGTCCAACGACGCAAAGCCCGGCGCAGAGCAGCATTCGCGGCGCCGCTACGAGCAGTTCACCGGCCACGTCGCCACCCTCGTGGCGAGCGGACGGGCCTTTGCGGACGACTTCCTTCCCGCCAAGTCCGCGGAAGGCAGCGACACCGCCGAAGGGAGGCCGACGCCATGAGCGGCCCGACTCCCCTGCCTTCGGCCATCACTGAATCGCAGGCCCGGCGGCGGGCTTCTCTTCGGACCGCGCTTGCGCCGATCGTTCAGTTCCTGGACGACGACGCCGTGCTCGAGATCATGCTGAACGCCGACGGGCGGGTCTGGGTGGAGAAGGCCGGTGCCGGCATGTTCGAAACCGAGGCGACGATGTCTGCCACGGACGCGCTCCGAATGCTCCGCCTGGTCGCCACCGAGATGAACACCGAGCTCAGCGACCGAAACCCGTCGCTGGCCGGGAAGCTGCCCATCTGGGGCGCCCGCGTTCAAGCCTCCATTCCCCCGGTGGTCGAAGCCCCGGTGTTCGCGCTCCGAAAGCCCCCGAAGGTGGTCTTCACCCTCGACGACTACGTTGCGAGCGGAATCATCTCGGAGAAACAGTGCGAGATTCTCAGGAACGCGGTGCAGTGGCGCGAGAATATCCTCATCGGCGGCGGCACCGGCAGCGGGAAGACCACCCTCGCCAACGCGTTGCTGGCCGAGATCGCCGAGACCAGCGACCGCGTGTACCTGGTGGAGGACAACCCGGAGCTGCAGTGCCTGGCCCCGAACAAGGTCCAGGTGCTGGTCCAGCCGCCCGTCTACACTTGGAGGCGGGCCATCATGGACGCGATGCGCTTTCGCCCCGATCGCATCATCGTCGGCGAGGTTCGGGACGGCAGCGCCCTCGACATGCTCAAGGCCTGGAACACGGGTCATCCCGGGGGCATCGCCACCTGCCACGCCAACGACACTTCGGGCATGCTGGACCGGATGTGCCAGCTCATGGAGGAGGTCCTTCCGGTCGCGCCCAAGCATCTCATCGTGGACGCCATCACCTTCTGCGTTCACATCCAGCGCGATCCGGACAACCCAGCTGGCCGGTCACTGTCGGGCATCGACATGCTGGAAGGCCTGACCCCCTCCGGTGAGTGGGACCTGTCGCCACTTGGCTGACGGACCGCATCACGAACGAAGGTGCGGAGCTACTCCGGTCCGAGGGCTGCCCCCTCTTTCGGTGAAGTTGGCACTTGTGGGGCCCAGTGGGAAGTGGCGTCCAACTGCTCAGAAAACTGAGGGATGGCATGTGTCCGCCCTTGTCGGCGTCCCTTGGGTAGGTGCAGTGCGTCGTCGAATACGACAGTTCTCTACGGAAGTGCTTCTGATCCATAACATAAACGGGCCTCACACGATGATACCGTGCCGGAGGAGAAGGCTCGCCCTCGCGGGCGATGGTTTCTTGACCAGGGCATCGAAACGGGCCAAAGTGGATAACACTTGAGGAGGGGCGCTATGGCCGACCAGGACGAGAAAGCAGCAAACAAGAGTCGGGCTCCTGTCCGTCAGGTAGCACCAAATGGGGTGGTTCTTCCCGTGAAGGGGAATGAATTTAGCGGGAAGGACTACCAAAAGGCGGTTCTCGCGCTCCAGGCCCCCCTGCCGCCTGCAAAGCCAACTGGCGGTCAGTAGCCCGACAACTTTAGTGACTGGGCGTTATAGCCCGGTCTTTTCGTATGGGCGGAAAACGCGACTGGTGGTCTCGGGCCTTTCTCGCCGTGGCGGCCGGATCACCACTCGCGATCGAGCGGCTGCTCGATGACTGGAAAGTTTCCCTCGGCGCCGCCACAGGGGTCACGCTTCTGACCTGGTACGGGACATTCCTCGCGAGCGAGGCGCCTGGTGGCGCCGATATCATTCAGCGATACCGATACGTCTTCGGGAATACCGTCGATCCCTTCCGGCAAGTGCTCCGCAAAGCGGATCCGACCGCCCGTGTGAACGTCATGCTGGCGAAACGGGACTGGCGCCTGACGAAGCGGTTCGTCTTCTTCGACCGCGAAGATCTCAATGGGCATCCCGATGAGAACCTGGACCTGAAGGCGAGCCAGGGCGTCGCGGGGAAGGCTCTCATCTCGAAGAGATGGGCCATTGGCGATCTCGAGAGCAGGACCCTTTACCTCGGCGCGATTGGAAGCGACCAGCACAGCAATGCCGAGAATCACGTCTCTTACGGGCTGACGACCGAACAGCAGCAGGCTACGTGCGGGCTCACGGCTGTCCTCAGCTTCCCGATTCGGAGGCTCGAGCAGGTCAGGGACCGAAAAATGGAGTTCTCCGACGACGTCATCGGCGTCGTCAACATTGACTCTAAGATGACGGGCGCCATGGCCTCATACGAGGCATCAGGGCTGAAGAAAGAACTCCTCCTGAATCGGATGCCGACGCTCGCCTGCATATGCGCCGCGTTCTTCAGCTGAGAGCCAGGGCCTTGTTTTAGCACGGCCGCCGCTTTTGTGGGCGCTGCACTTCGCACTCGGGCTGTCGGGGTTGTTTGCCCTGGGCTTTGCTTGGCGCCGGGGGATCATCCTGCTGTACACCCTGGTGGTCGAGCTATTTACGTTTCTTTGTGGATGATGTTGCCTGTTCTCGGTCAGGTACGAGATCGTCGCGATGGTCCTGGGCGGCATGGTGGTGGGGGCGGTGATCGCGACCGGCCGAGATCCAATGCCGCCATGGCTCGGAGCGGCCGGCGCCGCCGCGCTCTTGCTGGTACTTCGGGGATCTCTCATTGCGTTGGGTCTTCTGGATGGAACCATCAGCTCTGAGGCCGTTCTCAGGACATCCCCTTGCCGATGCTGGATTGATAGTCGCCACCGGCGCCGGATTGCTCCTCGGCAGCCTCGCAATGGCAGCCTTGAAAGGGAGGGGCCCGAGAACCCCATAGCGGCCCCCCCCGAGCCATCTGGCACGGAGCCCCTCCCCCGGCCGGGCATGAAGCGCCGCGGCCGAGTGGCCCGCGCTTGGGCCTAGCTGGCGGCCGGATCCTCTTGCTCTAGAATCCGGGAAAATGGAGGAAGAGCCGGATTTCGCCGATCCCTCGACCATCGTCGAAGCTCGTACCGTCAAGCACGAGGCCGAGGACCCGCGTGATCTCGTTCCTGCGCTCACCATCCTCTGGCACGACGATCTCGGGCGGGTCGGGAAGGTGGGGCGGCTCGGGGACGGGATCACCGAGATCACGCGGAAGACCCCGCCGTTCGATGTTGGCATCGACGTCACCTTGAGCCGGCAGCCGTTCCTGGTTGTCGAGTATCACCAGGGGACCGGCGCCGCGCGGCTTCGTCCTGGCGGCACGTCGATGGAAATCGGGTTCGAGGGGAAGGTCCTCGATTCGCCGCAGCAGCTCACGCGGGAGCAGCTGGCGCACGGGGTGATTCTGACCCTCGGGAATGCGATGGTGGTGTGCCTGCACGCGTTGAGGGTTCCCGTCGTGCGGGGACCGAGCTTCGGGCTGGTGGGCGGGAGCGACGCGCTCGAGACGGTCCGGCAGCAGATCGTTCGGGTCGCGGATCTCGACGTGCCTGTGCTCCTGCTCGGCGAGTCCGGAACCGGCAAGGAGCTCGCCGCCAGGGCGATCGCAACCCAGTGCCGGCGCGCCGGGGCCTTCGTTCAGCTCAACATCGCCCAGCTCTCCGCGAGCACCCCGCCGCCGAGCTGTTCGGGCACGAAAAGGGGGCCTTCACCGGGGCCACCGAGGCGCGGGGCGGGGTCTTCGTCCGGGCGGATGGCGGCACGCTCTTCCTCGACGAGATCGGGGCCACGCCGCCGGAGGTGCAGCCGATGTTGCTCCGGGTCCTCGAGGACTGGGAGATCCGCCCGCTCGGTGGCAGCCGCCCGCGGCGCTTGAAGGTCCGGCTCATCACGGCGACCGATGCCAACCTCGAAACCGCCGTCAAGGAGGGGCGGTTCTCGGAGGCCCTCTTCGAACGCCTGGCCGGCTACCAGATCTGGCTGCCACCGCTGCGCGAGCGCCGCCAGGATCTGGGACCGATGTTCCTGCACTTCCTCCGGGAGAAGCTGACGCAGACCAATGAGCTCGGCCGGGTGACGACCCCCGCGCCCGGTGAGGGGCCGTGGCTGAGCGCCTCCGTGGCGGGTCAGATCCTGGCGGGGGCGTGGCCTGGCAACGCGCGGCGCCTGCGCAATGTCGCCGCGCAGTTGGTCATCTCGAGCCGCGGGAAGAACTTCGCGGAGCTGGACGCGACCGTTCGAGCGCTCCTGGTCCCGACACGCACGGAGGACACGGCGTCGCGGCCGGCAATGGTCCGCGTCACGGACGATGAGATCCGAAGGGCGCTCGTCGACTGCAACTACAACCAGTCCGCAGCCGCCAAGGCGCTCGGCATCAACCGCAGCAGCCTGTACGAGAGGATCCAGGACAACCCCTTGTTTCTGCGCGCGGCCGACCAGATCGGCGAGGACGAGCTCCTGGCCGCACACGCACTTCATGCGGGAGACGTCGCCGCCATGGCCAGGGAGTTGCGATGCTCACCGAAGCCGCTGAAGAAGCGGATCTCGGACGTCCTGAAGACTCGCAAGTGACTCGCAAGGCGCGAGGCTGCGATCTGCTGGGCGACACCGGATCTGCTGGGTGACCCAACAGATCTGACGGCCGCCGGGAGGCCAAAGGCGTTGATTCTCGCGGGAATTCTGGCGCGCCCGCATGGCATGGCCGTTGCCGATGTGGGGCGCCATGCACAGCACAGTACTCGACCGCACGTCCAATCCACCAGGCGTTCATCCGCCCTGGACCACCACCACTCTCGCCGATCGAAATCAATGGATCCGAGATGGGTTGCCCCTCGTCAAAGACATCGCAGAGAAGCTTCGGCGGCGCTACGGGCTCTCGACGCCATTCGAGGATCTCTGCGCGTACGGCGTCACAGGGCTCATCAGCGCCAGCGGACGCTTCGACGCATCACGGGGCACCTCGTTTTGCACCTTTGCCTACCAGCGGATTCGCGGCGCCATTCTGGACGGGCTCCGGCGCAGCGATCGCCAGTACGGTATTCTGCACCGTCGACTTGCTGCCGAGGGCGACGGCCGATGCGAACTCGCGATCGACATCGAGTCGGTACGATCGTCCCCAAAGAAGACGCGCGCCCGACGGACGCGCGTCGACATCACCGCCGTCCTGGCGGAGATTGCGAGCGCTCCGGTCGCCTGGTGCGCGAGACCAGAGGATGCCGATCTGGCGACGCCCGATCCTGATGAGGTTGCCCACAGCAATCGGGTGGCCGACCAGGTGAGACGGGCTATCGAGGTGCTTCCGGCACGGGAGCGGCGGATCGTCGAGCTTCACTACTACGGTGGCGATTCGCTGTCCGAGATTGCCGTGAAACTCGGGATCTCCCGACCATGGGCCTATCGTCTCCACGCGCGCGCCCTCGAGACCCTGAAGCTTGCGCTCGCCGATCTCGCTGGGGAGCTCGAGCTCTGATCGCTGGGCCACCCGAGCTCCTCATCCCACCGAGAACTCGAGGTCCCGCCCCGGTCCCCCTTGGGGCTTCCGCCCCAGGGACCGGGCGTGGCGTGCTTCGAGTTGCATCTGCTCGGCCCAGCGCGCTCCGAACTCTGGCCCCTGGCGCTCCATGGGCAGCATCGGTGCGAGAGCTCGCAACTGGCCTGCCATCTCCTCGCCACGATGACCGTTCCCGTAGCCGATGACGACCCGCATCTCCCCCTTCGCCTCGGCGAGGAGATGGGAAAGTCGCCGACTCCGCTCCGCGTCCAGCGAGCCTCCCGTGGCGATGTAGCAGGCCTCCTGGCCGCCGTGACGGCGCTCGTACGCGACGGCGTCGATGGGGCGCTCGACGAAGACCACGACCCTGTCCGTCGCGCGGTACTTGCTGGCCCAGAGCGCCCCTGGCTTCGGCTCGGCGACCAGGTTGCCGACGTCATCTCGGCTGCGCACGGTACCGAACCGCCAGGCATCGAAAGCCCGCGGGTCGACCCCCAGGCATTCGAGTCCCTTGTTGGCGTCGCGGTTCCGCTCGACCTCTGCCAGGTGGTCGGCCCGGGCCTGTCGCAGATCGTCGGGCATTGCCCTCAAGTGCTCGCGGTACTGGACTGCCGCAGGAACGTCCCGGCGTCGCTCGTCGACGCAGGCGATGAGCAGCTCCAGGGATGCCTGCCGGTCGAGGCCTTCGCGTCTCTCGAGGAATGTGACCGCGGTGCCGCGCGATTCCGGATCGCTGTACGTCCAGACATTCCTTGTCGCGTCCTTCTGCAGGAGCAGCGTCTCGCCCCTGGGGCCCTCCATTGCGAGGTGTTCTCGAGACTGGTTGCCGGTCTCGGCGAGTCTGAAGCCGCGGCTTTCAAGGTACGCCGGGAGATCGAGCGCCCGTTCGAAGCGAGCCACCAGCATTTCGTGTGAGTCCATGAGCACCTCCTGAATGGTGCTCGCAGCGCGCGAGCCCTCTGTTGCCTGTGCTTGCCGTCCCCACCGGTGTCGGGCTGATCGCTGTCTGACCCAGTAGCCGCGACAACCCGGACGGTCGAGCGTTCGGTCGGGACTGCCGGGGCGCGGCGCGTGGTCCCCCAGGTCGCCAGTCGGTTCACCGGTCCACCTTGGTGCATTTGGAATCGAGCCCCCTGGGCGACGCCGCTTCGGCGCCCGCCGGCAAACCCGCTCCGCGGGCTCGCAGCCTCTGCGTTTCCGGCTCCCCCCGCCCGGACGCGGGTGCCCCCCGAAAACGCGGCGCTCGGCACGCCGGGAGCCGGCTTTGCGCCCTCATCGGGTGCCCCGATTCCAAACGCACAAAGGAGAGACACCATGAACACCGCCGACCTTGCACACGCCCTCGCAACCGCGACCAGGTCCGATTCGGACACCACCTCAACCGAGGGTTCCCCCTCCGGGGGGCCTGTTCCGGCCCCGAGGCCCGACCAGAACCCCGAGGGGCCTTCCCCGGCCCGCCCCTCATCCTCCGCACTGTGTGCCGCCATGCGCAGGCTCACCCCCTACGCCACGAAGGTCTTCGTGACCCTGGTCGACGGCCTGGCGGCCGGCGAGGCCAGGAAGCTCGACCAAGCCCCGGGCGCCTTCATGGCCGTCTCGGTCGACTGCCTGTCGCTGGTCCGTCAATCCGGGGCTGCCGGTGAGGTCCCCGGAGCCGCCGTCTACGCCATCGCCCACCGCTACGAAGTGAACGGCGATCTCGTCCCCGATCCCGACGTCGAGTTCTACGTCACCGACGACTCCGACGCTCCGAGCGGCAAGGCCGTCTACCCCACCGCCATCGACCACGGCCCCATGGGCTACCACCGCCACGTCGAGCTCGACGCCGCCGGTCACCCAGCCCGCTTCTCCAGTAGCGGTCAAGCTGACCTCGCCAGGTTCTGCGAAGGCTGGATGCGCAACATCTCTCGCCAGCAGCGGCTCTGGAACAGGGCGGGCTGACCCCAAGGCGGTCCGCCGAGGATCTCGTCCGCCGGCCGCCGGTGCGGTCGGCGGCAGATCCCTGGCGGATCTTGGGGCCGCCAAGGGTCGTTGCGTCGCAACCCAGGGTGAAACCGCTGTCGTCCTGACCCACGGGTCACGACGCCACGCACGCCGACACCCTGGACATGATGGCTCGCAACTCGCGCCCCCGGGATGGCCGCTCCCCTGCCTAGTCTCACGAACGGTTGCGCTCCCGACCGTGTTGGTCACATCGAGATCGAACCCCGACGCGCGAACGACGAAACGTCAGCCGACGACGAGGACGGTCTTCGTCGGCATCGCCGGCAGGATAGCGGCAGGGGAGGGGCCACGACTTCGAGGTGGCAGCCAGCGGGGCGACCCCGGCGGCAGTTTCGATGAGCGACGAGCCGGGCGCCACCGAACGTTTCCCGCGCCTGCAGGAACACGATCGGCCAAGGCCTGCGCTCGCCGGCAGAAGCGGGGTGGAAGGTGGCCCGTCAAGCCGACTGCCATCGTGCACGTTGCCGTCCGAAGCCCGCCGAAGGCGGGAAGGCCACGCGCCAAAGACTCGCCCCAACGGCTCGGACCTGTCCGTTCGGTACCACGATGTCGACGCTCGCGTCCGCTGTGTCGCCCGAAGACTGCGAGACTGCGTGATCCGGGTGTGAGGTCGCCCGAACGAGGACTCAGCGGTCTCGAGCTGCCTCGGAGCAATTCCAGGTTGATGCAGTCATCGTCAGCCTGCACGCGCGTCGTCGTCCGGTTCGGTCCTCCTGCCGCCGGCGTTGGGTCTCGGTCGCTCTGCTCGGCGCCCCAGGGCAAACCCGCGGTGCGGGCCTCGAGCCTTGCCTTGTCGGCTCCCCCCGCGAGCGGGTACCCCCCGAAAACGCGGCCCTCCGTCCCAGGGGAGCCGGCGGCGCTCCCGCTTCGGCGACCCAACGCCAACCGCCGGAGGAACCAAGCCATGAACGACCACGACACCCTCGCTGCCCGCCCCGACAACCTCACCGACGCAGGGCAATCGCCCAGCACCCCCTTCGCCAGATCCGCGAATCCCGCTCGGCCGTCCGACCCCGAATCACCCCGCGCGATTCCCGATGCGACCACCAGACTCATTGCCGACGTCCTCGGGATGACCGCCGAACGCACCACTGAGGTGTTGACGAACCTGGGTGGCCTCAAGGGCCTGGCGCACGCCGCCGAACCAGAGCTCCTGGCCGCATCCGTCCCCCGGAGCAGAGCCAGGCTCGTCCGGGCCGCCTTCGAGCTCGCCCGCCTCAGCATCGGCGAGCGCCCCCAGCTCGGCCAGCATCTCACCTGCTCGTCGGACGTCTGGCTTCACATGCGCGCCCGGCTCTCCGAACTCCCCGTCGAGGAATTCTGGGCCATCGCCCTCGACGCCCGCCACCGGGTCCTCCTCGACTCGATGATGGGCCGTGGCAGCCTCACCGGCGTCGAAGTCCATCCCCGCGACGTGTTCCGCGCCCTCATCAAGGTCGGCGCCTCAGCCGTGATCTTCGTGCACAACCACCCCAGCGGCCTTGCGACACCCTCGGCACAAGACATCGAGCTCACCAAGCGCCTCCGCGAGGTCGGCGAGCTGTGCGGAATCACCGTTCTCGACCACGTCGTCGTGGCCACCACCGGGCACGTCAGTCTGGCCGAACGCGGCTGGCGGTGACAGTACTGCGGACCAGCTGGGGATCCCCGTGCAAATGGCCGGACCCATTCGAAATTGGGTGGTCAAAAATGGGGGTACGCAGTCGCGAGGGTTGTCCCGAGCCTTGAAGAAGGCTCGGGACCCAAGCTCAAAGCTCATCGCCAAGCCCGACTGCGAGCCGGCCAGACGCAACTGCGACTTCGCAGAGTTGGCTGGCCGGCCGGAGTTCCCCGGTTACGGGGAGCGTTCGGCGACCTCGAACAGAGCCCACAAAAATTGCACCGGTGGTGGGACAAATCGCATCTGGGTGGGGCCGAGCCCACCCTTTCTGGCACCTTCCGGCACCGGAAGGGGTAGCGAAATAGCCGAGCCACTGGCGCGACTTCCAAGGGACAGCACGCTGGAATGACCGCAAGCGGAAGCCTAGAAGCCCATAGGTAATCGACCCCGACATCAGCCTCAGTCGTCCCTTCCCTAATCGTTTGCAGGCGCGGGCTCCGAAGCGGAAGACGTGATGGGTTACCGCGTTGGGCTGTTAAGAATGTGAGGTTTCGCTTACACTCTCCAGATGCGGAACTGTCCCAAAGCAGCTGCAACCGCGCGCAACGATGGCAACTCCCGACATCCGAAGGACGTGGAATAGCAGCTGGGGTCACAGGGAAGAAGGCCGTCATACATGGCGAACGGGGAAGGGGGCCTGCGATGATGGTCTGCAGGCGACGGCCTTTTCGCGGCAGCGACCAGGACGCGTGGATCGCCGCGCAGCGTTGGCTGCCGGCGAGGAGGGACTGAGAGCGAGAAACTTGTGGAATACGGTCGTGTCAAAAGGTCGGGGAGTCTCGTTCGCGCCGCGGACGCAGTTCGTGGCGCCAGCTATGTCTGTCCCACGTGCGGCCTGCCGCTCGAACTCAGACGGGGGGAGGATCTGGAATACTTCGCGCACTGGCGAGGCCTCGAGGATACGCGCGATTGTGAGTTCTTCGCCCCGGGCGCCGGGGAAAGCGGACGACCACAAGGCGCCGATGACGCCATCGTGCTCGTTGACCCGAGCGTAGAAGACGATCCCGCCGAACTTGGCCTCATTCTCGACCAACTTGATGGCGAGTGGCGCGTCGGGCTTCGGCTTCCGGAGATTCCCCATGATGAACTCGGCGGCGAGGTGTCACTAAACGAACTCCGGCGGGCGAGGGTGGAGGTGTCCGCAGGCGACGTCGCCGTGTCGCGCATCAGCGGGTTGGACCTCCGGCCGGGAGTCGGCGCTGCTCGCGTCCAGGTTCCTCCCAGTGTTCGAGACTACCAGGCGCGAGTTGCGGGTCCATGGCCGCCGGCCATCGACACGCGCCGCTGGCAGCTTCAGTCGAGAGGGCTCGAGGTCAAAGGCACGCTGTTCCGTCTCCGCAGCGGTGAGTGGACGCGGCTCCTGATGAACTCACGCGTGCACTCTGGCGAACGGCTCCTCGTCCTTGCTGAGACTGGGTGGGCTCGCCCTGAATCTCTCGTAGCGGAGAAGCACGCGCAGATTTCCAGCGGCGGCCTAACCTGGATCATCTGGGAGATTCGACTGCCGGACGAGCCCGTCGACAGCGCGACCGCCTGGCTCGCAAGGATCGGGCACAGATTCGTTCAAAAACCCTGGAGCGTCGAGCTGGCCGCACCGCCGCGCATGCTGGATGAGCGAGGTGAGCCATTGTTCTGGGTTGGCGATTCGCCTGTGCTGACGCTGGAGGCTCCTCAAGGTGGCGCTGAGGCTACGGTCTCCGTCGAGGTCGGAACGGACTCGGTCAACGCCAGCGTGACGGCTCCAGCGAGTCGGCGCATCCACGTGGCGATCCCGGGGCAGCGAGCCGAGTTGGCACGCATCGGCGTCTTCACCGAGCGTAAGGCGACCCTCACGATCGGGTTCGTGGAGCCACCGTCGCGCGAATCCCTCCTTGAGGCATTAGCGAAGACAGCACGGCTCCGTGTCTGGCTCGGCCACCAGGTGGTCGAAGCGTGGCATGAGCCTAGCTGCAGAGTGCCTGTTGGCTCCCTCGCGGTGCAGGGGGTGCTCGTTGACCTCGGCCTCGACGGCGCGCGGGTTCGTGTCACGGTCTGGGAGCGCGACAAGCAGCGCTCCCGCCCTGGCCTCGACGCCCGCAGTGCGGCTAGGGCTATAGAGAGCTCGCTCTCAACCGCCTCACGCATTGAGCTCGACGCGGAAAACTTCGGTCGTGTGGAAATCGTCCCTCAACGCGTGACAGTAGAACCCCCTCGCAACGTGGGCAGCGGCGGTCGGCTGTCGTGGTACGATCACCTCGCCAGCATGAGCCCTCGCGCATCGGAGCACACGGTAGCGACGGTGATTGGACAGCCGCGCGCTGCCATGTCCCTCATCGTGCGGCGAGTCGGACCAAGCGCGCTCATCCGAGCCCGGCTGGAGCTCCGCCGACGCCGCGGGGTCGGAGGACATCGATGAAATTGCTTGGGCTTGTCGCTTGGACCGATCGCGACAAGCGAGGCAGTTCGATCGCCGGCGTCCGTCCCATCATCGAAATGCAGAAGGCCGATTGGCGCGAAATCGATGCAGCTGAGGAGTTCCCTTCGCAAGGACAGGTGTTTTGGCCGAACGCAGGTGCCGCATCTGAAGGATCGTTAGTCATCTTCAGGACGGAGCCGAACGTCGGGCAGAAGGATGAGTTCAGGGTGGTCGATCCGAAGCCAGCCTACGAGGTGCTCGACCTTCGAAGCTACGGGAGCGCTACTCATGTCTACGCCAAGCTCGCCTCCGGCATCCACCTACCTGGGCCCACCGGAACGGTGCGCGTCCTCGCGTGGTGCGACGCGGATCTCCTCGTTGGCCCGATCGAATTGAACCGCGTGGCGACCGGCACGGCGAAGCTGGTCGGTTCAAATTTGAACCGACTTGCGACATACACGGGCGCGCAGGTTCGGCCCGTCATCATCGGCCGGGCCACCCGCTTGCTGCGAACAGACGACGCTGCGCCGTCCGGCTACGTTGACTGGGACGACGACGCGGCCGTTCTTCGTCGAGCCGTCGAAGCTGCCGTCCGAGTTGCGAGGCAGGCTGGGCGCGACACAGGCATAACGACGCGCCAGCTCGACGAGGCCGTCCGCGCCCTCGCTGCGCAGGGGATCGGTCACGACGCGACCCTTGACCGCTACCGACTCGAGCGAGGCCGCGACCTGCTCAAAGACACCGCAATAGTCGCGGCTGAGGCTGGCGACCTCATGGAGCTCATGCGGGAGCATCCAGCGATCAAGACAAAGCTCGACGAGCTCACCGCCACGGTACGGCTAGAGATCGAGCACAGCACCCGCGGCGAGCTCGATCAGCGCCTCTCGCGCGAGCGCGCTGCGCTAGAAGAGACGACCGAGGCCCACGAAAGAGCTAAGTCGCAGCTCGATGCACGACAACGGGAGCTCCGCGAGGCAGAACAGCGCATAGCCGACATTCGCAGCCAGAGCACCTCCGCCGCTGATGAAGCCGAGGCGGCGGTGAACGCGCGCGTACTTGCGGCGCTCGCGCGTCCGTTGGATCTCCTCGCGGAGGTCAGCGTGCTGCGACCGCTGCTGGGCGGAGGAGGACGCGGCCCGGGCGCCCGAACCGTCGAGACGCCGTCGCGCATCGATTGGTCGCGTGCACGCGGCGATGACATCAAGGACAAGGCGTCGCTTCGACGCGCGCTGACAACCGCGGCGCGTACCCGCGGTGTTGAGCCCTCATTGATGCTCCAGATCCACGCCGCCGCGGCGGCCGGCCTCGCGCCGGTCGCGATCGGCCCCGCTGCCCTCGCTGCCCTCGCCGCTTTCGCTCACGCCGCTTGCGGCGGGCGACTGCTGATCATGCACATCTCGCCGAGCGTGATCCAGCCAAGCGACCTCGACGATTGTCCAGGAGGTGGCCTCGCGGCCGCGATAGCCGCCGCGAAGGATATCGACGGCCTTTCGTTGGTCGTCCTCGAAGGCGCGAACCGCTCCCCGCTCGAAGGTTCTGCGCTGCCGCTCTTCCAGATGATCGACATCGGACTCTCGCCGCTCTCCGCCGCGCGTGGCCTCCGACTCGCTGCCACGCTGGTGGCGGGAGCGACGACGGTGCCGGTCAGCTCCCAGCTGTGGAGCTACGCGACCGCCATCTATCCCGAACCGAGCCCGAAGTCCCCCCAGCCTGCGGCGACCCCGGGAGACCTCTCCCTGTCCAACGAGCTCCTAGCGCTCGGCGACGTCCCGACCGGAGTAGTCGACTCGCTCATCCTGTCTTGGCCGGAGTGCCACGAGCTCCGTCCGACGCTGGCCCGCCTGGGATCCGCGCTCACTCGGCTCTACGACGATGAGCGGCGTTTAGAGGAGGCGCTCCTGCACGGCGTCGTCCTGCCCTACGTCGCTACGGCGCTGAGCGGTGACGAACAGGTCGAAGCGCTGAGCCACGCGAGAGACACGGACGGAGCCCTCGCCGCGATGCTGCGCCGCTTGCGACGGACGCTGTGCTGATATGGGCCTCGACGTCCTTGACACTCCACAGCAGGCAGCGAGCGCCGTCAGGCGCGCGTTGGGCCTGAACGAGTCGTGCCAATCGTCCGAGAGTCGGTTCGAGGTTCTACGGGCGACGGTGTGGAGCATGGCGGCGCCCGCGAGCAAAGCGCATGTTAACCGCGTCCTCGGCGCGGCGCTCCCGACGTGGCAACTCCTCTCCGGGCGCGCGGCGGCGACCGAAGAGGCGCTTCGCACCGATCTCCGCGAGGCGCTCTCGACTCTGGAAGACGCGGGTGATCTGCTCCAGCTGAGGGGGGGGTACTGGGCGCCGGCGACGGCGCGCTTCGTGGAACTCCCCGACGCTGCCGGATACCTCCTCGTCGGGGGAGCGCCATCGGCGCTGCTGCTTGTCAACCGAGATGCTGTGCGCTACCACGGTCCTCACCGCCACTTCGCAGAGGTGCCCTCGGAGGTAGCCACGTCCCTGCCGCTCGAGGACTGGGCTCGGCACGTGTTCAGCTCCTTGGAGCGCCAGAACTACTCCCCGACGAGCACGGACGCGTTTGCGTTCTACCTCCCAGCAGGCTCGCGGCCAGGCGCTCCAAGGTTCACGCGCTGGTCCGACAGTGCGGGTGACTCGTCTGGAACGCTGCTCGCGCGTCGGACGCGGCTGTATGGGGCGCGCGAATATCGCCTCGTGGACGTCCGCGCCGGGCGGATCGTGGGCGCATGCGAGGTCCAGGGTGATGATGCTCTGCGCTTGATGTACGCGCTCGACCTTGCCGCAAAGAACCCGATCCGCGCGCGGCGACGTCGCGTGGGCGAGCAGACGGAGTGGCTGTTCACGACTGCGCTCCCTCGCGCCGAGCAGCGCGCATTTGCGGCCTTCGGAACTCTGACGATCCCCGATGACCGCCCCTTCGAGCGGAGATGGACGTTCGTCCGGAATGAAGAACTCGCGCTCCGTATGCTGCGCTCCCTCGGGATCGCACTCGAGCATGCTAGAGAGGATTGATCATGAGTTCCCAGGTCGAGCTTGGCGTCAATGAGATCGCACACCGGATCCACCTGCGCCTTCGCAGGTACCTCGAAGCCCAGTACCACATTCGGAACTCCGCCCTCATCGAGGAGCGGAGAATGCTCCTGGAAGAGGCAGGAGGGATTGCGCAGCGACCGTTTATCGAGGTGACGCCTTCGTACGCACTCGCGGGGAGCTTCTCCAAACTGAAGATCCCTGGGCCGGTCGCTGAGCTCCTGCAAGAACTCGGCGGCTGGGAGCCTGGCGTCGGCGTCTACCCGCCGTACCAGCATCAGGCCGACGCCCTCGAGCAGTTCTTCGCGCAGGGCGCGGACAGCGACGACCTGGTCGTAGCTACGGGTACAGGCTCAGGAAAGACTGAAACCTTCCTTTACGCCATCCTCGGCGCCCTCGCGCTCGAGGGGACCGAGCGGCGCGTGTCGCTCGCGCTTCACGGCGTGCGCGCGTTGCTCCTATACCCGATGAACGCCCTCGTCAGCGATCAGACCGCGCGCCTCCGTCGGCTCCTAGGGAACGAGCGGGTGGCGAAGCTGATGAAGGAGCGATGGGGCCGACACGCGCGCTTTGGCATGTACACAAGCCGCACGCCGTACCCGGGCTTGCGCACCGGCGCGAAAGACCAGCGCCACCTCGACGCGCTCCTCGGCTACTACGAAGGGCTCGAGACCTCCTCGAAGGCCGAGGACCAGGCGCTCGTGGCCGAGTTGAAGAGGCGCGGGCGCTGGCCCGCGAAGGACGTCGTCAGCTTCTACGCCCGCGCCCTCGAGGAGAAGGTCATCGTAAAGAAGGGGAAGCGCGCGGGCATGGAGAATACGCTACGCCACTGGGATCAACGCTTCCAGACTCAACCCAATGATCGGGAACTGCTCACGCGCCACGAAATGCAGCGACATGCGCCCGACGTCCTCATCACCAACTACTCAATGCTCGAGTATATGCTGCTCAGACCCATCGAGCGGTCGCTCTTTGCCCAGACGCGCGCGTGGCTCGACGCCGACCGGAGAAACCAGTTCTTGCTGGTCCTGGACGAGGCGCACATGTACCGGGGCGTCGGGGGCGCCGAGGTCGGGCTCCTGATTCGCCGTCTGCTCTCGCGCCTTGGCATCGGGCGCGATCGGCTACGCTGCATCCTCACCAGCGCGAGCCTTGGCTCGGGGCCGGCGGCGGAGCAGTCGGGGCGCGCGTTCGCGCGCGACCTCACCGGCGAGACCGGCAAGAGAGGCTTTGCCATCGTGCGAGGTACTCGGGAAGCGCGCTCGGGTGCTCGGGCTGGTACCCTAGATGAGGCGCGCGCGCTCGCCGCGGTGAGCCCGAACGTCCTCGCGACGGCGCGGCTCGCCCCTGACGAGGCCAACGCGGCGCTCACCGACATCTCGAAGCGCCTTGGCTGGGCGCTGCCGCCCGCCATCGAAGGGGGGGCCGACCGCGCGTCGCGCCAACACGTCTGTCGTGCGCTGACCGGGTTCGGGCCGCTCGAGTTGCTCCTCGAGCAGGCCGCTGGCAACGCGACCGACTTCTCGGAGCTCGCCGACGCGCTCTTTCCGGACACCGATCGCTTCGAGGCCCAGCGGGCCACCGACGGGCTCCTCGCACTCGGCACCTTCGCGCGGCGCACAGAGCCGGGACGGGAGGAGCAGCCGCTCCTCCCTTCCCGCGTCCACTTGCTCTTTCGTGGCCTCCCGCCGCTGTACGCCTGTATCAACCCAAGTTGCACGTCGCGCCGTCACGCCGCCGCGGAGACCCTCCTCGGGCGCCTCTACACCGAGGCGCGCACCCAGTGCGAGTGTGGCGGGCGTGTCTTCGAGCTCCTAACCCATCGTGACTGCGGCGCCGCGTACCTGCGCACGTTCGCAACGAGCGCCACTCCGGACTTCCTGTGGCATGAGCGCGGCGGGACGCTGACAGAGTTCGGAAGGCCTCTCCATGAGCTTCACTTGTTCCTTGAGGAACCCCACCCCGACCAGCGAGGAGCAGTCAAGCCCGTGATCCTGGACATTCAGACTGGGCGGGTCCTCTCCGCCGCGAGCCCCGAGTCGACTGGGACGCGCCTCTGCTACCGCGCGGAGGCGCCCGCTGAAAAGGTTACGAACACGACTACGTTCGGCACCTGCCCGGCATGCAAGCGCGCGACGCAGTCGGGCGGTTCCCTCAAGATCATGGACCTCGCCACGAAGGGGGAGCAGCCGTTCGCGAACCTCGTCCGTGAGCAGTTCGTGACGCAGTTCGCGACGAAGGAGGCGAGCGAGGAACACCCAAACGAGGGCCGCAAAGCGCTCCTGTTCAGCGATGGTCGACAGAAGGCCGCCCGCCTGGCGCGCGATCTCCCGCGAGAGGTCGAGCGCGACTCCTTTCGCGAGGCGCTGGTTCTGGCGTGTAACGAGCTCGCACAGCTCCCAACGCCACAGCCCGCGATTCTCGACGAGACGCTGTACGCCGCGTTCGTGTCTGTGTGCGCGCGCCACCACCTCCACTTCTTTGACGGCCACGACCAGAAGGCGCTGCTCGAGGAGTCCGCGCGGTTCCGCAAGGACTACGACGACCTCGACACCGCGCTGGCCGACAGGTGGCGCCCCGCACCGCCGACCCGCTTTCGCACCGCGCTGTTACGTCAGATCGGAGACCCCTATTACTCCCTCGTAGCGGCTTGCGCCGCGGTCGTTGAGGCCGCCCCTGCCAAGCTAAAGCTCCTGCAGAAGCGTCTCGTTGGCGTCGCCACCGCCGCGCTGATCGAGGAGATCGCGAACGCGTGGCTCCGCGAGATGATCGCTAAGTACGCGTTCGATCCAGCGCTCAGCAAGGACGCTCGGCTCGATGAGTTCGGCTTTTTCCAGCCGATTCGCGCGGCGGACGCGATGAAGCGATTCTTCGACGACATGCGAGCGCGGGCCGGCGTGAACGCTGAGGACGTGGATCGACTGCGAGACGAGCTCTTCGAGGTCTTCACGCGCGAAGCTCCCGGCGGGGACGACTCCGGCCGTCTCGTTGTGACCGACGGGCTCGTCATGCGCCTCGCGCTCGACGCCGAGTGGCTGCAATGCGTCGTCTGCGGCCACCTACAGGCGAAGCCGCTCTTCGGCGCCTGCGGTAACTGCCACGACAGACGCCTCGAAACTCGCCCGCCAGAGCATGAGTACATGCGTTCCCGCAAGGGGTTCTTCCGAGAGCCGTTGCGCGCAGTCCTCCGCGGCGAGCGGCCAGTCCACATCACCGCCGAGGAACACACTGCGCAGCTCTCGCAGCGAGACGCGGGGGTCGTATACGCGACGACAGAAGAGTTCGAACTCCGGTTCCAGGACGTCCCGTTAGGGCCCGACAAGCCGCCCATCGACATCCTGAGCTGCACGACCACGATGGAGGTCGGCATTGATATCGGCTCCCTGACCGCCGTCGGCCTGCGCACCGTGCCGCCGCAGCGCGAGAACTATCAACAGCGCGCCGGCCGCGCTGGCCGTCGTGGCACGTCGGTCTCGTCCGTGTTGATGTTCGCGCAGGGGGGCGCACACGACGCGCACTACTTCGCCCATCCGAAGGCGATCATCAGCGGTCCGCCGCGTGAGCCCCGCCTCAAAATCGACAACCCGCGGCTCGCGCGCAGGCACGTGAACTCGCACCTGCTGCAGACGTTCTTCCACTCGCGCCTAGACGCCCTGTCCGCCGCGCAGCAGGAGGAGATCGCTACCCACCGGCCCGGTATCATGAGCGCGTTTGGCGACGCCCCAGAGTTCTTCGACGGGACGGGCGACTTCTCGTTCACCGCTTTCGAGTCGTGGATCAGGCGAGAGGTGCTCACTCCGAAGAGCGGCGTCGTCGAGGACGTGGCGAGCTGGCTCCCAAGCGCAATCTTCAAGGCTGCAAGAGGCGGGCTCGCCGATGAGAGGCGGACGTTCGTTCGGGAGGTCGCGGACACCTTGCTTCGCACGCTCTCTCAGATCCGTGACGAACGCCACGGCGCCTCGTCGAGCGAGGCAATGCCAAGCAAAGATGACGCGCGGGTCGACGACGCCAACGGGCTCCTCGATCTCTTCTTCGATCACGGGATTCTCCCTTCGTATGCCTTCCCCACTGATCTGTGCAGCTTCGTCATTCATGAGTGGGACAAGGCCAACTCACGCTGGCGTGTCAACGTCGCTGAGCGGCCGCAGCTCGCGAAGGCTCAGGCGCTGAGCGAGTACGCTCCGGGCCGCCTACTGGTCGTAAACAAGCAGACCTACCGCGTCGGAGGTATCTTCGTCGAGGGCCCGCCGTCTGCGACCCCGGCGGCGGCGTTGTTCGCCCATCCGCTCAGCCGCTACATCGGGTGCTCGCGTTGCTCCTTCATTTCTATCGAGGGAGGGAGCGCGCCCGCACGCACGATCGAGGGGTCGCCGTGCCCGGTGTGCCAGACGCCGCTGTTCGTGCGTGAGTACCTCGAGCCGCCGTCCTTCTCGCCGGAGGGCGGCCGCGCCCTGCGGGAGGGTGATCGAGAGCAGGACATAACCTTCGCGTCATCGGCCCAACTCCCAGAGATCGCCGAGCACAACATCTTCGACTGGAGCGACGGGGCGGGCGTGAACCTGAGCCACGCGTACGACGAGGACGTCCGTCTCGTCGTCGCAAACAAGGGTAGGGACGCGGCGGGCTTCAGCGTGTGCGAGAGCTGCGGCGGTGCGTGGATTGACGGCGAGGAGCCGGAGAGTTCTCACGGGCGCCCCTTCCTCATACCGAGGCACGTCCTCGAGCGCGATGGAGCGGGCACCACGTGCAACGGCGAGGTTCGGCGCGGGCTCTTCCTGGTCCACGACTTCAAGACGGACCTCTTGCTGCTGCGCGGGGCGTTCCGGCGGCCGCTCGACTTCCAACCGGAGCAGCCTTGGCTCTACGATGCCCTCGCGACGCTGGCGGAGGCGCTCGCCCTCGGCGTGAGCCTCCACCTGGACATTGATCCCGGCGAGGTCTCGGCAGGATTCCGGCTGCTGCCGGCGCTCGCCGACGGGGACGAGGGCGTCGCAGAGCTTTACCTGTTCGACACAGCCTCCGGCGGCGCTGGCTACGCCGCCGACGCTGGCGAGCAGCTACAGGCGGTCCTCGACAAGACGGCGGAACTGCTGCACGACTGCCCAGCGGACTGCGAACGCTCGTGCACGAACTGCCTTCGTCACTACGGCAACCGGTTCCTGCACGGGCGCCTTGATCGCCGCCTCGCGCTGCAGCTGCTGCGGTTCTTCCGTACGGGTTATGTCCCACCGTTCGCGTCCGTGGCGGAGCAGACCCGCGCGCTGCGCCCGCTGGCGCGCTTCTTTGAGCTCGAGGGATGGAAGACATCTACGGACTCAAGCGGCGCCCTGCGCTGCGACGGCCCCCGTTCGATGACGATCGGCGTCTACCCGGCGCTGCTTGACAGCAGAGCGGCAGAAGCGGATCACCCGACCGCCAATCAAAGCGACGCGCCGCGTGTCATCCTGCCCGACTACCTCGTCGAGCGTGATCTGCCGTCGGCATATCAACGCGCCGCCGGCCTGTCTGGGGCATCGACCGGCGCGGTGTCTCCTCCTGCGGCGCCGCCTGCGGCGAAGGGCCGGGTGGTCGAGCTGCCGGTGAAGGACCTAAAGCGGTCTGACCAGGCGGAGAGCCACGGCAGGGTCCGCGTCGTAGCGGACGTCGGTCCGGATCGCGACGCGTTCGCAGTTCGCGTGCCAACGCCTGGTCTCAAGAACGCCGGGTTCAGCGCCGGCGCGTGGCTCGTTGTCCGTCCCGTCGCACCGACGGATCTCGGCCGCGATGGGTGGGTAGTCGTCCTGAGAGCGCGTGGGAAGTTCGGTGCGACTGGGGCGAACTGGACGATCGCCCACGTGAAAGAGCTACCAGGCGATGAAGGTGCACCGTCCCGTCTGCAAGTGTCCTATGGCAGCGCTACCGGCAGGGAATTCCGTCCAGAACGGCTTGAGCGCGCCGAGCTGACGCTCGCCGCGACGATCGTGTGCCACACGGACGAGGCTACTTAGCCTGGTGGCGCGGTTCATCCCCGAGGTGGCCACCGAGGATATCGTCCACGACTCGGAGCGAGTTGTGTACGAGGCCCTGCGCGGCCTGCCCGCGGGTTTTATAGTTCTGCACTCCTTCCCATGGCTGCGGCCCACGCGAGACTTGGCGGGCGAGCCGCTGCGCGAGGGCGAGGCCGACTTCGTCATCTTGCACCCCGAGCGAGGGCTCCTGGTCCTCGAAGTGAAGGGCGGCAAGCCCGAGTTGACCGGCCGGACGTGGTCTAGGGGCGGCAAAGAGCTTCGAGATCCGTTCGATCAGGCGCGGCGCAGTCGATACGCGCTGCTGGACGCGATCGAGGAGCGGACGCGCAAGCGCGTCCACCGCGGCCTCATCACCCACGGCGACCTCGTCGTGTTCCCTCACGTGAAGTTCGCGGGGACTCTGCCCGTTAACGGCGACACCCGCATCCTCGTAGACGCGCCCCATATCTCCTCCCTCGCCCTCCGCGTTGAGGAGGCCTTCACGGCGTGGGCGCGCGGCGAGACGCACCTGTCGCCGAGCCAGTTCTCGGAGCTGCTCGACGCGCTGATGCCGAAGCTGCGCCTGATGCGGTGCGCGGGCGCGGAGGTCAGCGCGGAGCATCATCGCATCGTCCAGATCACGCTCGATCAACGGGCGACATTGCTTGGGCTCCTCGAGAACGAGCGCGTGCTCGTCGAAGGAACGGCAGGATCAGGAAAGACCCTCCTTGCCCTTGAGTTTGCTCTCACCCTCGCCACCCGCGATCAGCGTGTCTTGTTCCTTTGCTACAACCGTCACCTCGGCGCATGGCTTCAGGAGCAAACTAGGCATGACCCGCGGGCCCAGCGCACCGGTGGCCTGCTGACGGTAGCGACCTTCCACTCGTACGCCCGTAGCATCACGAAGCGCGCGCGCGTCGACTTCGACGTGCCAAGTACCCGCGAGCAGACGTTCTGGGACGATGAGGTCCCCCTCATCATGGAGCAGGCGCTCGAGGTCCTTCGCGCGCGGGGCCAGGCCGAGACCTTCGACGCGGTCGTCGTGGATGAGGCGCAGGACTTCGCTCCCGACTGGTGGGTGACCATCGAATCGCTATCCCGCGGCGGGCAGGCCGCGCGCCTCTACGCGTTCCTCGACTTGAATCAGAGCCTACGGGGCAACGCGAAGCTGCCTCCCGTACCGCTCCCAGCGCGGTTCCGGCTGACGACCAACTGTAGGAACACGAAGACGATTGCGCGCAGCGCGGCCTCGCTCGCCCGGCTTGAGATCCGGCTCCTCCCCGGATCTCCCTCCGGAGAGGCGCCAGCGGTCCGTCGAGCGGCGTCGAGAAACACCGAGGCTGGGCTAGTGCTCGCGGAGTTGCGCCAGCTACTCCAACAGGGCATCAAGCCACAACAGATCGCGCTCATCGCCCCAGCGACGCACGCGAAGGGGTCGCTGGCTGACCACACAGAGATCGAAGGCATTCCGCTCATCGATGACCCCATCGACTGGCGGCTAGGGGCAGGCGTCCTCGTCACGACGGCGCGCTCGTTCAAGGGGCTCGAAGCTGATGTTGTCATCGCATTCGGCTTAGCTGGATTCGGAGGGCTATTCACGCCGACAGATCTCTACGTCGCTTGGACGCGAGCTCGCCACCGATTGATCCTGATTTGCCAAGCTGGTGAGGTTCGCGCGGCGACGGAAGAGGCGCTCGCCGATGCCGAACGAGCCACGGCGGACGATTTTGCGTTTCCGGAGGCGTCGCTCTGATTTGGTGCGGGACAATTCTGGCATGGTCATGAGTGAGGCTCGTCCTCGCGAGCCTGTCCCCAGTCGTCGACACGGCTGTTCGACGTCAGGATGGGTGA
>Ga0265328_10000271_pt1 | contig 23972 bp, 17 predicted proteins | sample 41624metaG_FD_202086 | JGI IMG/M metagenome (GOLD analysis project Ga0265328, IMG submission 202086) | Rhizosphere microbial communities from Carex aquatilis grown in University of Washington, Seatle, WA, United States - 4-16-24 metaG | ecosystem: Host-associated > Plants > Roots > Rhizosphere...
GCGCCCGTCGCCCCGAGCCCGATCTCATAGACGCCGGAGAGATTCAATCCGATCGCGAGCAGGAGCCAACTCATCGCGGCGACGAAGACCGGCGACTGGAATTGAAAGCCCCAGCCGACCGCCGCTCCGCCGGCGCGCGCGACGAGCAGAGCGCCGGCGAGCGCTACGAAGGCGACCAGAACTCCGAGCGTGTAGAAAAGGCCGGAGAGACGCACCTCGCGCAGCGCGCCGCCCGACAGGGCGACGACCGAAGCGGCCTTTATGGCGAGAACGGGAAAGACGCAGGGCATCAGATTGAGAAGGAGGCCGCCGAGAAAGGCGAAGAACGCCGCCCGCGCCAGCGGCAGGCTTTCGGCGGCTTTGGCGGCGACGCCGCGCCCCGCCGCGCCGACGGTCGGAGCGGCGTCGACGCTCGGCGCGATCTCGATCCAGCGCCGCCCGCCGTCGCCGTCGGAGATCGAGAGCAGCCCGGAGACATCGCCCTGCGCGTTGAAAGCCGGGCTTTTCTCGATGGCGAGCCGTAAACGGCCATCGTCCACATCGAGCTGCTGCGCGGCCGCATGGACAATGACGCCCCACTCGGCCGGATAGAAAAAGGCCGCTTTGACCGCCGTCGCGGAAATCCCGTCGCCTTCGACGGTCAGCGCGAGCGCTCCACCCTCGTCCCTCAGGCGCGCGGTCCAGTCCCTTCGTTCCGGCAATCGGGCGTCGGACGCGGCGAAAGCGGCCGCGACGTCGCCGCTTGCGGGGCTAGAGGCGGCGGAAACAGGGAGAGTCAGTCGGAAGCTCGCGGCCTCGGGAATGCACTGCTTCGCGCAGACGAGCCAGTCCGCCTCCGCGACGATGGAAAAGGTCTGGCCGGGCGCGATCGTCGTGGGCGCCGTCACTGTGACGGGGAGAACGATTTCCTTCTCATAGCCGAAATTCCGCACCGGCCCGACGTCGACGCCATCGGGACCGGGCCAAGCGATCTCGCTCGCCGTCGCGCCTTCGGGCAGCTTCAGGGCGAGGTTCGACGCGACCCCGGCGTCGCCGGGATTTTTCCAATAAGTATGCCAATGCGGCGCGAGCTTCTGCCGCAGTCCGACACGGAAGCTCTGGCCGGGCGCGACGCTGTCGACGTCGCTGATCAATGTGACGGAGGCCTGCGGACTGACATGCGCTTCGCTCTCCGCCGCCTCTCCACGGGGCACGGCGCCGACGAGCGTCGTGATCGCCCCCAGAATGACGATCCATGTCAGGCGGCTTTGGGCGCAGCGGCGCATGCCCGGTCCTTTCACTATGCCGAGTTCTCGTCGCACGCCGAGAAGAGAAGTCGTTCGGCGAAACGCGGCTTCGGCGCGGCGTCCATCGTCGGCGATGCGGCGTGGACATGGAAAATCCGCGGCGTTGCGCCGAATAAGGAGACTAAAACTATCTGAAAGATGGGTTATGTCAATTCGCTCGGCGCACCGAAGACCGGACGGTCATCCGTGCGTCCGCCGTCCGATCGGCGCCTCATTCGAAACCATAACGCGTCAGCAGCTTCGAGACTGTTCCGTTCGCTTTCAATCTCGCCAATGACGCGTCGATCTTCTGCAGCAGCGCCGTATCGCCCTCGCGTAGGCCTCCGGCGTGATCTGATATGTATTGGCGACGACGTCGATCCTTCCATCCGCGATCGCCTTGGCGTAGGGGACGGCGCCGGCTCCCGCGACGATCACATATTGGAGTTCGACGCCGATATCCTCGGCGATCGCCTCCAAAATTTCGGCTGTGGCGCCGGAGGCTTTTTTGGTCGTGACGTCGAAGGCTGCGAAAACGCCGGGTTCCGCCGCTATGCCCACGCGTATGATCTCGCGCGCGGCGCTCGCGGAAATCCCCACGAGGATCGCTGCTGCGAGGGCGAAGAAGTATCGGGCCGCACGGATTTTCGTATTGTGAGCGAAATGTTTCGGGAGCATCGATCCGTTCCTATCGGAATCGGCCGGGATCGGGCGAGGGAGCGTCTCCCGGCCCGGCGCGCCGGCGTGTAGATCCTTCGCGCCGCGCGGCGGCGCTTCAATGGTCGATCCATTGCGTCGGACGAAATTAGTTGATAAAATCGCTATAATAAAGGGATTGCGCTTCGGCGTCTTTCTCGAGCACGCGCTGCGAGCTCGAGAAACGACCCGATGAGGAGGACGGCATGCCCCCACCGCCAAATTTCCGCGATGCGCAGCCATGGTCGCCAATTCGAAGAACGCGTCTTCGAGCGCGCCGAGCGGGTCGTGTCGTCGGGCTTTCTCGGTGGTCGTGATGGTGCGGCCGGTTTTCGATCGACGGGCCGTTCTCTTCGCCGCGGCCGCCGCCGTTACGGCCGCGAACTCGCTCAGGGCGGCGACGGCCGACAGGCCGAAGGAGCTGGTGGTCGGCTATCAGAAATTCAGCGTGCTGCTGGTCGCCAAAGCTCGGAAGCTGTTGGAAAAGCGGTGCGAGCCGAGCGGCGTGACCGTCAAATGGGTAGAGTTTCCCTTCGGCCCGCCGCTGTTGGAGGCGCTGGGCGCCGGCGCCATCGATTACGGCTATACGGGCGACGCTCCTCCCGTCTTCGCGCAAGCGGCGCATGGGCGGCTGGTCTATGCGGCGGCTATTCCTGCGAAAGCCTATGGTCAGGGCGTCATCGTGCCGCGTCGTTCGGCGATCGAGCGCGTCGCCGATCTGAAAGGAAAGAAGATCGGCGTCGCCAAGGCCTCCAGCGCCCATAATCTGCTGATCTCGACGCTCGAGAGCGCGGATCTGACATGGGACGACGTCTCGCCCGTCTATCTCGCGCCGGCGGACGCCGCCGCGGCGTTCACACGTGGCGCGATCGACGCCTGGTCGATCTGGGATCCTTTTCTCGCGATCGCCGAACTGAACGCCGACGCGCGCCAGCTCGAGATCGCCGCGGACGCCGCCGCCCAGAACAGCTTTTTTCTCGCCAACGCCGACTTCGCCGCGCGACATCCCGCTCTCGTCGGCGACGTCACTGACGAGATCGCGAGAGCCGCCGAATGGGCGGCCGCGCATCGCGGCGAGGTCGCCGCCCTCTACGCCGAGGCGAGCGGCGTCCCGCTCGCGGCGCAGCGCAAATCGGTCGATCGCGCCGAATTCGCGGTCGCCTCGCTCGACGACGCCATTATCGCGCGACAGCAGCGGGTCGCGGATCGTTTTCTTCGTCTCGGGCTGATCCCGGCGCGCGTCGACATTCGCGATATCGTCTGGAAACGCCGGCCCGCCGGCTGAAAGAACGCGTCATGACCGACAGACCTCTCGATATGTTCTGGTTCATCCCCGTCAGCGGAGACGGCTCCTATCTCGGCTCGGACAAGGGCATTCGCTACGCCGAGTTCGACTATATGAAGGAGATCGCGCAAGCCGCCGATCGTCTGGGCTTCGCCGGCGCGCTCGTGCCGGTCGGCAGCCATTGCGAGGATCCGTGGATCACCGCCGCCGCGCTCGCCACGCACACCAAGCGGCTGCGCTTTCTCGCGGCGCTGCGGCCGGGGCTCGCGACGCCCACGCATTGGGCGCGCCAGACGGCGGCGCTCGATCGCATCAGCGAGGGGCGCTTCATCGTCAATGTCGTCTCCGGGGGCGATCCGGTGGAACTCGCCGGCGACGGCATTTTTCTCTCGCATGACCAACGCTATTCGCACGCCGCCGAATTCCTCACCGTGTTTCGCAGGCTTCTGGACGGCGAAACGGTCGACTTCGCGGGCGAGCATATTCGCGTCGAAGGCGCGCGGTTGCTGTTTCCCACCGTGCAGAAGCGATTGCCGATCTGGTTCGGCGGCTCGTCCGACGCCGGGCTCGATGTGGCCGGGGAGCACGCCGACGTCTATCTGACTTGGGGCGAGCCGCCGGCCGAGGTCGCCGAGAAAATCGACGCGGCGCAGAAGCGCGCAGCGAAGCACGGGCGGAAGCTGAAGTTCGGGCTGCGCATTCACATCATCGTGCGCGAGACGGCGCGCGAGGCGTGGGACGCCGCCGACAGGCTCATCGCCCATCTCTCGGATGACGCGATCGCCGCCGCCCAGCGCAAGTTCACGCTCGAATCGGACTCGGTCGGCCAAAAGCGAATGAGCGCGCTGCATGGCGGCAGGCGCGACCGGCTCGAGATTTCTCCGAATCTCTGGGCCGGCGTCGGCCTCGTGCGTCGCGGCGCCGGCACGGCGCTGGTCGGGGATCCCGAGACGGTCGCCGCGCGCCTGCGTGAATATCAGGCGCTCGGCGTCGATACGGTGATCGCCTCCGGTTATCCGCATCTGGAAGAGGCCTATAAGGTCGCCGAGCTGCTGTTTCCGATCCTCGGAATCGAAACCGGCCGCAAATTGTCGCATGGCACCGCTGTCGGCGAATATGGCGTCGGCTCCGGCGCGCCGCCGCGCGCCGCCGCGGAATGAAGCGCGCGATGACACATCCGCAGGAAGCGTCGATCTCCTCCGGCGGCTCCGCCCGCGGCGGCGTTTCGAGGCGCATTCGCTGGAGGGCGATCCTCGAGTCGAGAGCTTCGGCCTGGATCGTTCCCCTCTCGATCGTCGCGATCTGGCAGGCCGCCTGCGCCCTGGAGCTCACGCCGTCCACACTGCTGCCTTCGCCGCTCGCAGTCATTGACGCCGCTTGGCGACTGACGCTCACCGGGGAGTTGCCGCGCAATCTCGGCGTGAGCTTTCTGCGGGCGATCGGCGGCCTCGCGATCGGCGGGGCGATCGGCTTTATTTTCGGCTTGGCCAATGGCGTCTCCAAAATCAGCGAAGTTCTGGCCGACTCGACTCTGCAGATGGCGCGCAATATTCCGCATCTCGCGCTGATCCCGCTCGTCATCCTCTGGCTCGGCATCGACGAGGAGGCGAAGCTCTTCCTCGTCTCGATCGGCGTGTTCTTCCCCATCTACGTCAACACGCTGCATGGCGTTCGCTCCGTCGATCCACAGCTCGTCGAAATGGCGCGCAGTTACGGCATGCCGAGCCGCGAGCTGTTTCGGCAGGTCGTGCTGCCCGGCGCTCTGCCTTCGATCTTCGTCGGGCTGCGTTACGCGCTCGGCGTCATGTGGCTGACGCTCATCGTCGCCGAAACCATCGCGGCGCAATCGGGGCTCGGCTATATGGCCATGCAGGCGCGCGAGTTCATGCAGGTCGATGTGGTCGTGCTGTCGATTCTGATCTACGCCTTGCTCGGCAAGCTCGCCGATTCCGTCGCGCGCGTCCTCGAGCGCGTCTGTCTTTCCTGGCATCCCGCTTTTCAGCGCGAGCGAGGGGGCGCGTCATGACGATCGTAGAGACGGCGGTCGATGCGCGGCTTGCGCCCGGAGTGTCGGTGAGAGCGCGCAATCTCGACAAATCCTACGGCGCCAAGCGCGTGCTGAGCGGGCTCGATCTCGACGTCCCGGCCGGACAGTTCTTGGCGATCGTCGGACGCAGCGGTTGCGGAAAGAGCACGCTGCTGCGTCTCGTCGCCGGCCTCGACGAGAAAACCCGCGGCGGCGTCTCGTTCGGAGAGTCTGCGGCCTCGCATGCGCGCGACATTGTGCGCGTGATGTTTCAGGAGCCGCGTCTGCTGCCCTGGGCGCGCGTGCTCGCCAATGTCGAAGTCGGGCTCGGCGAGCGCCGCGGCGGCGCGGACGGCCGCGAGCAGGCGCTCGAGGCGCTGCGCTCGGTCGGCCTGGAAGATCGCGCGAAGGATTGGCCGTCGACGCTCTCCGGCGGACAGAAGCAGCGCGTCGCTTTCGCACGCGCGCTCGTCAGCCGTCCGCGGCTGTTGGCCTTCGATGAGCCGCTCGGCGCGCTCGACGCTCTCACGCGCGTCGAAATGCAGCGCCTGCTGGAGACGGCTTGGCTGCGCGACGGCTTTACCGCACTGTTGGTGACGCATGACGTCGCCGAGGCCGTCGCGCTCGCCGACCGCATCGTGATCATCGAGAATGGCGCGATCTCGCGGGACATCGCCGTCGACCTGCCACGCCCGCGTCGGCGCGGCGCCGTCGAGGTCGCGGAGCTCGAGGAGCAGATATTGGATTATCTGCTGGGAGACGCCGCGGGGCGGTGAGCGGAGCCCGTCACCGATCGCGCTAGAGTCTTTCTGGCTCAGATTGAGCCAGAAAGACTCTAGATTCCGTTATTCTGTCGTTTTTTCTTCACGCGAGCCGGTTCCCACCTCGCTCGAAAACACTCTATCTCACCACATGGAAATTCGCGACGCCGTCATTGGCGAGCTGCGCAACGAGCTGCAATTCCCAATCGATATAAGCCTGCATCGCGTCCCGCGAATTGTCGACGCCTTCATAGGGACGCTTATAGCTGTCGTCCGGCTCGCTGAGCCATCGCGCATTCTCGGCCGTGACGGCGCCGAAAGCCTGCGTTCCGCCGGCGAGCGCGACCGCGCCGCGGGCCGAGACGTTCTGCGCGCGGGCGAGATTGTCGAGCGCCGCCTCGCCATCGGGAGAGACGAGCACGATCTGCTTGTCGCGCGGCAGCGTCGCGAGATCGCGCTCGAGACGCGCGAGCGCCGCCCAATAGGCTCCGGCGATATGACCGGCGCGATAGAGGGGGCTGCGGGATAGATCGACGATCGTGAAATTATCGCGCCCGGAGGCGAGTTCCTCTGGCGAGATTGTCGCGCCAGGCGCCGTGACAATCGGCGGACGTCGGCGTGGCGATGCGCCTCGCTCGGTCGCTGCGGCCGCTTGCGGCGAGAGAATGGCGGTCTCCCAGCCGAGTTGCGTCAGCCATGAGGCCGTCGACAGCGCGCGCGCTTCGAGATCATCATAGAGAATGATCTTCGCGCCGCGCACGGCCACCCATTCATCGGTGGCCTGCACGAGTTGTCCGCCCGGAGCGGAGCGAAACCCGGGCGCATGGCCGGCGGCGTATTCTTCTGGCGAGCGCACGTCGAGCAGATAGAGAGTGCGTCTGTCTCTCGTGGCGAGCGCAGCCTCGAAGGCCGCGGCGTCGAGCGTCGCGACGCCGAGGCGTGCGGCGCGGGCGCGCGTTCCGGCGAGCGCGCGCTCGTGCGACTCTCTTCCGAGCGAAGGAGAGCGTCGCGTCTGTCCACGGTCGAGCGCCAGGCCATCGAGCGTCCAGCCGATCGTGCCATTGCGCAGCGCGGCGACGCGATTGGGAATAGCGGCGTCGATGAGGCTCTGCGTTCCGATGATCGAGCGCGTGCGTCCGGCGCAATTGACGATGACGAGCGTATCCGGAGATGGCGCTATGTCGAAGACGCGCAAGGCGAGCTCTGCGCCCGGCACGCTGACCGCGTTCGGAATGCTCATCGTGTGATATTCCTCGAAACGGCGCGCGTCGAGCACGACGGCGTCGGCGCCCGCGCGAATGAGGCCCTCGACCTCGCGCGCGGCGAGCGACGGCGTGTGGCGAATGGATTCGACGAGCTCGCCAAAGGCTTTCGACACGACATTGACGTCACGAAACAGCTCGCCGACCTCATGATAGGCCGTGAGGCCGCCTTCGAGTAGCGCGACATCCGAATAGCCTATGCTCGCGAAGCGACGCGCCGCCTGTTCCGCAAATCCCTCGCCGTCGTCATAGACGACGATCTTCGCCGAGAGACGCGGGGCGAGGTCATAGGCTCTGGCTTCGATCTCGGAGAAGGGCAGAGAGACCGCGAAGAACGGGTGTGCGCGCGAATAGGGCCCTTCCTCGCGTGCGTCGAACACGGCGACTTCGTCTCCCGCGCGCCAAAGCGCCCTCAGCGCGCACGCGGAAATCAGCTCGACCATAGGCTCTAACTCCCGACCGTTGTTTCGGTAGGCGACGCGACGGCGGCGAGGGCAATCCCTAACGAAACATCGGCGCTCGCCGTTATCGCCCCTTCTATCGGAGGATTGGAGGCGCAGGCAAGCCGTCGCGACTCGGCTCGACGGCGCAGGCCGGCATAGGTACAAAAATATAATATTGATGCGCTTTATCGATTATTGGCGACCTGACAACCACGCCGGAAGCGCTCGCGTCGCCATACGCGGAGCGCGCTGGTCGGCGATGTGTGTGACAGGCGGCGCAATCGTTGCGAGATGCGCGTCGCTCGCGGTCGTCTCGGCCCCGCTGGCGGTCGATCGACCGGGATTCCGGGATGACGTGCGTGACTGCGTCCGTCCTAGACGCCCCGGCCGTCAAATGCTCGTCGCCCGTCACTGATGCGAGCTCGCCATCGATCCGATCGTCGAGCGGATCAGAACCCAAAATCAGCTTGACCGCGACCATTCGATCTGTTTATTTCTGATTAATTATATCAACAATATAGGCTGATAATGTCCAGTGTCGCGCGCCGTTCGAAGTCTTTTCTCATCCTCGGCGCGTCGAAGTTCGCGCATGCCTCCGCGACCAGCGGAGCATTCTTCCTCCTCGCGAGAGCCTGTGCCGTCGATGACGTGAAACGGGGCCGAACGTCGGTCCTCGGCTCGCCGCGTGGTTCGATGACCGGCCGCGCGCTGGCGTCTCCCGCTCTGGCCGGGCTCGTCGCATTGACTGGCGCGCCGACCGGCGCGGCGGCGCAGCAGGCTTCGGCGCAGGTCGAGGACGTGCAGGTAGGCTCCGCGAAAGAAACCGGCGAGTTGTCGGCCCGAAAGCTGGAAGTGCTGGAGGTGCCGCGTCCGATTGTCGTGGTCGACCCCAAGGCCGCCGTGCGCGAACGGCTCGAGCGCCTCACGGATTTTGCTGAAAAAGTCCCGAACTATCGCGTGGAAGGCGGCCATCCTCGTCGCGCCGCGACGATCCGCGGCGTCGGCCTCGGCGCCGGAACGGGCGATGGCGCAGAGTCCGACACGGGGTTCATCGTAGACAATGTCTTCTGGAAAAACTTCGGGTTCCAGTGGGGCGACTTCGTCGATCTCGATTCCTTCGAGCTGGCGCTCGGTCCTCAGGGCACGGCCTACGGAAAGAATACGACAGTCGGCAACGCGATCATTCGCACGCAATTGCCGTCGTTCACGCGCAAGGCGACATTCGAAACGTCCTTCGCCAACAACGCGCGCATCATCGAAAAGTTGAACGTGACCGGGCCGATCATAGACGACACGCTCGCCTATCGCGTGACTTTCTATGTCGACAAGGACGATGGATGGATCAAGGATCAGGTCACCGGCGCAGGCCTGCGGAATTCGGATCGCTGGGGGGCGCGCGGACAATTATACTATGTGGGTGAGGCGGTGACCGACCGATTGATATTCAATTACGGCCGATCGAACGAATATAGCAATACAGGATCGTGCGCCAGCAGCCAGTGTGCGTTTTCCAACTCGTTCCAGGTTTTCGCAAACGGAACGCTCCCCGCGCGCACTTTTGCCGAGACTTTTCAGCAACGCCTCGGCAGGCCGGTTCTCACCCTCGACCCCTACAAGCCTCTGTTCACGTCGACGCCGACATTCCATCAGCATCAATACACGACATCCAATGAGCTGAACCTCCAGATCGGCGAAAACACTCTCACGTCGGTTTCCGCCTATGGCCATTTCCGGCTGCTGCCGCGCACGCCGCTCGGCAATGAGCTGGCGGAAATCTCGGGTTCGCGCGTCGAAAGCTATGTGGATCAGTTCTCTCAGGAGGTGCGATTCGCTTCGCCGGCGAACCAGAAGCTCGAATGGGTGACCGGCGTCTATTCGCTCTATGAGAACGTCTGGAACCATAATATTCTGGAATTCGGAACGGACTCGGCGCGGTGGTTCTCGAAACCCGCGCTGCTCGAGGGAATGCGGTCGCTCCGCGAGGGCAAGGCGAGAACCTTCGATATCGCCGCCTTCGCTCAAACCACCTATCATGTCGACGAACAATTGGCGTTGACCTTCGGACTTCGGGATAATTACGAGATCAAGGAAGGATCGCAGTTCAGCTGGGCGGCGCTTCACCAAAATCAATATTCGGTGGCCGAGCAGCTCGATGCGCTTCGCGGCGGCGGCGCTCAGCAAATTTTCGACACGGGCGGCGTAACCAAATATTTCAATTCCATCACCGGAGTTTTCAATCCCAAATATCGCTATAATGAAAATCTCCTGTTCTACGGCCTGGTCGGGCGCGGCGAAAAGGCCGGGGCGGTCAATACCGGCGCCCAACCGATCGTCGATTCCGCTGGAAATTTGAAAGGCTGGCAACCCGTCGTCACCGAGCCCGAAGTCTCGTGGGACTATGAGATCGGCGTGAAGACGAATTGGCTCGACGGAAAGCTCATCGCCAATTTCAACCTCTATTGGAATGACCTCTATCAGTTCCAGACGAATTTGACCGACGCGTCCAACATCGACAGCTTTGGTCAGCCGATCCGCACGACCTACCTCGGCACCGCCCCCCATGCGCGGCTTCGTGGTTTCGAGTTCGACGGCCGCTGGAGTCCGATCGAACGGCTCTGGATCAATTATTCGGGCGCCTACACCGACGCGCGATGGGTCGATTTTCGCAATGCGCCGACGCCGGCCGATTGGAATTGGTCGACCCCGACGAATCCACCCGCGGGTTTCGTGAGAGCTCCGGCGACCTTGTCGCGATCGAACACACGCTGGGAAGGCGTGCCGATGTGGTCGTTCAACATCGGCGCGAACTACGAGCACCCGCTCGGGGCATTGTTTCGAGATCTGGGAGATTGGGGCAATACGCCAGTCACTGGCTTCGGCTATTTCAATGTCGCATGGCAGGACAAGATTCGGCTGACGGATCCCGGGTCTGTTTTCCAATACTGGCTGAAGCCTGTCGCGCGCGTGAATCTCGGCTTTGGCCTGCGCACGGATGACGAGCTCTATACGCTGACATTCTGGGCGAAAAACCTGCTCGACCAGCGGCCGATCACGGCTTGGTCGCCCGGAAACGTATCGACGGCGGCGACAATCGGCTGGACCAATGATTGGCGCACATTCGGAGGCACTTTGCTGGTGAAGCTCGAGTAACGCCGCGGCGCTCGGAGAGCGCTGATGTCGCGCTCCGGCGAACGACGGCGGCGCTTTCGCCGGTGTGACGCCGTCAAGAGACCATTCGCTCGAATAGCTAGAAAATGTAGTTTGTCTTCGATAGTGTCGGCACGAAACGTGTGAGCCCCGGCGGCGGCGAGGATCTATCGACTGTCCGCGCGGGAGGCTCTGGGGCCTATCGGCCGAGGCGCTCGCAAGGGGACCGATCTATGGTCAGAATTCTGGGAAAATCGCTCGCACTCGCACTCGCGGTGGCGATCGCAGCCCTGTTTTTCATCGAAGGGCGCGCCGTTGCGGCCGAGGAGGTCTTGCGCGTCGGCTATCAGAAGTCCTCGTCGCTTCTCATTCTTCTCAAAGGGCAGGGCGCGCTCGAGAAAGCGCTAGCTCCGCTGGGCGTGAAGGTCGCCTGGTATGAATTCAGCTCCGGCCTGCCGCTGCTGGAAGGCGTCAATGTCGGCAGCATCGATTTGTCGGCCGACGTCGCCGAGCCCGTGCCGCTCTTCGCCCAAGCGGCAAACGCCAAATTGACCTATGTCGCGCAGGAAAAGCCGTCGCCGACCGGTCAGGCGATCGTCGTGCGCAAGGACTCTCCGATCAAGACGCTCGCCGATCTCAAAGGCAAGAAGATCGGCTTTGCGAAAGCCGCAGGCGTCCATTACCTGACACTACAGACCTTGGAGAAAGCCGGCGTAAAGTTCAAAGAGACGGACGTCGTCTATCTTCAGCCTGCCGACGGGCGAGTGGCTTTTGAAAGAGGCGCGATCGATGCGTGGGCGATATGGGATCCTTTTTTGGCGGCCCTGCAGAAGAGCGTCGACGTCAGAGTGCTGGCGGATGGCGGCGCCGTCGGCGTGAGTTATCGGCGTTTCTATCTGGCGTCGACGAAATATGCGCAGAGTCGGCCCGATGTCTTGAAGGTCGTCGTCGACGAGCTCCGCAAAGCCGGAGAGTGGATCAAGACCCAACCGAAGGAAGCCGCGGAGCGGCTGGCTCCGCTCATCGGGCTCGATGCGGCGACCGTCGAACTCGCCAATAGCCGACGCAGCTATGCTGTGGCGTTGGTGGACGAAGACGCGCTCGTCGAGCAGCAGAAGATTTCCGATGCGTTCACAGAGGCTCAGCTTCTTCCGCGAAAGTTGGATGTGCGAGCGAACGAAGTGTGGAAAGGAGCGCGCTGAATTCCATCCGCGAGATCGCGCTCTCGATCGGCGCTTCGATCCGAGCCCCGCGGAAGACAGAGGCCATTTTGGGCGCTCTCATTCGGTCTGCGTCCAGCGCGCGCGCCATCGCCGCCTCGAGCGATCGAGGCGCGACCTCGAACGAGGCGGCGGCGATCCGACGTCGACGCGAAATTATATCTGGTCGCCTCGAAATCGATCGACGCGGCGCATTGCGGACGTCAGCGCTCCGCTTCGGGAGCCTTTCCTTCCAGCCATTCCCGCCAGACGGCGAGCAGAACGGCGAGAATGAGCGGGCCGAGAAACAATCCGACGAAGCCGAAGGTGAGCAGGCCGCCCATCACGCCGAGAAAGACGATGACGAGAGGAATGTCGGCGGCGTTGCTGATCAGCAGCGGCTTGAGAATATTGTCGGTCGGATTGACGATGAACGCGCCCCAGGCGAGCAATCCCAGTCCGGCGCCGATCCGATCGGAGAGAAGGAGCCAGACGCCGAGCGGTCCCCAGATCGCCACGGTTCCGACAAAGGGAATCAGCGCGGTCAATGCGGTCAGCGCGCCGAGCAGAACGGGCGGCCCGGCGCCGATGAACGCATAGCCGACGCCGGCGATGAAGCCTTGCGCCAGCGCGCTGACGATCAGGCCCGACACGACCGCGTTCGACGTCGTCCCGATCGCTCGGAAATATTGATCCGCGGTTTCCCCCACGACCTTGCGCAGTCCAGCGCGGATCTGCTCGAGCATGAGGTCGCCGTCTCGATAGAAGAAGAACAATGCGATCGCCGTGACCCCGAATTGCGCGACGCTGCGGCCGACCGCGCCCACGATTCCCGCGAGGTGGCGCATCCAGGGCTCCAGCCATTCGTTGAGCTGCTGCTTGCGAAACTCCGGATTGTTCAAGACGTCGTTCAATGCGTCGTTCAGCAAAGCGCCGACCACCGGCAGGCGCCCGATCGCCTCGGGCAGCACCAGCGGCTCGTCGGCGTATTTCGTCGACAGGTCGCGATAGGCGCCGCTCAGCTCGCGCTGCAGATCGAACAGCAGCAGCGACACCGGAACGACGATGAGGACGATGAGCAGGATCGTCGAGATCGCGGCGGCGAGATTGCGCCGCTGTCCGCACAGACGAAGGCTGCGGCGATAGGGCGCGTCGGTCGCATGAGCGAGTATGGCGGCCCAGGCGAGCGGCGCCCAGAACGGGCTGATGACGATCGCGCCCAGCCCGATCATGGCGGCGAGCAGGATCAAACCGAATATCTGTCGATTTTGCATGTCGTCTCCGCGCTGCATTCGGGCTTGTCGAAGCTCTCGCAATAGATCGCGGGCGCATGGATGCGTCGTCCAAAGCGCGCGAAGCGGCCGGCGCGGCAGCCTTGGTCGAGTGTGCTCCAACGCATGCAGCTATGTCACGCCGTTTTGTTCGGTCTCGTCGCCGCCTTCGGCGCGATGCGCGCACATTTGGAGAGCCAGTCGAACGACATCGCGAACTGGACGCCGGCTGCGCCTCTTGGATTGCTTCGCTTCGCTCGCAACGATGGGCTCGGCTCGTTTCGAATCGGGAAACGCCCTACACCCCGGCCTTCCCCGCACAGGCCAGCGCAAACGCCCATTCCAGCGCCACTTCTTCGAGCCGCTCGAACCTCCCCGAGGCGCCGGCGTGCCCCGCCTCCATATTTGTGCGCAACAAGACCGGGCCGCCGCCCGTCATGCGTTCGCGCAGGCGCGCGACCCATTTCAGCGGCTCCCAATAGGTCACGCGCGGATCGGTGAGGCCGGCGAGCGCCAGTATCGCCGGATAGGCGGTCGCCGTCACATTGTCATAGGGCGAATAGGACGCGAGCCGGTCATAAGCGGCGACATCGGCGATCGGATTGCCCCATTCCTCCCATTCGGGCGGCGTCAACGGCAGATCGTCGCGCAGCATCGTGTTCAGCACATCGACGAAGGGAACGCCGGCGATGATTCCGGAAAAAAGCTCTGGCGCCAGATTGGCGACCGCGCCCATCAACATGCCGCCGGCGCTCGCGCCCTGCGCGATGATCTCGCCGTCCTTCGCATAGCCCGTCGCGACGAGATGGCGCGCCGCGGTGATGAAGTCGGCGAATGTATTGGGCTTGTGCTCGAGCTTGCCGTTCTCGTACCAGCTCCAGCCCTTATCCGTGCCGCCGCGTGTATGGGCGAGCGCATAGACGAAACCGCGATCGACCAATGACAACGCATGAGGATCGAAGCTCGCAGAGAGCGGATGCCCATAGGCGCCATAGCCATAGAGAAGAGTCGGCGCGCCGGCGCCCGGCGAAAGATCGGCGCGATGCAGCAGCGTGACGGGAACCTCCGCGCCATCCGCGGCGCGCGCGAAGAGGCGGCGCGTCACATAGTTTTTCGGATCATGGCCCGAGGGGATCTCCTCGCGCTTCAGCAGCGTGCGGGCGCGCGTGCGCATGTCGTAATCATAGGTCTCCTCCGGCGTCGTCATGGAGGAGTAGGTGAAGCGCAGAGTGTCGGTGTCGAATTCGAGGCCGGGGAGCAGATAGAGCGCGTAAGCCTCTTCGTCGAAGGCGATTGCGTGCTCCTCGCCGCTCGCGAGCGCGCGAATGAGGATGCGCGGCAGGCCGTTCTCGCGCTGCACCCAGACGAGATGACGCGCATAGACCGTGCCCATGACGATGAGCCGTCCCGCGATATGCGGCACGACGGGCCGCCAGTCGGCGCGCGAGGCGGTGGTCAGAGGCGCGCGAAAAATCGCGAAATCCTCGGCGCCATCAGCGTTGGAGCGAATGTAGAGATCATCGCCATGCGGCTCGACATCATAGCGCAATTTGGGCTCGCGCTTGGCGACGAGGCGCGGCGTCGCGTTCTTGTCGCGCAGGTCGACGAGATGGCATTCGCTGGCGTCATGGCCGCGAATGGCGACGATGGCGAAGCGTCCGCAGCGGCTGCGATCGAGCGACACGAACCAGGCGGGATCGAGCTCCTCGACGATGAGCGCATCGGATGAGGGATCGGCGCCGATGTCGTGGCGGAAGACCTGCGCCGTGCGGTGATTGTCGTCGACGCGGACGTAATAGAAGCTTTGCGAATCCGCGCTCCAGACCAGCGAGCCGTCCGTATGGGGGACGACGTCCGCGCGGTCCTCGCCGTCGGCGAGGGCGCGGGTGCGGATCGAATAATATTCCGAGCCCTTGTCGTCGACGCTCCAGGCGAGCTGGAGATGATCGGGCGAATGGTCGATCTCGCCAATGTCGAAGAAATGCTCCTCGCCGGCTTCATCGTCGCCGTCGAAGAGGATGGCCGCCTCGCCGCCTTCGCGTTTCGTGCGGCAATAGAGCGCATGCTCGCCGCCCTCGCGATAGCGCTCGAAATAGGCGAAGGGGCCGTCCGGCCACGGGGGCTCGCTGTCGTCCTCCTTGATGCGGCCGCGCAGCTCCGCCTGCAGCGTCTCGCGGAGCTTCGAAAGCGGCGCGAGGAGCCTCTCGCAATAGGCGTTCTCGGCCTTCACAAGGGCGGTTATATCGGCCGGCAGCGTCGCCGGGTCGCTCAGCACCTCGCGCCAATTCTCGGCCGCGACCCAGCCATAGGGGTCGTCGAGGACGCGGCCGTGGATCACGCGCCGGGTCGGCCGCTTCTCGGCGACGGGCGGCGTCGCGCCCGCGAGGGCGAAGGCGGTTTTTCGGTCGGCGTCGGCCATTGGGGTTCCTCGCTTCGATCCATGCCGGCGCTCGCGGAGCCCGGAGCCATAATTGAGGCGCTTCGATGTCTCGACTTCCGGCGCCGTGGCTGATAGGCATAGCGCGCGACGCAGGCTCCGGCGAGGGGCCGCGTCGCTCTTGCCTTCGCTTTCGGCCGTCGCGCCGGGAGCGGACAAAAAATGCGCGGGCGCAAACCCGGGCGTGGTGGAAACATCGGTTGGGGCAATGAGCAACGCGACGCTCGACGGCAAATCCATTTCTTCCGAAGACGCCTACGAACTAGCGGCGAATATCCTGCAAGCCGCGAATTTCCCCCTGGTGGCCGGGCTCGGCGCCGATGTGGCGGGGGCCCAGGCGGCGATCCTGCTGGCCGAGCGGCTGCGGGGCGCCTTCGATCATCTCGCCTCGCGCGATTCGCTGACCGACCTCGAGGTCGTCCGCTCGGCGGGGATTTTCGTGACGACGCCCAATGAGGCCCGCGTGCGCGCCGACCTCGTGCTGCTCGTCGGGTCGGGGCTTTCGGGCTATTGGCCGGCGATTTTCGAGCGTCTCGCGCTCGACAAGGACACGGTCCATGGCGGCAAGACGAAGCGCCGCGTGCTGTGGATCGGCCCCAAGCGGGGCGAGGCCAAGGTCGAGGGCGTCGAGATCGAGACGATTCCCGCGACCGAGGCGGAGCTTCCCGGCGTGCTGGCGGCGCTGCGGGCGCGCGTCGGCGGCCGGCCGGTGGCGCTTTCCGCCGCCGCGACCAAGAAGCTCGACGCGCATGCCGAGGCGCTGAAGGCGGCGCGATTCGGCGTCGCCGTCTGGGCGGCGGCCGGGCTCGATTCGCTCATCGTCGAGATGCTGCAGGGCCTCGTCACCGAGCTCAACGCCACGACGCGCTTCACCGGCGTGCCGATCGGCGGCCGCGCGGACGCGACCGGCGTGCTGCAGACCTCCGCCTGGATGACCGGCTTTCCGCCGCGCACGGGCTTCGGCCGCGGCTATCCCGAGCACGACACTTGGCGCTTCGAGGCGCGCCGTCTCGTCGAGAGCGGCGAGGCCGATGCGGCGCTGTGGATTTCCGCCTATGACGGCGAGGCGCCGCCCTGGGAGCGCGACGATATTCCGCTCGTCACTCTGGGCCCGGTCGGCGCCAAGGTGAAGCGCGGTCTGTTCATCGCCGTCGGCAAGCCGGGCGAGAATTACGACGCGGTGGAATTCGCGCAGGAGACGAGCTCTATGGTGCTGCGGCGGGCGAGCGCGCCGGCCGAGTTGCCGAGCGTGGCGCAAGCGATCGCCGCCATCAGCGCCAGATTTTCGGAGGACTTGCCGTGCTGATCTGCCTTCGCGGCGGCCATATCGTCGACCCGGTCAATGGCGTCGACGCGGTGGGCGATCTCTTCATCGAGGACGGCCGCATCGTCGCGCCGCCCGAGGGACGGTCGCCGGATGTCGAGCATGACGTCTCCGGCCATGTCGTCATGGCCGGCGCCATCGACATTCACTCCCATATCGCCGGCGGCGGCGTGAACACCGCCCGCCTGCTGCTGCCGGAGGCGCATCGCGCCCATCGGCCGCGGCCCGCCAACACCCCGCTCTCGACAGCCGGCTGGTCGACTTTCGAGACCGGCCGCCTCTACGCGCAAATGGGCTACACCACGGTCATCGAGCCGGCGGTGTCGCCCCATCACGCGCTGCACGCCCATCTCGAGCTCGCCGATATTCCGATCATCGACAAGGGCTTCTTGACGGTGCTCGGCAATGAGGACTTCCTGCTCTCCGCCTTCCGCGACAAGGCGAGCCAGGATTCGGTCGTCGATTACATCGGCGCGACGCTGGAGGCGACGCGGGCGATCGGCGTGAAATGCGTGAACGCCGGCGGCGTCGACGCGTTCAAGCAGAATGTCCGCCATTTCTCGCTCGAGGATGTGGTGCCGGAATATGGGCTCTCGTCTCGCGAGATCTTCCAGACATTGCAGCGAGCGGTGAACGCCACCAAAATCCGCCATCCGCTGCATCTGCACATGAATAATCTCGGCCTGCCCGGCAATGTCGAGACGGCGTTGGCGACGATCGACGCCTCGCAGGGCCTGCCGCTGCATCTCGCCCATGTGCAATTCTACGCCTATGGCGCGGAAGGCAAGAACGGCTTCTCCTCCGCGGCGGCGAGATTCGCCGAGAAGATCAACGCCAATAAGAATGTCACCGTCGACGTCGGCCAGGTGATGTTCGCCGACATTGTGACGATCTCGTCGGATGTGATGAAGCAGTTCAACAGCCTGCCCGGCGGCCGGCCGAAGAAGGGCGTCATCTTCGACGGCGACTCCAACGGCCTCGGCGTCGTGCCCTATTCCTACCGCGTGTCGGACTTCTTCAATGCGGTGCAATGGGCGGCGGGCCTCGAGCTGTTCCTGCTCGTGGACGATCCGATGCAGGTGTTCTTCACCACCGACCATCCCAATGGCGCGCCCTTCACCACCTATCCGGAAGTGTTCGCGCTGCTGATGAGCGCCGACAAGCGCGCGCAATATTGCTCGCGCCTGCCGGCCGATGTGCTGGAGCTCACCAATCTGCCGGCGCTGAAGCGGGAATACACATTCTACGAGATCGCCACCATGACGCGCGCGGCGCCGCGCAAGCTCTATGGCTTCGAGGATCGCGGCCAGCTCGGCGTCGGCGCGGTCGGCGATGTCGCGGTCTACAAGCCGCAGCCCGACAGAGCGGCGATGTTCCGCAGCGCGGCCTATGTCTTCAAGGACGGCAATCTCGTCGTGCGCGACGGCAAGGTCTCGCATTACACCAAGGGAAGGACGCTGCGCGTGCGGCCCGAATACGATCGGAAGATCAACAGCCGCCTCGAGAAATATTACGACGGGCTCTATGGCCTGCCGCGCTCGCTGTTCGAGGTGCAGGATGCGGCGCTCCCTAATGCGGACGCCTTCGCGGAGGTTCCATGCCGCAACTGATCCGCAAGGGAATTCGCATCGACGAGAGTTTCGCCGAAGCCTTTCCGATGACCGGCTCCGGCGTGATCGTCACCGCGCCGACCCGCAAATGGGCCCTGCAGGCCGCCACCACGATGACCGGCTACGCCACATCGGTCATCGGTTGCGACTGCGAGGCCGGCATAGATTGCGAATTGCCTGCGCGCGAGACGCCGGACGGCCGTCCGGGCGTGCGCGTGCTGCTCTTCGGCTTTTCGCCCAAGAGCGTCGAGAAGGCGCTGGTCAATCGCATCGGCCAATGCGTGCTGACCTGTCCCGGCAGCGCGGTCTTCTCCGCCTTCGATGGCGAGGCGAAGATCAAGGTCGGCGACTCCATGCGCCAGTTCGGCGACAAATGGCAGATCTCCAAGGCGATCGACGGCCGCCGCTATTGGCGCGTGCCGGTGATGGACGGCGAGTTCCTGGCGGAATCTGCCGTCGGCCTCACCAAAAAGTCGGTGGGCGGCGGCAATCTCCTCATCATGGGCGAGGATTGGGCGAGCACCATGCGCGCCACCGAGGCCGCTGTGGAGGCCGTCCACGAGACGCCCGACGCCATCGCGCCTTTTCCGGGCGGCGTGGTGCGCTCCGGCTCCAAGGTCGGCTCGAAATATAAGGGCATGGGCGCCTCGACCAATGACGCCTATTGCCCCACTCTGCGCGGCGCGACCAATAGCGCGCTCGACGCCGACATAGGCTGCGTGCTGGAGATCGTCATAGACGGTCTGACCAGCGAGGCGGTCTCTGCGGCGATGCGCGCCGGCCTGAAGGCGATCATCGCGCTCGGCCCCAAGCAGGGCGCCAAGCGCGTCGGCGCCGGCAATTACGGCGGGAAACTCGGCCCCTTCCACTATCATCTGAAGGATCTCGTGTAAGTGAAGCCGCTTCTCTTCACGCTGAAAGCCGAGCCCGACCAGCGGCTCGACCTCTCGCCCCTGACGCCGGACCGGCTCGTCGGCCGTTCGGCCAAGGAGATCGAGTCCCTCTCCATCGGCACGACGCGCGAGGCCGTGACAGTCGGCGACCTGTTCAAGGTCAAGCTCGGCGACGTCACTTCCGTGCGCTTCGACGGCGGCTCCGACCGCTTCGATCTTCTCGGCGCCAAGCTCCTGCCGGGCTTTGCGATCCACGTCGAGGGCGATGTCGGCGCGCAGCTCGGCCGCGCCGCCAAGGGCGGAACCATCACGGTCGCCGGCGACGCCGGCCCCTACGCCGCCTCACAATCGGCGGGCGCGAATATCGACATTTACGGCGACGCCGGAGATTTCCTGGGCGCGCCGCTGGCGGGCGAGATTCCCGGCATGTCGGGCGGGCGCGTCATCGTGCGCGGCAGCGTCGGCGCGCGCGCCGGCGACCGGCTGCGCCGCGGCATCATCATCGTCGAGGGCGACGCGGGCGAGGATCTCGGCTCCAGAGCCATCGCCGGCACGATCATCGTGCTGGGAACGGCGGCGGGGGAGCGCATCGGCTATCTCAACAAGCGCGCCTCGATCGTCCTCTCCGAGCAGCGCGAGCTCGGCCCGACTTATGTCGACTGCGGCGCGCATAGTCTCGGCTTCGCCAAGCTGTTCGCCAAATCGCTGGCGCCGGAGAGCCGGGGCGCCGCGCGGCTGCTCTCCGGACGGCTGCAGCGCTTCGCCGGCGACACCGCCGTCTTCGGCAAGGGCGAGGTGCTGGTCCCCGCCTGATCGGGCGAAGGGCGCGTCCGATGGGCGACGCTAAGCGGCCGCGCTAGAACCCGACCATATTATGGGAGATTTGCCCGACGCGCGCTCGGCAAAGAGTTGACGCATCGAGCAGATGTTTTGCACTTTCCGACCTTTGCAGTTCCGACGGGAAGATTTGACATCATCCTGTCTCAAATTGCCGAATTGCGCGGGAAGGGGCTTCATGCTACTCAATCGTCCAGCTCAAACCTGCCAGCTCATGCGGCCAAGCAAGAATGCAGCGAGAAGCGGGATGAGACACTCGCCTCGAAAGGGCGATTTCTTCTAACGGAGGAGATGAACATGGCCTGGACCACCCCGGTGATCGTCGAAGTCTGCGTCGGCATGGAAATCACCAGCTACGAATCCGCCGAAATCTAATATTAGATTCGCGCGCGCCGCTTCCATCGAGAGGCTGCTGAACTCTGCGAGCCGGTAAGAAGCCTGCTCTCCTTCGGGAGAGCAGGCTTCTTACCGGCTCGTTATTTTTATGCCTGTCTTCGCATAGAGAGCCGCTGGAACCGCCTTCGGATCGCCGCATCGCTCGCTCCTCGCGAGCATGGCGCGGCGACTTCCGCCAACCCTAGCGGCGGGGTATGATTTTGCGCCGCGCGGCCTTGCTCGGTCTCACAAATCGATACAGGATGCGCGCGCCGGAGCCAGAGCTCCAGTTTCCCGAGAAACTTCCCGAGAGTTGAGAAACGGCGGACCATCATGACGTCTTTCGGAAAATCTGTATTGCTGACAGGGCTCGCGGCGGCGGGACTGACAGTCGCCGCGGCCGCGCTCGCCGCAGGCGCCGACGCCTCCCTCCTCACCGACGCCAAGCGTGTCTTCACGCCTCTGCCGGCCTCGCCGAGCCCGGCGACGGATCAGGCCGAGCTCGGCCGGCGGCTGTTCTTCGAGAATCGCGTCTCCGCCGATGGCAATGTGAGCTGCTCGCATTGCCACCTGCCCGAGAAGCAGGGCGCCGACGGACTGCCGAAATCTTTCGGCGTGCTCGGCAAGATCAATCCGCGCAATGCGCCGACTATCTTCAACGCCGCGCTGCAATTCAAGGCGCATTGGCGCGGCGATCGCGAGACGATCGAGGAGCAGGCCGAGAAATCGCCGACCAGCCCCGTGAGCTTCGGCAATCCGGATTTCGCGACCGTGATCGCCAAGCTGAAATCCATCCCCGGCTATACCGAGGCCTTCGCCAAGGCTTTCCCCGGCGAGGCGGATCCGGTGACGCAGAAGAACTGGGGCAAGGCGATCGGCGTCTTCGAGCGCACGCTGCCGCAGCCGACGCGCTTCGACGCCTTTCTCAAGGGCGACGCCAAGGCGCTGACGCCGGCCGAGCAGGCGGGACTGCGCAAATTCATCGAGGTCGGCTGCGCCGGCTGTCACGACGGCGTCGCCCTGGGCGGAACCTCATTCGCCAAATTCGGCGTCGTCACCGATTATTGGAAGGAGACCGGCGTCGCCGAGCCCGACAAGGGCCGCGCCGATGTGACGAAGAACGACGCCGATCTCTATGTGTTCAAGGTTCCGAGCCTGCGCAATGTCGCCAAGAGCGGGCCCTATTTTCACGACGGCTCGGTCGCCGATCTGCCGCGCGCCGTGCGCGTGATGGGCAAGACGCAATTGGGCGTCGATCTCGCCGACAAGGATGTGGAGGCGATCACGGCCTTCCTGGGCGCTCTGACGCAGCCCGTGCCGGCCAATTATTCCGCGCTCACGCCCTTCCCCGACGAGGCGCCGAGAAAATAAATCGTCGAGCGTCGATCCTCGAAAAAGCGGCGGCCCCGAATTTCGGGGCCGCCGTTTTCGTCTCAACCTTCTTCATCCGTGTCGATGTCGCCGTCGATGAGGCCGGCGACGTCGTCGTCCTCCTCCTCCTCATTCTCGAGGAAGGTGTCGTCCTCCTCGGCCGCGTCGATTTCGACATCCTCGTCCACATCGACCGATTCGGCCTTGGACTCGGTGGCTTCGACCTCGTCCAGGGAGACGATTTCGGCGTCCTTCTCGCCTTCGGCCGGCTCGTCCGGATCGGCGTGACGTGCGGCGATCCGCGTCGTCACGACATGGAAAATCGCTCCGCACTTCGGGCAGACGACGGGATCCTTGTTCAGATCGAAGAATTTGACGCCACAAGACTGACATTGGCGCTTGGCGCCGAGTTCGGTTTTGGCCACGGTCCTTGCATCCTCGAGATAGAGCGGCGTGGGACCGCCCGTGGGAGACTTTGGTCGGGCGCTCGGTTAGTTTGCCCTTGCCCGGCTGTCAAATGAGAAATGGAAAGCGAGCCTGTCAAGCCGATCGAACCGAAAAGCCCTGGTTTGCGCGACGAATCACCGAAAACCTCGTGTCCAGGCCCGCGCAGCGGTCGGATCGGCCATTGCCAAGCGCGGCGCGACTTGGCATATCTCTCGTCGTCGCGGGTGTAGCTCAATGGTAGAGCAGCAGCCTTCCAAGCTGAATACGAGGGTTCGATTCCCTTCACCCGCTCCAGATCCCGCCATCCCCGTTTCTCTCAGCGCGGCGCATTCTTCTGTGGCGTGCGCATGGCCGCCATCAGCGCGTCGCCCAGCGCGCCCGCGCCTTTAGGCTGCTCCTGCTGACGCTGTTGGCGCGGCGCCGGCCCCGCGTCGCGGCGCTGGCCGCCCGCGGGCGACTGCCGCTGGTCCGGCGTGTCGTCGAGCCGCATGGAAAGCGCGATGCGCTTTCGCGGCGCGTCGATCTCCAGCACCTTCACCTTGACGATGTCGCCGGGCTTGGCCACCTGCCGCGGGTCTTTCACGAAAGTCTTGGACATTGCGGAGATGTGCACGAGCCCGTCTTGATGCACGCCCACATCCACAAAGGCGCCGAAGGCCGCCACATTGGTGACGACGCCCTCGAGAATCATGCCGGGCTTCAGGTCCGAAATCTTCTCCACGCCCTCCTGGAAGGTCGCCGTCTTGAAGGCGGGACGCGGATCGCGGCCGGGCTTCTCGAGCTCGGCGAAAATATCGGTCACGGTCGGCAGGCCGAAAGTCTCGTCGACGAATTGCGCGGGCCGCAGCTTGCGCAGCTCGGTCGCATTGCCGATGAGCTGCTTTATGTCGGTCTTGGCGGCGGCGAGAATGCGCCGCACCACAGGATAGGCCTCCGGATGCACGCCGGAGCGATCGAGCGGATCGTCGCCATCGACGATGCGCAGAAAGCCCGCGCTCTGCTCGAAGGCCTTGGGGCCGAGACGCGGCACTTTCTTCAGCGAATCGCGCGTGCGGAACGGGCCATTGGCGTCGCGATGCGCGACGATGTTGGAGGCGAGCAATTCGCCGACGCCCGACACGCGCGAGAGCAGCGGCGCAGAGGCGGTGTTGACGTCGACGCCGACGGCGTTCACGCAATCCTCGACGACGGCGTCGAGCGAATGGGAGAGCTTCACCTCGGAGACGTCGTGCTGATATTGGCCGACGCCGATCGCCTTGGGCTCGATCTTCACCAGCTCGGCGAGCGGGTCCTGCAGGCGCCGCGCGATGGAGGCGGCGCCGC
>Ga0265328_10000274_pt1 | contig 23882 bp, 13 predicted proteins | sample 41624metaG_FD_202086 | JGI IMG/M metagenome (GOLD analysis project Ga0265328, IMG submission 202086) | Rhizosphere microbial communities from Carex aquatilis grown in University of Washington, Seatle, WA, United States - 4-16-24 metaG | ecosystem: Host-associated > Plants > Roots > Rhizosphere...
CAGGGGCTGTCCGCAATGCCCGGCGCTTCCGCTCGGCCGCCGCGCCGAGCCACAGCGAGACGCCGAGCCAGCCGCCGGCGATCGGCACGGAGAGCCAGCTGATGGTCATCCATTCGAGGCCCGCGGCTCGCATCGCGGAGACGGCCCAGGCCGAGGCGGTGTCTCCGGTTCGGTGGACGAGGGTGTCGATGACGTTCTTGGCGCGGTACTTCTGTTCGAGCGGCAGCAGGTTGAACAGGGTCTCGCGGGCCGGCTTGCTGAGGGCGTATTCACCCGCCCGACGCGCCAGCCCGAAGCCGAGCAACACCGCGATGTGTGGATAGGCGCCGAGGACCACGAACCCAGCCAGCGACAGGAAGGGCATCGAGGCGAGCACCAGGCGGGTGCCGAGCCGGGCCACCAGCGTCTGGAAGGTGAGGACCTGCAGGAGCAGCGTGGCGACGTTGACCGCAAGGTCGAGACGGGCGAGGAGCTGGGTCCGCGCCGCGGGATCTCGGACGTGCCGGGGCAGGAGCTCCGCCGTCTCGAAGTAGAGGAACGTCGACAGCAGGGTGTATCCGAGGAGAAACGCACAGATTCCAAGCAGGTAAGGCGAGCGAACCACGTCCGCGAGCCCGCTCCAGAGGCTACCCTGAAAATCACCTGCGGGCGGGGCCGCGGGGCCCGCCGTCGTCGCTGCCGCCGGGGTCTCCGGGGAGGGGGGCGCCGACGGTCGCTCTCGACGGTCCCTCCAGGCACCGAGGCGCCCGACCGCGAGGATCGCCAGCGCCAGAAACCCCGCCGAGACCAGCATGAGCCGCGTCGGACCGACGAGCCTGATCAGCTCCGAGGTGATGAGCGGCCCGACCAGGGCACCGGCGGTCCCGCCGGCGGCGATGAACCCATAGAGGCGCCGCGCCTGCTCGACGTCGAAGGTCTCCGCCATCACGCTCCAGAACACCGAGACCACGAAGAGGTTGAAGACGTTGACCCAGACATAAAACACGCTTCCCCACGGAGCGGCCTGCAGGCCCTCGGCGGTCAGCACCGCGTAGAACCCGACCAGGTTCGAGATGAAGAACAGGTACACGCCGGGCAGCCAGCTGCGCCGCGGAAAGCGGCGGGTCAGCCAGCCGAACACCGGGACCACCGCCAGCATGGTGAGGAAGACCGCCAGGAACAGCCGCTGCAGCGCCGCGGTGCCCACCTCCATCGAGACCTCGTCCCGGATCGGGCGCAGCACGTAGTAGCTCGCCAGCAGCGCGAAGAAATAGACGAAGGCCCACACCGCCGCCCCCAGCTCGTCCGGTCTGGCCCGCGTCACCCGCAGCAGAATCGTTCTCACCCTCGGCACGAGCCGCATGATAAGCGGAATCGCTGGCCCCGAGACCCGCGCGAGCCGTCAAGACCCGTGGTGGTGGTCGATCCCGTGATCGTCGACCTGCACGTAACCTGCACGTGCACGTGCACGTGAACTCCGCCGTGATCGGGCCCGCGGCCGCGATCGATCAGTCCTCGCGGGCCAGCTCCCAGTGCTCGGGCGACCGCCACAGCCGCAGGCGCAGGAGCTCGCGCTCGAGCAGGAACTCCTTGGGGAGGCGATCGAGGAACTTGTCGAAGAGCTCCTCGTGCTGTCGGACCTCGAGGGCCGCGGCGTCGCGGTCGATCGCCATCACCTCCCGGAAGACCGAGGCGGGATAGTCCAGCGCCCGCCAGGAGAGATCCTCGTGCCGCGGCATCCATCCGTACGGGCTCTCGAGCGCGAAGGCCCGCCCGTGCACGCGATCGACGATCCACGAGAGCACCCGTAGGTTCTCGCTGAAGCCCGGCCACAAGAACCGGCCGTCGGCCCCGCGGCGGAACCAGTTGACCCGAAAGATGCGCGGGGCGTTCGGCAGCTTGCGCCCGAGCTCGAGCCAGTGGCTGAAGTAATCGGCCATGTTGTAGCCGCAAAACGGGAGCATCGCCATCGGGTCGCGCCGCATGGGAGGCAGCCCCGCCTCGGCCGCCGCGGTGGCCTCCGAGCCCATGGTGGCCGCGCTGTAGACCCCGTGCGACCAGTTGAAGGCCTGGAAGACCAGCGGCATGTCGCGGCTCATCCGGCCGCCGAAGATGAACGCCGCCACCGGGACCCCCGCGGGATCGTTCCAGTGCTCGTCGAGCGAGGGACACCGCGCGAGCGGCGTGGTGAAGCGCGAGTTGGGATGGGCCGCGGGCTTCCCGGCCGCGGGCGTCCAGTCCTCGCCGCGCCAGTCGATGAGGTGGCGCGGCGGGGTCTCGGTCATGCCCTCCCACCACACGTCCCCCTCGTCGGTGAGCGCCACGTTCGTGAAGATGGTGTCGGCCGCGATCGCCTCCATGGCGTTCGGGTTGCTGCGGGCGTTGGTGCCCGGGGCCACCCCGAAGAAGCCGTTCTCGGGGTTGATGGCGTAGAGGCGTCCGTCCGCACCGGGCTTGATCCACGCGATGTCGTCGCCGATCGTGGTGACCTTCCAGCCCTCGAAGCCAGCCGGCGGCAACATCATGGCGAAGTTGGTCTTGCCGCACGCGCTCGGGAAGGCGGCCGCGACGTAGGTCCGCTCACCGGCGGGCGAGGTCAGCCCGAGGATGGCCATGTGCTCGGCCAGCCACCCCTCGTCGCGCCCCATGACCGAGGCGATGCGGAGGGCGAAGCACTTCTTCCCGAGCAGGGCGTTGCCGCCATACCCGCTGCCGTACGACCAGATCGCCCGCTGCTCGGGGAAATGGGTGATGTGGGTCTGTTCGGGGTTGCAGGGCCAGGTGACGTCCTTCTGTCCAGGCGAGAGCGGCACGCCCACCGAGTGCAGACAGCGGACGAAGTTCTTGCTCTCGCCGAGCTGGGCGAGGGCCTTGTCCCCCATCCGGGTCATGATCCGCATGCTGACGGCCACGTACGGCGAGTCCGTCACCTGGACCCCGATCTGGGCGATCGGCGACCCGAGGGGCCCCATGCTGAACGGGACGACGTACAGGGTCCGCCCCCGCATCGAGCCGCGAAACAGGCCGAGCATCCGGCTCTTCATCTGCTCGGGCTCGACCCAGTTGTTGGTGGGGCCGGCGTCGTTGCGGTTCTTCGAGCAGATGAAGGTGCGGCTCTCGACCCGCGCGACGTCCCGCGGATCCGACCGGCAGAGGTAGCTGCGCGGGCGCTTGTTCGGGTTCAGCTTGATGAGGGTCCCCTGCGCGACCATCTCGCCGATGAGCGCTGTGCTCTCGCGCTCGGAGCCGTCGCACCAGTGCACGGCGCTGGGCTCGCAGAGCTGGGTCATCTGGTTGACCCAGGCCATCAGGGTCTCGTTCTTGCGGCCGTCGCCGCCGGTGGTGTCTCGCTGGGTCGTTTCGGTATCGGTGGCCATGACAGAGCCCCTTTCGAGTGGTTGGCATCGCGCCGTCCAAGGTGGCGCGCGATGGGGGCTCGGATCGGGCGCGGCGGTCGTTCGGCGTGGCAGGTGTGACCTCTGGATGATGTCTGGATGTCTGCAGATGCGGATACCGACTTCTTCGGTTCTTCTTTCAGGGCTCGAACGCCAGCAAGAAGCGGGCCCCAGGCGGGCGTCATCGACGGACCGTATTCTCGCACATCCCGCCAGCATGGGTGCGGCCGGGGGCCCGGGGCGCGCAACCTTGGCGGGACTGGCCTGCCGCCCGCGAAAAATGCGCGCCGAGTCCGAGCGCCCGAGCCCCGGGCCCGATCTCAGGGGGAGGCCACCCACAGCACGACCAGGACCTGGGCGGTCACGACGCGCAGGATCAGCGCCAGGGGATAGACGGCGCCGTACGCCACCGATGCGCCGTCCCCCGCCGTCTGGTTGGCGAACGAGAGCACCGAGGGGCTCGTCATGCTCCCCGCCACCACCCCGCACAGGGCCGTGTAGTCCAGCTTCCCCACCACCCGGGCCAGGAGCTCCATCAGGAGGAGCGGCGGCAAGGTGATGGCACACCCGTAGAGCATCCACCTCAGCCCGGGCCCATGGACCAGGGTCTCGACGAAGCGCTCGCCAGACAGCAGGCCCACGCACCCGAGGAACAGCACGATGCCGAGATCCCGCAGCATGAGGTTCGCGCTGTTGGGCAGGTAGAAGCTGATGCGCCCCAGCCGCCCGAGGTGGCTCAGGACCAGCGCGACCAGCAGCGGGCCGCCGGCGAGCCCGAGGCGAACCGGCGCGGGCAGTCCCCCGAGGTGAAAGGGGATCGACCCGAGGAGCACGCCGAGCGCGATGCCCACGAAGATCGGAACGAGCTGGGCGTGCTCGAGCTCCCCCACCGAGTTCCCCACCATGGTCTCGAGCGAGGTCAGCCGGTCCTCCTCTCCCACCGCGACCAGCGTGTCGCCGAAGCGCAGCTCCACCCCCGGCCTCGGGACCAGCTCGAGCCCGGCGCGCAGCACGCGGGTGACCTTGACCCCGTGGCGATCGAGGATCTCGAGCTCGGCGAGGGTCCGGCCGACCACCGCCCCGCGCGTGACGATCAGCCGTCGCACGCCGAGATCCCCCGGCACCTGGCGCAGGTCGACCCCGCTCTTCTCGCCGAGCAGGTAAGCCAGGCGATCCAGCGCCTCCGCCTCGCCGACCACGTGCAAGAGATCCCCGGCGGCCAGCTCGGTGTCCGCGTGCGGCACCTCCACGCTGCCCCGCCGCATCAGGCGCGAGACCACCACCGGAGCCCCGAGCAGGGTCGGGAGGCGCTCGACCGGCACGCCGACCACGGCGGGGTTGGCGATCCGCAGATCGATGTTGGCGAGGGCGCGTCCCTGGCGGACGGCGCGCTCGAAGCGCTCCGCCTCCTGCTTCGGGTCGAGCCGCGACACCACCCGCACGAGCAGCAAGCTGAGGATGGTGCCGAAGACCCCGAAGGGATACGCGACCGCGTAGCCCACCTCGGCCATCCCCCGGAGCTCGGCGGAGAGCCCCGGCAGATCGCGCAGCGCCTGCTCCGCGGCGGCCAGCCCCGGGGTGTTGGTCACGGCTCCCGACATGAGGCCCACCGTGGCGATGGCGTCGACCTTCAGCCAGCGATGCACCACAACCGTGACCAGGAGATCGAAGGCCACCAAGGCCACCGCCATGAGGTTCCAGCGCAGCCCCTGGGCACGCAGCGACGAGAAGAATCCCGGCCCGACCTGGATGCCGATGCTGTAGACGAACAGCACGAGGCCGAGCTCGCGCGTGAACTCGAGGATCTCGTGGCGTCGCTGCTCGATCGCATCCACCGCGCGCGCCACCTCGGGCGCCACCTCGGGCGATCCTCCGCCGGCGAGGCGCACGAGGAGGGCGTGGCCCCAGAAGACGAAGGCCATCCCGATCCCGGCGAAGAGCACGCCGGCGATGCCGAGCGACAGGCCCTTCACCTTGACGCTCCCGACGGCAAGCCCGAGGGTCGCCGCGACGCACAGGCCGAGGACCACGCCCGCGACGTTGGCGCCGGTCAGGAGCTGTGCGTACCACGACATGGGCATCGGCCGCACGAGTTAACCAGGGTGCCGAGGGGCCGTGCAGGGGAATTCATCGGGACGGGCGAGACGTTACGGAGATTTTGCCGGCGCGACATCGACGGTTGACACCGGTAGTCTTCGCAGAGCGCGCGGAGCCTCGCGATGTCCGCCTCGCGAAGGCGAGGCGAGCGCTTGACCTCGAACGCACCAGGCCGATCGGGGGGACCCAAACCGGCCGCTCGGCTATCCTCCCCAGGCGGCTCGACGCCCGCGATGGCTTGGACCAGATGAATGACATAGCCCGGCGGCGAAGGCGCTCCTGGTGCGGGTCCGTGGTGCTGGGCGTGGTGCTGGGCCTGGCGGGCGGACACGGCCGGGTTGCCTCGGCCCACAAGAACGGCATCATCTCGGGCGGGAGCTGCAACGGCTGCCACACCGGGGGGAAGATCCCCACGGTGACCCTGTCGGCGAGCCCGATGAACCCCGCCGTCGGTGAGGCGGTCACCCTGACCATCTCGGTGACGCAGACCAACGGCCCCGTAGCCGGGTTCTTCCTGACGACCGAGTTTGGCCACGTGGGAACGTTCAAGGCCATCGAGGCGGGCACCGCGGTGAACCCGGTCGGGGTGACCCACACCTTGCCGCGCAACGGGTCGGGCGGCGTGACCACCTTCAACGTCGAGTGGTCCTCCAGCGCCGCGACCGGGGTGCGGTTCTCGGTCTACGCGCTCTCGGCCAACGGAGACGGATCGTCGAGCGGCGACGCAGGTGGGGAGGCGGTGCTGAACCTCGCGTGCGGCTGCGCCGGAGCCACCTACACCCTCGACCAGGACGAGGACGGGTACGGCACCACCGATCCGGCGTATCCCACGCGCCTCGATTGCAGCAAGCCCACCATGTACGCCGCCGCCGGCGGCGATTGCGACGATTTCGATCCCGCGGTTCACCCCGGCGCCAGCGAGCGCTGCGACGGCAAGGACGACAACTGCGACGGCCAGATCGACGAGGGCTCCGGCCTCGCGCTGTGCGGGGTCGCCACCGCGACGTGCCTGCGCGGCGTCTGCTCGGCGGGCGGTCCAGGCGGGGCCTCCGGGACCGGCGGGAGCTCGGGGATCGGCCCGGCTGCCGGCCCTGGCTCGGGCGGCGGCGGAGGATCGGTTCTCGGCGCGGGTTCGGGCGGGCGAGGGGGACCGGGAGGATCCGGCGTCGCGGATCTTCCCGGCAGCGGCGGTGACCAGTCTCGGGATGCGGACGCTGGCGTGCACGACGGTGGCGGCGGGACGGTGGCGCCCCCCACCGAGGTGGATCCGAGCCGGGGCTGTTCGATCGCTCCCGTGGGGGCGAGCTCCGCGCGCACCGGTGTCGTCGCCTGGCTCGCTGGTCTATGGGTCCTCGCGCGTCGGACGCGCCGCACCGCGGTCCGACGTCCGGGACGGGGGGGCGGAAGACGGGCATCGGTGTGAGGCCCGGTGGTCGCGGGTGAGCGGGGTGAGATCGCTCACCAGGCATCGGCCCGCGGACGCAAGGGCGGAAAGGTCCTGCTGGACCACTCGGCCACGGGGACGGCGGAGGGATGGGGTATGGTCTTGCGGTGTTCAGGCCTGTCCTGTCTTCGGCGCGTCCATCCTCCTTGATCGCCGTCTCCTTGGTCGCCTCCCTGGTCGTGTTCCTCGGCCCTGGCTCGCAGGCCTCGGCCCACAAGAACGGGGTCAACACCACGAGCTGCATCGGGTGCCACACGGGGGGCAAGTCGCCGACGGTCACCCTGACCGCCGATGTCGCCAGTCCAGCCCTCGGGCAGATGGTGACGCTGACCATCACGGTCACGCAGACCAACGGACCGACGGCGGGTTTCTACCTGACGAGCGATTTTCAGACGCCGGGCACCTTCAAGGCCATCGAGGCGGGGACCACCGCCACCACCGTCGGGGCGACCCACTCGATGCCGCGGACCGGCTCGGGGGGAATCACCACCTTCAAGGTGGGGTGGTCGTCGACGGTCGCGACTGGCGTGCAGCTGTCGGTCTATGCGCTCTCCGCCAACGGGGACGGGACCAGCAAGGGGGACGGGGCCGGCGAGGCCCACCTCGCCCTCGTGACCGGCTGCACGGGGATGACGTATTACATTGACCAGGACGGCGACGGATACGGGACGTCCGATCCGCGCTTCGAGAGCCGCAAGGAGTGCGCGCAGCCGCAGGGCTACTCGGCCAACGTCGGCGACTGCGACGACTTCGACGAGAAGGTTCATCCCGGCGCGGCCGAGGTGTGCAACGGCGTCGACGACAACTGCGACGGCATGGTCGACGAGGGCACCGGGCTGCAGCTGTGCGGCTCGGCCGCGCAGACTTGCGTCCGCGGTGCCTGTTCTCCCCCCGGACCGGCGGGCGGCAGTGGGAACAGCGGCAGCGGCGGTGCTGGCGTGAGCGGCAGCGGCGCAAGCAGTGGAAGATCGGGCGCGGGCGGGCTCGGGACGGGCGGCAGCCCGGGGCGCGACGCCGGGATTGAACCCAGCGCCGGGACGGGCGGTATTGCCCCTGGTGCGTTCGCCAGCGGCGGCGCCGCCGCGATCGCGACCGGCGGCTCGGTCGGCGCGGGCTCGGGCGGTCCAGCGTCGAGGGACGCGGGTGTCGGCCCCGGTCTCGGCTCCGGCGCCACGGGCGGAGCCGGGGCCAGCGGCTCGAGCACGCCGCCGGCCTCCGGAGAAGCCGCGGATTCCAGCGTCGCCGGCGGTTGCGCCGTGGGTCCGCGCGACGGCGCGACGGGAGGCCATGAAGGAGGGCGGTGGCGCTGGCTGCCGATCGCGTCGATTCTGGTGGCGGTCACCGTCGGTGCGCGACGGCGCAGACCGCGCCGGCGAGGTCGCGGCGGCTGAGCTCGCGCTCGCCCCGCCAGGGCACGGGTCTCACGGCCGGAAGCGGCGGAGTCGCAGGGCGTTGCCGATCACCGAGACCGAGCTGAAGGCCATGGCCGCTGCCGCGAAGATCGGGCTGAGCAGCAGACCCGAGACCGGGTACAGCACCCCGGCGGCGATCGGCACGCCCACGCAGTTGTAGATGAACGCGAAGAACAGGTTCTGGCGGATGTTGGTGAGGGTGGCGCGGCTCAGGCGACGGGCCCGCACGATCCCGCGCAGATCGCCCTTGACCAGGGTCAGGCCCGCGCTCTGCATCGCGACGTCGGTGCCCGTGCCCATCGCGATGCCGACCGCCGCCTGCGAGAGCCCCGGGGCGTCGTTGATCCCATCGCCCGCCATCGCCACGCAGTGGCCCGCGGCCTGGAGTCGCTTGATCGCCTCGACCTTGTCGGTGGGCAAGAGCTCCGCCTCGACCTCGTCGATGCCGAGCTGGCCCGCCACCACGAGCGCGGTGCGGCGGCTGTCGCCGGTGAGCATGACGATCCGCATTCCCTCGCCGCGCAGGTCCCGGATCGCCTCGGCGGCACCCTCCTTGATGGGATCCACGATCCCCAGCAAGCCGCCGAGCTTGCCGTCGATCACCACGAACACCACGGTTTGTCCCGCCATCTCGAGGGTCCGAGCGCGGGCTTCGGCCGCCGCCCGCGCGTCAATCTCTCGCCCGCCCTGCGGGCCCTCCGCGCCGGGCGGGACCCCGAGCTCATCCAGCAGCTTGGTGTTCCCGAGCCCCACCGTGCGCCCATCGACCTCGCCCATGACGCCCTTGCCGGCCACCGTCCGGAGGGATCCGGGCGAGCCGAGCGCGATGCCGCGGTCCGCGGCGCCCGCCACGATCGCCGCGCCGAGCGGGTGCTCGCTCGCGCGCTCGAGAGTGGCGGCGAGGCGCACGAGCTCGCGGTCCTCGACGACGTGCCCCCCGAGCGCGTCGATGGTGACCAGCCTGGGCTTTCCCTCGGTGAGGGTCCCGGTCTTGTCGACGACCAGCGTGTCGACCTTGCGCAGGAGCTCGATGGCCTCGGCGCTCCGGAACAGGATCCCGACGGTGGCGGCCTTGCCGGTGGCGACCATGATCGACATGGGCGTCGCCAGGCCGAGCGCGCAGGGGCAGGCGATGATCAGGACCGCGATGGCGTTGACCAGGGCGTGCGCGAGCCGGGGCTCGGGTCCGACCGCCGCCCAGACGCCGAAGGTGATCGCCGCGGCGGCGACCACCGCCGGAACGAAGACGGCGGCGGCCACGTCGGCCAGCCGCTGGATGGGCGCGCGGCTGCGCTGGGCCTCGCCGACCATGCGGACGATCTGGGAGAGCAGCGTGTCCGCGCCCACCCGATCGGCGCGCATGACGAGCGCGCCCCCGCCGTTGACCGTCGCGCCGATCAGCCGCGCGCCCTTGGACTTCTCGACCGGGATCGGCTCTCCACTGATCATCGACTCGTCCACCGAGCTGCGGCCATCGACCACCGTCCCGTCGGCCGGCACCTTCTCCCCCGGGCGGACCCGCAGCCGATCTCCGACGGCGATCTCGTCGAGCGCGATGTCCGCCTCGGAGCCGTCGGGGGCGAGCCGCCGGGCGAGCTTCGGTGCGAGACCGAGCAGCGCGCGGAGGGCGGCGCCCGTGCGCGCGCGGGCGCCGAGCTCGAGCACCTGCCCGAGCAGCACGAGCGTCACGATGGCGGCTGCCGCCTCGAAGTACACGCCCACCCGACCGCCCGGCTCACGCAGGGAAGGCGGGAAGATCCCGGGGAGGACGGTGGCCACCACGCTGTAGCCGTAGGCCGCGGTGACACCGAGGCCGATGAGCGTGAACATGTTCGGGCTCCGGCGGCGCACCGATTCGACCGCCCGGACCAGGAACGGCCAGCCCCCCCACAGCACCACCGGGGTCGCGAGGGCGAGCTCGGCCCAGCCCCGGGCAGGGCGGGCGAGGAGCGCGTGCAGCGCCGTCCAGCTCGATGGCAGGACGTGGCTCATGGCGATGGCCATCAGGGGAATCGACAGCGCGACGCTCACCCGGAATCGCCGCCGCATGTCCGCGAGCTCCGGGTTCTCCCCGTCGTCGAGCGACACGACCTTCGGCTCGAGCGCCATGCCGCACAAGGGACAGCTGCCGGGCCCGGTCCGCAAGATGCTCGGGTGCATCGGGCAGGTCCACTCGCTCGCCGCTCCTCCCGCCGGTGATCCGGCCGGATGCGCCGCGCGAGCCGGGGCGTCCGCCATGTTCGACGGCGCCGGCTCGGCCGCGAGAAAGCGTCGGGGCTCGCGCACGAAGCGCTCGAGGCACCGCGGGTTGCAGAAGACGTAGGTCTGCCCCTCGAAGATCGTCCGCAGCGGCGCATCGGCGGGCACCATCATCCCGCAGACGGGATCGCGCATCCGAGCGCCTGCGCCGTCGGCGCCATCGCCGCCGGGCGCCCCCTTCGCGAGATCCCCGGCGAGCGCCAGGGACCGAGGACGGCGCGGGGGATGCTGCGGATCGTTTCCGTTCATGGGGATCCGAGGGTCATGGGTCATCGCCCCCACATGATGCCCCTGGTCTGAGTCTAGAGCACCACCCGCGGCAATCGCTGGTAAAAGTCCGGCGATGCTCCCCGACCCGCCTTCGGAACCGCCATCGGACGCGTCCTCGCCCCCGTCATCGCCCCGGGTGGAGGCGAGCCTCAACCGGGACTGGAAGTTCGTGCTCGGCGATCCCCCGGGTGCCGAGGCGCCCGACTTTCCCGACCAGACCTGGAGCCCGGTCGGGCTCCCGCACTCCTTCAGCCTGCCCTATTTTCTGTCTCCGGAGTTCCACACCGGGCCAGGCTGGTATCGACGACGCCTCTCGGTCCCCGGGGAATGGATGCAGGGGTGCGTCCGCATCGAGCTCGACGGGGTCTTCCAGGTCGCGGAGATCTTCGCCAACGGGCGCAAGGTCGGCGGGCACCGGGGCGGCTACACGGGGTTCTTCGTGGATCTGACCGGGTTCCTGCGAGAGGGGGAGAACCTGCTCGCCGTCCGGGTGGACAACACCTGGCATCCTGAGCTGGCCCCGCGGGCGGGTGAGCACGTCTTCTCGGGCGGCATCTACCGCAACGTGCGCCTGGTCGTCACCCGGCCGCTGCACGTCGCGTGGTATGGCACCTTCGTCACCACCCCCCGGGTCTCGGCCGAGTCCGCCACGGTGCACATCGAGACCGAGATCGAGAACGCCGCCGCCGAACCGAAGACCTGCACCGTGCGGTCGGAGGTCGTCGACGCCGTCGGGCGAACGGTGGCGACCGTGTCGACGGCCCGCCAGGTCCCGCCCGGCGCGCGCGAGACGTTCGCGCAGGACACGCCCGAGATCCCTCACCCGAGGCTCTGGTCGCCCGAGCACCCCGAGCTGTATGCCGTGGTCACGACGGTCCTCGATGGGGCGGCGCCAAGCGACACCACCCGCACCACCTTCGGCTTCCGATGGTTCGCGTGGACGGCGGACCGGGGCTTCTTCCTCAACGGCGCGCACCGCTACTTGAGGGGGGTGAATGCCCATCAGGACCACGCCGGCTGGGGCGACGCGGTCACCGATCGCGGGTTCGCGCGCGATCTCGAGCTCGTCAAGCAGGCCGGCTTCGATTTCGTCCGGGGCTCGCACTACCCGCACGCGCCCGCCTTCTCGGCGGCCTGCGACCGCCTCGGCCTCCTGTTCTGGGCCGAGGGGACCTTCTGGGGCACGGCACCCTTCGACAGTCCCTGGGGCGCCAGCGCCTATCCGCCCGAGCCCGAGCACCAGGGGGGCTTCGAAGAGAGCGTGAAGACCGGTCTGCGTGAGCTGGTCCGCATCCACCGGAACCATCCCAGCATCGTGGTGTGGAGCCTGGGGAACGAGGCCTTCTTCACGGCGCCGTCGACCTTGCCAGACGTGCGGAGATTTCTCGGAGAGCTGGTGGCGTTCGCCCACGCGCTCGATCCCACGCGGCCGGCGGCGGTCGGCGGCGTGCAGCGCGGCGAGCTCGGTCGCCTCGGGGACGTGGCCGGCTACAACGGCGACGGCGCGCGCCTGTTCATCGAGCCCGGCGTTCCGAGCATGGTCACCGAGTACGGCTCCACCATCGCCCTTCGCCCGGGGAGCTACGAGCCTGGCTTTGGTGACCTGCAAGCGGAGGAATTCGCCTGGCGATCCGGGCAGGCGCTCTGGTGCGCCTTCGACCACGGAAGCATCGCGGGCCAGTTCGGGTGCATGGGCATGGTGGATCACTTCCGTCTGCCCAAGCGGCAGTGGTACTGGTATCGCGATGCCTACCGGCGGATTCCGCCGCCCGCCTGGCCGGCTCCCGGGACGCCCGCCGGGCTGCGGTTGACCGCGGACCAGACGGTGATCCGCGGGGTCGACGCGCTCGACGACGCGCAGGTGGTGGTCACCGTGGTCGACGCCGACGGCCGCCACATCAGCCACTCGCCCGAGGTGACCCTGTCGATCGAATCGGGCCCGGGAGAATTTCCAACCGGGCGCACCCTCGCGTTTGGACCCGACAGCGACATCGCGATCCGGGACGGCCAGGCGGCGATCGAGCTGCGGTCCTACGCGGGAGGCTCGACGGTGATCCGGGCGCGCTCCCCGGGGTTGAAGGATGGCGTGCTCACCATCGTGACCGAGGGGGCTCCGCGCTTCGTGGCCGGCGAGACACCGGTGGTTCCCGACCGACCTTACATCAGATACTCCCGCGCCCGCAGCGCGGCTGGATCCTCCCGCGCCCGGAGCGCGGCTGGATACTCCGGGGCCGGGAGCGCGGCGACCGCGGCGGCGCCACTCGAGACGAACGTGGCGTCCCCGCCCGAGCTCGTGCTCGGGCGGGACACCCCGGCCCGGGCTTCCGCCGAGGCGCCCGGGCATCCGGCACGGCACGGCAACGATGGCAGGGCCGACACCTTCTGGTCGGCACCCGCGGAGGCCACCGCGGCCTGGTGGGAGACCGATCTCGAGCGCCTGTGTCTCCTCGAGCACGTGGAGCTCAGGCTTCCCGAGGCGGCCGACCACCGCACCACCGCCGCGTACACCGTCGAGATCTCGCGCGACCGCCGGGAATGGAGCCTGACCATCGAAGCCGTGGATCGAGCCCAGGAGGGTGGGGGGCTGGGGGAGCCCGTCTTCAGCGAGCCGTTCCCACCCGGGAGCGTGGGGCGCTTCGTGCGAATCGGGTTCGCCGCGCCATCGCCCGGCGCCCGTGCCGCCATCGCCGACCTGTCGATCCGCGGCCGCGTCGTCTCCGAGTGAGGCGCCGGGCCGCGCGAGCCGCCGATCGTATATCATGGCCCGCCGATGGGCATGCCGAGCGTTGAGGATCCTCCGCGGCCGGTGCCGACGGTGCCCACGCAGAGCTGGTCGTTCGAGGTCATCCAGGCGCTTCCGGGGTTGTGCAAGCTCGGCAAGCGCTCGCCGACCCTCGACGGCCAGCTCCCGCTGCGCGCCGCCCAGCACTGCAGCCCGGTCTTCGAGGGCAACGAGGCCGGCTTTCAGATCTCCCTCGAGAAGCCCATGAAGCTCAGCCGGAATGGCCGAGGTCATTCCTTCCGCGTGGACATGACCGAGGATGCGCTGGCCCTGACCGAGGAGGCCGTCCGGGACGCCATCGAGGGGCTGCTCGCCGCCGGGCTCCTCGAGCGGAACGGCTACTGGCACCGGCTGCTCGCCGAAGACGCCATGCCCATTCGGGGCAACCGCATCTCGCTCTGGTCCGGCTTCCTCGTGCGGCCCGCGCCGGAGGTGGCGCTGCGGGTTGGCGGGGCCTTCAACCGCCGCAGCCGGATCGCGGTGCTCGAGCATGCCATCGCCGACCCCATTGGCTTCACCCCGCTCGTGCTCGAGATCGATGGACGGCGCCTCGGTCGCGAGCCGACCTGGATCGCCGACGAGATCGGCTGCGTGCTGCCCGTCGCCCGCCACAGCACGCTCAGCCTCGGCCCCATCCGGCGGGCGCCCGAGCTGGTCGCCGAATTCGAGTCGTTCTTCGACGCGCACTACTTCGAGACCAAGAAGGTGAAGCCGACCGGCAAGTACCGGCGCATGGTGCGGGAGTCGTCGGGGCCCCCGGCGCCCCCGGCGCCGACCTGCGAGGGCCGGGTCTACTCCGCGGGGCCCGCCGTTCATGTCCTCTCGTCTCTGCGCCGCTTTCATCATCCCGGCGGCGTCTCGACCGCACCCCCCCGGGGCGCCTTCCTTCCGGAGTGCGTGGTCAAGAACATCGCCCCGATCTCCGTCGAGTGGGATGGCCAGATGTTCACCCGGGAGCACCAAGGATACCCGGCCGCCGAGCGCGCCCTCGCCCGCGACTGGCGGGCAGCCGGTGGGCACACGACGAGCGACGGGTACGCGTATCTCGAGGGGTACCTGATCGGGCCTGGCCGTGACGAGCCTTACTGGCTGCTCCAGCCCTGGATCTTCGCGGTGACCCCCGAGGGGTGGTCGTCCGTCGTCGACGGGTTCCCGGCGGGCGGCAGCGACGGGATGCGCGGGATCATTCGCACCGATCAGTTCCACACGGTCGCGATGGTCTACCGGATGTACGCCCCCGGGCCGATCGTGGTGCGGAGGGGCGCCCCGCTCATGCGGTTCTTCCCGATTGCGCGTGCATTGCAGGACGCCCCGATGCGGGTCGTCGACCTATGACCCGGCCTGGTCATAGCCCTGGTCACATCTGACCTCGGTCGCTGGCGAACCGATCGGCTGTGACTGGCTCGGGAAGTGGTCTCGCCATCCTCGTCGAGGGCGCCATCCCGCGGGTCGGCCGGCGGCCCCGCAGTTGCAAATGCACTCCGTCGAACGCAGGGCGTCGGCTGATGGACGGCCGGCGCTCGATTCAACCTGGAGGTCGCGCCATGAACAAGATCACGAAGACGAGTGGGATCAAGGTCAAGTCGAACGTCAAGGCCGGCGGGTTCGGTTCCCAGAACCACAACCGCCTGGTGAAGACGAGTGGGATCAAGGTCAAGTCGAACGTCAAGGCCGGTGGGTTCGGTTCCCAGAACCACAACCGCCTGGTGAAGACGAGCGGGATCAAGGTCAAGTCGAACGTCAAGGCCGGTGGGTTCGGTTCCCAGAACCACAACCGCGTCCTTGCGGCCTGACCGGCGTCGCCGCCCGCTCGGTGCTCAGGGCGCCCGTCGGACTCTCTTGACCCTGAGGGATCTGCCCGTGCCGAGGTTGCGCCGGGCGGCACGCGTGTAAGCGTGACGCCCGCCGAGCGTCCGCTCGAAGCTGCCGACCGCCCTACGAAACAGGCGGTCGGACAGCTGGCCGTTCCCAGCGTCGCGCTCGAGGGTCCCGAGGTTGTTGATGGTGAGGGCGACGTCGGCGTGATGTCGCCCGAGGAGTCGCTCGAGGATCGCGAGAGCCCGCGTGAACAGGCCGCGGGCACGTGCGATCCGGTGCCGCTGCTGCTCGATCCCGGCCAGGCTTGCCAGCGTGAGCCCGACCTCGAGGCACTGGCCGCCGAGGGCGCGCCGGAAGATGGCGAGGGCCCGCGCGTACAGGTCCGCCGCCTGGTCGAGGTGCCCACGGGCCTCGACGATGGCGCCGAGGGCGGCGAGGTCGGCCGCCAGCGCAGGATGATCGGAGCCGACGAGAGCGTCTCTGAGCCGAACCGATCGTCGAGCGTGAACCTCCGCCTCCGCGTAGCGGCCCCGCGCGTGCTCGCTGCCTCCGAGGTTGTGATGAAGCGTGGCGATCATCGTTCGGTCGCCGCGGGCGACGTGGGCGAGGGCGCGGCGGTAATAGGCGAGCGCCTCCGCGTACCGACCCTCGGCCTTGCGCAGGACGCCCATGCCATTGAGCGCGTGGGCGAGCAGGCGGTCGCCGGCCGGCAGGCGGCGGCGGATGTCGCCGAGCGCCCGGCGGTAGCCAGTCTCCGACGACCCGAGCGCGCCTCGGGCTCGGTCGAGCCCGGCGAGCGCCAGCCGGGCATGCACCGCCAGCCGGATCAGATCCAGTTCGAGGGCCCGCCGGGCCGTGAGGATCCCGAGGGCCCGGCGGTGGCACCGGGCCGCCTCGCGCGGCCGATCGCGCGCCTCGAGGATGGCCCCGAGATCCACGAGCGCATTGGCGACGTCAGGATGCCGCGGACCCTCGGTGGCCAGGTATCCGGCCAGCGCGCGCCGGCAGGCCCGCTCGGCCGGGCCGAGCCTGGCCGCCATCCGCCAGGCGATGGCGCGCTCATGGTTGGCGATGGCAGCGGCGAGCGCCCGGGGGTGGGAAGAGGCGGACCGGGAAGCGCGCCCGGAGGCGGTCGGCTGGCGGCGGGCCATCGTAGCTTCTAGCGCGCCTACGGCGCTCGCGGGAAGGGGAGGCCCCCTCCCCGCGGGCCCCTCCCGGGGACGACGAGAGGCGGGCCCGGATCTGCTTTGCTGGTGCGGTCTCCGGTTGGCAAAGCCAACCTGCGATTCACCGCATGGACCACGCGGCACTGGGGCATGAGCCGTTCCAAGAAGTGTCTCTCCTGCCAACGAGCCCGCTTCCTTCTCAATCCCCTCGCCCCGCGAAGGGGGAGGGACAGGGAGGGGCCCAGTTCACTCCGGGGCCGCGCCGCTACGGATCTTGTTCACCTCCCGCCTGCACAGGCGAACGTCGCGGCTTTGCCGGGCGGAGCGAGGGGGGCGCGGGGACGTGCGAGCGGCAGCGAGCCACGTCCCCGATTGCATCAATCGCTCGGGTAGGGCATCTAGAGTGACGAATGTCGTCGTTGCCGTCGTCGCAACCGAATGAGCCCCGGCGGCGGTTTCTCGTCCCGCCGGTGATCCAGACCTCGGCGATGGATTGCGGGCCGGCGGCGCTGGCGAGCCTGCTCGAGGGTTTCGGCGTCCCGATCGGCTACGGCCGGCTGCGCGAGGCTTGTCAGACTGCGGTCGACGGCACGTCGATCGATCGGCTGGAGACGCTGGCGGTCAGCCTCGGGCTCGACGCAGAGCAGATCATGCTGCCGGTCGAGCACCTCCTCATCCCCGAGGCCGAGGCTCTGCCGGCGATCGTGCTGGTCAAGGCGCCTTCTGGCCTCACCCACTTCGTGGTGGCCTGGCGGGCTCACGGCGCCCTCGTGCAGGTCATGGATCCGGCGCGCGGGCGGCGCTGGGTGCGGCGCGCGTCGTTTCTCGAGAGCGTCCACCGTCACGAGATGGCGGTCCCGGAAGAGGCCTTTCGGGCCTGGGCCGCGAGCGCGGGGTTCACCGGCCCGCTCGCCCGGCGGCTGCGCGCGCTCGGCGTCAGCGATCCCGACGCACCGATAGCCCGGGCCCTGGCGGAGCCGGGCTGGAGCGCGATCGCGGCGCTCGATGCCGCCGCGCGCACCGTGGCGGTCCTGGTCGGGGCGAGGGCCGTGGCGACCGGACCGGGAGCGACGAGGCTGGTCGAGGCGCTGGCGGCGGCCGCACCGGTCACTGGACGGAGGGAGGAGCCACCGGGGGCTCCGGCGGCGCCGGTCGGCGAGGCGAGCTTGCACGCCATCGCCCGGCCCGCCCCACCGGCGCCCGACGGGACGCCGCAGGTCTGGCTCCGCGGCGCCGTCCTGCTGCGCGTGGCGGGGGCGGCTCGGCTCGACGAGGCCGATCGCGCGGCGCTGCCGATCGAGCTGCGCGCCGCCGTCGAGGAGCCGCCCGCGCGCCCGGGCGCCGCGCTGGCGCGACTGCTCGCCCGCGACGGGCCCTGGCTGTGGAGCGCGCTCGCTGCGGGGGTCGGGCTGCTGGCGGTCGGCGCGGTCGCCGAGGGCCTGCTCTTCCAGACGCTGTTCGATCTCGGCGTCGGTCGGGGAGGTGGCCTGCTGGGCGCCGCGCTCACCGGTCTGGCGCGGGTCGGCTCGGGCGCCGTGTCGGTCGAGCTCCCGCTGGTGGCGATGCTGGCCCTCCTGGTCGCGCTCGGCGCCCTCGAGCTTCTGCTCGGGCGCGGGCTCTGCGCCGCTGGCACGCGCCTCGACGGGCGGCTGCGCTGGCAGTTCGGGCGGAAGATTCCGCGGCTGGCCGATCGTTATTTTCAGACCCGCCCCGTCTCCGATCTGGCGGCGCGCGCGCACCAGCTCGATCGCCTGCGTGAGCTTCCCGCGCTGGTGGCGGACGTCGCGCGGACCGCGCTCGAGCTCGTACTCATCGCCGGGGCTCTGGCCTGGCTCGTGCCTCGCAGCGCCCCGCTGGTCCTGGCGGTCGCGCTGTCGATGCTGGTCATCCCCGTGCTGGCGGCGCCCTTCGTCGCCGAGCGGGATCTGCAGATGCGCAGCCATGCCAGCGCGCTCGGGCGCTTTCATCTCGACGGGCTCCTCGGTCTCGTGGCCGCCCGGACCCACCGCGCGGAGCCGGCGCTGGCGCGAGAGCACGGGGATCGTCTGCGGCCCTGGACGCGCGCGGCGCGCGGTGCTCTCGGTGGCGCGCTCCTGGCCGAGGCCGCGCAGGCGCTGGTCGGGCTCGGGCTCGTGGTGTGGCTGCTCGAGCGCTTCTTTTCGGCCGGGCCGCCGGTCGATCCGGGAGGCGCGTTGCTGGTGGTCTACTGGGCGCTTTCGCTGCCGGCCCTCGGCCAGCAACTCGGCAAGCTGGTCCAGCGGATTCCGGCCCAGCGCAACCTCACGTTGCGGCTCATCGAGGCGCTCGAAGCCCCCGACGAGACGTCCGACCGGGGCCAGGCACGAGCCGACGCCCAGGCCGACCCCCTGCCGCTGTCCGGCCCTGGTCTCGCCGCGGCGGCGGACGCGCCCGTGCAAGGGGGCGCCTCGATCCGGATCGACGATCTGCGCGTGGTCGCGGGGGGGCATTCGATCCTGGAGATCGAGGCGCTCGGCATCGGCCCCGGCGAGCACGTGGCGATCGTGGGGAGCTCGGGTGCGGGCAAGTCGAGCCTGGTGGGCCTGTTGCTTGGCTGGCAGGTCCCGTCCACGGGCGTCCTCCGGGTCGACGGCGCCGTCCTCGATGGTGACGGGCTCCGGGCCCTGCGCCGGCGAGCGGCGTGGGTCGAGCCAGCGGTGTACCTGTGGAATCGGTCGCTGGCGGAGAACCTCGCCTACGGGCTCGCCGAGGGGCCGTCGTCGGAACCACCGGCCGGGCTCGACGGCGCGCTCGACGCGGCCGCCCTCGCCGACGTGGTCGGGCGTCTGCCCGAGGGTCTCGGCACGGTGCTCGGTGAAGCGGGAGCGCTGGTCTCGGGCGGCGAGGGTCAGCGCGTGCGCTTCGGCCGGGGACTTCTGCGCCCGGGCGTGCGGCTCGCGATTCTCGACGAGCCATTCCGCGGGCTCCCGCGGGCGCAGCGCAGCGCCCTGCTCCTGCGCGCGCGTCGGTGGTGGGGGGCGGCGACCCTCCTGTGCGTGACCCACGACATCGCCGAGACGGCAGGGTTCCCGCGCGTCCTCGTGCTCGACGGCGGCAAGATCGTCGAGGACGGCGTCCCGGCCGCCTTGCTGGCGCGCCCGGGCTCCCACTATGCCCGGCTGGCTGAGGCGGAGGCGCGCGTGGCGGAGGCGTCGTGGTCGCACGCCGTCTGGCGCCGGATGCACCTGCGGGACGGACGCGTGGTGGGAGGCCCTCCCTGACCACCGACCCGATCGACATCGAGGCTTGCCGGTGGCCGGCCGCCCGGCGGGCCGAGCTCGAGACCGGTCTGGCGGTGGCGTCCGGAATCGAGGTGCGCGGCCCGACCCTCGGCTTCGAGCTCACGTACGCGGACGTGGCGCCGGTGGCCGGCGGGCGCGGGCGCGGGCGGGTACGCCTCGAGGCGCCGGCGGTGTTGCGGGTCGGGGGCGCGGGCGGCGTCGAGGGTCCCCTCTTCGGGGTGGTGGCCTGCGGGCGCCATCGCGTCCGTTTGCTCGCGCCAGACGGGGCCGTGCATCGGGTCGCCGCGGGTGCGTTCTTCGGCTGGCTGACGAGGCCCGTGGAGGCGGCGGTCGCCACCGGGATCGAGGCGACAATCCGGCGCGCCGGACTCTCGGGACGAGGCGGTGCGACGGTGCGCGACGCTCTGCTGGCCGAGGCCATCGGGGACGTTCGGGTGGCCGAAGGAGCTCGTCTCACGCGTGGCCGCCCGACCATCTGGGGAGCTCTGCGGGGCGCGGGGGCTGCACCGCGCCTCGGCGCGGCCCTGGTGGGTCACGGGGCGGAGGTGGCGTTGCTGGTACTCCTGTGGTGGATGGTCGGCCGGCACGCGGTCGTGGCCGGCAGCCCCGCGTTTGGCTGGAAAGAGTGTGGGGTGGTTTCGGGCGTGGTGGTGGCGCGGCTGATGTCGTCGTGGGCGGCGGGGCGGCTGGCGGTGGATGGTGGCGCGGTGATGCGGGATCGTCTGATGCACGGAATCCTTGGCCTCGACACGACGGTGACCCGGAGCGCCGGGATTGGCCAGCTCCTCGGGAGCATCGTCGACCTCGAGTCCATCGAATCCCTGGTGTTCGGGGGTGGCCTCCTGGCCGTCACGGGGATGGTCGACCTCGGCGCCGGGCTATGGATCGCGGCGCTCGGTGCCGCCGGACGATGGCTCCTCGCCCTCGCGGCGGCGTGGGCGGTCATCGCGGGGTGGCTCGGCGCGCGGGGGTGGCGAGCGCTCGGCGCCTGGTCGGCGCTGCGCCTCCGGCTCACGCACGATCTCGTCGAGAGGTTGGTCGGGCAGCGGACCGTGGTCGCGCAGGAGCCACCCGAGCTGTGGCACCTCGAAGAAGACCGGGCGCTCGCCGAATACGCCGAGGCCAGCCGCGCGCTCGATCGCGCGGTGTCGGCATTGGCGGTGGTTCTGCCCCGGGGGTGGCTGATCTCCGCGGTCGCGCTCCTGGCGCCGGTCTTGCTCGCGGCCGGGGTGTCCCCCCACGCCGCGCTCGAGGGCGGCGGCCCGCCGGAGCACGGGGGGATGGTGGTGAGCCTCGGGGGGGTGCTCCTCGTCTACGGGGCGCTGCGCGGGCTCGCGCGTGCCTTTCCGGCGCTCGGCACCGCGGCCATCGCGGCCCGCAACCTCGCGCCGCTGGTGCGGCTCGCGCCCCCGGAGGCGCCCCAGGAGGCGCCGATGCTGGCGCGGGCGGAGCTGGCAGCCGACACGGATGCCCGTCGCGATGCGCGCGACGGCGATGCGGTGGCGCCGGCGGAGGCTCCGAGCCTGGATGGGACACGGCTCATCGAGGGGCGTCACGTCGCCTTTCGCTATCCAGGACGGCGCGTGCCCGTGCTCGAGGACTGTGGGTTCGAGATTCGCCGGGGGGATCGCGTGCTCCTCGAAGGTCCGTCGGGGGGCGGCAAGTCGACGCTCGCGGCTCTGCTCTGCGGCCTGCGCCGGCCGACCGCCGGATCCCTCGCCTATCGCGGTGTGGAGCAGGGCCGGCTCGGGGTCGAGGCCTGGCGGGCCGAGGTCGGGGCCGCACCCCAGTTTCACGAGAACCACGTGTTCTCGGCCAGCCTGGCGTTCAATCTGCTGCTCGGGCGGGGCTGGCCTCCACGCGGCGAGGATCTGCGCGAGGCGGAGGCCGTCCTCCGCGAGCTCGGCCTCGGCCCCTTGCTCGACCGCATGCCATCAGGGCTCGGGCAGGTGGTGGGCGAGAGCGGGTGGCAACTCTCGCAGGGCGAGCGCTCCCGGGTCTTCATCGCCCGCTCGCTGTTGCAGCCGCTCACGGTGCGGGTCCTCGACGAGAGCTTCGCGGCGCTCGATCCGGAGACGCTGGAGCGCGCGCTCGCGTGCGTGCTCCGTCGCGCCGAGACGCTGGTCGTCATCGCGCACCTTTGACGCCCGGACGGACGGACGGACTCCAGGGTCCTCCGCGACTGGTAGGGAGACCAGGCTGCTTGAGTTATTTTCGCCCTGGTCCTAAGTTCCACCGATGAAGATCTTCGGCAGTCCCGGCAGCACCTGCACACGCAAGGTCTTGATGACCGCCCGCGAGACGGGCACGCCGTTCGAGCTCGAGGTCATCGACCTCGGGAAGCGCGAGCACAAGCAGCCAGCCCACCTGGCGCGCCAGCCCTTCGGCCAGATCCCCACCATCGACGACGACGGCTTCGTCCTGTACGAGGCGCGGGCCATCGCGCGCTACATCGACGCCAAGGCCGGCGGCCCGCTCAGTCCCCGGGATCTCCGCGAGCGGGCCCGCATGGAACAATGGATCAGCGTCGAGACCGAGAACTTCGCGCCGCATGCCATGAAGTTCATCTACCACTCCGTCTTCAAGCGCGCGCAGACGCCGGAGGTCCTGAAGACCGCTGCCGCGGGCCTGGATCTGGCCTTCGAGGTCCTCGACAAGGCGCTGGCCGGGGGGCCCTACCTGGCGGGCAATCAGCTCACCATCGCCGACATCTGCTTTCTGCCGTACCTCGAGTATCTCGCCCTGACCGAGGCCGCGAGCAAGGTCAGCGCCCACCCGCGGGTCGAGGCCTGGGCCACCGGCCTGCGCCAGCGTCCAACCTGGCGGACGACCATCGGAGCGGCCAAGGAAGCTGACAAGTAAGCGGACAAACCAGCGGGAAACCAGCGGACAAATCAGCAAGGAACGCCGAACACCTTGCCCACCACCCGAGGTGACGCCTTGAAGACCCGTCGACTCCTCCTTCCACTCATCGTCTGGGTGGGAGCCTGCTCGGGCAGCGATCCGGTCAAGCCCAGCGGCGCCGGCGCCGCCGGTGTGGTCATCGTGTCGGGGACGGGTGGCGCCGCGATGCCTGGCAGCGGCAGCGGGGGCGGCAGCGGGGGCGGTCCGTCGGCCGGCAGCGGCGGCCTGCCGGGGGTGGCCGCGGGGAGCGGCGGCAGCTCCATCGGCGGGAGCGGTGGCGTACCTCCGGTCGGAGGCGGGCCCTCCTCCGGTGGGAGCGGCGGCGGTGCATCAGGCGGGAGCGGCAGCCCTGGAGGTGCAGGCGCCGCGAGCCTCGGGGGAGGCGGCTCCTCGGGCCTGCCGGGGACGGGCGCCCCAGGCGGCGCCGGCGCGGTTGCCATGCCCGGTCGCAAGTTCGGCGCGAACCAGGCCGTCCGCATCCTCATCATTGGCTCGTCCAACGAGATCGGGACCTGCTGGCGGGCCTTCCTGTGGAAGAAGCTGCGGGACGCGGGCCTCGCGAACATCGACTTCGTGGGCGGCGTGAGCCAGGGCCCGGACTGTGGTGTCGTGGGCTACGACAAGGACATGCAGGGCGAGAACAGCAACCTCGTCACGAACTGGACCATGAGCGACATCGCCGGTTGGTTCACCACCAACAAGCCCGACATCGTGCTCTTGCACGTGGGCGGCGCGGACGTGCTCCAGGCGCTGCCGGTGGCGGGGATCATCTCGAACTACGGCGTTGCCCTGGAGCAGGCCCGCCGGGTGACCCCGGACGTCGAGTTCATGAACGCCCAGCACACACCGATGACGAGGGCGGTGGAGGATACCAAGGCCCTCAACGCCGCCATCGTGGCCTGGGCGGCGCAGAACACCACGGTGCAGTCCCCCATCACCCCGGTCGATCTGTACACCGGCCTCGATCCAGGCATCGACACGCGGGACGGCACCCACCTCAACGACGTGGGAGCGGAGAAGGTGGCCGACCGCTTCTTCATGGCCCTCATGCCCTTGTTCGGGCCGTAGCGCGCCCGGGCGGCTACCGCCTGCTCGC
>Ga0265328_10000278_pt1 | contig 23823 bp, 16 predicted proteins | sample 41624metaG_FD_202086 | JGI IMG/M metagenome (GOLD analysis project Ga0265328, IMG submission 202086) | Rhizosphere microbial communities from Carex aquatilis grown in University of Washington, Seatle, WA, United States - 4-16-24 metaG | ecosystem: Host-associated > Plants > Roots > Rhizosphere...
GCGGACCGACGAGCAGCACGCCGCGCGGAATGCGCCCGCCGAGCCGCTGGAATTTTTGCGGATCGCGCAGGAATTCGACGATCTCCTCGAGGTCCTCCTTGGCCTCGTCGACGCCGGCCACGTCTTCAAACGTCACGCGCCCCTGCGACTCCGTCAACAGCTTCGCCTTGGACTTGCCGAACCCCATCGCCCGACCGCCCATGCCGCCCTGCATCTGGCGGGACAGGAAAATCCACACGCCGAGGAAGGCGATCAGCGGCAGGCCGTTGAGCAGCAAGGTCATCAGCCAGCTGTTGCCGTCGCCGAGCGGTCGCGCGGAAATCTGGACGTTCTTGGTCTGCAGGCGCTGCACCAGCGTCGGATCGTTCGGCGCATAGGTCTGGAACGGCCGGTTGTCGGCGAAATGTCCGGAAATTTCATTGCCGGAAATGGTCACGTCATGCACGCGGCCCTGATCGATCTGGGTCAGCAACTCGCTGAAGGAGATGTCGCGGATCTGGGTGCGTTGGCTCGGCTGCTGGAACAGCATGACCAGCGCCGCCACCAGAAGAATGATGATCGCCCATAGGGCGAGGTTGCGAAAGTGTGCGTTCATGGCGCGCCTGTCGTTGGAGACGCCCGCGCGGGACCATCCGGCGCGAACATTCCTTTTGGAGTCTAACTTAGGCGCGCAGGGCCCGATTGCCAAGGGAGCGGGCGCCGCGAGCGGCTCCCGCGCGAGCCCGCGGCGAACCCGAAGTCATCGGCTTATTTTTCTTCATGTTTCTCCAGCGGCGGCGCCTTGGCTCGAACCGCTCCGCGCGGCGGCGCCGGCGTTAACGTCGTTTCGCGATCGTCGATGCGAATGGCGAGGCCCGCCAGCGTGATTCGGACCGCCGCGCCGCTGCGCAACCGCGCGCCGACGATGGCGCTCGCGCGCTCGAGCCGTTCGAAACGCGGCGCCGTCAGGCCGCGCCGCGCAATGTCGGCGGCGAGGATGCGCAACAAGAATTCCTCCGGCAAGATCCTCAGAGCGGCCGAGTCGAAAACGCTTCGCTCCCCGTCGCGCTGTAGCAGTGCGGCCTCGCCGGCGCGCTCGGCGGCGAAACGCAGCGCCTCCTCGGCCCGCCGCGCCCGCGCGCCGAGCCGCAGCAGGGCGCTCGCGCCCAATCCTTGCCGCGACAGAGTTTCGCTCAAGCCGCGCAAGCGCACGCGGGCGAAAGCTTCATTCCGATTGGAGGGATCGAGAAGGAAAGGATGGCCCGCGTCATGGCAGACCGCTGCGAGCCGCGCCTTGGCGACGCCGAGCAGCGGACGCAACAGACGCGCGCCGCCGAGCCTGGAGCTTTGCGCCATGCCGGCGAGACCGGCGACGCCGCTGCCGCGCGTCAAGCGGAAGAGAATCGTCTCGGCCTGATCGTCGGCGTGATGCGCCGTGACGATCGGGCAATCGGGCGCGATCTCGCGAGCGCAAGCTCCCAGAAGCCCATAGCGCGCGTCTCGGGCCCGCTCCTGAATGCGCGTCTGGGGCTTCGCGCCTTCCCAGCGCAGGAGATGGTGGGCGAAACCCAGCGCTCCCGCCCAGTCGGCGACTTGCCGGGCTTCGTCGTCCGAGCCGGGACGCAAGCCGTGGTCGACCGTGGCGACCTCGATCCGCTTGGCGCGGCGCAGCGACCAGCGCGCCGCCAGCAGCATCAAGGCGACGGAGTCGGGTCCGCCCGAAACCGCGAGCAGCAGCGCCTCTTCTTCGGACAGCGGCGCGAGCAGCGCCTCCGCCGAAGACGGCGTCAGCATTGCAGCTTTTTGCTCTCGCGCAGCGCCGATTCGCGGATCCGCGGGTCGGAGCCCGGATAGTTCGCGCCGATCTCGGAGAAAGAGGCGCAGGCCTGCTCCTTGGCGCCGATCGCCGACAGCGATTGGCCGAGCCGCAGCAGAGCCTCCGGCGCCTGCTTCGATTGCGCGTATTTGACTTTGATCTCGAGATATTTCTCGGCAGCCTCGCGGTAGCGCGACCGCAGATAATAGCTCTCGCCGAGGCCATAGGTCGCGGCGGGCGCATATTTGCTCTTGGGATATTTGGCGAGAAACACCGTGAGGCTGCGCTCGGCCGCTTCATATTGCTGCCCGCGCATCAAGGAAACGGCCTGATCGTAGTCGTCCTTGACGGTGTTTTGCGCGGGCGCGCCGTCCGACGCGGTCGCCGGAGCGATGGAGCCGGTCGCGCCCGGCGGCGTCAGATCGAGCGGCGCGCCCGTGTCGCGCGGCCCTGCGGTCGGACGCGGCGTCGGCAAGGGCGCCGAGGCCGCGGTCTGGCCGAGCGGACGCGGCGCGCCGACGGCGTTGGGATTGTCGCTCGGATCGAAGGCGTCGCCGGCAGGCGTGCGCCCGCCGCCAGACGCCGGCGGCGGGCGGCGTTCGGCGACGACCGGCGGCGGGACCGGCGTGGCCGTGACCGTAGACGACAGGGCGCCGTCCTGGCGCGCGCGCAACTGCTCCTCCAGGACATGCACCGTGTGCTGCAGCTCTTCGATCCGGCCGGTCATCTTGCGCATTTCGCGCTCCAGCCGGTCGACTCGCATGCCGACTCCGGCCGCGTCGCGGTCGGCGCCGCCGCCGGAAGAGTCGAAATCGTCGGCCGGCGGGCGGTTGTAAATCTGCGCCTGGGCGGCTGCGGCGAGGCCGAAGGCCAAGAGCAGGGCGAGCAAGACGTGGAGGAGCGATCGGGAGGGCGTCGAGGATCGGTTCATCGAGGATCGGTTCATCTCTTGGCGCGCGGCGCGCGCGGGCGGTTCGACGGAGATCATAGCCGCTGTTTGGTCCAAAGTGAGGCGAACGCCGCGGCGTGGCGGATGCGGCGGCGGAAACGCCACTCTCCAAAACTCGAGGTGAACGTAGCCTTAACGGACGCTTCGAGCCCCGTGGGCCGCGCGCCTTCTCCTCGCCGAACGCCGCAGGGCGTCGGGGCCGTTCGGCGGAGCCGGAACGCCGCGCCGACTCAGCGCGACCAGGCGTCGATCGCGTCGGAGAAGACGCGGTCGCCGGAGGAGCCCTTTTCGAGATTGATCGTCGCCATGCGGCCGTCGGAGAGCTGCATCGGCAGATCGATGATCGACGGGGAGCGCAGCAAGGTGAGGTTTCGCGTCTCCGTCGCGCCGCGCATCAGGCCGATCAAAAAATTCGTGTCGTTGATCGGCACGGGGATGCCGGCGACCCGTTCGCCCATGCGCGCGTCCGGCCGCCGCATCTCGATGGCGCCGACCGCCTTGACGCCCTTCACGTCGCCGCCCCCGAACTTGAAGCTGACGTTGACGGTGTGCGAGGCCGACAGCGTCGCGTCGAGGTTCTTCTGGATCAACAGTGTGGCTTTCACCTTGGCGTCGGCGAACTCCACGTCGCCCCGGATCGCCGGCTGCACCGGCGCGCCGTCGCCGCCGCCGAGATTCTCGAGGCGCCAGATCACGACGCCGTTGTAAATGTGCTCCACCTTGTCCGGCTGCGTCGCATAGGCCACGTAGAATTCCGCCTTCTGTGCGACCGGCAGGGGAGGCTGAGAGGACTTCCGGCCGGCGCCGGAGGGCTCCTCCTCGCCGACCCTGTCGCCCAATTTCCCCTTTTCATTGGCGTCGGCGGCCGTCTCCTGGCCGCCGAACTTCGCCAGATCTTCCGGGCGTTCCCTGAAGCGCCAGGCCGCGAGGGCGACCAGGCCCACGAGCAGCGTCAGCACGCCGGCGATCGCCAGGAAGCGCCAGCCGGTGTTCAGTCCCTGGCGCGGTTTGGGCAGAGGCGCCGCCGGACGTTGACGCTCGCCGCCGAAAGCGCCGCCGCGCTTGCCGCCTTCTTTGCCGCCATCCTTGCCTTCGGGGCGGATTGGCGCTTCCGCGGCGGCCGGTTCCGGCGCCTGGGGGGCGGGAGCTTCGTCGCCCTGCGGCGCCGGCGCCGCGGGACTTGCGGGAGCCGTGGCGCGCGCCGCGACCGCCAGCGCTTCGCCCTCGATGCGGGCGATGGCGTCGTCGAGGGCGCGCCCCTCCGCCGCGATGACTTCTTCGGCGACCGCGGGCTGGATGGCGCGCAGCTGATTGTACAAAGCCTTGCGCGCGAGCTGATAGATCGCCTGCCGCGTTTCCGGCGTCGACGTCGGAAGCGAAGCGATCTTGCGCGCCAGCAATGAGTAATAATCGGCCATGCGTCGCCTAGGGCCTCATCGGAAGAGAAGCGCCAAGCGGCGCGTCGGGGCGAATGTCGCCGGCAATCCCTCCCCCCTCGAGTGGCAAGCGACGGCTCGCCATCAGTCCTGGAACGGATTGTGCACGAGTATCGTATCGTCTCGCTCGGGGCTCGTCGAGAGCAGCGCGACCGGAGCTTCGATCAATTCCTCGATTCTGCGCACATATTTGATGGCTTGCGCCGGGAGGTCGACCCAGGAGCGCGCCCCGCCGGTGGAGCCTTTCCAGCCTTCGAGGCTCTCATAGACCGGCTCTACCCGCGCCTGCGCCGATTGCGAGGCGGGCAGCCGGTCGATGCGGCGGCCGTCCAGCAGATAATGCGTGCAAATCTTGAGCTCGTCGAAACCGTCGAGAATGTCGAGCTTGGTCAGCGCGATCCCGTCTATGCCGGAGGTCTTGACCGACTGGCGCGTCAGCACCGCGTCGAACCAGCCGCAGCGGCGGCGCCGGCCGGTGTTGGTGCCGAACTCCTTGCCGCGGTCGCCGATCAATGCGCCGATCTCGTCGTGCAATTCGCTGGGGAAAGGCCCGCCCCCGACCCGCGTCGTATAGGCCTTGGCGATGCCGAGCACATAGCCGATCGCCCCGATCCCCAGCCCCGAACCCGAGGATGCGGAAGCCGCGACCGTATTGGAGGAGGTCACGTAGGGATAGGTGCCGTGGTCGATGTCGAGCAATACGCCCTGCGCGCCTTCGAACAAGATGCGCTTGCCGGCGCGGCGCTGGGCCTCCAGCAGATCCCAGACGACGTCCATGTAGGGCAGGATTTGCGGGGCGACGGCGAGAAGCTCCTCGCGCAGCGCCGCCGGCGCAATCTCGGGCAGGCCGAGGCCGCGGCGCAGCGGATTGTGATGGGCGAGGACGCGGGCGATCTTGTCGTCGAGCAGGTCGGGCTCGGCGAGGTCCGACACGCGGATCGCGCGGCGTCCGACCTTGTCCTCATAGGCCGGACCAATGCCGCGCTTCGTCGTGCCGATCTTGACGGCGTTGCCGGCCGAGTCCTCGCGATGCGCGTCCAATTCGCGGTGCAGCGACAGAATCAGCGGGGCGTTTTCGGCGATCTTCAGATTGTCCGGCGAGATGGCGACGCCCTGTTCGCGCAGGCTCGCGATTTCGCCGACGAGAAAATGCGGGTCGACGACGACGCCATTGCCGATGACCGAAAGTTTTCCCGGCCGCACGATGCCGGAGGGCACCAGGGCGATCTTAAAAGTCTTGCCGTCGATGACCAGAGTATGGCCGGCGTTGTGCCCGCCTTGAAAGCGCACGACGACATCGGCCTCGAGCGACAGCCAATCGACGATCTTGCCCTTGCCCTCGTCGCCCCATTGGGCGCCCACCACGACTACGTTGGCCATTTTTTCGGGTCGATCTTCCAAGGGTTTCCGCAAGGGGAAACCGAACCAGAATCAAAAAAAGCCCCGGCGGTAACGCCAGGGCTCGTTACCGAACCCATGTAGCGCAAGCCGGGGCGGCGGTAAAGCGGTCGTTCGGACGGGGGAGAGGCGCGATGGCGATTACGCCAGCGCGGCCTTGCGCCGCCGCGCCGCCAAGGCGAGTCCGGCGAAACCGGTCAGCAGCAGCGCCCAGCTCGAAGGCTCCGGCACGGCGGTGATCGTGGCTTTCAGGCCAGTGGAGTCGAAGTAGTAATTCCCGGCGTTGTTGACGGCGAAAGTGAGCTTGTCGCCCGCCGAGAGACTGACTGCGCCCGAGAACAGCTCCGTCTGTCCCGCATTCGGATAGGAGGCCCCCGGACCGGTCAGCAGCCCGCTGTAGAGCTGGGCGTTGTTCTTGTAGACTTCGCCGATCACGCCGTTGGGGTAGATGTCTTGCAAGGCGAAGGAGCCGGCGTAGGAATAGCGGCTCGCCGACGGCGCGGTCCATTGCACCAGCACGTCAGTGCTGGGGCCGGGGTGGATTTCGAGTGCGCCGAGCGGGACCACCACGGTGCCGGATGCGACGGAGACGGCGCCGATGTTCTTGCCGACCAGGGGCACGCCGGAACTGGGCGTGCTCGACTGCCAATAGTTGAAATTGCCGCCGAAGCCGCCGGTGAAGGCGTTGGTGAAGGCGGTGAAGCTGCTCCCCGCCGTCCCCTCGCCATAGGCCCAGGCGCCATTGGGGTTGGCGGCGATCGAGAAATCGTCGACCGCGCTCCAGACCGTCACCGCGCCCGCCGGCGCCGCGCCGAGCGACAAAGCCGCCGTCAGCGCCATCGATCGAAATAATCCAGTAGTAGACATGATTTGATCTCCATTCAAACGTTCGAGCGCGGGGTTTCGTCTTTCAATTCAGTGCATTCCGCCACTCATCGCTCGGCGCGGGGAGAGTATTCGCCTGTCTCGACGTAGGCAAGACGCCGCGCGAGAGAGGCGCCGCGCGGGAGGGTCGTGTCCGATCCGAGTTCGTCTCGTTCGAGGAACCTTCGGCTGCCGCGTGAATAGGTCGTGCAGCGCGATTGAGCTTGAGCAATCGCAGCGAATTCGCTTCGCGAACCAAATGCGGCCCGCCCCACGCCAAAATTCAAAGCTGCCTCGTATAGTCCCGAAGCCATGCGGCGAAATCCGCTTCCGTCATTTCTCCCGACGCCAGGGCGAGCATGGAGTTCGTCGCGGCGATTTCGTCGGCGACGAGATCGAGGCCGTTCAAGCGCAGAAAGACATAAGCCGCCAAAAACGCCGTGCGCTTGTTCCCATCCACGAAAGGATGGTTGCAGGCGATCCCGAAGGCGTAGGCCGCCGCAAGGACGCAGGGCGCGCTCTCGCCACAGGCGTGGCGATTTACGAGTTGCGCGATTGCGGATTCGAGAAGTCGCGCGTCGCGAGAGCCGGAGGTTCCGCCATGCTCGGCAAGCTGAGCATCGTGAATGGCTTCGACGACGGAGCGCAGAACCCAGATCCGCTCCTTCACTTGGCGAGTTCGCGCAGCGTGTTGCGGTATTTGCCCATGCCTTCGCGGGCGAAGCGCATTTGCGCGTCGAAGGCCGGATCGTAGGGCGTGATCCGCATCGAACCATCCGGCGCTTCCGTAAGATAAAGGCTGTCGCGCCGTTCTTCAGATTGAGACGCGCCAGCGTTTCCTTGGGCAGAACCACGCCGAGCGAACTTCCCTTGGACGGACTTTGAGGCGGGTCCAATGGGGCGACTCTCTTTATGTTATAAAAGAAATTATAACACGTTTCGTAATTGGCATTCAATGACGGCATGACATCCACGTATGGGGGCGTCCGGGGAGAATTCCACCGCCGCTTTGCAGTTCTTCGCCGAGGTCGCGGTACGTCTCGGCGCGATTTGACTGAATGGGGCTTATACGGCGGAAGCGTGATATAATGCGGGCAGCTTCCCTGTTAAAAGCCGGTTTCTCCGTGCTCTAATCAGGCGTTCCTCAGCCAAAATTTGCTGGTATTACCCAAGGCGTGGATAATGACCCCTGAAATCCTGCAAGCCGACGCTCTTGAAATGGCGTCGGTACTTAAAAGCGCACAGTGTATTCAGCGTCATTTCACTATCAGCTATGACAAGCTGGCGGAGATATTGACGGCAATATGTACTGAAGGCAAAGTTTGTTCTGCTCGAAACGGTAATTATGATGTAGAGGCGCCTATTTACGGTCGCATCGAGGTGAAGTCCCGTGTGTTGGGAACAGACGGCCCGTTTCCGCGCATTTCGCTCACGCCTACGAAACTAAGGTCCGCCAAATGGTTCATGGCTGTGCGGTGGGACAAGCAAGGTGATATCTACGCTGCATTTATGTTGCCGCTGTCATCAGTACAGCCGCTCTTTGATGCTCGCCTACAAAACAGCGGTAAGCAGGCTCATATCGCTTGGGATGATTGGCGTAACGCCTCGGGGTTGAAGGATTTTACATCGCAATTTCGATTGATTCTCAGCAGAACATGAGGAAATGCGCTGCTGATTCCAGTCAAGTGCAGAAACAAAGACATCCGTTCCAAAATTAAACCGCTGAATTTACGGAGGCTTCCGGCCAAGAACTTAGGAGCGAAATACACGTCGATTCCGTGCGCTGAACGCGACCATGCCGGGTGCAGTCGTCCAACGCGAGAAATCGGTGGCGCAGTTCCCGGAAAAATCGTCGCGGCAGGATTGCGTAGGCGACCGAACGATCATCAGCGCTGAGCCCGTTCCACGGCCTCTCGCAAAATCGCTATTCCTCGCCCATCAATCGCAGCCCCAGCGCCGCGCCGGCGGCGCGCATTTCGTTGTCGAGTGTGGCGAGTGGAAGCCCGCGGCGCTGAGCGAGTTCGACATAGGCGGCGTCATAGGTGGTCAGCTTGAAGCGATCGGCCAGCGTCGACGAACTGCCGGCCTGAGGCTCAAGGGCGGCCTACATCCCGATAGGCCTTCCACTCCGACCAGTCGAACCGACCAAGCTTTTGCGCTTCCGCGCGGTCGCGAAAGCGCCGGATGGCGGCGTGGGCCTGTTTGCGATCATGAGGCGGCCGGGCAGGAACGAGGCGCGCGACTTGCCGCCCGTTGCGCGTGATCGTCACCTCTTCGCCTTGCTCGACCAAATCGAGCAATTGGTCGAGCTTGTGCTTCGCCTCGAAGGCTCCGAATTCGCGCATCGACGCCTCCCACGGTTTGGCGGATCGTGTCGGTGAAGATACGCGAAGCCGAACCCGAGATCCAAGCCCGCCCCTTAGACCGCGAGCCTCCAGGCTCGCAAACGGCGCAGCCGCTCTTCGTCGCTCGGGACGCAAAACCGTCTTGCACGGCGCCGCCCCCGCGTCGGTCTCTCGGCGCCACGCCTTCGGCTTGCGAGCCTGGAGGCTCGCGGTCCAGCTCGCCGCATCGATCTGCCCCTCCCTTGCGCAGCTTCCGCCCAGCCCTCGGCCGCCTTGCGCAATTTTCGGGCAGTTTGGCCCCTTTCGCGCCGTCTCGCATTGACTCCGCCCCGCCCGAGCGAGCTAATCGGCGCATCGGTTGCGCGGCGCTCCGACCGCGCAAGGCCCAACCGGAAGCGCGGTCTCGTGTCCATTCAAGTCGCCCTGCACCACGTCACCCATTACAAATACGATCGCCCCGTCGCGCTCGGCCCGCAGATCGTGCGCTTGCGGCCGGCGCCGCATTGCCGCACCAAGGTCACCGGCTATTCGCTGAAGATCCTGCCGACGGAGCATTTCATCAACTGGCAGCAGGACCCGCACGGCAATTGGCTGGCGCGCCTGGTGTTTCCGGAAAAGGCGCGGGAGTTCAAGATCGAGGTCGATCTCCTAGCGGAACTCGCCGTCTACAATCCCTTCGATTTTTTCGTCGAGCCCTATGCCGAGGAATTCCCCTTCGTCTATCCGGACGAACAGAAGATCGAACTCGCCGCCTATCTCGAGCCTGAAGACGTCGGACCGCTGACGGAAGCTTTCGTCAAAAGCCTGCCGCCGGAGAAGCTGCGGACCATCGATTTTCTCGTCGCGCTCAACGCCCGGCTGAGCCAGGACATACGCTACGTCATCCGCATGGAGGCGGGCGTTCAGCCGCCCGAAGAGACGCTGGCGCTGGCCTCCGGCTCCTGCCGCGATTCGGCCTGGCTGCTCGTGCAGATACTGCGCAAGCTGGGACTCGCGGCGCGTTTCGTCTCCGGCTATCTCATCCAGTTGAAGGCCGACGTCGATCCGATCGAAGGCCCGAAGGGAACCGATCACGACTTCACCGATCTGCACGCCTGGGCGGAAGTCTATCTGCCGGGCGCCGGCTGGGTCGGTCTCGACGCGACCTCGGGCCTCTTTTGCGGCGAGGGCCATCTGCCCTTGTGCGGCGCGCCGCATTACCGCTCCGCCGCGCCGCTCTCCGGCCTCGTCGAGCCGGCGCAGGTCGAATTCGCCTTCGAGATGCATGTCGAGCGCATCAACGAGGCGCCGCGCATCACCGCGCCTTTTTCCGACGAAGCCTGGGCGCGGCTCGACGCGCTGGGCGAAGCGGTCGACGCCGATCTCGCGCGAGGCGACGTGCGCCTCACCATGGGCGGCGAGCCGACCTTCGTCTCGATCGACGATTTCGAGTCGCCGGAGTGGAACACGGCGGCGGTCGGCCCGACGAAGCGCCTGCGCGCCGACGATCTCATTCGCCGGCTGCGCGAACGCTTCGCCCCCAACGGCTTCCTGCATTACGGCCAGGGCAAGTGGTATCCGGGCGAAAGCCTGCCGCGCTGGGCTTTTGGGCTCTATTGGCGCAAGGACGGCAAGCCGATCTGGCAGGCGCCGAAACTCATCGCCGATCTCGCCGAGCCGAAGGGCGCGACGACCGCGAACGCCGAGAGCTTCGCGCAGGACCTGGCGGATCGCCTCGGCGTCGGCGCCGACTACGCCATCCCGGCCTATGAAGACCCGGCGCATTGGATGGTCAAGGAAGGCGCATTGCCGATCAACGTCGATCCATCCGATCCGCAAATCGACGATGCGGAGGAGCGCGCCCGCATGATGCGGGTCTTCGAACGCGGCCTCAGCAAGCCGACGGGCTTCGTGTTGCCAATCCAACGCTGGAACGCGCGCGCGGAATCGCGCTGGATGTCGGAAAAATGGATGCTGCGGCGCGGCAGGCTGTTCTTGGCGCCGGGCGATTCGCCGATCGGTCTGCGCCTGCCGGTCGCCTCGCTGCCCAAGCTCGCCGAGGGCGAATATCCCTTCATCTACCCGCAAGACCCTTTCGCGCCGCAGCCGCCATTGCCGGAGCCCGGCCATTTTCGTCGCACCCAGGACGCCGGCGGTCCCGTTTCGGCCGGCGGAAATGCGAGGCAAGACGTGCACGAGCAGTCGGTGGTCGAAGGCGCGGTGCGCACGGCCTTCGCGATCGAGCCGCGTGATGGCAATCTCTGCGTCTTCATGCCGCCCGTCGAAAATCTCGAGGATTATCTCGATCTGCTGGCGGCGGTGGAGGAAAGCGCCCAGGCGACCGGTCTGCCGATCTACATCGAGGGCTATCCGCCGCCGCACGATCCGCGTCTCGAAGTCATCAAGGTGACGCCGGACCCGGGCGTGATCGAGGTCAACATCCACCCGGCCGCCAATTGGCGCGAGGCCGTGGCGACGACGACCGCGCTCTACGACGAGGCGCGGCAGTCGCGGCTGACCACGGCGAAATTCATGGTCGACGGCAAGCAAGTGGGCTCCGGCGGCGGCAATCACGTCGTGCTCGGCGGCCAGACGCCGGCCGACTCGCCCTTCCTGCGCCGCCCCGACCTGCTCAAAAGCCTCGTGCTCTATTGGCAGCGGCGGCCGTCGCTGTCCTATCTCTTCTCCGGCCTGTTCATCGGCCCGACCAGCCAGTCGCCGCGCGTCGACGAGGCGCGCCACGACTCGCTCTACGAGTTGGAGATCGCGCTGGCGCAAGTGCCGCCGCCGGGCGAGGGCCATGTCGCGCCCTGGCTCGTCGACCGCTTGTTCCGCAATTTGCTGGTTGACGTTGGCGGCAACACGCATCGCTCGGAAATCTGCATCGACAAGCTCTTCTCGCCGGACGGCCCGACCGGCCGCCTCGGCCTCGTCGAGTTCCGCGCCTTCGAAATGCCGCCCGACGCGCGCATGAGCCTCGCCCAGCAACTCCTGCTGCGCGCCCTCGTCGCCTGGTTCTGGCGCGAGCCGCAGCAGGGCGAATTGGTGCGCTGGGGCACGGCGCTGCACGACAAATTCATGCTGCCGCACTTCGTCTGGGAGGATTTCCTCGGCGTTTTGGAGGATTTGCGCCGCGCCGGCTACGCCTTCGAGTCCGAATGGTTCGAGGCGCAGCGCGAATTCCGTTTCCCGCTCGCCGGGACCGCCGAGCATGGCGGCGTGCATCTCGAAATCCGCGGCGCGCTGGAGCCCTGGCACGTGATGGGCGAGGAAGGCGCGAGCGGCGGCACCGTCCGCTACGTCGACTCCTCGCTCGAACGCCTGCAGGTCAAGGCGCGCGGCTTCGTGCCGGGCCGCCACGTCATCGCCTGCAACGGCCGCCGCCTTCCGATGACCGGCGTCGGCGTGCAAGGCGAAGCGGTGGCGGGGGTGCGCTTCAAGGCCTGGCAGCCGCCATCGGGCCTGCATCCGACGCTGCCGGTGCATGCGCCCTTGACCTTCGACGTGATCGACGGCTGGAGCCGCCGCTCGCTCGGCGGCTGCGTCTATCACACGGTCCATCCGGGCGGTCGCAATTACGACTCCTTCCCGGTCAACAGTCACGAGGCCGAGGCCCGGCGTCTGTCGCGATTCCAGGATCACGGTCATACGCCCGGCCCCGTCGACCTTCCGCGCGAAGATCCGGCGCGGGAGTTCCCGCTGACGCTGGACCTGCGGAGGAGTCTTGCCCGCTGAGCGCTTGATCGAAACCGCGACGCCGGCGCAGCGCGTCGCGGCCTGGATCGCCGGCTACGAACCGGAACCCGGCGTGCCCGACGAGTTCCTGGGCGCGGACGGACAGCCGCGCGCGCATTGGCTGCAATTGCTGGAAACCCTCGCCGCCTTCGGCGAGGACGGGCTCGAACAGCGCTTCGCCGCCGCCGGCCGCCGCATCGACGACATGGGAATCTCCTATCGCGTCCAGGGCGACAGCAAGGAGCGCAGCTGGCCGCTCGGGCGTCTGCCGCTGCTGATTTCGGAGGCCGAGTGGAGCGACCTCGCGGCCGGCGTCGCGCAGCGCGCAGAACTGCTCGATCTGATGTTGCGCGACGTTTACGGCGAGGCGCGCCTCGTCGCCGAGGGCGTCCTGCCGGCCGCCGCCATCGCCGGCTCGCCGGAGTTCATCCGGCCGATGTGCGGCGTCGCCCCGCCCGGCGGGCGCTGGCTGCGTTTTTACGCGGCGGACATCGGGCGCGGGCCGGACGGCGATTGGTGGGTGCTCGGCGATCGCGCCCAAGCGCCCTCGGGCGCCGGCTATGCGCTGGAGAACAGGCTCATCCTCTCGCGCGCCTTCCCCAGCCTCTACCGCGACATGAAAGTCGAGCGCCTCGCGCCCTTCTTCCGCGCCTTCCGGGCGAGTCTGGCCAGCGCCGCGCAGCGCGCCGATCCGCGCATCTGCCTGATGACGCCCGGCCCTTTCAGCGAAACCTATTCCGAACAGGTGCATCTCGCCCGCTATCTCGGCCTGACGCTGGTCGAAGGCGAAGACCTCGTCGTCGCCGATGGAAAGCTGCATGTGCGCACCATCGCCGGTCTGAAGCGCGCCGACGTGGTCTGGCGGCGCGTCGACGCGGACTGGTGCGATCCCTTGGAACAGAACGCCGCCTCGCGCCTCGGCGTCGCGGGGCTCTTCGAAGCGATCCGCCAAGGCGCGGTCGTCGTCGCCAACATTCCCGGCGCGGGACTGATCGAATCGCGCGCGCTGCTCGGCTTCATGCCGTCCTTGTCGCAACGCCTGCTCGGCGAAAAGCTGAAGCTGTCCAACGTCGCCACCTGGTGGTGCGGACAGGAACGGCAGCGCGAGGAGGTGCTCGCCGCCTTGGACGAGCGCGCGATCAGCGGCGCTTTTTCCGAGCGCCTTCCCGGCTTTCCGGATCGCCACGTCGCGCTCGGACACGACCTTTCCGGCGACGAGCGCGCGCGGCTCGCCTTGGCGATGCGCCGGCGCGGCGTCGATTTCGTCGGCCAGGAAATCGTCAAGCTCTCCACGACCCCGGCCTGGCGCGACGGGCGGATCGCGCCGCGGCCCTTCGCGCTGCGCGTCTACGCCGCCGCGACGCCGAACGGCTGGACCGTGATGCCCGGCGGCTTCTGCCGCGTGTCGAACCGGCTCGACGTGCGCGCCGTGTCCATGGACGCCGGCGCGCAATCCAGCGACGTGTGGGTGCTGACCGGGCGGCCGATCGAATTTTCGTCGCTGCTGCCCTCGCACGAGGACACGCCGATCATTCGCATTCTCGGCAATCTTCCGAGCCGGGCCGCCGACAATCTGTTTTGGCTCGGACGCTATCTCGAACGCGCCGAAGCGACGCTGCGGCTCGTGAGATCGCTGCAAGCGCGGCTCACCGACCCGGAAGGCGCCGCGCCGCACGGACGCGAACCGATCGAATTGCTGGCGCGACTGTTGATCGCCTGGGGCGCCGCGCCCAAGGACGAGCCGGACATGACGCCGACCGACATCGCCGGCGCCGCGGCCACGGGCGCGGAAAATTACGGCTCGGCGCTGTCGATCGTGCGCAACGCCAAGCGTGCGGCCTCGATCGTGCGCGAGCGCCTGTCGCAGGACGTCTGGCAGCTGATCGGTCGGCTCGAAACGCGCCTCACCAAAGGGGGCGCGCGCGCCTTCACCGAGCCGGAGGCGCTGGAGGTGGTGGAGCGCACGCTGCACACGCTCGCCGCGCTTTCGGGGCTGATGGACGAAAATTTCAACCGCGTCGCCGGCTGGAGCTTTCTCGACCTCGGCCGCAGGATCGAGCGCGCCATCGGCGCGTGCCGTTTCACGCGTCAATTCGCCGGCGACCACGCGACGGTGGAGACGCTGGACGCTCTGCTCGATCTCATCGACTCGCAGATCACCTACCGCTCCCGCTACCTCGCCGGCGCCGCGCTGGCGCCCGTGCTCGACATGGTCATGCTCGATCCCTACAATCCCCGCTCCGTGGGATTCCAAGTCATGCGCATCGACGAACATCTCGCGGCGTTGCCGAAGCTGCACGAGGACGGCCTGCTGGAGCCGCCGCGGCGGATTTCCGTCAAATTGCGCGCGGAACTCGAATCGGAGGACGTGCGCTCGCTCGACGCCGCGCGGATTCTTTCGGTGGAGCAACGCCTGGCGACGCTCGCCGACAGGATAGCGGCGCGTTATTTCGCGCAAGGCTCCGAAGGCGCGGCGCATTACCAACCTTCGCGGCTCGCGTGATCTACGACATCGCCCATCTGACGACCTACAGATACGACGCGCCCGTCGCCTCGGCGCGCTGCACCATGCGCCTGCTGCCGCGCAGCGACGGCGGACAAAACGTGCTCTTCAGCCGCATCGAGCTGACGCCGCCGGCGGAAATCTTCCGGGAGCGCGTCGACTTCAACGGCAACCGCATTTGCGAGGCGCAGATTCTGACGCCGCACACGAAGCTGCGGATCGGGTTGCACGCCCGCGTCGCGGTGGAGCGCGCCCCGCCGCCCGCGCCCGTGCTGACGCCCGCCTGGGAGAGCGTCAGAAGCGCCATTCAGGCGACGAACACGCTCGCCGCCGGTTCTCCGGTCCATTGCGTCTATCCCAGCCGTTTCGCGCCGCTGCTGGACGCCGCGACGGATTATGCTCAGCAAAGCTTTTCGACGGGAAGGCCGGTTCTCGAAGGCGCGGCCGAGCTGATGCGGCGGATTCACGCCGATTTCGTCTACGATCCGGAAGCGACGCGCATCTCGACGCCGATCGCCCAGGCCTTCGAGCGGCGCCGCGGCGTCTGCCAGGATTTCGCGCACATCATGATCGCCGGGCTGCGCGGCCTCGGTCTCGCCGCCGCCTATGTCAGCGGCTATCTGCGCACGATTCCCGCCCCCGGCCAGGCAAGGCTCGAGGGCGCCGACTCGACCCACGCCTGGGTCTCGGTGTGGTGCGGCCCGGAATTCGGCTGGTTCGACCTCGATCCCACCAACGCCCTCCTGGTCGGCAACGACCACGTCGTCATCGCCATCGGCCGCGACTACGCCGACGTGTCGCCGATCGACGGCGTGATCCTCGCCGCCGGCGGGCAGGATCTGGACGTGAGCGTCGACGTGAAGGAGGTGACGGGAGGGTAGCTGGTCGCGTTCTGCGGCGTGTCGATGCGCTACGCAAGGGCCGCGACTTGCGGCGGGCCAAGGCGCGTCTCCTGCCGGGCGACCTCGCGAACGAATCCGGCGGCCCCGGGAGTCGCGTTCGGCTTACCCACGCGCGGTGGGGGCGCGAAACGCTCCCCCACCCCGACGCGGTCGAAGGCCCCCCAGCCTCCCGGACGCAAACTTTAAGCAAACTCCATGATCACCGCGTCGACCGCGAGGCTGTCGCCCGCCTTGGCCAAGATCTTCTTGACGGTCGCGTCGCGCTCGGCGCGCAGCACGTTTTCCATCTTCATCGCCTCGACCATGCACAGCGCTTCGCCCGCCTTGACCTCCTGGCCCTCGACGACGTCGACGGTCTTGACGAGGCCCGGCATCGGGCAGAGCAGATGCTTTGAGGCGCCGGCGTCCTTCTTCTTCGGCATGAAGGCGGCGAGTTCGGCCTCGCGCTGCGTATAGACGCGCGCCGCGACGCTGACGCCCTGATGCGAGAGTTCGTAGCCGTTGAGGATGGGCCGCGTCTGCACGAAGACGCGGTGGCCGTCGACGAGGCCTTCGAAGACGAGATCGCCCGGGCGCCATTTGGAGGAGACGCTGTGCATGCGGTCGCCGTCGCCGGCGAAGCGCACCGCCAGCGCGCCGCGCTCGCGCTCGATCGAAACGAAGAATTGCTGTTCGCCCAGCATGCAGACGCGATCGCTCTGAAACTGCACCGGCGCGCCGTTGCGCAACTGTCCGGAGACGCCGCGCTTGCGTTCGTTGCCGATGTGGTCGATCAGCGTCGCGACGCTGGCGAGGCGATAGGCGAGTTCGCCCTTCGGCTCCTGCGCCGAAAATCCTTCCGGATATTCCTCGGCGATGAAACCGGTCGACAGGCGCCCGGAGCGCCAGCGCTCGTGCGTCATCAGCGAGGAGAGGAACGGAATGTTGTGGCGGATGCCGTCGATGACGAAATCGTCGAGCGCGCCCGCCTGCGCCTCGATCGCCGTGAGGCGGTCGGGGCCGTGGGTGACGAGCTTGGCGATCATCGGATCGTAATGGATCGAAATCTCGCGCCCCTCGGTGACGCCCGTGTCGTTGCGCACGGTGATGCCGTCGGCGCTCTCTTCCTTCGGCGGCCGGTATTTGACGAGGCGGCCGATGGAGGGCAGGAAGTTGCGGGTCGGATCCTCGGCGTAGATGCGGCTTTCGACCGCCCAGCCGCGGATTTTCACGTCCTCCTGCTTGATCTGCAGCGGCTCGCCGGCGGCGACGCGGATCATCTGCTCGACGAGGTCGATGCCGGTGATCATCTCGGTCACCGGATGCTCGACCTGCAGGCGCGTGTTCATCTCGAGGAAGTAGAAGCTCTTGTCCTGCCCTGCGACGAACTCCACCGTGCCGGCGGAGTTGTAGTCGACGGCCTTGGCGAGGGCCACGGCCTGCGCGCCCATCGCCGCGCGGGTTTCCGGGTCGAGCAGGGGCGAGGGCGCCTCCTCGATGACCTTCTGGTTGCGGCGCTGGATCGAGCATTCGCGCTCGTTCAGATGGATGACGTTGCCGTAGCCGTCGCCGAGCACCTGAATTTCGATGTGGCGCGGATTGACGATGAATTTCTCGATGAAGACGCGGTCGTCGCCGAAGGAGGACGCGGCCTCGGAACGGGCGCGGGTGAAACCTTCGACGACTTCGTCGGCCTTATAGGCGATGCGCATGCCCTTGCCGCCGCCGCCGGCCGAGGCCTTCAGCATGACGGGATAGCCGATCTCGTTGGCGATTCTGACCGCCTCCTCGCCGTCCTTGATGACGCCGAGATGGCCGGGCACGACGCTGACCTTGGCCGCCGAGGCGAATTTCTTCGACTCGATCTTGTCGCCCATCGCCTCGATCGCGCGCACGTTGGGCCCGATGAAGACGATCCCCGCGTCGGCCAAAGCCTTGGCGAAGGCGGCGCGCTCGGAGAGGAAGCCGTAGCCGGGATGCACGGCCTCGGCCCCGGTCTTCTTGCAGGCCTCGATGATCTTGTCGATCAGCAGATAGGACTGCGCCGCGGCGGGCGGGCCGATGTGAACGGCCTCGTCCGCCATTTCGACGTGCAGCGCGTCGGCGTCGGCGTCGGAATAGACCGCGACCGTGGCGATGCCCATGCGGCGCGCGGTTTTGAAGACGCGGCAAGCGATCTCGCCGCGGTTGGCGACCAGTATTTTACGAAACATGCGTTCCTCGACCTTAGGCTTTCACTTCCGCCGCTTCTTCATCGGGCCGCTTCGCCAGAACCTTGTCCACGATGCCGAAATCCTTGGCCTCTTCGGCGGTCATGAAGTGATCGCGATCGAGCGTGCGTTCGATCGTGTCGTAGTCCTTTCCGGTGTGGCGCTCATAGATTTCGTTGAGGCGCCGCTTGATCTTCAAAATGTCCTCGGCGTGGCGCTGAATGTCGGAGGCCTGGCCCGAGAAGCCGCCCGAGGGCTGATGCAGCATGACGCGGGCGTTGGGCAGCGCGAGGCGCATGCCGGCTTCGCCGCCGCACAGGAGGAGCGAGCCCATCGACGCCGCCTGGCCGATGCACATCGTCGAAACCTTCGGCTTGATGAACTGCATCGTGTCGTAAATGGCGAGACCCGAGGTCACGACGCCGCCCGGCGAGTTGATGTAGAGGAAGATTTCCTTCTTCGGATTTTCCGACTCGAGGAACAGCAATTGCGCGGTGATGACCGAGGCCATGTGGTCCTCGACCGGGCCGGTCAGGAAGATGATGCGCTCGCGCAGCAGGCGGGAATAGATGTCGAAACCGCGTTCGCCGCGCGAAGTGTTCTCGATCACCTGCGGGATCAGATATTGGCTGTAGACGTCGACGGGATCGCGCATCGTGGGGTGACCTTTCGCATCTTGGCCCGGTCCCGGCCCATGGCCGGCGGAGGTTGGGTTCAGCGTCTAGTCATATTTCGCGGGGTCGGCAAGCCGCAAAAACGCCACGCCCGGCCGGGGCTCTCATCGCGGCGGCGGACGGGAGGCGAAGGTCCAGCGCCGGTTGACGAAAAAGGTGACGAACATGATGGCGATCGTCGTTGCGACTTGCGCCGGCAGATAGGGCAGGCCGAGACGCCGCACCAAGAGCGCCATGAGGGCGTAGGTCAGGCAAAACCCCAGTCCCGCGACGAGGCCGAAGCGCCAGGAGGCCTCTTCGTGCGGCCTCTCGCTCGCAAAAGTGTGGCGGCGGTTCAGGAGATAAGAGATGACCCCGCCGACGACATAGCCGCAGAGCGCCCCGGGGATGGGGTCGAAGCCGGCGGCTTCGACCAGCGCCACCAGCACGGCGTAATGCGCCAGCGAGGCGACGACGCCGACGAGCGCGTAAGAGGAGAGTTGGCGGGGGAAGGTCATGACGTTCCCTTGCGAGGACGGGCCCGGGGCTTGCGCTTCGCGGCGGGCTTGCGCTTTTTGGCGGGCGGGGCGAGCTTCGGCGCGCCGAGGCTGGGGTCGGCGGCGGCGAGAGCCGTCGCCACGTCGGGGTTCAGCCGCGCCAGCATGTCGGGATCGCGCTCCGCCGCGTTGAAGCGGGCGAAGTCGCGCAACATGCGCGCCTCGGCGTCGAAGCGGCCGGGCGCGTCGGCCGCGAGCGTGTCGGCGATGTCGGTTAGCAGACCGGCGGACAAAGTGCGGATCTCGAAGCTTGTGAGCAACTGCTCGAGGATTTCGGATCGGCCCGAGGCCCCGTCCTCCGCGCCACGCAAAACGTTCCAGGCGCCGAGGAAGACGGCGTAAGCGTCGGGACGCCCGCTCGCCGCTTCGGTCTTCGCGAGAACGGCGGCGATACGCCATCCGGCGGATTGTTTGGCGGCCTCCGCCCAAAACGCTTCGTCCAAATGCGCGGCCATGCGCTCCCAGGCCTTGGCGCCGGCGATGCAGGCCAGCGCCGGGCCGAACGAGCGGGCGGCGCCGACGGCGGCCGCTTCGCCATTGCAGGCTTCGAGCAAGCCCGTCGCGAGTTCGACGCCCCAAGCGTGATCGCCGCTCTCGGCTGCTGCGCCAAGGAAGACACCCGCCAACACGGAGCGCTTCTTGGAGTCCGAGGCCGCATCCAGCCGGCGCGACAGATCGGCGGCGATGGACCGCAACTCGCCCTGACGTTGCTCGGCCTTCAGCGCCTGAACGAGCGTCGTGGCGATGAACCCCATATTGTCGACGACATCGCCGGGCGTTTGGACGAGTTCGCCCAGCGCCGCGACCGCCTCGTCGATGCACTCGCAATATTGCTTGAGGTTCCTCAGCGCGGTGATCGCTTCCGCCAGCGCCCAGCCGAAATGTTCCATTCGACCGGCTTGCCGGGCGACCGGCGCCAGTCGCCGGGCGACTTCCAGTCGCGCGGCCTCGTTCCGGTCCGCGCCCGCTACCGCTAGCTTGGCCTCCAACGCCAAGCTTTCGATCCACGCGAACGCCGGGTTGTCGCTTAGGATCGCCAGCGCGCGATCCGCGAGGTCCAAGACTTCCTCTCGTCGGATGTCGGCGGGCTTCACCGAGGGTAGCGAAAGCACCCAAGCCAGCGTCGCGTAGGCCCGCGCCCGCAAATAAGGCCCGCCGTGGCGATCCGCCGCCGCGACCGCTTCGCACTGTCTTTCTATTGCGTCCGCCCCTCTCCCGAGCCCGCGAAGCGCGTCGCAGGCCGTGTCTATCGCCTCGGCATGATCGCTCCATCGCGCTTCGTTCCGGTAGAACGTCGCCGCGCGTTCCGCCAAGGCGAGGGCGTCTTCCGACTGGCTATCTTGGAGCAGGCAGTCCGCAAGTCGCTTCTGCGCGCTAGCGATTTGTGCCGGATGCTCTGCCGTTTCCGCAATTTCGAGAGCTCGCCGCGCATATTGTGTGGCTTGTTGAAGGTCGCCGCGTCTGTCGGCCAATTTCGATAACGAGCGCAACCCCACCGCAGGCCACCAACTTAAGTCCTCAGGATATTCAAGATCGCAGATCTCTTGTGCCAGACGTTCTGCCTGGTCCCAGTCGCCTCGAACCTCACTAACGTAGCGCGTATAGGTATTGGAAAATGCGAGCAATTCGTTGTCCTTGATGTCTCGTGCGATTTCCCGAGATCGATACGAATAATCGGTTTGTGCGTCCAGGTTCTCCGACAAATATTCTGTATAGGCCCTCGCAAGATAAGCAAGACAGGCGAGCCACGGCGACGCGCCCTGGTCGATAAGCTTTGACAGCCAATGGCGTGCCAGGGTCGGCTGCCCATTAGAAAGGTAGCTCAGGCCCACGACAAGGTCGTTCAACCCCGGCGTGACGTTACCTGTCTGAGGCCGCACGTATATTTCCGCGACTGCGGGGGCGCTGTGACGGTCCAGCGCGATCTGCCGTAAGGCGGTCACGATTTCGTCGACCTCCACTGCACGCTTGGAAATCACATCCGCTACCCAAACCAGAAGGCCGCGGATGCTCCCGCCCCATTTGTAGTCGATAGTGACCTCGTCGAGCACCGGTAGTGTACCCAACAGAACCTGCGCGTCGTCGCGAAGCCCCTGCGCCATCAGCCGCTCAGCCTGTTCGATGCGTTGCGGTTCGGTGAAGGCGCTGACCAGGAAGTCGAGGATCGGCGCCAGCACGCTGCGCTCCTCGCCGTGGTGCAGCACCCGCACATTGTAGAAATGCACGAAGACGCGGTCGGCGACGCGGTAGGATTTGTCTTTTCGACCGGCGAGCCGCTCGCCGGCGACGATCTGGTCCTTCTCCAATTTTCGAAAAATTTGCGCGATGTCCGACTGCTTCATGCCGAGGCGTCCAGCGACCTCGGTCTGCGAGACGTTCTCGCCTTCGGTCAGCAGGCTGGTCAGGCAGCGTTTGGCTTCCGCGCCCATGTCGCGCAGCCGGTTGAGGTAATATTCCTGCAGATTGTCGATCAAGCCGTCGAGTGTTTGCGCGGCGGTGAGCGCGTCGCCGGCGCCGAGGACTTCGGCGAGCGCCACGGCCATGCGCGGACTGCCGCCGGTGAAAATGGTGATGGCGCGGGCGACGGGTTCGTCCCCGGCGCGCAGGCCATGCCCGTGGCGCGCTCGCGCGACGAGATCGAGGAATTCCAGCGTCTGTTCCGTCGTCCAGGGCGCGAGTTCGACGTTGCGGCAGATGGCGAAGAGCGGCTTGTCGTTTTCGTCGTCGAAGCGGCCGGCGCTGGAGGCGGCGATCAGCATGATCCGGCCCCCCGGCCGCTCCAGCCACGCGCGCAAACTGCGCTGTTGCGGCGCGTCAGGGAAGGCCTCGCGCAACACGTCCCTGATGTTTTCGACGCAGAGCACCAAAAGCCCGTCCTTCGCACCGAATCGCTCGGAGAGAACTGCGTCGATGTCCGCCGCCAGCGGGCCCCACTCATTGGGATCGTCGTGCTTGCGCGGGGCGTTGGCCGCCGGCCCCTCGCCGCGCAAATGCTTGCGTATCTCCCGCAGGAAGGAGATGGGGGACAACACATGCGGCATTTCCTCGGGCAAATGCAGGAAATGCAGTTTTGCGCCGGCGGCGGCGCGCTCGGCGAGTTCGAGCCCGAGCAGCCGGAACATGAAGGTCTTGCCGGCGCCGCGCGGCGCCATGATGCAAAGGTGCTGCGGCGGCGCGACATGCGCCGCGAGGTTTTCGTCGACGACGCGGAGCATTTCGCGCAAAGTCGCGTCGCGGCCCACGGCGAGGCGGCGCACGAGCTCGCCCGGCATCTGGAACGGATCGAATTTGCGCAGCAGCAGAGCGTTGCGGGCCAAGACGGCTACTCCCCTCCGGCGTACCAGCGCCGCGCCAGCCCCGAGGCGAAACGAACCCCGGTCTTGCGATTGGCGCGGATGAAACCGTCTTCGACGAGGCGGTCCAGCAACAGGCGGCCGCCAGCGTCGCAAAGCGTTTCGGCTTCAAGCCAACTCAAGGGGGCGTCCTGCTTCGCCAGCGCGGCGAAGAGCGCATAGGCCGCGCGCGTCTCGTCCGCGTCGAAATGGCCGATGCGCTTGTCGAATTGGCTGTAATAGTTTTTTTGCAGGCCGTCGGCGATCTTATCGTCGTAGACGTTCTCCAGCGCTCCCGACGTGAGGCCCGGCGCCTCGCGGATGACGCTGAAGGCGTATTGCAGCACGCCGGTGAACAGCGAGGGCAGCCGCTCGCACAGGCGCTCGGCGACGCCGTCCTGCCAGTCTCGCGGCGACGCATGAGCGATCATCGCGCGGACCATCGCCACCGCCTCGGCGCGGCTCAATTCTTCCACCTGGACCAGAATGCAATCGTTCACATGATCCGACAGGATTCCATGTTCGCGTTGCAGCCAGCTCATGGAAAAGGAGCCGCAGATGGCCATGGCGACGCCTATGTCCTCGCCGCGCCAGGCCCGCAGAACCGCAAGCAGATTGTTGAGGCGAGCGGCGGTGGCGGCCTGCGCGGTCAAGGGCGCCGCTTTCATGACGTTGTCGCAGAAGAACGGGAGTTCGTCGACGAACAGCATGGGACGCTGCTCTTTCGGCAAAGCGGCGAAGGCCGCGCCAAGCTCCTTGAACAACAGTTCGGCATAGGCGTCGAGGGCGGGTTCGGAAGCGCCGACGATCTTTTCGGCGATCAGCGCCTCGAATTTCTTCGCCACCTCCGGCGGCACGCCAAGCTTTCGCGACACTTCGAGCAGGCGATAGACCGGCCCCTCGTCTCTCGGCAACGTGGCGAGGATTTCCTTGAGAAAGCTCGGAATGGAGTGAATCTCCTGGCCGTCGAGAAAGATGACCCGCCGCTTCCGTTCCCGCAAACGTCTCGCGGTTTCACGCATGAGGGACGATTTTCCGATGCGGCGGAGATCGAAACTCTTGACTGATCTTCTACAGTTCGGGCCTCCGAGGCCCGTGTAAGCCATTGATTTTCCGACTGCGGAGGGTGGGCGAGGCCGGGAATGTAGTGCCACGTTTTGTTTTAAATCGCTTGACGTAGCGGTCA
>Ga0265328_10000281_pt1 | contig 23769 bp, 27 predicted proteins | sample 41624metaG_FD_202086 | JGI IMG/M metagenome (GOLD analysis project Ga0265328, IMG submission 202086) | Rhizosphere microbial communities from Carex aquatilis grown in University of Washington, Seatle, WA, United States - 4-16-24 metaG | ecosystem: Host-associated > Plants > Roots > Rhizosphere...
GGCGATGAAATTCTCCAATACGACCTCCCGTGCCGCGATTCGTTCGCCACCCGGTAGAATCCATTTCACCCAAAACGCAAAACGCCTCAAATCCAGGCAACCAATTTCAAATGCGATTCCCCTGGGAGGCGCCGGCGCGCCTCTTCGCAGAAGCGTCGGAAGCGTCTATAGTGAAAAAAGCGTGAACTCGCGCGTTTTGAGTGAGCGAACGAAAGTGGCTGACATGGACGATACCGGACGCGACGGCGGTTCCCCACCGGAGCCTGCGCGGATCGGCGCCGGAGCCGTTAAAGGGAAGCCGGAGGCGCCGGGTGGCGGTTTGAGCCCGGCGGCGCGGCCTGCGCCGCCTAATCTCGAACAGCGCGTCACCAGTCTCTCGACCGCTCTGCGCCGAGCCCGCATCGACAATGCCGCCCGATCCAGCGTCCTGGCGGATTTGCGGGGAGCGGAAATCGCCCGACTAGAGATTCTGCGCGAGCAGCTCGAACCCGTTCTGGCGCAGCTGCCCCGCGACTGCGACTTGTTCGACGTGGCCGTGTCGCCGGGCGAGCGCCCAAGACTGTTCATCGATCAGATAGGCTTTGTCGAACTGGGCCAGGACTGCAGAACATACAGCTTTTTGCAGGACACGCGGCACGGACGCATTAACATCTGCGAAAGCGACAAGGCCGAGACGATGGTCGAGGCGATCACCGCCTATATCGCCCATCGCCTGATCGAGCGCGAAAAGGCGCTGGCGGCGGATTTCGCCAGCGGCGCGGGAGCGGCCGGCGCGGCGAGAGCCGCCGCGCGCACGCAAAACTCCAGACAAGGCGGACCGACGCAAAGCGTCCTGTCTCTTCAAGCCTGGCGGATTTTTCTGTTTTTCGTCGAGCTTGTCGGCTCGGTGACCTTCTTCGGCCTTTTGGCTTTGTTGGTTCTATGGCTTTACCGCAACTTTAAGTAGCGGCGCGACGAAAGGATTTGAGTGATGGCTGTCACGCGCAGAGCGGTTCTGGCGGGCTTTGCTTCATGCCCGCTGTGCGCCGCCGCCGCCAGGGCGGAGAATGCCTATTGGGATTACGAGGACGTTCACAGTTGGGGCGCGCATTCGACCAATGAGGCCTGCGCCTTCGGCGGCGAACAATCGCCGGTCGACCTCACCGGGGCTATCAAGGCCAAAATTCGCGCGCCCGCCCTGTCCTGGAAGCCGCAAGCATTCAGTGTCGCCAACAATGGACACGCGATCCAGGCCAACGCCGCGCCGGGAAGCTTCGCCACGTCGGAAAATGGCAAATTTGAACTCAAGCAATTTCATTTTCACACGCCGAGCGAACATGCGATCGACGGCAAGCGCGAGGCGATGGAGGCGCATTTCGTCCACGCCAAGGAGGGCGGCGACTTGCTGGTGCTCGGCGTGCTGATGCGGGCTGGCGGCGCCAATAAGGTCTTCTCTGCGCTCATGACGGCCGCGCCGCGGACGAAAGGCGAGGCGGCCTTGAAGGAGCCCGTCGACGCGACGGCGCTTTTGCCGAAGAACCGACATTTCTTCCGCTACGAAGGCTCGCTCACGACTCCGCCGTGCTCGGAAGTGGTCAATTGGTATGTCTATTCCACGCCCATCGCGGTCGCGGCGAGCGACATCGAGACTTTCAAAGGGATTTTTCCGATGAACGCCCGGCCGCTGCAGCCGCTGCGCAGGCGAATGTTGCTGACCGATTAGCGGACGGCGTCAAAGGTCGAGCGCGCCGAGATCCACGATTTCGCCGCTCGCCTCGTCGAATCCGCGCGCCCGGCCCTTGACGCGCAGCTTCGCGCCTTCGCGGGCGATCGAAAACAAATGATAGGCGGCGCCGGGGCGGTGCGTCCCGGCCTTGGCCGAGGCCGACGCGACGCCGACCACCGGGACCTTTCCCTGCGGCCCCGCCAAAAGGTGGAGGCTCTGCTTGTGGTTGTGGCCGTGCAGCACCAGCTCGGCGCCATGGCGGGCGATAATCTCCTCGAAGGCGCCGGCGTCCTCCAGCCCGCGCAGCGCCCGCGCGCCGCCGCGGTGCGGCGGATGATGCAGCAGCACCACGCGCGCGAGTCCCTCCCCCCCGGTCTGTTCCAGCAACGCCGCCAGCCGCGCGCATTGGTCCGGCCCCAAACGCCCGGAGGCGACGAAGGGCGCCGTCGGCACGCCCGACGACAGCCCGATCAGTGCGACGCCCGCGCGCTTGCGCAGGTAGGGAAAGCCTGGATCGCCGTCGTCGCTGCTTGTCCAGGGCGCGAAGCCTTGTGTCAAAAGGGGGAGCGCCTGCGGCACGTAGGCGTCGTGATTGCCGGGCGAAAAACTCACTTCGTCTGGCCCCCCGAGCCGCCCCAGCCACTCGCACGCCAGCGCCAGCTCGCCGCTCAAGCCGATGTTGACGATATCGCCGGTCATCGCGACATGGTCCGGCCGCTGCGCCAAAAGATCGTCGACGAGGCGGGCGAGCCGCGCCATATCGTGCTGGCCGGCGCGCTTGTGCAGCCAGTTGACGTAGCCGGTGACTCGCTTGCCAAGCAGCTCGCCGAGATTGGGGCGCGGAATCGGACCGATATGGGCGTCGGAGAGATGGGCGAGGAGGAAACTCACGCGCTTACGCTCCGCCGATCAATACGCCGGCGCCGAGCACGATGGCGCCGCCCAGCACGATTTGAAACACCGCGTGCAGGAAGGGCGTGTCCATATAGCGCGCCCGAACATAGGCGATCGCCCAGAGCTCGAAAAACACCACCACCCCCGCGATGGTCGTGGCGATGCGGAAATGATCGGGCAGCGAGTCAGGCACGAGATATGGCAAGGAATGCCCCAGCCCGCCAAGCGCCGTCATCAGCCCGCACACGCCGCCGCGCAAAAATGGCGAACCGCGCCCCGTGAGCGAGCCGTCGTCGGAAAGCGCCTCAGCGAAACCCATGCTGATCCCGGCGCCGATCGAAGCGGCGAGACCGACGAGAAAGGTCGGCCAATTGCTTTGCGTCGCGAAAGCGGCGGCGAACAGCGGCGCCAGCGTCGAAACGGAGCCGTCCATCAGGCCGGCGAGGCCGGGCTGCACATATTGCAGCACGAACATGCGATGGCGGGTCTCTTCCTCCTCCTCCATCGCGCTCTTCGTCAATGTCGTGGCGCCGATGCGTTCGGCGATTCTTTCGTGGCCGCCCTCCATCGCGGCGAGATCGCCCAAAAGCTTGCGCACGCCGACGTCAGAGGATTGATCGCGCGCCTTCTCGTAAAATCGGCGGCTCTCGAACTCCATTGTTTCCGCCTGTTTGCGGATCGTGTCGAGCGACAAATTCTTGGTCAGCCACACCGGACGCCGCCGCAAAAAGCCCTTCACATCCTCGCGGCGGATCGGCGGGAGATGTTCGCCGAAGCGCTTTTGATATTGTTCCAGCAGCAGATGGCGATGGCGCGACTCCTCCGCCGACATCTGCTCGAACAGCTTGGCGGAAGCGGGATAGCGCTCGGCGAGATCCTCGGCGAAACACATATAAATGCGCCCGTCCTCCTCCTCGGAGGTGATGGCCAGCGCCAGGATTTCGCGTTCGGTCAGTTCCGAAAAGGCTTTCACGAGATTGAGCTCCAATTGGCCTCGGGCAAAGCCCGCGCCTGCGTCGAAACTTTGTAGAGTGTCGCGAGGTTTTTTGCCATAGATTGCGTCATCCTTCCTTGCGGCCGAGCCCCATGACCGAGAAAACATCGACGCCCCGCGCCGCTTTGGCGACGCGCCTCATCACCTTCGCCGCGCTGTTCCAGCGGCCGATGACCCTCGGCGTGCGCGGCCTGGTCATCGACCCCGGCGGCAAGGTGCTGCTGGTGCGCCACACTTATGTGCCGGGGTTTTATCTCCCCGGCGGCGGCGTCGAAGGCGGCGAAACCTTGATCGAGGCGGTGACCCGCGAACTCGCCGAGGAAGGCAATATCGTCGTCGAGGGCGCGCCCATGCTGCACGGCGTCTATCTCAACCGCGCCGCCTCGTCCCGCGACCATGTGGCGCTTTACGTGGTGCGCGCCTTTCGCCAGACCGCCCCGCATGTTCCAGACCGGGAAATCGCCGAAGCGAAGTTTTTTTCACCGGACGCCCTGCCGGAAGGAGCCACGCGGGCGACGCGGGAACGGCTCGAAGAGGTTTTGCAGGGCGCGCCGGTCTCGCCCTATTGGTGAGCGACAAGGTTTGAAATATCGCGCCAGCCGTAAGACATATCGGGCAGCGCGACGCCGAGAACGCTCCATTCGCCGTCGATCCCGGTCTCTTCTCCTCCCAGAGCCTCATAAAAGCGGCGCGCGACAGAGTTGTCGCGAAACACCCAGACCGAGGCGCTGGACAAGCCCTTGGCGATCAAATTTTTCGCCATCGCGCCCATCAACGCGCGCCCGAGCCCGCGGCGTTGATGGGCGCGGCCCAAGAGATAGATCGCCGTAAACTCGCCCGCGAACCCCGCTGCTTCGACTCGCTCGACGCGCTGGCGCCCGCAAGCGGCGAAGCCCTTGGGCTCATCGTCCTCGCCTATAGCCAAAAAAACCGCGGAGGCGCCGTCGTCTTCTTGGGCGTGAAAAATATCACGCCATCGCGCCGCGCGGTCGCTCACGTCCATCGCCGCGAGCGCCTCCCGCGGCACGATCGCCGCGTAGGATTCGCGCCAGGCGGCGACGTGAAGCCGCGCAATGATCTCGGCGTCGTCGACTCCCGCGCGCCGGATGCGCACCCCGACCATCTTGGATTCTCCCGATTACTCGTGTCTCGAGCTTGCCATACGTCCAGCAGCGTCGCCACCCCGCTTCCCGCCTCGCCTCGCTCGTGCTAACTCGCGCGGATGATCGACCTCGCCCTGCGTTTCGCCCCGCTAACCCCCGCCGATGAAGCCGCCATCGAGAAACTCGACGAGCGCGCCTTCGGTCCCGGACGTTTTGCGCGCACGGCCTATCGGTTGCGCGAGGGCGTGGAGCCCGATCTGTCGCTGTCCTTCGTCGCGCGGGTCGGCACGCTGCTGGTCGGCGCCAATCGCATGACGCCGATTCTCGTCGGCCTCACTCCGGCGCTGTTGCTGGGGCCGCTGACGGTCGAGCCGGCCTTCCGCTCGCAGGGCGTCGGCGAGGCGCTGATGATCAAATCGTTAGAGGCCGCGCGCGACGCCGGCCATGCCCTGGTGTTGCTGGTCGGCGACGAGGATTATTACTCCCGGGTCGGATTTAGGCGCGTCCCGCGCAGGAAAATCACCATGCCGGGGCCGGTCGATCTGGACCGCCTGCTCTATTGCGAGTTGCGCGAGGGCGCATTTGAAGCCACAAGTGGAAGGATGCGCCGGCTCTAGCGAGCGCCGAGCATCCCCCTCCCCTCCAAACCAAGAGACGCCTTGCCCGCACGCTCCTTGCAACTGCTGTCCCGCTACGACGCTCTGGCCGCCGCCGGCGCGATCGAGCGCGACCCCGCGCAGCTTGCGGCGCTTGGGACGTTGGACCGGCTGGCCTGGGAATTAGCGCGGCCGGCGCCCGCCCGCGCCGCCCTTGGCCTCCTCTCCTTTTTCAAACGGCGATTGATACGGCAGGCGCCGCGCGGCGTTTATCTCTGGGGCCATGTCGGACGCGGCAAAACCACTCTGATGGACCTCTTTTTCGACGCGGCGGCCGTGAAGCCCAAGCGGCGCGTGCATTTCCACGCTTTCATGGCCGAAGTCCACGAGCGGTTGCACCATGCTCGCCGCGAGGGCAATGGCGGAAACGACCCCGTCTCGCGCATCGCCTTCGATTTATCGCGCGAGACGCGGCTTTTGTGCTTCGACGAATTCGCGGTGTCCGACATCGCCGACGCGACCATTCTGGCGCGGCTGTTTTCAGCGCTCTTCGCCGCCGGCGTCGTGGTGGTCGCGACCTCCAATGTCGCGCCCGAGCGGCTCTACGAGAACGGCCGCAACCGCGATCTGTTCCTGCCGTTTATCGCCTTGCTGCAAGAGCGCATGGAGGTCGTTCAACTCGATGCGCGAGCCGATTTTCGGCTGGAGAAAGCGTGTCTCGGCGAGGTGTTTTTTGTCGCCGCCGACCAAAAGGCGAAAGCGGCCGCCGAGGCGCGCCTCGCCGCCCATATGGGCGCCGGGCCGTTTGCGCCCACGACCTTGCGCGTAAAAGAGCGCGACATAACGATTCCGCTGGCTTGCGGCGGAACGGCGCGTTTCGACTTCGCCGCGATTTGCGGAACGCCGCTCGGCGCGGCGGACTATCTCGCGCTGGCCGGAAGTTTCGATACGATCATCGTCGACGCCGTTCCCACGATGTCTTTCGACCGCTGCGACGAAGCCAAACGCTTCATCACGCTGGTCGACGTGCTCTACGAGGCGAAAACCAGACTGATCCTGTGCGCGCAAGCCGAGGTCGAAGAGCTCTACCACGCCGATCACGGCGGGGAGGCGCTGGAGTTTCGCCGCACCGTCTCACGGCTCACGGAGATGCGCTCGAAGGATTATCTCGACGCCTGCGCGGCGCGTAGGGGATGACGTAGCATGACAGCCGCGTGCCGCAACCCTACCTAGGCCGCAGACTTCCGTTCCGCCCAACTTCTGGAGCGGAAAGTTCGAAGCGGCGGTGAGCCTCGGACGGGTCGTTGACCTTTGAAGGGCGACCTTCGCGCTGCATCCGCCGATGCGCTTCCTCCCAACTTGGTTGCTGATCGGAGTCCTGCGTCCAATGCGCGACGGAGGCTTCGTCGCACCAGTCGAGCACTTTCGGCATGGCCGCGCGGTGCGCGCCGGCGGTCATGAAGGCTCTCATCGCGGCCTCGTCGGTCCAGACCGAGCGAGTCCAGAAGGTGTTGCGGGCTTCGCGCAAAACGCCGTAAGCAAGGTTGCCCTCGGCTCGCCGCGCTTGCGACGCCGACCGGAACGCGGCGATGAAGAACGCCGGGAGGTATCCCCACGATCTCACCCGCAGACGGGTGATCGAAACAAACGGCATGTGCGCTCTCCGAATTTGTGAGGCGAACGAACGGCAATCGTCGTCAAAAGGCCTAAAATCGCGGAGGCGCGGTCGTCAGCTCTCCATTTCGGGTCGCTCCGCGCCCCCTCAACGCAGCCCCTCCCACGTCCACGCAAACAAAATCGCCCCGAGCAGCGCCAGCAGCGCCGAGAGCCCTATCCCCAGCGGCGCCGCTTCGACGCCCTTTAGCGCGCCGGCGCCGCCGCGTTTGACACCAATCCAGTCGGCGCCGCCGAACATATTGGCGTCGCGCAGCTCCACCAAACGCGGCAACACGACCGCGTCCGAGGCGCCGGTGGAAAGCCGCCGCACCGTGCCCCCGGTCGCCTCGGCGAGCGGGCGCAGCTTTTCCGGGGTCGACGCCACCTCGCGAAATTCGCGCGGATTGGCCGGCCCGACATTGACCAGAGCCGTCAGGCCGCCGTTCTCGAAGCGATAAAGCCCCATCTCCTTCGCCGTGGATCTTGCGCGCGAGAGACCTGGTTCCCCCCGCTCAAGCGCGATCTCCTCGCGCGCGCCGGAAGGCGCGGTGACCGCGACGGGAAGCGTCTCGTCCTTAAGACTCTGGCGCTCCACAAAAATCTCCCGCCCGCTCGCCGTGGCCCGCAGCGCCTCCTCTTCGAGTTCGGGCTCCTTCATCAGCCAGTGGGCCATGCGGCGCGTCAGATCGACATGCGGCCCGCCGCCGTCGAAGCCCCGCGCCCACAGCCACAGCTGATCGGTCAGCAACATGCCGACCCGCCCCTTGCCTTCGCGCGAGAGCACGACCAACGGTTTGTCTTCCGCGCCGAGCAGCACGCTGTCGCCCTTCAGCACATTTGCATCCACCTGCCGAAACCACTCGCCCCAGTTGGGCGGCGTCGTTTTCGAGCCGTCCAGGCCGCGCGTCACCGGATGTTTCTCGCCGTCCTTGCTGACATGCGCGCGAAAAACCTGCTCGTTGAGCGCGCCGTCGGGACGCGCCGGCAATATGCTTTCCAGCGGCGAGTAATAGAGCCCGCGCAGCGTCGCGTAATCCGGCCCGACCGCGGCAAGAAAAGCCCCGCCGTTTTCGACATAGGCGACGATATTGTCGAAATAGACGCTGGGCAGCAGCGTCTGGCTCGAATAGCGGTCGAAGATGATGAGGTCGAAATCGTTGATCTTGCGTCCAAAAAGATCCGCCGTCGGAAAAGCGATCAGCGACAGTTCGGAGGCGGGAACGCCGTCCTGTTTTTCCGGCGGGCGCAAAATGGTGAAATGCACCAGTTCCACATTGGCGTCGGCGCGCAGAAGATTGCGCCAGCCGCGTTCACCCGGATGCGGCTCTCCCGACACCAACAGCACCTTGAGCCGGTCGCGCACGCCCTCGACGACCACCACCGCTCTATTGTCGATGTCGGTAAGTTCGCCGGGGGCGACTGGCGTCTCCACTTCGACGACATTGGGGCCGCCATGTTCGATGTGCACGGGAATGTCGACGATCTCACCAGGGCGCGCGAACCGCGTGGCGATCGTCTCGCCGTCGCGTCGCGCGAAAATGGTTATCGCCGGATCGAAGCCGCCGCCGCTGTCGACGACTCTGACGCGAAGAATCTGGTCCTTGCCGACGACGCCGAAACGCGGCGCCTCGACAAGTTCGATGCGGCGGTCGCGCTCGCCCTCATGTCCGGTGATCAGCGCATGAAGCGGCGCCTTGAACCCCAAAGCTTCGGGCTTGCCCGGAATGTCGTGCACAAGGCCGTCGGTGACCAGGATCGCGGCACCGACCCGGTCGGGGGCTACGTCCTTGAGCGCCTCCGTCAGCGCCGAAAACAGCAGCGTTCCGTCGGCGCCGGTGCCGACCGAAACGAAGCGCGGCTCGATGTCGGGCGTTTTCGCGAAGGCCCCTTCCAGCCCCTTGCGCGCCGCATCGACCTGCGTCATGCGCGCGCCAAGGGTTTCGCTCTCGCTGCGGTCGAGCACGACGGCGACGATGCTCTTTTGCGCCTCGCGCTGCTCGCGAACCAAGGCAGGATCGGCGAGCGCGGCGAGCAACAGCGCCAAGGCCAGCGCGCGCCATCCCGCGCCCTTTTGCTTGGCGGAAAGCGCGAAGCCTAGAACGCCGAGCGCCGCCACAATCAGCAGCGCGAAGGCCGGCCAAGGCAGCAGCGGCGTGAAGGCGAGGGTCAGTTCACTCATGGCGCATCCCTACTGCCCCAGCCGTTGCAGAAGGTCGCGCACGTGCACTTGATCCGATTTGTAATTGCCGGTCAGCGTGTACATCACCAGATTGACGCCGCCGCGCAGCGCCATTTCGCGCTGGCGCGCGCCGCCCGGCGTCAACGGATAGAGCGGGCGCCCGCTCTTGTCCTGCGCCCAGGCGCCGGCGAGATCGTTCGAAGTGATGACGATCGCCGAGACGTTATCCGTCGCGCGCACGGGGCGCGGCGCATCGCCCGCGGGCTCGGGCGGCAGAGCCTCCACCCATGTGTCTCCATTAGCGTAGCGCCCCACGAAGCCGTCGAGCAGATAAAAGGTCTTGGTGATGACGTGATCGCGCGGGACGATTTCGAGTTCCGGGATGTCGAGCCCCCTGGTGAGCTCGCGCAGCCACAGAGCTTCCGGCGTCGGCGACGCATTGGCCCGCGCGGTAAGAGCGTCGCGCGTGTCGAAGACGATCGTGCCGCCCCGCTTCATAAAGGCGGCGACGCGCGCGACGGTCTTTGCGGAAGGCTGCGCCGCCGCCGCGTCTATCGGCCAATAAAGCATCGGATAAAAGGCGAGTTCGTCGCGGGCGACATCAACCCCGACGGGATCGCCCGGCGAAAAAGAAGTGCGTTGATCGAGCGTGCGTGATAGTGTTTCGAGACCAAGCCTGCTCGCCTCATCGATGCGTGCATCGCCGCTGATCACATAGGCCAGCCGCGTCTTCAGCGCCGCGTCCCGTTCATGCGCGCTGGAGGCTGTTTTTTGCGCGTCGGCGCGAGCTGGATGCGCGTTTATGCTCATCGCAAGCAGGCAAACGACGCCCAAAGCCGCGGCGCCTGAGGCGAGCCGCACCCGGCCGGAGAGCTTTAGCAGCGCCGCCCAATCCACAAGAAGCCCGACAAAAATCAGCGTCAGCAGCAAAGGCCGAAGATCTCGCGCGGCGCCCTGTCGATCCAATGGACGCGCCGAAAGTTTCAGCTTTGCGAAATCGAGCCCCCGCAATTCGTCGCCCGGCGCAAGGGTTTGCACCGCCGTCTCGGCGCCCGGCGCGCCATAGAAACCAGGCGGATGCTCGGCGTCGCCATGTCCCGCAAAATCCGCTCCGATGGGCTTCGCCGTCGCCGGCGGGGCGCCGAGCGCGCCAAAGCCGTCGAGCGTGCGCACAGGCGCCAGCGCCGACCGGTCGGCGTCCGCTCCAGCGCCCGCGACGCGGTCGGCCGCGCCCTCGTTCGACAGTGCGCAAATGCGTTTGAGCATATCAACAAAAAGCCCGGAAATCGGCAGGTTCGACCAGTTCGCGTCGGCACCGACGTGGAAGAGCACTATGATCCCCTTGCCGCGCCGCTCGAATGTCGTCAGCGGCGTGCCGTCGGCGAGCCGCGCCCATGTCTTGGGGGAAAGGCCGGGGTCCGGCTCGGCGAGAATCTGCCGCGTCACAGCGACGTCGCCGGGGACGGCGAGGCCGAAGAACGGGCTGGCCTCGTCGAAATCGGCGAGCCGCCTGGGCGTATCCCATGACATGGCGCCGCCGAGCACGCGCCCATTGCGGCGCAACCTCACCGGGGTGAGGTCGTCGGGCTCATTGGCGAGGCGCGGTCCGGCGAAGCGCAGCAGCACCCCGCCCTGCTCGACGAAATTCGACAAGGCCTCGAACGCCTCTCCCGGAGCGACTTTTTCGTCGGCGAGCACCAGCACGTTGGGGCGATCGGCCAGCGCGGCCAAGATCGGATCGGCGCCGCCGGGATTGGACTTCAGCAGCAGCGTGAAGGGCGCCAGCGCCTTGTCCAGATAATAGGCGGCCGACAACAAAGGTTGCGCCGCGTCGCCGGCGCCGCCGCCGACGATGGCGACGCGCCGCACCCGTCCCCGCGCGTCGAGCAATGCCACGGCGCCCGCCGAGTTCTCCCCGTTTACCTGCAGAAAACTCACTTCGTTCCGCAACTCCACCGGCAGTTCGAACCGCGCCTTCGCGGTATCCGCGCCGCCAAATTGAAACGCCGCCTTGGCGATTACCCGCGCTTTGCCGTCGAGCGCCTCGACCACGCCGTCGCCCCTCGGCCCGGCGCGCAGCACCGAGACTTCCAGGGCGCTTCTGTCGTTGGCGGCGCCCTCCAGCGCCAGCGGCGCCGCTTCGTCCTTGAGAACCTCGACGCTCGCGCCCCGTGCCGCCGCCTCTTGCAGCGCCTCCGCGAATCCCGCCGCCCCGCCCTGCTCCAGCCCGTCGGCGATCCACACCAGCCGCGCCGCCTTGTGCGCGCTTGCGAAGGCGGCGATTTGTGTCGCTGCGGGGCCGCGATCCGGCAGCCACGGCTTTGGACGCGCCGCGCGCAAATGCTCGGCGGCCCGCGCGCCGTCCGTCAGTTGCGGCGCCGCCGCGCCTTCGGAGGCAAGCATCAAAGCGACCGCCGTCCCTGTGCGCTCTGCGCTCTCCAGCAGGCCTTCCGCAGCGGCGATGCGCCGTTCCCAACCAGGCGCCGCCGCCCAGCCGTCGTCGAGCGCCAGCAGCAAAGGCCCGCCGGCAGGCGCCGGAGCTGCCGGATTCCAGACCGGACCGGCCATCGCCAGCGAGGCCAGCGCGGCGATCACGAGCCGCAGCAACAACAGCGGCCAGGGCGTCTTAACCGGAGTTTGCTCTTGCGGCTTGAGGTCGCGCAACAGTCGCACCGGCGGAAACATGATTTCGCGCGGGGCGGGCGGCGTCACCCGCAACAGCCAATAGATCGCGGGCAGCGCCAAAAGGCCGAGAAGCGCCAGAGGCGCCGCGAAGGCAAAGCCCATCAGCGCGTCCCCATTGCTTCGCTAAGGCCCATCAGCAGCGCCAGCGCCGCCTCCGCCGCCGGACGGTCGGTATGATGCCGCAGGAACAGAAAACCTGCGCCCTGCGCGGCGAACCGCAGGCTATCGACGTGTTCGGAGAGCCGCTCGCCATAGGCCTCGCGCAGTATCAACGCTTCGCCGGCGTGAAAGGGCGCGCCGCCGTCGGTGTCGCGAAACAAGGTTTCGCCGGCGAAGGGAAAACTCTCCTCCGCGGGATCGAGGATCATCAGCAAGGCGCCGCGAGCGCCGGCTTGCGAATATTCGCGCAAGCGCGCCGACAGCGCCTCGACGTCGCACAGAAAATCCGAAATCAGAACGAGCCTCGCCCGGGGCGGCAAGGCGGTCGAAGGCGCTATGTCCTGCCCGCGCGAGGCCGGCGACTGGCCGCTTAGCGCGCCGGCGAGTCGGTCGATGATGTTTCTTGCGCAAAGCGCCGGCGTCAGCCCGAGCGCGCCGACGCGCTCGCCGCCTTGAACCAGAACCTCGGCGACGGCGAGTCCGAGCACGACGGCGCGGTCGATTTTGTAGTCGGCCGCCAGCGACGATTTGAAAGCCATCGAGGCCGAGCAATCCGCCCACACGAAATAGTTTTGGGCGGCTTCCCATTCGCGCTCGCGCACGAAGAGTTGGTCGCCCCGAGCCGAACGGCGCCAGTCGATTCGACGAGCCGATTCTCCGCTCTCGAAGGGGCGATACTGCCAAAAGGTCTCGCCCGCGCCAGCGCGCCGGCGGCCATGCACGCCGTGAACCACGCTTCCCGCGACCTCGCGCGCCTTTGCGACGAGGTGGGGCAAGCGGCCGGCGAGATCGGCAGCCTCCGCGGCTCGGTCCCCCTCGGGCCGCGGCGTCAGCGGATCGAACCAATGCGTATCGGCGGCAAGGACCATATCAACCCAGCCGTTCGACGAGCTTGCCGATCAGCGTCTCGATGGTCAATTCCCGGCGTGCGGCGAAAGTGAGCGCCATGCGGTGACGCAGCACGGGCGCCGCGAGTTTGGCCACATCGTCGAGCGAGGGCGAGAGGCGTCCATTGACCAGCGCGCGCGCCCGCGTCGCCAGCATCAGGGCCTGCGCCGCGCGCGGCCCCGGTCCCCAGGCGATATGCGGCGCGATGGTGGGATCGCCGTCGCCCGGTCTTGCGGCGCGCACCAGATCGAGAATGGCGTCGACGATTTTTTCGCCGACCGGCAGCCGCCGCACCAGGCGCTGCACGACCATCAACTCGTCCGCCGTCAGCGCTTGGCGAGGCTGCGCGACATGCTCGCCGGTCGTCTCCAGCAGGATGCGCCGCTCATTGGCGCGGTCGGGATAGGCTACGTCGATCTGCAACAAAAAACGGTCGAGCTGCGCCTCGGGGAGCGGATAGGTGCCCTCCTGCTCCAGCGGATTTTGCGTCGCCAGCACATGGAAGGGGCGCGGCAGATCGTGAGGCTGGCCGGCGATGCTGACATGATATTCCTGCATCGCCTGGAGCAAGGCCGATTGCGTGCGCGGCGAGGCGCGGTTGATTTCGTCGGCCATCAGCAATTGCGCGAACACCGGCCCCTTGATGAAGCGGAAGGCGCGGGATTTATCCGCCCCCTCCTCCAGCACTTCGGAGCCCAAAATATCGGCGGGCAACAGATCGGGCGTAAATTGCACGCGCCGCGTGTCGAGGCCCAGAACCTTGCCTAGCGTCTCCACCAGCTTGGTCTTGGCGAGACCCGGCACGCCGACCAGCAGGCCGTGGCCGCCGGCCAGCAGCGTGACCAGCGCCTGTTCGACCACCTCTTCCTGTCCAAAAATCACCCCCGCAACCGCCTCGCGGGCGCGGCGGATTTCCTCGAGCGCGCGGTCGGCGCTGGCGATGACGGCGGCGTCGAGAGCGATGGGCGATTGGTCGGTCATCTGGGCGGGAGCTCTGGGTTGGAGGAGAGAGGCGGAATCGCGGCGGCGCGGGATTCTATCCTGCACAATAGATTAGAACGCCGAGCGGCGTTGTCGATATCAAAGACGCTGGCGCGCGCGCTCGGTCAATGTTCAACCCAAAGGTGCGGGAATTATGGCGGCGGACGCCTCTTGCAACCAGCGCATGAAGCATTAACCATGGCGCCCCCGCCTGCGCGCCTTCGCCAAACCGTGTATAACCCGCAAATCCCAACACCGCGCCCTCCCCGGCGCCAAAAGAGGCCCTTTCGCCGATGTGGCGCGCCGTTATCGAAACCGCCCTGTTTTTTTCCGCTCCGTTCGCGCTCTATGCCTTGTTTCATCTTTTGCAGATGCGCTGGCCCTTCGTCGCGGAGCTCTGGACAAAGGGCGTCGTGTCGACGCTCACCGTCGCGGGGCTGGCGATCGCGGTCGCCGGCCTTTTGCTGCTTGGGCTGGGGCCGCGCAATCAGGGCGCCTATGTGCCGGCGCATATCGAGAATGGCCGCCTGGTTCCCGGACGATTTCAATGAGCGAGGCCAGCCGGCTTTTGCGCGATCCGAAACTGGCGCGTCTGCTGGAAGCGCTGAGTGGCGCCGGCTGCGAGTCGAGAGTTGTCGGCGGCGCGGTGCGCGACGCGCTCCTGGGCCTCGACCCGCACGAGATCGACATCGCCACCACGGCTTTGCCGCAGGCCGTCGCCAAAGCGGCGCGGGACGCTGGGTTGAAGGCTGTCCCGACCGGCGTCGCCCATGGCACGGTGACGGTCGTGGTCGAGGGGACGCCCTTCGAAGTGACGACGCTGCGCGAGGATGTCGAGACCTATGGCCGCGCCGCCAAGGTGCGTTTCGGCGCCGATTTCGAGCAAGACGCGCTGCGCCGCGATTTCACCGTCAACGCCATGTCGCTTTCGCCCGATGGGCGCCTCTACGACTACGCCGGCGGCCAGGCTGATCTCGCGGCGCGCAGAATTCGCTTTATCGGCGATCCCGCCACGCGCATCGCCGAGGATTATCTGCGCGTCCTGCGCTTCTTTCGCTTCCACGCCGCCATAGGCGAGGGTCCGCTCGACCCGCCCGGGCTGCACGCGGCGATTATGGCGCGCGAAAATCTGAGGCTCCTGTCGCGCGAGCGGATTCGCGCCGAGTTGCTGAAGTTTCTGGTGGCGCGCCGGGCTGTCGCGACGGCTCGCGAAATGTCGCAGGCCGGCGTCATCGAGATTTTGCTCGGCATGGCCTATCCGGCCCGGCTGGAGCGCTTCGTCGCCATTGAGATGACACGCGGCGCGCCGCCCGACCCGGTGGCTCGCCTCGCCGCCTTCGCCGTCCTCGTGCGCGAGGACGCTGAGCGCCTGCGCCTGCGCCTGCGCCTCTCCAACGCCGAACATGCGCGTCTCGCGCTCGCCGCGACGCTGGCCGAAGAGCTGCATGGTCGCGACGGCCGCTTTTTCGCGCAGGAGCTGAACACCATGCTGTTCCTGCATGGCCGCGACGCCGCCGCCGCCGCGCTGACCTTGGCTCAGGCCGACTGCGCCGCCCCGCCCGAAGACGCGCAATGGCGCTTTGCCGCGCAGTTCATCATGGAGGCCGAGCCGCCGACGTTTCCAGTCAAAGGCGCCGATCTCGTCGCGCTTGGCGTCGCGCCGGGCCGCGCCCTAGGCGACGCACTCAAGCGCCTGCAAGCCAATTGGATCAGGGCCGGATTTCCCCGCGATCCGCGCCGCGTGCTGCAACTGCTCGAAGACGTTGCGACAAAGAGCGGGGAATGATCCGTCCTCCCAAGTTGTGACTCCCTTTCGAATCGAAAACGCGTTAGCTTGGGCCCACGAGCTTCGGCCACGGGGGCCCACATGAGCATCGAGACCACAGCGCCGGGGGATGTCGCCCGGCGGATCGCGCAACGGGCGCGCCAGACGAGAATCGCCGGCCGCAGCGACGGCTGGCGGCGCGAAACCTTCACCTTGGCGCGAATGGACGCGCGCGACAAAGCGCGGGAATGGTTCGAACTCTATCCGAAAGCCGCCTACATGACGGAGATAGAGTTCTGGCGTGAGCTCGAGGATGGGCGGATCGAATTCACGATCAGAAGGCTGCCGAGCGCGGATTGAAATCTCCGCGTTTCGCCTCTCTATTCCGGCAACACATCCGGCGTCCTCCACGCAAGATGCTGGCCGCTGTCCACCGCGATCATCTGCCCGGTCACATTGCGCGCTTGCGCAAGATACATCACCGCCTCGACGACTTCGGCAAGATCGGCCGGACGCCCCAGCAGCACCCCGGCCACCTCCGCGGCAAACGCCGCCTCGCCAAATTTCTCGTTCGGCAGCACCGGCCCGGGTCCTACGGCGTTGACGCGGATGTTGGGCGCGAAGGCTTGCGCCATCGTGCGCGTCGCCGTCCACAAGGCCGATTTGCTGAGCGTATAGGTGAAATAACGCGGCGTCAGGCGCCAGACGCGCTGGTCAATCACATTGACGACCGCGCCTTCCGCGTCTTGCGGTAGCCGCGCCGCAAAACATTGCGTCAGCAGCAGCGGCGCCCGCAGATTGATCGCCATCTGCCGCTCGTAGACGTCGAGCGAGAAATCCTGGGCGTCGTCGGGTTCGAACACAGAAGCGTTGTTAATGAGCAGCGTCAGCGGCCCGAAGGCGCTCTCCGCGCGCTCGATTAGCTCCTGCGTCTCTAGCGCGTCGGAAAGATCGGCCTCGACAATCTCCGCCCGCGCGCCATGAGCCCGAAACGCCCGGGCCGCGGTCGCCGCCGCTGGCATGGAGCGGGGCGAAGCATGCATGACCACAGGCCGTCCGGCTTTGACGAAACCTTCTACGATGGCGTGACCGATGCGCCGCGTCGCGCCGGTCACCAGCACGGGCCCCAGGCTCTTCGCTCCACCCACTTAAGTCTCCTTTAGCGACCGCGAGGCGCGCACCGTCTTCGCCCGCCCCGCGAACAAGCCGCCTGTTGACGCTTTATTAGCCAACATCAACGGAAACAGAAACCGTTTTGTTTGGGCCGCCTGATACGGCGGCAAATATTACTTGAATCTATTCTATAAATAACAAATTATAGACACAAAGTTTACGTTAAGTTTCTCATAGTGTTGCTTTTGCGGACGCGGCGGGTTTCTCAAAGGAAAGGTCTTGTTAAGATGAATGATTATAATTCGATTCATCACTGCGATGGGCATGAGCCTTCGCTAAGGATGAGTGCAGGAGCCTCGCCGCTAAGCCCTTTGGGCCGCGAGGCGCGTAAGCGGAGTTGAGTTATGAGACAGGCCCTTTTCGCGACGCTGCTCGCGCCCCTCGTCCTTGCGGCGACGCCCGTGCTGGCCGCGGATCTGCCGCGCCGCACTCCGCCGCAGGACTATTATTCGCCGACGCCCGTCGCCAATTGGGAGGGCCTCTACGCCGGCATCAATGGCGGCGTTGGCTTTGGCTCCTTCACCGACGGCAGCAATTCGCTGCTCGGCAATCCGACCGGCGGCCTTGTCGGCTTCACCCTCGGTTACAACCACATCGTCGCGCCCAACCTCTTGATCGGCCTCGAAAGCGATTTCGATTTCGCCGGCCTGAAGGCGTCGCAAACTCCCTATTTCGGGCTCGCCACCCAGGGAACGGTCGACGATGTGTTCACGATCCGCGGGCGCGTCGGCTACACCTTCGACCGGGCGCTGGTCTATGTCACCGGCGGCTTCGCCGGCAGCCGCGACACCGTCAATGTGAGCAATTGGTGGGGCGGCGGATTTTACGCCCAGCAGTCGCTCTTCCAGACGGGTTGGGCGCTCGGCGGCGGCCTCGAATTCTTGCTGACCAACAATCTCTCCGCGAAAGCCGAATATTTGTTCACCTCGGTGGGGTCCAACCGCTACTTCGACTATTCGTACAGCGCGTTACAGGCCGCCGTGAACACGTCGTCGATCAAGGTCGGCGTGAACTATCACTTCTGATCAACGCGTCATACGCGAATGATTATAGCCCGGAGCGAAAGTTCCGGGCTTTTTCGCATGCGTGAAACATTGCGCGCCCATATAATGGTTAACGCAGCTTAGAGATGCGGCTGCTTTTCAAACGCGATAAGTCAGGAGAGCGAAATGGGTATTCTGGATTTTCTGTCGAAGAAGAGCCCCGCCGCGCCAGCGCCCGCCGGAGCTACCGAGGCTGCCGCCGCTCCCGCCGCTGCGCTCAAAGCCGAGATCGTCAATCACGGTCTCGACGCCTCCAGGATCGACATAGCCGTCGACGGCTCCACGGTGACGCTGAGCGGCGGCGCTCCGACGACCGCCGACGCCGAAAAGATCGCCCTCGCGGTCGGCAACACCAAGGGCGTGACCAAGGTGGTGAATAATATCGTCGCCGACGCGCCGCATCAGGAGTCGGGCTTCTACACCGTCAAATCCGGCGACACGCTCTGGAAGATCGCCGAAGAGAGCTACGGGCACGGCCAGGGTCCGAAATATGAACAGATTTTCGAGGCCAACAAGCCGCTGTTGAAGAACGCCGACCAGATCTTCCCCGGCCAAGTGCTGCGCATTCCCGGCGCGACCACTGCCGCCGCGCCGCAAGCTAGGGCCGCCGCCGGCGACGACAGGAAGGGCGACGACATTGTCTGGAAGGCGCCCACGACCTAGACACATTCCTCGTAGCAAAAAATCGCGCGCGGAAAAAATGTCCGCGCGCATTTTCTACGCTCTGGTCGCCTCGAAGGACGGCGTGTTTTTGGCAAAATCCTCGAGCCAAACGACGAGCCTCGGATGGCCCGCGCGCCAAGCGCCGTCGAACCGCAAATCGAGATAGCCCAGCGCCGTCGCCAGAGCGATATGGCCGATGTCGACGGGCCCCTCTGGCGGCGACGCCTCCAGCGCCTTTAGCGCGCGGTCGATTTTGCCCTGCTGCAATTCGACGAACGGCTGGTAACGCAAGGCCTCGGGCCGCGAGGCGCTCTCATAACGGATCAGCAACGCCGCGTCGCAAATCCCGTCGCCGAGCGCCTGCAAGCGCAACGCCGCGAAACGCCGCGCCGGCTCGGCGGGAAAAAGCCTATCCCCACCAGCGAGATGATCGAGATATTCGGCGATGACGCGGCTGTCATAGAGCGACGAACCGTCCTCCAGCGCCAGCGCCGGTATTTTGCCAAGCGGGTTTTGCACGCGGATGCTGTCGGCGGGATCGGCAAGATCGACGCCGGCGATCTCGATGCGGTTCGTTAGCCCCAAAATATCGGCGGCTATGCGGATTTTGCGGGCGTAGGGCGAGGCGGGGGAATAGCGGAGGAGGAGCATGGGCGGGGCCTTGGTGCTGGAGCGTTGAAAATTACGTAGCGCGGCAGGCTTTCACAAATTTTTCGACCGCCTCCTTGGAGTTTGTAATCCACGGCGAGACCTTCTTGCCGCTCGGACCTATCAGGGTCACCGGCTTTCCAGTCGTCAGAAACGAAAATAATGGATGATCGAGCGGGACTGTAGCAACCAGCTCCGCGCCGCCGGTCATTTCAAAATCCTCGCTGCGCTTGGAGACGCCCTTCAGATCAATAGTCTTGCCGTTGCTCTCCAACTTCACAGAGACAGCCTCGTTCTTTCCTTGCCCAACGCCGGCGTCGGCTCCCACATGCAACTCGACGTTATCGGCGCGCCGACATAGGACGCGCAATGCGGCGTCCGTCTCCGGCTCCGAGGAACGGGCTTCCAAATATGGCCTGGAAAGAACCCTCCACTGCGTCTGCGCGGCGGCGGCAGTCGAAATCAGCCCGACAAAACCGATTATTGCAGCAGTGTTCAGACGGGACATCGCGATTATCCTTTTCATAGCGTGCGCCGGTTTCAACTGGGCTGGGCCCTTCAACGTGCTGTTGGCGCTGTCTCCGGCGTGGTTCCACCTACTCTTCAAGGCGCCGGACGACTAGCCGTTAAGAAATCCGCATCGCCCTCAAAAGCGCAGCGCTTCACTCCCCCGCCACCTCCTCCACCACAAACCCCGCCCCCGGCCCTCGCGCCAGTAGCTCGGCCAAAAACGGCAGCATCGCCCGCGCTTCCTGCTCAAAACCGAACGGGGGATTGACGACGACGAGGCCGGCGCGGTTGAGCCGCTCGCCCGTCCCGCCGACACAAAGCTCTAGCCGCAGCACGCGGCGTATTCCGCTGGCGCGAAAACTTTCCACAAAGCTTTTCGTCTGCGCCAAGTCTTTGACCGGATGCCACAAAACATAAACGCCGGTCGGCCATTTGCGATAAGCGGCGCGAAAAGCGTTGAACATGGCGCGAAATTCGTTCGGCTGCTCGAAGGGCGGATCGATCAACACGAGGCCGCGCCGCTCGACCGGCGGCACGAAGGCGGCGGCGGCGGTGTAACCGTCGAGATTTATTGTCTTTATTCGCTTATCGCGGGAAAGGCGCCGGCGCAGTTGCACGAAGGCGTCCTCGCGCAGCTCGCAGAAAATGGCGCGATCCTGCTCGCCCAAAAATCTTTGCGCCAGCAGCGGCGAGCCGGGATAAATTCTCGGCCGCCCGTCCACAAAAGGCGCCAAACTATCGATATAAGGCGCGAGTAAGTCGCGCACTTCCGGCGTCGCGCCAGAGAGATCGGCCAGCCGTCCGACGCCGCCGCGCCACTCAAGGGTGCGCTCGGCCTCCTCGCTAAAGAGGTCGTAGGCGCCCTCGCCGGCATGGGTGTCGAGCACGCGAAAACGCGCATTTTTGCGCATGAAGTGACTCAAGAGACGCGCCAAAAGCGCATGTTTGAGCACGTCGGCGAAGTTGCCGGCGTGAAAGCCGTGGCGGTAATTCATCCGTTGGTCGCGATCAATTGGGCGCCGGCACGCGGATCTCGCGCGCGCGGCAGCCGCGCCGCGCGACCTCGGGACAGGCGCGGAAGTCGCGCAAGTCTTTGGTAAGGCAAATGCGCACCTCCTCCAGCACGCCGCGCTGACAGCCGACGCTGATCATCCCCGGCCGCAGCCGGGGATTGGCGCCGAGAAAGGCGCGCTCGATGTCCATCGTCGCAAGGTTTTGATCCGAAGCGGGTTTCACAAAGCTCGGCGGAATGACGACGCTAGCTTTGGCGCGCGCGGCGCTGTCGAAATAATCGCCAGGGCTAAGGCCCGTGCAGCTTCCATGTTTGCGCCACTCGTAGCGCGCCAATCCTTCGTCGGGGTAGACGCCCCGAGCGCGGTCCAGCGCCATGCGCGACGGCGCCGCCGCGAATCCGCAATTGCTGGGAAAGCCGTGCTCATATTGAGGCCACAGGCCATGCACGACGAAACCGAGGTTGGAGCCCGGCTCGCACTGGCTCTTTCCGCCGCCGCTCAATTCACAAAAGCCCGCTGACCAGGACAGGGCCAGGACGTAAAAATCGAAATCGCCTTTCGCCATGGGGCCGACGCGCGGCGCCGGCGCGGGCGCGGCGGAGGGCGCAGGAGGCGCTTTATCGGCGCAGCGGTCGAGGATGCAATCGTCGGCGCGCGCCGCCGGCGCCGCAGTGCAAAGCGCGGCGATCAGCAGCAGCGGGATAAATTTGACGGACACGAAACGGGCTCCAAAGCGCGAGTTAAGGGCCAGCGGCCTTGCAATCGGGAGAAAAGGCGTGATTGCGGTCGAGACCCTCGACGCACCAGGTGACGCCGAACCCCATGCCGATCAAGCCGAGGTCTTCGCCTAGCTCATAGACCACGGCGCGCTCAAGGCCATCGTTGAACAGCGCCCGCGCCCGGCAGTAGCGGCGGGGAATATAGCTCGCGCCATTGCTGCGCAGGCCGGTCTCGCGCACGCCGACAAAGCTCTCGATGGCGAGGCCGGATCGCCAGTAATCGCTCTCTTGATCGGAAAAGGCGCGCTGTATCCGCGCCAGCGCAAAGCCGTCGTCGCAGGCCGGAACGATGCCCGTATAGGGCAACATGCGCCCCTCGGCGGGCGGCGTATCGGCGGGCGAAGGCCCCGCCGCCGCGACGGGCGGCGTCAGGGCGCAAAGAAGGCTAGTCGCGGCCATCGCAACGACGCGTCGAAACATAGTCCCCTCCCCCCGGCGAAGCTTCGCTAAAAGAAAGACGCCAAATCGCTGGCTCGCGTCAAGTCAAACTGCGCGTCCGAGCCGGAGTCGAGCGTCGCGACCAGCGAGCCCTGAATGTCGGGAATGAAGGTCGTGCGCGCCGCCGCCGCGAGGTTCATCGCGTTTAGAACTTCGTTCGCGCCGGGAGCAAAGGCGTTCCAATGCTGGATCGCCCCGCTGCCGTCGTCGTTGTCGAGAATTTCGCGATGGGCGTAAAGTGATAAATTGCGCAATAGGTATCATGTCACCGTAATTCATAATCGTTGGGGAGCCGGAGTCTATCTTATGGAGGAAGGCGATCCTGTCGGAAAGTCGCAACTGGCGGCGGCGTGGAGGCTGTTTGAGGCCAACAAAGAGGCGCTGAAACTTTGCGCCGAGGCGGCGGCGAAGGGCGGCAAGGAGCAAAAGTGCTCCGTCGCCGTGGCGGCTCAACCGCCGGCGCGGTGAGCGTGAACGAGGGGGGATCATCTCCTTGGATTAAGTCCACGAACAGGTATGTTTCCCATGCCGCTTTTTCGTCCCTCTCATGCGCACGGGTCTGCTATGGACCGCCTTCGAGTGATCGATTGTAAATCGGCATGGGGTCACGACGCCGATCGGCGAGGGGTAATGTACATAAGCGATTGATTTCACAATCATGAGAAGCCATGAAAGGGGTCATGATTGGAATCCGATTTACAGCCGTCCCCCGGGACGGCGGTTCACCTCCGCGAAAATTTTCCAGGAGCGCATTTTCGCCCACGCGGCGACCGGCGGCAAGAGGCTTGGCGGCCCTCGCGTTTAGAACTTTGTTCGCGCCGGGACCAAGGGTGTTCCAAGCCCTCAGGTAGGGGTGAAGGTGGCCTCCTGCGCCAACTGCTCAACCAGGATTCTGGCCAAAGAACTGTAGATGTTCGATGACGGAGTATCCGTCGTGACGAAGCGGATTGCTGCTACCTGATATTCCGTTCCTAGCTGAGCATTCGCCTCCGAGAGGCCCTCTAAGACTTGTCTTTTAACATCATCGGCTTCGATTACTGACGCCTCGTTGCTGACCGACAAGCGCTCTACCACCGGCTGCGGACTATCTGGCTCACCGAACTTCAGGCCGAGCAAGTTGTGGGAGGGACCCGTAATCCGGATCACCTGGTACCAGTCGCCATCTCTACTGAACTGCATGTTCAAAATCCCGGAGCTGGAAAGCGACGTTGGGCCGCATTGTGAGCAGCATTATAGCCCGGCGACACGTTTCGCATATACCAAGATTCCGCAGTTTCATGCCTCAACAGCTGCAAGTCAGCAGGCCCGTGGCTTCCACTTTCGAGCCGCTGCCAAGCTTCGGCGATACCAATATCGCTATCGAAGCGGCCCCGAGTGGCGGGAATTCCGAGGCTCTCGTATCGATCGAGCAATTGTTCATTCATAAACAAATGGTCCTTCACCTTCTGAATATTTGAAACCTTGTAGCCTGTGTTGCCGGCGATGCTTCCCACATCCGTCGTGCTCGCACGAATGGCGTCGTAGGCCTCATCTGCCGAGCCCAAGATAGAGCCCGATCCCGTTTGTCGAAGCACTGTTCTCTCTGCGGCGGCGGGCCCCGCCGCTCCTCCGGACGTAGCCCCGGCAAGGTTCTCGATCTGAGCGAGTATCTGAGAAATCGCCCCTTGATCGCCGGCGCCGTACGCCGCGGTCAGCTGGGTGGATAGCTGATCCAAGTCGGTTTGGCTGCTGGCGGTGGTCAGGCTCCCGGCGTTGTCGCTCCCCGGCTGATCCGGCGTCAATCCATACGGATCGACGAGGTTGAGCGGATCGTTGGCGGCGTATGCGTAGAGATTGGTTCCACCCGCCGTGCCGATCGGATCGGCTTGCAGGAACCGCCCGAGCGCCGGCGAATACA
>Ga0265328_10000282_pt1 | contig 23767 bp, 22 predicted proteins | sample 41624metaG_FD_202086 | JGI IMG/M metagenome (GOLD analysis project Ga0265328, IMG submission 202086) | Rhizosphere microbial communities from Carex aquatilis grown in University of Washington, Seatle, WA, United States - 4-16-24 metaG | ecosystem: Host-associated > Plants > Roots > Rhizosphere...
CACCGGGGAGACAAGGCGGCAGCCCGCGCGAAAGCGGGAGGTAACGGGGGAAACGACGGATCATGGCGAACAACAAGGTCACCACGCTGGAACAGGCAATGGCGCTCATTCGCGACGACGACGTCGTCACCACGAGCGGCTTCGTGCAGAGCTGCATTCCGGAAGCCCTGCACATGGGGCTGGAGAAACGCTTCGTCGAAACGGGTCACCCCAGGAATCTGACCTTGATCATGACTGCGGGGGCCGGCGACAGCAAGGGCCTCGGCACCGGCCGCCTCCACCACGAAGGGCTGCTCGGCCGGGTCATCGCCGGCAATTTCGGCCGCATGCCGAAAGTCGCCCAGGCCGCCCAAGAGAACAAGATCCTCGGCTACAATTTGCCGCAGGGCGTCATCTCGCAGCTCTACCGCGCCTGCGCCGCCGGACAGCCCGGCCTCTTCTCCAAGGTCGGCCTCTATACTTATGTCGACCCGCGCTTTGGCGGCGGCAAGGTCAACGAGGTGACGACCGAGGACATCGTCAAATATCACAACATCATGGGCGAGGAGTGGCTGTTCTACATCTCGACCAAGATCGACGTGGCCTTCATCCGCGGCACCAGCGCCGATCCTTCCGGCAACATCAGCATGGAGAAGGAGTCGCTGGTTCTCGACAATCTGGCGCAGGCCATGGCCGCCCGCAACAATGGCGGCATCGTCATCGCGCAGGTCGAGCGCATCGTCGAGCAGGGCTCGATCCGCCCGAAGGACGTGGAGGTTCCCGGCATTCTGGTCGACTGCGTGGTCGTCGCGCCGACGCCGGAACTGCACCGCATGAACTACGGCGTCATGTACAACCCCGCGCTGGCCGGAGAAATCCGCGTGCCGGTCGAGGGCATGGCCAAAGCGCCGCTCGACGAGCGCAAGGTCATCGCGCGCCGCGCCGCCTTCGAACTGCCGCCGAACGGCGTCGTGAACCTCGGCGTCGGCGCGCCGGAAGGCATCGCCGCCGTCGCCAACGAAGAGAAATTCACGCCCTACATCACGCTGACCACCGAGGCCGGCGCGATCGGCGGCGTGCTGGCGTCGGGCTCCTCCTTTGGCGGCGCGACCAACGCCGACAGCATCATCCAGCAGAACCAGCAGTTCGACTTCTACGACGGCGGCGGTCTCGACATGACCTGTCTCGGCATGGCCGAGTGCGACGTGCAGGGCAACGTCAACACGTCGAAGTTCGGCGGGCGGCTCAACGGCTGCGGCGGCTTCATCAACATCAGCCAGAACGCGCGCAGCGTCGTCTTCGCCGGCACTTTCACCAATGGCGGGCTGAAGGTCGAGGTCGCCGACGGCAAGCTCAACATTCTGCAAGAGGGCCGCAACAAGAAGTTCCTGAACTTCGTCGAGCAAATCACCTTCTCCGGCAAATTCGCGCAAAAGCGCAAGCAGCCGGTGATCTACGTCACCGAGCGCTGCGTGTTCCGCCTCGGCCAGCGCGGCATGGAGCTGATCGAAGTCGCGCCGGGCATCGACATCGAGAAGGACATACTGCGGCACATGGACTTCAAGCCGATCGTCGAAGAGCCGGAACTCATGGACAAACGGCTGTTCCTCGACGAGCCGATGGGCCTCCTCGCCGAGCTCCTGAACCTCAACATGCACGAGCGCGTGCAATACGATCCGCAGCGCAACATCCTCTTCGTCAATCTGGAGGGCTGGCACGCCCGCACCAAGAAGGACGTCGACGAATTGCGCAAGACGTTGGTGGAAGCCTGCGAGAAGGTCGGCAGGCGCGTCGCCTCGGTCGTCAACCACGACGGCGCCAAGATCGCCGAGGCGCTCTACGACGATTACGCCGAGATGATCCAATATATGATGGAGCATTACTACTCGACGACGGCGCGCTATGCGACCAGCGCCTTCGCCCGCCTGAAGATGAAGGAGGCGATGGCCAAGCGCGGCCTGCAACCGCACGTCTTCGAACGCAAGGAGGCGGCGCACGCCTTTTTGGAGGTGGTCGGGGAGTGACGGTTTAGCCGGGGCGCGCCCCTTCTCCCGCTTGCGGGAGAAGGGGTGGCCAGCTTCTCCCCCCAACCGGCGGAAGCGGAATTCGGGGCGGTAACGAACAGGAGCAGCGCTTCATGTCTTCCGACCCGCTCGGAACCGTCGCGGCGATCGGCAGCGTCAGTTACGGGCCGCTCGATCCGCAAAGGCTGCGCGCGCTGCTGACGAGCGAAACGCCGCTCGAAGGCGGCGAGCGCGCGCGCCTGCATCAGGCGGCGATGGACTCCGATCCAAATCTGCTCGCGTCGCTCGCCATCGCTCTCGGCGTCACGCTCCCCGAACTGTCGGAGCGCATGCAAAGAAGGGTCGGCGCGCGACTCGAGGAGATCAACCCATGGATGCGTGGCGATCTCTTCTGAACCGGGCGCTCGCGCGGCTCGACGCGGTCGGCGTTGCGGACGCGGATTGGATGCTCGGCGGCCGAACGCTGCTGATGCTGCGCTATGGGCGCCGGACGAGCCGCGACATCGACATCTTCGTTCACGACGTTCAATATCTAAGCCTGCTCTCGCCGAGGCTGAGCGACGCCGCAGACGCTCCGCGCCGCTACAGCGAGGCGGCGAACGCCTTGCGGCTCGTTTATGCCGAGGGAGAGATAGATTTTCTCGCGGTGGCGCCGGTCATCCCCGCCGCGACGTCCGAGCCCTTCGAACTTGAAGGCCTGCCTGGCGGTCGCAGGGCCGTTCCGGCCATGCCGGACCTGGAAATCGTCGCGCAAAAGCTCTTCTACCGCGCCTGGGCCTTCACGGGACGCGATCTTTTCGACTTCGCGACGATCGCGCGCCGCAATCCCGCGGTGCTGAACGACGAACGCCTGAAGCGCGCCTGCGCCGAGCGTCGGGAGATTCTCAAAACTTCCGTCGACGCGCCAGCCTGCGCCGAGAGCTACGCCGGCATCGTCGAACCGCGGCTCGATCTTCCGTTCGAACAGGCCAGGGAGACGTTGCTTCGCTGGATCGAAGGGCTGGAAGGGGCTGCAAGTGGCTGAGCCTGAAGCCCGAACTGCGCGCAGAGATTTTCACGAAGACGAGATGAAGCCTAGATGCGGGCTCCGTGCTAGAGCGACGCTATGAGCTTCCCGCCCGAATACCCCGCCGCCCGCGTCGTCGCTTCGCCGAACCATGGCGAAAGACTGCGGCCGATCCGCCTGCTGATCCTGCATTACACCGGCATGCCGACCACGGAGGCGGCCCTAAAACTGCTGTGCAGCCCGGAGGCGGAGGTCTCGGCCCATTATCTCGTCGACGAGGACGGCGGAGTGCTGCAACTCGTGCCGGAGGCGCGCCGCGCCTGGCACGCCGGCAGGGGCTTTTGGGCGGGCGAGACGGACATCAACTCCGCCTCGATCGGCATAGAAGTCGTGCATCCCGGGCATCGCGACCCGCACCCCTATTACAGGGCGCAAATCGCCGGCGTCGTGGAACTCGCCCGCGACGTTTGCGCCCGCAACGGCATAGCGCCTCGAGGCGTGCTGGCGCATTCCGACACGGCGGTGTCGCGCAAGATCGATCCCGGCGAGTTCTTTCCCTGGGAGACGCTGGCGTCGGCCGGCGTCGGCCACTGGGTCGCGCCGGCGCCGCTCGCGGGGGACGCGGGGCTTGGCGAAGGCGACGAGGGCGCGGCGGTGCTGGCCTTGCAGCGCGGGCTCGCCGCCTATGGCTACGATCTCGGCGCGAGCGGGCGCTACGACGAGGCGACGGCGAGGGTCGTCGCCGCCTTTCAGCGGCATTTTCGGACGGAAAGGGTCGACGGGCGGGCGGATGAGTCGACGCAAGCCACGTTGCGGGGACTGTTGGCAAAGACTCAGCGGCTGCCGGATTTCGCGTGAACGAGATCGGGTTGCGACGACGAATCGCAGTCTTGGTCCTGCCGACCGCGTTTCACCGGCTCGTCGTCGGTGGTAGCCGCGCGCCGCGAACGACGACTCCATCATGTTTCGCGACATGATGGATCGGATCGGGATAGGGCAAAAAACACAACCGCGTAACGCCCCGGTTATCCCATGCCGTCGCGCCACGGGAAGGTCAGTCGATAACCACGATCGGATGGCCCCTGTGCCGTGGAAGGCCGGGAAAGCGAGAATAGCGGATCTGACGGTTGCCCGACTCGCTCCGTAGGACAGGCATACGCAGAAGCACACCGACACCGCGTGTGACGGTCAACGGCTTACGCGAGGACCTTCAGCCCGTGCTTTTGGACCACGGTGAGCAGCTTGAGCGCCATCCCGCTCGGCCTTTTCGTGCCGGCCTCCCACTTCTCGACCGTACTTTCGCTCGTATTGAGGTAGCGGGCGAACACGGGCTGGCTGACATTGTTGGCTTCGCGGAGCTGCTTGATCCGCGCGGGTTCGATTTCGGTCGGGACGACCAGATGGCGAGCGTCGAAGTCGCGCATCGTCGCCTTGTCGAGCGCGCCGACCTTGTGGAGCATGGCCGCGGAGGACTGGATCGCCTCGGAGGCATCGCTCTTGAACTTATTTTTTGTCGCCATGACAAATCTCCGTCAGGTCCTTGTCCTCGAGAAGCCGCGCGATTTGCTTTTCACTCAGCGTGGCGTAGCTCTTTGCGAGGGTGCGGAAGTCTTCCAATTCATCATTTTCGATATTGGCCCGATCCTTCTTCGCGAGAAGATATTCGTAAATCCAGTATCGACCGCCCTTCGCGAGAATGATGCTCCGGGGCATGTTTTTGTTCAGGCGCTTCTTGAAGACGCCACCGCCCAAGTCGTCGGCCTGGCCTTTCATCACTTCTTCAATCAGCTCGCAAAGCGCGCCATCCTTGATGCGTGCTTTGCGCGCCGCCTTGGAAAACCAAGCGGTTTTGAACGTCCGCACGGTCTCGTCAGCATCGGGCGTGCTATGATATAGCACCTGGTGCTATCGGCATCAAGGTGTGGTGCACGGAGACAGTCTCGGCCGTCCGCCTGGCTTGAACTCAAGTAGCACGATGATGCGAGAACATCCCCGGACAGACGATTTCCCCGACGGCCCGACGGTTGGACGCCGCGTCGGATAACTTCTGGTTTCCGTCGGCAATTTGCTCGCGGCCTCGACCGCTTGCTCCAAGAGCTTGGTCATGCCCGGACAATGGCCCTTTTCCCAACTCCCCGGAAGAAGGACCTCGGCGCGCAACGCCCCTCGACTCCATCCCCAAAGCCCGGCTTGACCTAAAACCCATTCCGGCCCACCAAGGCTCGAAAATGCCGCCTTGGCGGCGCTCCGAGAGCCGACGAGACCGAACATGCTCGACACACCCAATCCCAGCCTCCCCGCGCCGATCCCGGCCGAGCCCGCGCCGCGCCACAAAACCTGCGCGGTGACGGTCGGCGCCGGCAAGGGCGCGGTGACGATCGGCGGCGGGGCGCCCATCGTCGTGCAGGCGATGACCAACACCGACACGGCCGACATCGACGGGACCGTGGCGCAGGTCGCGGCGCTCTCGCGGGCCGGCTCGGAGCTGGTGCGCATCACGGTCGACCGCGACGAGGCCGCGGCGGCCGTCCCGCACATCCGCGAAAAGCTCGACAGGCTGGGCGTCGCCGTGCCGCTGATCGGCGATTTCCATTACATCGGCCACAAGCTGCTCGCCGATCACCCGGCCTGCGCCGAGGCGCTGGCGAAATATCGGATCAATCCGGGCAACGTCGGCTTCAAGGAGAAGAAGGACAGGCAGTTCGGAGCGATCGTCGAGCTCGCCATCCGCCATGACAAGGCCGTGCGCATCGGCGCCAATTGGGGCTCGCTCGATCAGGCGATGCTGACCGAACTCATGGACATCAACCACGTTTCGCCCGCGCCGCTCGACGCCCGCGCGGTGATGCGCGAGGCGATGGTGCGCTCGGCGCTCTACTCCGCGCAGCGCGCCGAGGAGATCGGCCTGAAGCGCGACAGGATCGTCATTTCCGCCAAGGTCTCGGCCGTGCAGGATCTGATCTCGGTCTATCGCATGTTGGCTGCGCGCAGCGACTATGCGCTGCATCTGGGGCTCACCGAGGCCGGCATGGGCTCCAAGGGCGTCGTCGCCTCCTCCGCCGCGCTCGGCGTGCTGTTGCAGGATGGCATTGGCGACACGATCCGCGTCTCGCTGACGCCGGAGCCCGGCGGCGACCGCACGCTGGAGGTGCAGGTCGCACAAGAAATCTTGCAGACGATGGGCTTTCGCACCTTCGTGCCGCTGGTCGCCGCCTGCCCCGGCTGCGGGCGCACCACCTCGACCGTGTTCCAGGAGCTGGCGCGCGACATTCAGGCGCACATCCGCCAGCGCATGATCGTCTGGCGCCGGCAATATCCCGGCGTCGAGGCGCTCAACGTCGCCGTCATGGGCTGCATCGTCAACGGTCCGGGCGAATCGAAACACGCCGACATCGGCATTTCGCTGCCCGGCACGGGCGAGAGCCCGGCGGCGCCGGTGTTCATCGACGGCGAAAAGGCGATGACGCTGCGCGGCGAGGGCATCGCCGACGAATTCATCAAGATCGTCGACGATTATGTGGCGAAGCGCTACGCCGCCAGCTGAGGCGTTCGGAAACGACGAAACGGCCTCGACCCGCGAGCGGCGGATCGAGGCCTTTTTCCTTGCGCCTCACTGTGTCAGATGCGGCATGTTCCCGGCGGTCGTGACGCCGATCGTCGATTGGAACATGGCGGCGATCGCGTTCTGAATGTCCGTCGCGCTATTGGCCGTATAGGCGTGGGCGGTCGAGGAGGCGCAAGCCTGCAGACTTTGACTGACGTAGTTCACGCCCGTGGCCGACCAACCTCCCAGCAGGAAATTCGCCAGATAGATCGTGCGCCAGTCGTATGGATCCGCCGTGTCGGTCACATAGGTGGTCTCCAGCGTCATCAGCGTCGCGCCGGTGTTTTTGATGGCCGTGCAATTGCTCGGATCGAGCACTGAAAGCGCCATGTCATTATTGCCGATATGGCCCGTCGCCGCGACAGTGGGATCGGGCACGCAAGGCGGCGGGTTGGAGGCCGGCTGCACGCCGCCGGGCCAGGTCGCGGGAATCGCATGCGCCGGGCCGCTGTTTCCCGGCCAGGGATAATTCGCGCCGGTCGGCAAATCCGAAGTTCCCCAGCAATTGCTTTGGCTCCAGCTCGGGACGATGGTCGGGGAAAAAGTCCAATCATAGGCGCTGCCGGCCGCGAGCCGAGCCGTCGTGGGCTGCATCGTGTAATTGGCGTTGACGACGCCGTCGGTCATCAGCAGCACGAAGACTTTGGGGCTCGCCGCGCTGCTTCCGTCGCCGGGAAGCGGGCTGATCGTGTGATTGCCGTAGAAGTTTTGCAACGCGTTGTTCAGTTCGGTGCCGGCGAGCGTGTCGGCGATCTCCATTTCGTTGACGCCCCACAGGATCGTATTTTGCGTGCTCACGTTTCCGTAACTCGGGGTGATCGGCACGACGGTGTTGAGCTGGTTCGCGAAAGTGTAGATGCCGAAACGAACGACGGAGCCGGGATTGGCGGTCTGGAACGCCTGCGCCTGCGCCGCGATCGTGTTCAGCGCGTTTTTGACGACGTCGAAGCGCAGCGTATATTTCGACCTCGCATAGCTGACGCTGTCGAAATAGCCCGTCGCCGTCCCATTGTAGACGTTGCCGTAGGAACTGCTCGTCGGGTCGCATCCCGCTTTCCCAAGCTGGCAGCTGCGGTGGCAGGCGAGCATGCAGCCGATCTTCGGGTCGGCGACCATATTGGCCTGATCGGCGTAGTTAGCGCCGATCGCCATCGACTGCGAATTGTCCACGAGGACGTAAACGTCGATGAATTGCGGCGTGGCTCCGGAGGAGCCCGGCTGCGAGGTCGCGGTGGCCGAGGCGCCAACCATCGAGGATGATCCCGGAAACCTTATCATCAAAGGCGTCGACGCCTGGGCCGAAACGGACACGGTGGAGCTGGCCGCCGTCACGGTCGGGGTCGAGGACGTAAAGCTCAGGGTCGCTCCATTGAGGCCCGCCGTATTCGAACTGAAGGTGTTTTGCGCGGCGTTTTGCGCGACGGTGACCGCCGCCGACAAAGAGGCGGGCGACGTTCCGTTCCGGGCGACATATTGGTTCGCGGCGGCGACGCCGCTCAAGGCCGCGGCGTCGGCGGCGGCGCTCAAGGCGCTCCGCGCACGCGCCAGTCGCGCATAGTCGATCGTCACGCCCAAGGCCATCATGATCGGGACGAAGGCGAGCGAGAACAGCAACAGCGAGGCGCCGGAACGATCATGGCCGAATCGTCCGATGAAGCGCGTCAAGGATTTCCAAAGTCGCAGCATTGTTTTCCTCCAAAACTAAAATCCAATTCTCCATCGCAGCAAAGGTCTAAAACTTTCTCTCTTTGAACGCTGATTCTTGGGGGCATCGAGGCGCGGGGGCCGTTCCCAAACGCGCGGGACGCCCCCTAAATCGTTCTCGCAAATGTATGTTTTTCAGGATGCGCCCTAAGCCGAAAAATCGGCGTCGACCAGGCGCCGCAGCGTCTGCCAAGCTCGCCGCTTGAGCGCGCCGCTCTTCAGCGCGGCGGAAGGGCTCGGCGCGACGAAGACGGCGACCTTCGTCCCGTCGAAAGTCGCATCGATGCGGCGGCCATAGAGATTGCCGGGCGACTCGTTCGTGTCGAGCAGGAATTTCGCCGAGTCTCCCAAGGCCAGCAGCACGCTCGGCTTCGCCAAGGCGACATGGCGGCGCGCGAAGGGCGCGAGCGCCGCCGAAAGATGCGGCGCGAGCGTCTGCCCCCCGGCGGGGCGCCAGGGCGAGAAATAAGCGAGATAGGCCGAGTCCAGCGAAATTTTGGCGGCGCGCAGCATCGCCTCGAGCAGGCGCGCCTCCGCGCCGCAAAACGCGCCGCCGCCGCGTTCTTCCGCTTCGCCTGGGGCGTAATCCATCGCCATGATCGAGCCCGGGGCGCCGCGCGAAAACAGGAAATGCCGGGCGCGAACCAAATTCTCGAGACCCTCGAAACTCTTCAGCGCGGCGCTCAATTCCGCCAGATCGGCGGAGGAAGCGGCGCGCGCCGCGGCGGCGCGGATCGCCGCGTCCGGCGCGAGCGGCGCGGGCGCGGCGGTCGAAATTCTCGGCGGCGCGCGCTCAGCCGGCGGGGCCTCGACTCTCGCCTTTTCGGCGATTGGCGGCGCCGGCGCGGCGAAACGGTCGACCGGCGCGTCGCCGAGCGCGCAGTCGACGCCGCAAGCCTCGTAAAAGGCCAGCAACGCCTGGAGTTCGCCCGCCAGGTCACCCGCGTCGTTCGACATGTCGCCTCAACAGCAGCGGAACGCGCGGGCGCCGCCGCCTTCACCGTAACGGCGCGCCTCGCGCTCGCGAAAAAACGCCTCGCGCGACATCGCGGTTTCGTTCGGATGGCGGGTCTCGCGATGGTGCAGATAGGTTTCGTAGTCGGGCTGCCCGACCATCAAGCCCGCGCTCGCGCGCAGCTTTCCGAGCAGCGCGGACGCCTCACGCCTCCACGGGATGCAACCGCGGCAATTCATCGCAAGTCTCCCTGGTCGTCGGCGCCTTGCTGCGCAGCGCGGAAAGAATCGATCGCGCGCCGAAACCCGCCATCGACAGCACGAGGACGATCAGCACGGCGGCCAGCGTCGCGTCGACGTAATCGTTGAACAAGATGCGCTGCATTTCGAGAAGCGATTTCGCCGGCGCCAGCACTTGGCCCTTGTCGAGCGCCTCGCCGAAGCGCCTGGCGTGGGCGAGAAAACCGATGCGCGGATCGCCGTGCAGGATTTTTTCGAGTCCCGCGGTCAAGGTGCAGACGTAGAGCCAGAGCGTCGGAACGACGGCGACGAAGGCGTAGCGCTCCCGCTTCATGCGAAACAGCACCACGCAGCACAGCGTCAAGGCGATGGCGGCGAGCATTTGATTGGCGACGCCGAACAGCGGCCAAAGCGTGTTGATGCCGCCCAAGGGATCGACGACGCCTTGATAGAGGAACCAGCCCCAGCCGGAGACGGCGAGAGCGGTGGCGAAGATGTTCGGCCCCCAGGCGCGCGTTTGCCGAAAGGCGGGGATGAAGCCGCCGACGAGATCCTGGATCATGAAGCGCGCGACCCGCGTGCCGGCGTCGATCGTCGTCAGAATGAAGAGCGCCTCGAAGAGGATGGCGAAGTGATACCAGAAGGCCTTGGCGCCGGCGCCGCCCACCACGGAAGCCAATATGTGCGCCATGCCGACGGCCAGCGTCGGCGCGCCGCCGGTGCGCGAGAGAATCGTCTTTTCGCCGACGGCGGTCGCCATGTCCCGCAACTCTTGCGGCGAGATGGCGAAGCCCCAGGCCGAGATCGTCGCGGCGACGGCTTCCGGCGTGCTGCCGACGACGGCGGGCGCGCTGTTCATCGCGAAATAGGCGCCGGGCTCCAGCACGCAAGCGGCGATCAGCGCCATGACGGCGACGAAGGACTCCATCAGCATCGCGCCATAGCCGATGAAGGGAATCTGGCCCTCGTCGCCGATCATCTTGGGCGTAGTGCCCGAGGCGACCAGCGCGTGAAAGCCGGAGACGGCGCCGCAGGCGATGGTGATGAACAGGAAGGGAAAGAGATTGCCGGCGAAGACCGGCCCCGAACCGTCGATGAAGCGCGTGACCGCCGGCATTTTCAGATCGGGCCAGACGATCAATATGCCCAGCGCCAGAGAGAGGATCGTGCCGATCTTGAGGAAGGTGGAGAGATAGTCGCGCGGCGCCAGAAGCAGCCAGACCGGCAGCACCGAGGCGACGAAGCCATAGGCGATCAGCATGAAGGCCAGCGTCTCGCCGCTGAAGGTGAAGAACGGCGCGAGTTCCGGGCTCTCGGCGACGATCCGGCCGCCCGCGATGCTGGCGATCAGCAGCACGAAGCCGATCAGCGACATTTCGAAAATGCGGCCCGGCCGGATGAAGCGGCCCCAGACGCCCATCAGCACGGCGGTCGGCAGCGTCGCGAAGACGGTGAAGGTTCCCCAGGGACTGTCGGCGAGCGCCTTGACCACGACGAGGCCGAGCACGGCGAGCAGGATCACCATGATGGCGAGTATGCCGATCATCGCGACGATTCCGGCCGCGTCGCCCATTTCGGTCTTGATGAGATCGCCGAGCGAACGCCCGTCGCGGCGCGTCGAAATGAAGAGGACGATGAAGTCCTGCACCGCGCCGGCGAAGACGACGCCGATCATCAGCCACAGCGCGCCCGGCAGATAGCCCATTTGCGCGGCCAGCACGGGGCCGACCAGGGGCCCGGCGCCGGCGATCGCCGCGAAATGATGGCCAAAGAGCACATATTTGTCGGTCGGGACGTAGTCGAGCCCGTCGTTCAGCCGATGCGCCGGCGTGACGCGCTTCGGGTCGATCCCGAGAAGGCTCCGGGCGATGAACAGCGCATAGAAGCGATAGCCGATGAGATAAATGCAGCTCGCGGCGGTGACGAGCCACAGCGCATTGACGTTCTCGCCGCGCGCCACGGCGAGTGTGAACAGCGAAAACAGCGCCGCGGCGCCGACGGAGGACCAAGCGAGAGTGGGGAGCAGACGTTTGGCCAACATTTGGGTCTCGCGCGCGTCCCCTCTCCCCGCCTGCGGCGAGAGGGTTGGGGTGAGGGGCCTGGGGCGCCGCCCGCATGCGGGCCGCGCCGACGCCTTCGCTGAATCGACGAGGCGTGGGGGCGATACCCCCGGCCCGCTCGCCACCGCCCTCTTCCCCGCAAGCGGGGAGAGCGCGTAGGCGCGAGCCGTCCCAGGTTTCGGGTAAGAGATATTCCGATGCGTCGATTGCGTCTACACGAAACCTTGCGCTCGAAAGAGCGGCGCAAAGCGCAGGCCGTCGCGAAATGCGGCTTCGGTCGCGGCGTCGAAATCGAGGTTTGGCCGGCTGGCAAACCTAGCGCGCGCTTGAAGACAAAAAAGGCGACAGGACGGGAAGGCGGCGCCGGACTGCGCATTCTGCGGACTCTTCGCGAAGTGTTAACCTTAATGCCGCTTACTTTTGTGACAAGCCGCCGAAAGGCGCGGCGGCGGTCGAGGCAAAAGAGAGTGACGGCCTTGCGTGATCGTTCGTACCGTTTCGTCGACGACTCGAATTATCGACACGACCATGACGAGGCCGAAGCGGTCGGCCTCTTCGGCTTTTCGCGCGGCGCGGCGCTGGCCGTCGGCGCCGGGGCGGCCCTGCTCGGCTGCGCCGTCGTCGCCTCCGCCTCCTATCTCTTGTTTCGCGATGACATGCTGGCCGGCCTGCTCGAACGCCAGACGCAAATGCAATACGCCTATGAGGACCGGCTCGCCGCGGCGCGGCTGCGCCTCGATCAGGCGACCAGCCGGCAGATGCTCGATCAGGACAGCGTCGAGGGCAAGGTCCAAAAATTGGTGATGCGCGAGGCGATGCTGGAGACGCGCGCCGCCGTCGTCGCCCAGCTCGTCGAACGCGCCGCGCAGGGCGGCGCGCTGGAGGGAGCGAGCATGGCGCCGCGCGCCGCGCCCGCGCCGCCGCCGATGGCGAAGAACGCCGCCGGCGCGCCGCGGCAAGCCAGCGTCGGCGAGCCGATCGGCGCGCTGGCGCCTTTGCAGCCGCTCGCTCCGGCGAAGCCGCAGCCCGAGGGGCTCGATTTGCGTCTGCCGACCCCGGCCGAGCCCGCCAAATCCGGGGGCAAGGCGCCCGATCACGCCGCCTTCGACGCTTCGGCGCTGGGCCGCTCCACGGCGGCGCTGGCCAATGCGGCGGATTCCGGCCTACCCATGCCGATGCGACTCGCCAATCTGGCGCTGTCGCTCGACCATATGGAGCAGGATCAGTCCGTGCGCCTGTCAGGCGTCGTCAAGCCGGCGCTGGCGGCGGCGGGGCGGCTGCGCCGCGCCTTCGACCTCGCCGGTCTCCCGGTCGACCGCTACGTCACGCATGCGCATGTCGCCAAGGCCGCGATGGGCGGACCGTTCATTCCCGTCGACGCAAAATCGGAGAACGCCCGGCTCTTCGAACGCGATCTCGCCGCCGCGCAATATGCGGTGGGCATGCTCGACGGGCTGCGCAGGGCGTTGCCTTCCGTGCCGTTGCGCAAGCCGCTCGCCGGCGAATTGCAGATGACCTCGACCTTCGGCTATCGCACCGACCCCTTCTTCGGCCGCCCGGCCCTACACAGCGGCGTCGATCTGCGCGAGGAGATCGGAACGCCGGTGCACGTCACCGCGGCCGGCAGGGTCGTCAGCGCCGGAACGGCGGGCGGCTACGGCAACATGGTGGAGGTCGACCACGGCGGCGGTTTTTCGACGCGCTACGGGCATCTTTCCGCGATTCTGGTGTCGCCCGGCCAACAGTTGCCGCCCGGCGCGGTGATCGGCCGCGTCGGCTCGACCGGCCGCTCCACCGGCCCGCATCTGCATTACGAAGTGCGCACCGAGGGAGAAGCCATCGACCCGGCGCGGTTTTTGCGCGCGGCGGCGGCGCTGGGGGCGGGGTCGTAGGGGGATTTGTCGTGGGCTGGCGCTTCGTGTTGGAAAGCCAGCGAGGAGAACGCCGCGTCCGGCGGCGCCAAGCCATCCAATGACGATCGTCGCTCCTCGTCGTTAACTTCGCAAGACCTGCCTATTAGCCTTGCAGCATATATCACTGGGGGATACATTTTGAAATCTCTGGCGTTCAAAGACCTCGAGTTTCATTCTTGGGCCAAGAGCGAGGGCCTGACGGATGAAAAGCTTTGCGAGGCCGCCGCCGAAATCGAGCGCGGGTTGATCGACGCGCGTCTTGGCGGCTTCCTCATAAAGAACATTCGTTCTCCATGTGCCTCAAAACAGCTGTCTTACCAGTGCCTTTGTGCCCCGTTATTATAAATTTTTCGCCGGTTATATATGAGGAGTAATTTCTCAATTCAGGAACATGATAGGCTCGGATATACATCGGTTCTTTATATGATCGGAGAGACATAAAGTATTCTGCATTTGCGTCTGGTTCTCCAAATTCGATATCACGAAGTGGCTTTGTCATCCTACACCCTTGCTCTCGCATTAAAGGAAGGGGGTTGAGCCTCTTCCCAAGCGCCTGAGGCGATGCCGCGACAGGCCTCCCTTCCTACCTCAAAACGCGTCTCGAATCAGCCCCCGTTTCCAGCTCGTCCGGCGCTGCGTCGGGGCGGGGAACCTCGGCACCGGCGCCGGTGTCGATCCGCCCCGGCGAAAAAGGTGGCGCAACATAAAGGACGTTATGCTGCTATGCCACACCCTTGATTCGCCCCCAAGTGGCGCAGGGACTTTTCCGGAAAACCGAGAGAAGCGGCTCGGCGCGAGCCTGGAGGCTTGGTTGCAAGGGACCCATGCGTAGCGATGAACCGGCCCAGATACCGGCTCAACCATTGGGCGCGTCGACAGGGGCCGAGCGGGCGGCAACATAATAATCCGCCTCGTCGGATGAGAGCTCGTCCACATGTACGGCCCGCTGGCGACCGCGCCCCTTCAGTCTGTCGTAATCCTCAGCCGTCAGCAGCATGAATTTGCGTTTTCCCCGGCTGGCGATGTCGACAGGCCCGCGAAAGACGGCTTCGACGACTTCGCCGGATTTGTCGCCGAGATCGGCAAGGGAGTAGCTGACCGTGATGGCGCCTTTCCGTTTCAGCCAATCCAGCTAAAATGGCTGGATTGTGCGAGCGCGGACGACGCGTCGATCGAATTGCGTTCCCGTCCTGGCGGAGAGCCGCGTCCACCCGCTATGTTGTCGGAATCGCCCCCGGCTGGCGGCGCAATTTCCTTTCATTTCCCCCACGGAGCCCGCATGAGCGACGAACTGCCGACCGAACCTTTCGAACACGCCGAACACGCCGAGCATGTCGCGCATGAGGGCACGCCCTTTCTGCTGACCGTCTCGGTCACCATCGCCATATTGGCGGTCGTCGCGGCGAGCGTCGGCAGTCTCGAGACGGTCGAGACCGCCGCGACTTTGACCGAGCAGAACGCGGCGGGGCTGCTGCAGAACAAGACCAGCGACCAATGGTCGTTCTTCCAGGCGAAATCGGTCAAGAAAAACGCCTACGACATCGCGGCGAAGCAGGCGTCGGGAAGGCTCGCGGAAGACTTTGCCGGCGAGGCGAAGCGCTATGGCGCGGAGTCGAAGGACATTCAGGACAGAGCGGAGGGGCTGGAGCGCGAGGTCGAGCATCGCCTGCACGAGGCGGAGCGGCACGAACACCGCCATCACGTGCTGACCTTCGCCGTGACGTTGCTGCACGTGGCCATCGCCATCACGACGATCGCCATCATCACCAAGGGGCGGCGCTGGCCCTGGCACGCCGGTCTCGGTCTCGGGGTCGCCGGCGTGTTGGCGGCGGCTTACGCCTATTTTTGAGCCGTCTCGGTCTTGCGCAGCCAGATCAGATATTGCGGCTTCATGTAATTGAAGCGCGCTTCGCCATAGACGCGGTCGGACCAGCACAGCCGTTCCTCGGGACGCAGCGGCGCGGCCGCGTCAAGGGTTTTGAAGAGCCAGGCCGGCATGGCCGCGACGGGCGCGAAGTAATGCGCCATCAGCGTCGCGCGGCCGGTGTATTTGCGATTCGCCGTCGCCATGTCGCAGTCGCTGATCGACCAGCGCGGCGTCGCCAGCGAATCCCAAATCTCCAAGGCCGGCCCGACGGCGCCGATCGCCGCAATGGCGCCGCCGAGCACGAAAGCCAGGCCACCGGCCGGCAGCAGATCGATCAGCAGCGCGTTAAAGGCGAAGGCCAGCAGCGCATGCGGCGCGATGGAGGCGCGCTGCACGAAGTCGCTCATCGCGCCGACGCGGACCACGGGGATCGCCAGCAGCAGCAGCAGCGACGCGACGAGCGCGCCGCGCATGGCGAGGTCGACGCGCCGCCACAGGGCCAGGACGAAGAAGGCCTGGGCGAGCGAGAACGGCACGAAGATCGGATAATCGTTGAAGAACTCCGCATCGAAGGCCAGGCGGTGCGGCGTGTCGCCCGCGCCCGTCAGGAAATAGGCGACGATGGGCGCGAGGCCCAGCGCGGCGAGGCCCAGCAAGGCCAAGCGCGGCGTCAGCGCGGCGCCCGGCGCGCGCAGGAAGAAGAACATCAGCAGACCGGCGCAGCCGGGCGTCGTCAAGGGCGACCAGAACAGCAGCGGAAGGCTCGACGCCGCGAGCGTCGTAAAGTCGATCTCGCGCCGAATGTGCAGCGCGGCCAGCGCCGCGAACCACCAGCCGGGCAGCACGTGGTTCGGCGACCAGAAGAGCTGCGAGAGATTTGGCGGATAGTACATCCCGTCGACCCAGAAGGCGAGGTAGCGCGGGATCCAGGCCGCATCCGTCTTCATCAGCACCGGCAGAATGTCGAGGCCGGCGAAGATCGCAAAGAGCAGAACGAAGAGCCCGCGCCGCTTCGGCCACAGGAGCGTCGCGCAATAGAAGAAGCCGGCGACGATCGACGCGGTCTGCGCCAGCATGGCGACATGCGCCGCGCCGAGCCCGAGGAGGCGCCCGAACGCGGCGGGAAGCAGATAAAAGCCGAGCGGCGCGCGCAGCATGGCGAGGCCGCCGGCGTCCTCGTAGCGCGCCGCCAGCCCATGGGCGGAGAGATCGGCCAGCACGGCGTCGCGCACGAGCCAGTCGTCCTTGGCGAAGACGAGATGGCCCTCGCCGCCGAGCAGAGCCAGACCGGCGCCGACCGCCAACAAAGCCAGCAGCCAGGGCGTTTCGAGTTTTCGCGCCAGCAGCGGGCTTTCCGCCATGCCGCGCCACAGCAGGAAATTGGCGATGAGGACGCCGGCCGCCAGCGCCGCCGCCGGCGCGGCTTGCAGATTGGCCGCGAACAGCAAGGAGCTGGCCGAAAAAATCAGGGAAATGGCGATGACGAGATGACGGTTGCGCAGCATTTTCCTCTCCCGCGGGGCGCGGGGAAGATAGGCGGGCGAAGTTAAGAAAAAGCGGTTTCGCCAGCGAGCAGCAGCGCGACGGCGCAGGCCGGGGCGCAATCGGCCGCGGCGCGGGCGGCCTCGCCCGTGGCGGGGAGAAATTGCGCGAAGTCGCGATAGGCGCGACTTTCGCGCGCGGCGAAGTCGGCGATCAAGCCCCGGCCGATCCCGGCGCCGACGATGGGCGCGCCCTGCGCGGCGGCCTCGCGCGAGGCGATGAGCGCGATGGCGTCCTCGATGCGGCGCAGTTGGGCCCGGGCGAAGAAAACGGCGAGCGCGTCCCATTGCTGCGGCGCGGCTTCGCGAAGGTCGCGGCCGACGAGGCGCGCCAGGCGCGCGCGGCTGGCCTCGAGGCTCTTGGGGCGCCCGTCGGCGGTCGGAAGCCTGTCGGCGTCCTCGGGAATCTGGCCGAGCAGCCTGTGGACGTCCGCCATGCCGGCGAATTGCTCGCCGACCAGCGCCGTCCAGCGCCCGGCGAAAGGCGCGACGCTCAGGCCGGCGGTAGGATCGCCGCGCAACAGGCCAGTGTAGACGAGTTCGCCTTGCGCGAGGCGGCCGGCGTCGTCTCGTCCCAGCGCCGCGACTTTTCCCGCGCGGATGGGCACGATGTCCGTCGTCGTCGAGCCCATGTCGACGAAGAGCGCCTCGTCCAGGCCGCGCGCGACGAGTTCGGCGCTGGCGCGCCAATTGGCCGAGGCGATCGCGCCGGCGCAGTCCGCGACGCCGGCCTTGTCGACGAAGCCTCGTGCGCCGGCGTAATAGCGGGTGTCGGCGGAGATTTCCCGCGCGAAGATCGCGGCGATGGAGACGACGCCGCTGTCGCGGTCCGGAAAAGCGTCGGAGAGTTCGGCGGTCATGGTGACGGCGTGGCGCTCGGCCGACCCGAGCAGGGCGCTCATCTCGCGCAGAGCCGTTTCGATTTGTGCAAGGCCGAGATGCGGCGCACAAGGGAGCTGCGCCGCCGCGACGACGCGACCCGCCTCGATGCGCGCGGCCTTGAGATTGGCGCCGCCGATGTCCCAACCGATGAGGGTCACTGGGCCTCGCGCTGCTCTTTCCGCGCTTTGCGCCGGGCTGAGCGTTCCCCACGGAGCCGGCTGGAAACCCAAACGTTCTAGGGAACGTCACGGGCCCTCATCCGACCCGGCTTCGCCGGGCCACCTTCTCCCACAAGTGGGAGAAGGGACGCGCCCATGCTCGCTTGATTACTGTAATGGTTCGAATTTGAGGCTGAGTCCTGTGGTGCGCCCTCCCTTCCCCCAATTGTGGGAGAAGGTGGCCCTTGCGTCAGCAAGGGTCGGATGAGGGGCGCCTCAATCCCTAAGCACGAAATTCGTGTCGCCCGTTTAGCGAGAGCGTCACTTATCTCACACCAGCGTCCGCGCCAGCGCAAAGGCGTGGCGGAAGTCGAGGCAGAGCGGCTTCGTCGCCGCGGTCATCTGCTTGAACAGGCCCGACTGCGTGCCGTATTTGACGTTGCCGATGGCCAGCGCGCCGATGCCGAGCGCGCCGGTCGGCGAGACGACGACGCCATTGTCGTGCAGGCCGCAGCCTTCGACGCCGAGCGGCGGAACGGCGTTGACGTCGGCGGCGATCAGCAGGCCCTTGGCCGAGGCGAGGTCGTCCTTGGACAGCACCTGCACGCCGGCTCTGGCCGCGCAAAGCGCGACTTCGTTGACGAGCAGCAGCGCGCGAACCTGTTCCGCCGTGCTGCCGTCGGCCGGCTTGCACTTGACGCCGAAGCGCTTGTCGATCTCGTCGGTGAGTTTCGCGACGCGCTCGAGGCCGCTGTAGCCGACCATGGTCACGTCGGCGCCTTCCAGCGCCGCGATCACGCCCGCCGAATAGCCGACGACGCCGGTCGCGCCGTAAATGACGATCTTCGCGCCTTTGAGTTCGCGCTGTTTCTTCTCGCGCAGCAGCTTCTCGACGCAGGCGACCATCGCGCCGGCGGTGGTGAAGGAGCCGTATGGGTCGGCGAACAGCGAGACTTCGAAAGGCTTCAGCAGCGACTTCTTGGCGGCGTCCATCATGTCGAGCGCCAGCACGGCGTCGCGGCCGGCGAAGAAAATTCCGGTGCGCAACGCGTCGTTGGGCGAGCGCGAGAACATCGCGTCCTGCACCAGGGCCGGAACCTCTTCGATCGTCACGTTGGTGTAGGGGATCGTCACGTCGTAGCCGGCGTCGACCGCCATGTTCACGTCGAACGGGCTCATATGCTTCAGCGTGCTCAACATATGCAGAATGGCTTTGGCGGTCATGGAATTCCCGTTCCTTTCGTGGCGTTTCGGCGTCGCGTCTTTGCGTCGCGCCGGACGCGGGCGCTTCGATGTTTCGCGCGATCCGGCCCTGGAGGCGTCCCAAAAGGACGGCGCGGGCGGCGCGGGCGTTCGAGGGATCCGAGGGCGGGGGCCGACAGGCGAGGGCGCCGCGCTCGGAAGACGCGACGGCATAGACCAAAGTACCGCGCCCTTGTCCAGCGCCTTGACGCCGCATCGGCCGCCGGCGCGGTTTCCTTCGAGACCTCAGGCCCTTCAGCGGGCGTCTTCGGCGGCGGTTTCCACGGCGGCGGCGCTCGCGGGGGCGGGACGCAATTCGCCGAGCATCCCTTTGCGTTTCGCCTCGTAATAATAGCCGCCGGCGTAGAGCCTGACGGCGCGGCGCTCGTCGCCGCCGGAGACGCGATAGGCGTTGGCGAGATAGGCCACCGCGTAAGTGAGGTTGACCTCGCTGTCGAGCAGCCCCTTGGCCGGCCCCGAATAGCCCATGCTGCGCGCCGTGTCTTGGCGGATCTGCATCAGCCCCCAATAGGGCCCGTGGCGCAGCGACGGATCGTATTTGCTTTCGCGCCGCACGACGGCGTGCACCAGCGATTCGGGCACGCCGTTGAGTTTGGCGTGATGGGCGATGCGCTGGTCGAGCCCGGCGTGACCGGCGAGTTTGACCGGACGAAGCGCTTCGTCAGGCGCGGTCGCCACGAAATCCGCGGGCTCCCGGCCCGCGCAGCCCGCAAGGCCGAGAACCGCCAGAGCCGCGAGCCCGAAAGAAAGTCGCATGCCGTTCCTCCTGTTGGGAAGGCACGACACGGCGCCAAGGCGGCGAAATTCGGGCGGGGGCGTTTTTATCGGGCCAGGCGGGCGTTTCGTCTGCGACGCGAGTCCGAAAAAGCAAAAGGAGCCGCGAACGGCTCCTTTTTTCGTCGATCCGATCCGCCTCAGTAGGCGGCGAAGGGATGCTTGGCCTCGGCGCGCGCCGACAGCACGCTCGAGGCGGTCGGATCGCCCTTCAAAGCGCGGGCGATGGCTTCCTTCGTGGCCTGATAGTTGAAGTCCTGGATCTTCTGGTCGTCGTTGGCTTCCCAATGGATGAAGACGCCGACGCAGATGAACAGATCGTCGGCCTTGTCGATCGGGATGACGCCTTCGGCGACCGAATCGGCGACGGCCTTGGCGACGCCATATTGCGCCGGCCCGAACATCTGCACGGCCTGCTTGGCGTTCTTGATCGTCACCTTGTTGAACAGGATCGTGGCCGGCTTGACCAGCAGGTTCGGCGCGACCACCGCAAGCAGGGTGGTGAAGCCGTCCTTGTTGTTGACCAGCGCATTGGCGAAGGCCTCCTCCACCGCGCTGCCGCGCGGCCCGATCAGCAGATCGATGTGCGCAACCTCGTTTCCGTCACCCACCAGCGATTCGCCGACGCCGGTGTTGCTCGTGCCGGGGCCGCCAGCCGGCTTACCCGTCAGCGCGCTCAAAATCTTTTCAAAAAACGAGGCCATGTCCCGCTCCCTTTGCCCTTGTTGTCGCCCTGCCGTTTTGCATTCATGCAAGGATCGGCGTCTCATTTCGTCGTTTCGTGCGCCCGGTGCGTCAGCGGCTTCCGCAAGTCTCGCGGCGCCGTCGCTTCGCATCTCGCGGGCAGTTTTCGTTTTCGCGCGCCTCGCCGGAACGTTCCAGCCGCCGCGGGCCTATGAGTCGACGGCCCGCGCTTTCGCGCCAATTCTCTTGCCCCAAGCTTCCGGCGCCGGTTCTCTCGCGCCAAGTCCGGTTCTCTCGCTTCAAGTCCAGCCTCGGGCCGATCCCCGGAACGTCGCGACGGGGAGCGATCGCCCCCCGTCCCGTTGCAGACCTTTCGGTCGTCGCGATCAGTTCGCGCCGAAGGGGTGCTTCACGTCGTTGCGCTTGGCGACGACTTCGGCGGCCTTCGGCTCGCCGGCGACGGCGCGCGCGAGGGCTTCCTTCGTGGCGGTGTAGTTGTATTCCTGGATCTTCTTGTCGTCCGAAGCGTCCCAATGGATGAATACGCCGACCGAGATGAACAGATCGTCGGCTTCCGCGAGCGGGATCACGCCCTCGGCGACCGAATCGGCGACGGCCTTGGCCACGCCGGCCTGCGCCGGTCCGAACATCTGGACGGCCTGCTTGGCGCCCTTGATCGTGACCTTGTTGAACAAGATCGTGTTCGGCTTGGCCAGGAGGTTCGGCGCAACGACGGCGAGGAGGGTCGTGAAACCGTCCTTGTTGTTCACCAGCGCATTGGCGAAAGCGGTTTCGGCGGCGCTGCCGCGCGGTCCGATGAGCAGATCGATGTGCGCCACTTCGTTGCCTTCGCCGACCAGCGACTCGCCGACCAGCAACTTGTTGATCAAAGCCATGTGCGTTTCCTTTCGAAAAACCAACTGCGTCCCGCGAACCCATGATCCGGGTTCGGGGCGCCCCCCATTTATCGTTCGACGGCGGAGAGTTAGAGCCCTCCAGCCGAGTCGATCCGCGCGGGACCATCCCGAGCGGCGCGGACTCAAACATTTTTATCGTCGTTTGCCAAGACGCCGAACGGACAAAGGCGCGCGCGGCGCGCTCCGGCCGAGCCGAAATTCGAAGCTGCGGCGCGCCGCCCGGCGTCGCGCGGGCCCGGCGGGGCGCGCGTTTCCTTCAGAGAAAACAGGGCGCTGTCGAACGGACTGCGGGCGCCGAACCGCGGCGGGCGACGTGAGTTGATGTCGACGTTGCGATGTTTTCTTGTGTTTCCGTCGCGCCGTTCGCTGGGGCCGGACAAAAACAGCGGCGGACGACTCGCCAAGCGGCGGGGCGGCTTTTAAGAAGCCCGGCGCGCCGCGGGGGCGCGGAGCGGGTTGGGAGTGCAAATGCGATTCTCGCAGATCGACGCGTCGCGCGACGCCCTCATGGCGCGTCTCGCCGCCGGCCCAACGATCATGGGCATCGTCAATGTGACGCCGGACTCCTTTTCCGACGGCGGCCTGTTCGTTGCGCCGGAGGCGGCCGTGGCGCAGGCGCGAAAACTCGTCGCCGACGGCGCGGCGATCGTCGACGTGGGCGCCGAGTCGACGCGGCCGGGGCATCGGCCGGTGTCGGCGGAAGAGGAATGGGCGCGGCTGGAGCCGCTGCTGTCGCGGCTGGTCGCGGAAGCCGGCGCGCCGGTCTCCATCGACACTTACAAGGCCGAAACGGCGCGCCGCGCGCTCGCCGCCGGAGTCGCGATGGTCAACGACGTCTGGGGCTTGCAGCGCGATCCGCGGATGGCTGGCGTCGTCGCCGAGGCGGGCGCCGCCGTCGCGATCATGCACAACCGCGAGAAGACGGAAGAAGGGATCGACATCCTGAAAGACATGCTGAATTTTTTCGAGCGCTCGCTGAATTTGGCGCGGCGCGCCGGAATCGACGCAAAACGCATCGTGCTCGATCCCGGCGTCGGCTTCGGCAAGACGCGGGTGCAGAACTACGCCGCGCTGCGCGCCGTCCCCGAGGTGCTGCGATTGGGTTTTCCCGTGTTGGTCGGGGTATCGCGCAAATCGATCTTTCGCGATCTGCCGGACGGGCGGATCGACGGTCGTCTCCTGGGCACGCTGGCGGCGAACCTCATGGCGGCGCGCGACGGGGCGCGGCTGTTTCGCGTGCACGACGCGCTGGAGCACAAGGCCATTTTCGCCGTAATGAGCGCCTTGGGCCCCTCGACGGCTCCGGCGGAGGGTTGACGCATGACGATCACGCAGGTGGGATTTGGCCTCGGCTCCAACATCGGCGCCGCGCCGCGCAACGTCGAGACGGCGCTGGCGCTGCTCGAGGAGCGCGGGGTGGCGCGACTCGCGGCCCGCTCGCGCATCTACCGCACGCCGCCCTGGGGCGTTCTCGATCAGGGGGATTTCGCCAACGCCTGCGCGATCGGCGAAACGACCCTGTCTCCCTATGAATTGCTCGCGGCGGTGAAGAAGATCGAAGCCGACATGGGGCGCGCGCCGACCCGCCGCTGGGGGCCGCGGCTGATCGACGTCGACATATTGTTTTATGGCGAGACCAGCATCGACGACCCGGAGCTGACGATTCCGCATAAAGAGCTGTTCGCCCGGGGCTTCGTGCTGGCGCCATTGGCCGAGATCGCGCCGGACTTGATTCTCGACGGCGTCGCGGTCAAGGACGCCGCCGGCCGGGCGGATCTCTCGGGCGTGCGCTTATGGAACGAAGCGCTGCAATAAACCTCGCGCGGCGTCCGGGGAGAGTTTCTTGTAATTTCAGGGTTTGTAGGCTGTTGTGCGATGCAGCATCGAGCGCCCATGCATCCGCGTGGCCCGGACGATCGGACGCAGGGCTTTTTGCCGGGAATATGACAATTGGCGCCGCGAAACCGTGCTTTTCCATTTCTATAAATAATTCATATGTTTATTGGGTGCGTCGCGGGGCCGCAGGGTCGGCGCCCCGCGCCTCGCCCACCCTTGCAGGCAGTATTTACGCCACCCGAATAGGTCGATAGCCCTCTTCAATAGACAGCGATTAGCTACCTGAACGGGTATTGTTTTTGGGGGTGCGAACATAAATTGTTGGGTCACGCTAAACCGGCTTTCGCGTGGGCTGACATCG
>Ga0265328_10000283_pt1 | contig 23725 bp, 15 predicted proteins | sample 41624metaG_FD_202086 | JGI IMG/M metagenome (GOLD analysis project Ga0265328, IMG submission 202086) | Rhizosphere microbial communities from Carex aquatilis grown in University of Washington, Seatle, WA, United States - 4-16-24 metaG | ecosystem: Host-associated > Plants > Roots > Rhizosphere...
AATTTGTTTTCGTCGATATGATGATGCCGATCCTCTCGCCCGCCGGCGTGCAGGAGATTCTCGATTATGGCCTCATGGGCTTCGCGCTGTCGCGCTACGCCGGCGTCTGGGTCGGTTTGAAGCTCATCAAGGATACGGTCGAATCGACCGCTTCCATCGACGGCTCGTTCGATCGCGTGCGCCCGGTCGCGCCGCTCGATTTTCTGATGCCGTCGGGCGGGCTCAACATACGTCCGCGCGATCCCGTGCTGGCGCAGGAGGAGCGCATGCAGGAGAGCAAGCGCGACGCCATGCTCGCCTTCATCCGCGCCAATCGCCTCAACCGCATCATCACGTCCGGCGGGCCCAACGCCAAAATCGGCGTCATCACCCTGGGCAAGTCCTATCTCGACGTGCGCCAGGCGATGGACGATCTCGGCATAGACGAGGTGAAGGCCAATGATTACGGCCTGCGCCTCTATAAAGTCGCCTGTCCCTGGCCGCTGGAGCCGCAAGGCCTGCGCGAATTCGTGCGCGGGCTCGATCTCGTCATCGTCGTCGAGGAGAAGCGCTCGCTCGTCGAGGTGCAATTGCGCGAGCAGCTCTATGGCTCGCCGCATCAGCCGATCTGCATCGGCAAGAAGGACGAAGTCGGCGAATGGCTCTTCCCGGTGAAGGGCTCGCTCGACGCCAATGACGTCGCCATCGCCATCGGCCGGCGTCTCATGAACTATGTCCGCTCCGACGATCTCGAGAGGCGCGTGCGCCGGCTCGAGCAGATGCAGGAACGGCGCAAAGCCTTGACCGACGCCGGCGTGCGCGTGCCGCATTTTTGCTCCGGCTGCCCGCACAGCACCTCCACCCATGTGCCCGAGGGCATGCGCGCCTATACGGGCATAGGCTGCCATTACATGGCGCAATGGATGGACCGCTCGACCGAGGGCTACACGCATATGGGCGGCGAAGGCGCCAATTGGATCGGCGAGGCGCCCTTCTCGACGCGCAAGCATGTGTTCCAAAATCTCGGCGACGGCACCTATAATCATTCCGGTTCGCTCGCCATTCGCTTCGCCGTCGCGACCAAGACCAACATCACCTTCAAAATTCTCTTCAACGGCGTCGTCGCCATGACGGGCGGACAGGCGCATGAGGGCGAGCTCACCGTCGAGGCGATCGCCCATCAAGTGGCGGCGGAAGGCGTCGCCAAAATCGCACTCGTCTCCGATGAGCCGCATAAATATTCATCCGACATCCAATGGCCGCCGGGCCTCACCATCTACCATCGCAACGTCATCAACAGCGTGCAGAGCGAGCTCGCCGCCACAGAGGGCGTCACCATTCTGATCTATGATCAGACCTGCGCGACGGAGAAGCGCCGCGGCCGCAAGCGCGGCGAATATCCCGATCCGGATGTGCGCGTCGTCATCAATGAGCTCGTCTGCGAGGGCTGCGGCGATTGCGGCCGCGCCTCCAATTGCGTGTCGGTGCAGCCGCAGGAGACGGAATTCGGCCGCAAGCGCCGCATCGATCAATCGAGCTGCAACAAGGATCTTTCCTGTCTCGAAGGCTTCTGCCCGAGCTTCGTCACCGTGCATGGCGCGCGCATGAAGAAAGCCGCGCCGACGAGTGAGACGCAATGTCCGCCGCCGCCCGAGCCTGTCGTTCCGCAGCTCGGCTCTGCGCCTTACGGCGTGCTCGTCGCCGGCATTGGCGGCACGGGCGTGGTGACGGTGAGCGCCATTCTCGGCATGGCGGCGCATCTCGAGGGCAAAGGCGTCGGCGTCATCGACATGGCCGGCCTCGCGCAAAAGGGCGGGGCCGTCTATTGCCATGTGAAGATCGGCCGCACGCCCGGCGATGTTCATGCGATCCGCATCGCCGCCGGCGAGGCCGATCTCGTGCTCGGCTGTGATCTCGTCGTCGCCGGCGGCAAGCAGATTCTCGCGGCCATCGATCCGGCCCGCAGCCATGTCGTCGTCAATAGCGCCGAGGTGTTTCCGGGCGATATCGAGCGCGATCCCGATTTCGTGCTGCCGGCGCAGCGCATCGAGCGCGCCATACGCGAGGCCGCCGGCGAGCGCGTCGATTTCCTGAATGTGACGGAGCTGGCGCTGGCGCTGCTCGGCGATTCCATCGCCGCCAATATGTTCATGCTCGGCTACGCCTGGCAGAAGGGTCTGCTGCCGCTCTCGGAAGCGGCGCTGCTGCGCGCCATAGAGCTGAACGGCGAGGCGGTGCCGATGAATCACTCCGCCTTCGCCTGGGGCCGCCGCGCCGCGCATGATCTTACGAGCGTCGCCTCCGTCGTCTCCTCGTTGCGCGAGCGCAATCCCGCGCGCGATGTCTCGCGTACGTTGGAAGAAGCAATCGAGCGCCGCGTCGCCTTCCTCACCGATTATCAGAACGCCTCTTACGCCGCGCGCTATCGGTCCAGAGTGGACGCCGTCGCGCGTCTCGAGAAAGAGCGCGTTCCGGGGACGAAAGAGCTCACCGAGGCGGTGGCGCGCGGCCTGTTCAAGCTGATGTCGGCCAAGGATGAGTTCGAAGTGGCGCGCCTCTATACGGATGGCTCTTTCCAGCGCCAGCTCGCCGAAATCTTCGAGGGCGATCTGCGCATGGAGCTGCATCTCGCGCCCAATCTGGTGGCGTTCCAGCGCAAGAACGACATCGGCGGTTCGCGCAAGATCACTTTCGGTCCCTGGATGTTCCATGTGCTGAAATGGCTCGCGCGCTTCAAGGGCCTGCGTGGGACGCTCTTCGATCCCTTCCGCCCGGACAGCGACCGCATCGCCGAGCGCAAGATGCTCGCCGACTATCAGACTCTGCTCGACGATATTCTGCCGCATCTCTCGCCCGCCAATCATGCGACGGCGGTGGCGCTGGCGCGCATACCGGAGAAAATCCGCGGCTTCGGCCACATACGCGCACGCAGCGTGCTGGAGGCGCGCGCCGAGATCGAGCGGCTCTACGGCGAATATTACGCGATACGAGCGGATGTGAAGCTGGCGGCGGAATGAGAGTGGCGCTCTGAGAGGAACGGCGCGTCTTCCTTCTCCCACTCGTGGGAGAAGTTGGCCCTCGCGTCAGCGAGGGGCGGATGAGGGACTGACTCCATAGCGACGATCTCGAAACGTCTCGTCCGCGCCACTAGCCGCCGCGAACCGCATCCGCCCTCATCCGACCCCACTTCGTGGGGCCACCTTCTCCCGCAAGCGGGAGAAGGAGACGCACGTCGAGATTTGCGCTCGTTGGTCGAAGCGCATGCGCAACGGCGTCATGATCTATCGAAGGTAAAGCCTTTTTCCCTCTCTTTCGGGAGGCCTCTCCCATATTCAGCGAGGCGGGAAGCGACAGCCGAGCCGGCGGTTGCGCCGCTGACGTCGAGGCGCTTCCAAGACGGATGATGCTCATCGATCGTATCCAATATTTCCAGCAAGCGTTTTTCGTTCGAACCGGCGTCACCCATATCGAAGACGGTGAGATAACCCGGCGGCAATGTTTTCGATGACCAAAAGCGCTCCGCGGCATGTCGATTTATCGCTGAATCGCAGAGCCACACCGGCCCTTCAGCCAGGAACTCGCCCGCCTGTTCGCCGAAATCGGGGACGAAGACGATGTAGACGTTTTCGGCTGAAGCGGGCATGTCGTTCCCAGTTCGAGAGCTGCGCGAGGAAGAGTGCGTCGCCGACGTCGACTGGATAGCTACATCTTCGGAGTTTACACTCTACCTCACGGCTACCTCACCCGCGTCCAATCCTCGCCGCCGCAGATATTCGTGCCATTCACGCAGCCTTCGAGGCGCAGCACTTTTTCGCTGCGCATGGCGAGGCTCGCGGCGTAGTTCTGGCCGTCTCTGGCGTTATAGATCGTGCCGGTCCATTGATTAGCGCCATTGGGCTTCACCGTGAGGATCGGCAGGCCGAGCAGCTTGCGGCCGCGTTGGCGCGGATCGGGATTATTCTCGTCCACGCCCGGGTCGGAGGTCCAGGCGATCTTGCCGCAGATCGTCTGGCCGCCGCAGCGGGTGATCTGAATATGCGCGGTGCCGTCGGCGACTCGCCACTCGCCGATCGGATCGGCGAGCGCCGCGGTCGCGGCGACGGCAAAGATCGACGCGCAAATCCAGGACCGCTTCATTTCGAGCCTCCGTTTGAATAATCACGGGCGGGAGTATAGGGCTAAGCCATGCCTCAGACCAAGACGCCGGCCGCGGGGCCTCTCGCTGCGCCGCGGCAAAAGGCCGAGCCGATCCGGGCGCTGATACTGGGCGGGACGAGCGAAGCGCGCGCGCTCGCGGCCCGCGTCGCCGGCGATGCGCGCCTTCATGCCGTGGTCTCGCTGGCGGGCCGCACCAGTGCGCCGCTCGCCTCTCCCTTGCCGACGCGCGTCGGCGGCTTCGGCGGCGCCGAGGGGCTGAAGCGCTATCTCACGGAGGAGGGCGTCGACCGCGTGATCGACGCCACCCATCCTTTCGCCGCGCGAATGTCGGCCAATGCGCGCGCGGCCTGCGCCGCGCTCGGGGTTCCGCTGCTCGTCTTCACGCGCGCGCCCTGGAGCCGCATGGAGTGCGATCGCTGGATCGAGGTGGAGGATAACGCCGGCGCCGTCGCCGCGCTGGGCGAGGCGCCGCGACGCGTGTTTCTCACCATCGGTCGCCTGGGGCTCGCGGATTTTCTTTGTGCGCCGCAGCATTATTATCTGATCCGAACGATCGATCAGCCGCCTGAAAACGATCTACCGCCACGCTACGAATTGATCCTGGAGCGTGGTCCTTTCACAGTCGAGAGCGAATTGTCCCTGATGCGCGAGGCGAAGATCGATAGGCTCGTCTCGAAGAACAGCGGCGGCCGCGAGACCTACGCCAAGATCAAAGCCGCGCGCGCGCTCGCACTCGATGTCGTGATGGTCACGCCGCCGTGCGGCGGCGATGCGCGCGTCGTGCATGACGTCGAGGCGGCGACGGCCTTTCTCTTTGGCGAGGCGCGATAGATGAGCGTCACATTGATGTTCCAGGGCACGGGCTCGGATGTCGGCAAATCGCTCGTCGTCGCCGGCCTCGCGCGCGCGCTGGTGCGGCGAGGCTATCGCGTCGCGCCCTTCAAGCCGCAGAATATGTCGAACAACGCCGCAGTGACCGCGGACGGCGCCGAGATTGGCCGCGCCCAGGCGTTGCAGGCGCGCGCGGCGCGCCTCGAGCCGACGGCCGACATGAATCCCGTGCTGCTGAAGCCGCAGGGCGCGGCCGGCGCGCAAGTCGTGGTGCGCGGAAAAATCATCGGCGCCGCCCGCGCGCGCGAATATCAGCAATGGAAGGCGGGCCTCATGTCCGCCGTGCTCGAGAGCTATGAGCGGCTGCGCGCAACAGCCGATATCGTGCTCGTCGAAGGCGCCGGCAGCGCCGCCGAGATCAATCTGCGCGCCAATGACATCGCCAATATGGGTTTCGCGCGTCGCGTCGACGCGCCGGTCGTCATCGTCGGCGATATCGATCGCGGCGGCGTCATCGCCCAGCTCGTCGGCTGCAAGGTGGTGCTCGATCCGGAGGACGCGGCGCTGATCCGCGGCTTCATCGTGAACAAATTCCGCGGCGATCCCTCTCTCTTCGACGAAGGGATGCGTTTCATCGCCGAGCGCACCGGCTGGCGCGCGCTCGGCCTCGCGCCCTTTTTTCCCGATGCGGCGCTCCTGCCGGCCGAGGACGCTTTCGGCCTGCGCGCCGGCGCATCTACGACCGGGGAGGGCGAATTGACGATTGCGACGCCGCTCCTGCCCAATATCGCCAATTTCGACGATCTCGATCCTTTGCGCGCTGAGCCCGGCGTGCGTTTCGCGCTGGTGCGGCCGGGCGAGCCGCTGCCGGCGGAGGCGCGGCTCGTCATTCTGCCGGGCTCCAAGGCGACGATCGCCGATCTTTCCGCCTTTCGCGACGCCGGTTGGCATATCGACCTCGCGGCCCATATCCGGCGCGGCGGGCGCGTTTTCGGCATATGCGGCGGCTATCAGATGATGGGCCGCCGCATCGCCGATCCGCAGGGCCTCGAAGGTCCGCCCGGCGCCGTCGAGGGGCTCGGCCTCTTGGATATGGAGACCGTCTTCGAGACCGAGAAAGTCTTGAAGCAGGTGAAAGGCGCGACGATCGCCGAGGACATTCCCTTCTACGGCTATGAAATGCACGCCGGCCGCACCGACGGGCCGGATTGCGCGCGGCCGCTGCTGCGTTTCGAGGATGGGCGCGTCGACGGCGCCGTTTCGGCGGACGGGCGCTGCGCCGGCGTCTATGTGCATGGCTATTTGGCCGATGATCGTCTGCGCGCCGCCTTTCTGCGCGACTATGGCGCGAGCGCCTCGGACCTGTCCTATGAAGCGTCGATCGAGGCGACGCTGGACGGCCTCGCCGAGCATTTCGAGCGTCATTTGGACGTCGATGCGCTTTTGGAGCTGGCGCGATGAGCGGATCGCCGCCGATTCTCCACGGCGGTCGGCTCGATCTCGCGCGGGCGCGCTTTCCGCAAGCGCCTGAGCCTTGGGTCGATCTCTCGACCGGCGTCAGCCCCTATCCCTATCCCTTGCCGCCTCTCGAGCCGGAAGTCTTCACCCGCCTGCCGGATGTCGCCGCGCTCGCCGCGCTGGAGCGCATCGCCGCGCGCGCTTATCGCGCCGGGCCGAAGGCGCAAATCGTCGCTGGTGCGGGGACGCAGGCCTTCATCCAATGGTTGCCGCGCATCCGGCCGGCGGCTCGGGTCGCTGTCCTCGGCCTCACTTATGCGGAGCACGCGGCCGCTTGGCGCGCTACCGGCGCGAGCGTCATGCGAGCGCGCAGTCTCGACGACATCGTCGCCGCCGAGATCGGCGTCGTCGTCAATCCCAACAATCCAGACGGTCGCCTCGAGCCGGCCGCTCGTCTCGCCGAAACCGCGCGGCGAATGGCGGCGAAAGGCGGGTTGCTCATTGTCGACGAGGCCTTCGTCGATTTTCTTGCCCCCGAGGCGAGCCTCGCGCCGCTCGCCGGCGAGCCGGGCGTCACTGTGTTGCGCTCCTTCGGCAAAGCCTATGGACTGCCGGGCGTGAGACTCGGTTTCGCGCTCTGCGGCGAGGAGTTGGCGGCACGGCTTCGGGCGACGCTCGGACCCTGGAGCGTCGCCGGACCGGCGCTGGCGATCGGCGCCGCGGCGCTCGGCGATCCGGCCTGGCTCGCCGAGCGCGGCGCGGATCTCGGGAAGGACGTGGCCCGGCTCGATGCGCTCTTGGCTGCGGCCGGCTTCGAAATCATCGGCGGCGTCACGCTTTTTCGCCTCGCGCGACAGGCCGCGGCGGATCGATGGTTTGCGCATCTCGCTCGGCGCGGCATATTGACGCGTAGCTTCGGCGAGCGGCCGGATTGGCTTCGTTTCGGCCTGCCGGCGACGCCCGCCGCCTGGGAGCGGCTCGAGCGAGCATTGGAGAGCGGACGAGATGGCCTTGCCGCCAGCGAATGATCCCGAGGCGGCCGCGGCGGCGCTCGTCGGCAGCGAGCCCTTCTCCGCGGAGGAGCGCGCCGCGGTCTATCGCGCCATTCACACGCGGCGCGACGTGCGCGACGAATTCCTGCCCGACGAATTGTCGGACGAGGTGGTGATGCGGCTGCTCGACGCGGCGCATCATGCGCCCTCGGTCGGCTTCATGCAGCCCTGGAACTTCCTGCTCATCCGCGACCGCGCATTGCGCGGCGCTGTCCTCGCCGCCTTCGAGCGCGCCGCCGCGGCCGAGGAGGCGCTGCTGCCGCCCGAGCGGCGCGCGCAATATCGAAGCCTGAAACTGCAGGGAATTCTGAAGGCGCCGCTGAATGTCTGCATCACCTGCGACCGAGCGCGGCAGGGAACGACCGGGCTCGGCCGCACCCAGCAGCCCGAGGCCGATCTCTTGTCCACAGCCTGCGCGGTGCAGAATTTCTGGCTGGCGGCGCGGGCGGAGGGGATCGGCGTCGGCTGGGTCAGCATTTTGCGCGAGCAGGATCTGCGTGAGATTCTCGGCATTCCGCCGGAAATCGCGATTGTCGCCTATCTTTGCGTCGGCCGCGTCGCCCAGGCCTATGCGCGTCCGGAGCTCGAAGTCAGGCAATGGGCCAAAAGGCTGCCGCTCGAGGAATTGATCTTCTCCGATCAGTGGGGAAAACGCGCAAAGAATTCCACGGGTTGAGCACGTTACAAAAACTACATGGTTTTGTGATTTTTCTACCTTCTGCGGGACGCTCGCCTTTTGACCTTCATCTGAAGGGCTCTATAGTGGGCGAGGCGCAGAGGGCGGACGCGCCGCAAACGGGGGTCATGTTTCCGCCCGCGGTATGTGTCTTGCTTGCCTTTTGGCCGGCAATCGTGGGGTCGGATTTATGAAACCAGCAGATTACGAGCGCGTTTACGACAAGACCCTCCCGATTTCGAACACGACGACGCTCACCGTCGCGGAAGTGCCGGATCGGCTCGAAGATCTTCTTCATTTGCTCGGCGAAGCGATGATCGGCGGCTTCGGCAATCATGCGCGGCTGACCGAGATTCATCTGCCGATGGGGCGTTTCCCGCAGATGGACTCGAAATTCTGGCATATTCCGGTCGAGGATTGCGGCGCGCATCCGGTGCTGCGACTGTTCTTCGAGACGCAGAGCGATTTCGCGCACTGAAGGACGTGCGCCTCAGAGGCGTCGTCAGAGCCCGGCGGCCGTCCGCGGCTCCCTAGCCGGGGGCTCGATGATCGGCGAGTCGGGAGCCTGCCGCTGACGTCGGCTCTCCAGTTTGCTCATCAACAAATAGATGACCGGCGTCGTATAGAGCGTCAGCAACTGGCTGAGCAGCAGTCCGCCGACGATGGTGACGCCGAGCGGACGGCGCATTTCCGCGCCGACCCCGCTGGCGAAGGCGAGCGGCAGAGCGCCGAGCATGGCGGCGAGCGTCGTCATCAATATCGGCCGGAAGCGCTCCACCGCCGCCTCGAGCGCCGCGTCCCGAACCGAAAAGCCCTTGTCGCGCTCGGCGTGCAAGGCGAAGTCGACGAGCATGATGCCGTTCTTCTTGACGATGCCGATGAGCAGCAGAATGCCGATGAAGGCGATAAGCGTGAATTCCGTGCCGAAGGCTTCGAGCGCCAGCAGCGCGCCGAGTCCGGCCGAGGGCAGAGTGGAAATGATCGTCACCGGATGGGCGAGGCTCTCATAGAGCACGCCGAGGATGATGTAGACGGCGAGCAGCGCGGCGAGGATCAGCCACGCCATGCCCGACGACAGCTTGCGGAAATCCTTGGCGTCGCCGGCGAAATCCGCTTGCACGCCATTGGGGAGTTGCATTTCGTCTGTCGCCGCGAGAACCGCCTTGGCGGCGCTGTCCAGCGTATGGCCGGGCGCGACGTTGAAAGTAATCGTCGCCGCCGGCAGCACACCCTGATGGTTGACGACCAGCGGCATGGCTCCGCGCTCGATGCGGGCGACGGCGGTGAGCGGAACCTGGGTTCCGTCGCTGGCGGAGACATAGAGGCCGGAAAGGTCGCGCGGATCGCGCTGGCGCGACAGCGGCGCCTCGACGACGACGCGATATTGGTTGCGCTGGGTGTAGATGATCGAGTCCTGGCGCTGGCCGAAGGAGCTGTTGAGCGCCGCGTCGATCGATTGTATCGGCACGCCCATACGCGAGGCCGCGGTGCGGTCGATGACGACACTGGCTTTCAGCGCGCCCTGCTGCCGATCGGTGGTGACGTCGGCGAGTTCCGGCAGCCGCTGGAGCCGGCCGAGCAGTTTCGGCGTCCATGCCTCGAGCTCGTCGATCGAGGCGGCCGTGATGGTGAATTGATATTGCGCCTTGCTCTGGCGTCCGCCGGAGCGCAGATCCTGCGACGGCGACATATAGACGCCGAGGCCGGCGATCTTGCCGAATTCGTTGCGCAGGCGCGCGAGCACTTCGAAGCTCGACGCCTTGCGCTCATCGGCCGGCTTCAGCGCCAGATACAGCCGCCCTTGATTGCCCGACATCGTCATATTGGAGCCGCCGATGAAGGAGCCGACATTGACGACATCCGGATCGGCGGCGGCGATGGCGGCGGCCTTCTTCTGCAGCGCGACCATGTCGGTGAAGGAAATATTCGCCGACGCTTCGGTGACGCCATTGAGCAGGCCGATGTCGTCCTGTGGCAGATTGCCCTTGGGGACCGAGGCGTAGAGGTGAACGGTCCAGCCGATCGTCAGCACGATGACGACGAGCGTCGCCCAGGGATGGTCGATGACGGGGCGCAGGCTCCGCGCATAGAGGCCGACGAGCCGCGTCAGCGCACCCTCGACGAGGGCGTCGAAACGCGACGGCGTCTCGCGCTTGGGCGACGGCAGATGCGCGCAGATCATCGGCGTCACCGTCAGCGAGACGAGCGTCGAGATGACGATGGCGAAGGTGAGGGTGAAGGCGAATTCGCGCAGCAGCCGCCCGAAGACGCCCTCCATCAGCAGCAGCGGAATGAACACGGCGATCAGCGACAGGCTGATCGACACCACGGTGAAGCCGATCTGCTGCGCGCCGGCGAGGGCCGCCTCCATCCGCCCCATGCCGCGCTCGACATTGGTCTCTATGTTCTCGATCATGACGATGGCGTCGTCGATGACGAAGCCGACGGCGATGGTGAGCGCCATCAGCGACAGATTGTCGATCGAATATCCTGCGACCCACATGGCGGCGCAGGAGCCGACGAGCGACAGAGGCACCGTCACCGCCGCGGCGAAGACAGGCGTCGCGCGGCGCAGGAAAACGAACACGACCGCCATCACCAGACAGATCGAAACGAACAGAGTGTTCTGAATCTCGGAGACGCTGGCGCGGATCGTCTGCGTTCGGTCGGAGAGGATCGAAATGTCGACGCCGCTCGGCGTCCATTTCTGCAGCTCGGGCAGCAGCGCCTTCACCTGATCGACCATGGCGATCACATTGGCGTTGGGCTGCCGCGTCACGATGATGAGGACCGCCGGCTTGCCGTTGAACCATCCCGCCGCCAGCCGATTGCGCACACCGCGTTCGACCGTGGCGATATCGCCGAGTTTGACCACGGCGCCATTGCCGGCCGAGCCGGCCGAGACGACGATGTCGCGAAATTCGCGCGGCGTCGACAGCTGGTCGCTGGCCGCGAGGGTGCGGCCGAGCTGCTCGCCGTTCAGCGCGCCGAGCGGGGAGAGCGCGTTGGCGGAGACGATGGCGTTCGCCACGGCGTCGACGCCGAGACCCATGGCGGCGAGGCGCGCCGGATCGACCTGCACGCGGATCGCCGGCTGCTCGGCGCCGGCGATGCGCACCTCGGCGACGCCCGGCACTTGCGAGATGCGCTGGGCGATGACCGAATCCGCGGCGTCGAATATGGCGCTCGTCGGCAGCGTCTCCGAGGTCAGTGCGAGAACGATGGACGGCACCGTCGCCTGGCTCGCCTTGCGAAAGGTCGGCAGGATCGGCAGATCGGAAGGCAGATCGGTCGCCGCGGCGTTGATCGCCGCCTGCACGTCGCGCGCGGCGGAGTCGATGTTTCGCTTGATGTCGAATTGCGCGACGATCTGCGTCTGGCCGAGCGAGCTCACCGAGGTGAGCTCGGTGACGCCGGATATTCCGGCGAGGCGGCGCTCCAGCGGCGCGGCGACGGAGGCGGCCATTGTGGCGGGATCGGCGCCCGGCCGGGCCGCGACGACGCCGATCGCGGGAAAATCAATGGAAGGCAGGCTCGCGACCGGCAGGAAGAAATAAGCGACGGCCCCCACCAGGAACAGCGCGACGGCGAGCAAGCTCGTGCCGATCGGCCTCCGGATGAAGGGTTCGGAGATGTTCACTCCGCCGCCTCCTTGCGCTCGGCGGGCGGCGCGGCGGGCGCGGCCGGCTGCGGCTGCGGCGCGGGCGACCCGTGCAGCCATTCGCGCAGCCGAGTGCGCAGCCGGTCGACGGCGAGATAGATGACGGGCGTCGTATAGAGCGTGAGCAGTTGCGACAGGACCAGCCCGCCGACGATCGACACGCCGAGCGGAATGCGCAGCTCGCTGCCCGCGCCGCGCGCGAGCGCCAGCGGCAGTGCGCCGAGCAGCGCCGCGAGCGTCGTCATCATGATCGGCCGGAAGCGCAGCCGGCAGGCGCGCACGATCGAGTCGAATGGCGTGAGCTCGTCGTTCTTCTCCGCCTCCAGCGCGAAGTCGATCATCATGATGGCGTTCTTCTTGACGATGCCCATCAGCAGCACGACGCCGATCAGCGCGACGAGCGACATGTCGAGCCCGGTCGCCATCAGCGCGAGCAGCGCGCCGACGCCGGCCGAGGGCAGCGTCGTCAGCACGGTGAAGGGATGCGCATAGCTCTCATAGAGCACGCCCAGCACCACATAGATGGCGATGGCGGCGGCGAGAATGAGCCAGGGCTCGCTGGCGAGCGATTTGCGGAACTCCGCCGCATCGGCGCTGAACAGCCCGATGATCGAAGAGGGCAGGCCGATCTCGCTCTCGGCGCGCGCGATCGCCTCCACCGCATCGCCGAGCGCCGCCGAGGGCGCGAGGTCGAAGCTGACCGTCGCCGCCGGAAACTGCTCCTGATGCGCGACGGCGAGCGGCGCGGTCGTCTGCTCCACGGCGACGAAGGTCGAGATCGGCGTCTGCGCGCCGCCGCCCGAGGGCGCGACATAGAGCTTGTCGAGCGCGGTCGGGTCGCGCTGATATTGCGGCGCCGCCTCCAATATCACGCGATATTGGTTGGACTGGGCGTAGATGGTGGAGATCTGCCGCTGCCCGAAAGCGTCGTTCAGCGTGTCGTCGACATTCTGCGCGGTGATGCCGAGCCGCCCCATCCGCTCGCGGTCTATGCGCAGGAAGGTGCGCAGCCCGCTATTCTGCGTCTCGGCGGCGACATTACGGAACACGCCGTCGCGGCGAAGCTCGTCGATGAGCTTTTGCGACCACTCCTGCAGCTCGGCCGCGTCCGGCGCCGTCAGCGTATATTGATATTGCGAGCGGCTGGCGCGCGTCGTGATCTGTATGTCCTGCACGGGCTCGATAAAGACGGACGCGCCGGGAATCCGTTCGGCCGCCTTCTTCAGCCGCTCGGCGATCGCGTCGGCGCCGGTGCTGCGCACGTCGCGCCCGCGCAGCGTGACCGACATATGGCCGACATTGGTCGTGGCGTTGAGCGGGCCGACGCCGAGCACGGAGACCGTGCCGGTCGCCTCCGGCTCGGCCTCGAAGATTTTCGAGACCTCGGCCTGCAGCCTGGTCATCGTCTCGAAGGAGGCGTCGGGCGAGCCCTCCAGCACGACATTGAGCAGGCTCGTGTCCTGGCGCGGCAGGAAGCCCTTGGGAATGACGGCGTAGAGCGCGATGGTGAGCGCCAGAGTGCCGAAGGTCAGCGCCAGCATCAGTTTTTGCCGGCCGAGCGCCATGGCGAGCGTCCTGGCGTAGAATTCGTCGAGCCAGGCGGAAAAGCCGCCGCCCGTCGGCTCATGGCCCCCATGCCCGGCTCCGGGCTTCAGCAGCTTGGCGCAGAGCATCGGCGTCAGAGTGAGCGAGATGATCGCCGAGACGACGACCTGCGCGGTGAGCGTCAGCGCGAATTCGCGGAACATGCGGCCGACGAGGCCGGTCATGAACAGAAGCGGGATGAACACCGCGACGAGCGAGACGGTGAGCGAGATCACCGTGAAGGCGATCTCCCGCGCGCCGTCGAGCGCGGCGCGATGCGGCGTCTTGCCGAGCTCTATGTTGCGGACGATGTTCTCGATCATCACGATCGCATCGTCGACGACGAAGCCGGCGCCGATGGTCAGCGCCATCAGCGACAGATTGTCGAGCGAGAAGCCCGCGAGCGACATGAGTGCGAAAGTGGCGATGATCGAGAGCGGCAGGCTGACGCCGGCGATGAGCGTCGCCCGCCAGCTGCGCAGGAACAACAGCACCACCAGAATCACCAGCCCTGTGGCCAGCGCCAGGGTGAACTCCACATCCTCGATGGAGGCGCGGATCGTCTGGGTGCGGTCGTTGACGACGTCGAGCGACATGCCCTTGGGCAGAGCGCGCTTGATATTGGGCAGCTCCTTATGGAGCTGATCCACCGTGCTGATGATGTTGGCGCCCGGCTGGCGCTGCACGTCGAGGATGATCGCCGGCTCGCCGCGATACCAGCCGCCGACCCTCGAATTCTCCAGTCCGTCGAGCACCGTCGCCACATCGCGCAGCATGATCGGCGCGCCATTGCGATAGGCGACGACGACGGTCTCGAACTGCTTCGCCGCCTGCAGCTGATCATTGGCGTCGAGCGTATAGGATTGGTGGAGGCCGTCGAGCGAGCCCTTGGCGCCGGCGACATTGGCGGCGGCGATGGCCGTGCGCAGATCCTCCATGCTCATGCGATTGGACGCGAGCCGGGCGAGATCGGCCTGGATGCGCACCGCCGGCCGCACGCCGCCCTCGACCGCGACATGGCCGACGCCCGGCGCCTCCGAGAGGCGCGGCGCGATCAGCGTGTCGGCGACGTCGCTCATCTGCCGCATGCTGGCGGTCTTGGAGCGCAGCGTCAGCGTGACCACCGGCGTGTCGGCCGGATTGACCTTCGCATAGACGGGCGGATAGGGCAGGCTGCGCGGCAGCGTCGAGGCGGCGGCGTTGATCGCCGACTGCACATCCTGCGCCGCCGCGTCTATGTCACGGTCGAGCTCGAATTGCAGCGTGATCTGCGACAGGCCGAAGGAGCTCTGCGACGACATCGTCTGCAGCGACGGGATCTGCCCGAACTGCCGCTCGAGCGAGGCCGTCACCAGCGCCGCCATCGTGTCGGGATTGGCGCCCGGCAATTGCGTCGTGATCTGGATCGTCGGGAAATCGACCTGCGGCAGCGGCGAGACCGACAGACGAGCATAGCCCAATATGCCGAACAAGAGCACGGCGAAGCTCAGCAGCGAGGTCGCCACCGGCCTTTCGATGAAGGGCGTCGACACGCTCATGTCCGCGCGTCACCTCTTTTGCGGCGGGCCGCTGCCTTCGCCGCGCTTTTCGCCGCCGGGCTCGCGGTTACGCTCTTTGCGTGGGCGCGGCGAGGCGTCCGGCGCGCCCGCGGCGCGATCGGCCGCCGGCTCCATCACCCGCACCTGCGAGCCGTCGACGAGCCGGGCGAAGCCCGTCGTCGCGACCTTCTCGCCCAATTCGAGGCCGGAGACGACGACCGCCTGAACCTCGTCCTGACGTCCGATCGTGACCGGCTTCATGGAGACGGTCTCGTCCTCGTTCAGTACATAGACGAAGGCGCCATTGGGGCCGCGCTGAATGGCCGAGCTCGGCACGACCCGCGCCTCGTGTAGCACGTCGACGGTCAATCGGACGTTGACGAATTGGCCGGGCCACAGCGCCAGCCCTTTATTTTCGAAGGTCGCCTTGATCTTCACCGTGCCGGTCGTCTGATCGATCTGATTGTCGATCACCGTCACGACGCCGGTGTCGAGCACGCTCGAATTGTCCGAGCCGAGCGCGGCCGCCGGCGCGGGGGCGCGCGCCTGCGCCTTCTGCACCGCCGGCAGGAACTGCTGCGGCACGGTGAAGACGACATAGATCGGCTGGAGCTGGGTGATGACGACGATGCCGGTCGCATCCGAGCTGTGCAGTATGTTGCCGACGTCGACGAGCCTGATGCCGGTGCGGCCGTCGATCGGCGAGCGGATGGTGGCATAATCCAGCGTCGCCTTGGCGTTGTCGATCGCGCCCTGATCGGCGCGTATCTGCGCCTCGAGCTGGGTGACGAGCGACTCCTGCGTCGCAAATTGCTGCTGCGAGCCGAAATTGCTCGCCGCGAGCTTCTTATAGCGCGTCACGTCCACGCGGGCGTTGGCGAGATTGGCTTCGTCCTGCGCCTTTTTGGCGAGCGCCTGGTCATAGGCGGCCTGATAGAGCGTCGGCTCGATGAGCGCGACAATGTCGCCCTTCTTGACGTTCTGCCCTTCGTCGAAGGAGAGCTTGATGAGCCGCCCGTCGACCTGCGTGCGCGCTGTGACCGTATTGAGCGCCTGCGCCGTGCCGACCGCATCGATCGTCACCGGCACGTCGGCGATGCGCACCGGCGTCGCCGTTATGGCGACCGGACCGTCGAAGCCGCGGCGGCGCCCCTCGCGCCTACCGGCCGTCGAGGTGGCCGCGGACTCCTTCGCGCCGTCCTCGCCGACGAACCAGGGACGCGCGACGTAATAGCCCGCCGCCAGCGCGGCGAGCGTCGCCAGCGCGATGAGCGGGGACGGCCGCTTCGCGCCCCATCCCGCCGGCCAGGCGAGCGGCAGTTTCACGGCCAGGGGCCTTTGTCCGATTCGTAGGCGGAGTCCTCGGTGGCGAGCTCCAGCGCGCGGGTCGTCCCGGACCAGCCGCCGCCGAGCGCCTGATAGAGGCTCGTCGCCGCCTGGAAATAGGCGAACCGCACCTGCGCCAGCGTGTCTTCGGTCTGGAACAAGGTCGTCTCCGTCGTCGACAGCGTGATGATGTCGATCGTTCCCTCGCGGAGCCGCGCCTCGGCGACCTCATAGGCCCGCCGCGCCGCCGCCGCCGCTTCGCCCTGGAGCTTCAACTGTCGAGACGTCTCTTGTATGGCGATCAGCGCATTTTCGACGTCCGAAAAGGCCGTCAATATCTGTTTCTGATAAGTCTGCGCCAGCTCGGCGTATTTGCCCTGCTGCAGCAGATATTGGCCCTGCAGATTATAGCCGTCGAAAAGCGGCTGCGTCAGATTGCCGGCGATCTGCCAGGCGATCGCCTCCGGGCGGAACAGCGAGCGCAGCGCAATGCTCTGCACACCGTAATAGCCGGTGATCTTGATCGACGGGAAGAAGGCGGCGCGCGCCTGCAGCACCGAGAATTCGGCCGATTCGAGCTTGGCCTCGGCCTCCGCTATGTCCGGGCGGCGCAGCAGCAGCTCCGAGGGCAGGCCGGGCGACACTTTCGGGAAGCGTAGCCGGGTCAGCGACCCGCCCTTGATGACGGCGCTCTCCGGCGGGACGCCGAGCAGCACGGCGAGCGTGTTCTTCGTCTGGCGCAGCGACTGCTCCAGCGGCGGCACGGAGGCGCGCTGCTGCGCGACGACCGAATCCTGCTGCGAATAGTCGAGCGCGGTCGCCGTGCCGACGTCGAGCCGGGCCTTTATGGCCCTGAGCACGGTTTCGGCGATCTTGATGTTGTTCCTGGCGATGCGTAGCCGGTCTTCGGCCGTCAGCACCTGGAAATAGGCGTTGGTGACCGAGGCGATGGTGGAAATCTCCACCACGTCGCGATCGAAGCGGCTCGCATGGGCGAGCAGCCGCGCGGCGTTGGAGGCGTCCTGATTCTTGCCCCAGAAGTCGATCTCATAGCTCGCGTCGAGCTGCGTCTGGAAGAAATTGGCGCGGCGCGTGCGCAGCGCGCTCGAGCCCGCGGCGCCTGTCGTCGTCGTGGCGCTGGTCGAGGCGCTGGTGCTCGTCGCGCTGGTGACGGTCGCGGGCGTCTGCGTGCGCCGCGCTATGTCGTTCATCGTCAGCGAGGGCCACAGCGGGGAGCTGTTGATTCGCGCGGTGGCGTCCGCCTGCTGAATGCGCGCCACGGCGGCGGCTATGTCGAGATTTTGCTCGAGCGCCTTTTCGACGAGGCGGGTCAGCTCGGGCGAGCCGAAGGCCAGCGACCATTCTTTGGCCGCGCGAATCGGCGGCGCGGAGCGCGCGGTCTTGGCCGCCTTGAAGGCCGGCGGGGTTTCGACCGTGGCCTCCGGCTTCTCCCAATCCAGCACGCATCCGGAAAGCGCCGTCGCGGCCGCGAGCGCCGCGGCGCGACCGAGGAACAGGGGCGGCCGTGGTCGTCTCAGAGACAAGGACAATTCCGTTCTATCCGCATCCTCGCGCCCAGGGCGGGCGCGCGGCCCTCGGGAAGGGCCTAGACCAATGTGCTCCTGCGTCAAAGCAGGCGCGCGAATTTTCCACTTCCGATGCATCTTGCCAGGCGTCGTGAGGACGCATGGAGAGCCGTCGAAAACCTCTGATCCGCCGCGGAGGCTCCGCTCGACCGTGCGAGGGCGGGCGTTTATGGTCAAGTTACGGATTGTTAATGCGCCGCCGCGGCGTCGGCGTCTTCTGCGAAGGCGCCGGCTCGGCGGGCACTTTGCTCCAGCTTTCGCTCTGACACAAGAAGGCGATCAGGCAGCCGGTGAGCGTGAGCTGAGTCGGGCTGTCCAATGTGATGATCCCGACATAGATCTTGCCGTTCTCGGGATTGTAGAGATCGCCCTTCCAGCGATTGGGCTCGGTCCGCGCCGCATGGCGCAGGATCAGCATCGGCTGCTGGCCGGGCGGGGGCGGCGGAAACACGCCGCGCGCACAGAGCTTGCCGTCGCAGTCGAAGAATTCGAGCTTCTGCTGATGACCGCCGCGAATCCAGACGCCATAGATCGGCTCTACCGCCGCGGTCGCCGCGGCGGGCTCGGGCGTAGCCGGGGCGGCCGCCGCGAAAGAGGCGACCGACAGACCGAGAAGCAGGGTGGAGACCGCCTTGATCATGGGTCACGACCCTATCACGCCGCCGGACGGCTGCACAGGCGAAGGCGGCTGGGCGGAGCCGCTCGTTCCTTCCGCCTGCGCCTGAGCCTCCTCCTCCTGCCGCGGCGGTCCGAGGAAGGCCGGCACGATGACGAAAGCCGCGAGCAGCGTGAAGAACAAAGAGATGGCGAGCAGCTCGCCCATGCTGGCCGTGCCCGGATGGCTCGACAGGAACAGACTGCCGAAGGCCGTGCCGGTGGTCAGCGCGCTGAAGAAGATCGCCCGAGTCAGGCTCGAGGCGAGCATGTCGGCGACGCCTTTGCGCCAGGCGATCACATAATAGATGTGGAAAGCGACGCCGACGCCGAACATCAGCGGCAAAGCGATGATATTGGCGAAATTGAGCGACATGCCGAGGATATCTGCGGCCTCGAGGCTCATGATTCCGGCGAGCACGAGCGGCCCGAGCGTGAGCGCGACATCGCTCGCCCGGCGCAGCGCGACCACGAGAATCAGGAAGATGGCGACAAAGGCGAGCACGCCCGCCTGAAGAAAGGCGTCGACCACCGTCTTGCCGGCCTCGGCGACGATGACCGGCGGGCCGCCGGCGTCGGGAGCGAGCGTCTGCACCGCCTCGGCGAAGCGCGTCATCACTTCGCGGTCATTGCTGTCGCCCTTGGGCGTCACCTCGATTCGGACATCGCCAGTGGCGGAGATCCAATCGGCGCGCAGATCCTCGGGAAGCGTCTCCGGCGTGATCTTGCGGACGGCGAGCGCTTTGCGCAGCTCGCCGAACAGGCGGCCGAGATCGGAGAGGGCGGCGGTCTGCGCCTCTTTGCGAATTTCGGGGCTCGCCTTCACCAGCGCGTCGAGCGAATCGGCGAATCGGACGAGGCCCGGCGGCCCCTTGGGCGCGGCTCCCGCCTTGCGGATCGTCTTGGCCGCCCGGGTCAGCGCCTTTTTCGTCTCTTCGTCGGTCGGCGCGGGCTTGAGCGTCGGGTCGAGCACTTTGCGCAGCTGATTGGCGGCGTTCTCGAGGATCGGCAGCTTCTCGTCCTGATCGGCGGGGATGAGTTCGTCGATCGTCGTGACATGGTCGACCTCGGGCAGCGCGGCGAGCTTTTGGGCGAGTTCGCGCGCGGCCGGCAGGGACGGGGAGAGAACCTCGATCTTATTCGGGGCCGTCTGCGGATTTTTCGACAGATCGAGGAAGGTCGCGACCGATTCGACGCTCTGGTCGCGCAGATTCATCGGATTGGAGTCGAATTTCAGATGCAGCAGGAAGGGCGCGCCGGCGAGCACGACGATCGCCGTCGCCAAGAGCACGAGCTTGCGATGTCCGGCGATCCAATGGTCGACGCTGGCGAGCGAGGCCGTCTGCAGCGGCGCGGCCTCGGCCTTGGGCCCGAGAATGCGGATCAGCGCCGGCAGGAAGGTGAGCGTCGCGAGATAGGCGATGATCATGCCGAAGCCGGCGATGAGGCCGAGCTCGGCCACGCCGCGAAACTCCGTCGGCAGGAAGCAGAAGAAGCCGGCCAGCAGGGAGACGGCGGCGAGCGTCAGCGACCAGCCTATGCCGCGCGTCGCCGCGATCAGAGCCTTGGGCAGATCGTCGATATTGTGCCGCTCCTCGCGGTAGCGGGTGGCGAATTGAATGCCGAAATCGACGCCGAGGCCGATGAACAGCACGGCGAAGGCGACCGAGATGAGATTGAAGCGGCCGATGAGCACTATGCCGAGGCCGGAGGTCATCGCGAGGCCGGCGATGATGGTGACGAGCACGGCGAAGATGAGCCGCTTGGAGCGCAGCGCCGCCCAGAGGATGAGCGTGACGACGGCGAGCGTGGCCGACACGTTCAAGCCGGTGTTTTCGGCGACGGTCGCGAATTCCTCGTCGGCGAGCGGCACTTGTCCGGTGAGCCGCACGGTCACGCCCTTGTCGGCGACGAGGCCGAGCGACTTGGCCGTGTCGCGGATGACTTGCACGGCCTCGTGGCCGGGCTCGAGCGCGGAATAGTCGATGATCGGCTTGATGAGCACGATGCGGCGCGGCTCGGCGCTGGGGCCGATCGAGGGCGCCTCCGGCTCGCGGCCGCCGGCGAGCAGCTTCTCCCAGGAGACTTTGGCCGGCTTGCCGGCGAGCACGGCGTCGAAAGCGTCGGTGAAATTGTCGAGGCCCTTGGCGAAGGCGGCGAGGCCGCGCTCGCTCGCGCCAACCTGCTTCAGGCCGAACAGCAGAGCTTCCGACAGGCCGCGAAGGCTCGGGTCTTCGGCGAGTGGCTGCAGGAATTCGCGCTGCGCGACCAGCGAATTCATGTCGCGGCGGATTTCCTCGACGCCGAGAAAGAGAACGCCATTGTCGCGGAAATATTGATTGTCGTCGGGGCGCCAGACCCTGGAGATGAGCGGCTTGCCGGTGAGCGCGTCGCGCAGCTCGTTGGCGCTCTTTTCCGCCTGCTCGCTGGTCTTGGCGTCGATGACCGCCACGATGATGTCGTCGATTTGCGGAAAGGCTTTGTAGAGGCGCGTCTCATTGGCGCGCCAGGGAACCTCGGGCGAGAAGAGATGGGCCGTATCCGTATCGATGGCGAAACGCGTGGCGGTCAGATAGGCGCCCGCGACGGTGAGCGCGAGCGTAACGATGACGACCGTCCAGGGCCTGCGCAGACACCAGGCCACGAGCTTTTCCAACATCAAGGCTCCTCGAATGGTTCGACGCGCCGGGGGCGGCGCCGGCGGCGCACGCCCGTTTCGAGCTCGGGCTCGGGCGCGGCGTCAAAAATCGCTGGCTATTCCTTTGCTTTCCCAGTCGCCGTAGCGAGCGGGATCGAGGCCGCCGCGGCCGCCGAGCTCGCGCGCGGCCAAGACCGTCTCGCGGGCGGCGCGGCGGCGCTCCTCGGCCTCCGCGAGCGCGCGCTGGGCCGCTGGCGGCGGCGGGGCGCGCTCTGGCGCGGCGTCGTCCGGGCGTTTCTCCGCTTCCTTCATCCGTCCTCCCTCACCGCTCCGTCACACTCGCCTCAGGCCAGTCCCGTATGTGATATAAACGACGATTCGATCCGCGTCGAAGGTGTGAATGAGCGACCATAAACCATTCTCGGCCAAGGCCAAGGCGCGCCCAGGCTTCGTTCCGGCCGATGCGGCCAGGGAGGCGGAGGCGGCCCAGGTTCCCGGCCTCTCGGCGCGTATCGCCGCGGCCAATGTGATCGCGGACGTCGCGCAGGGCGGCCATCGGCTGGACGAACGTTTTTCCCCGCAAGCGGTTCCGTCACGGCTCGCCGGCATGGAGCCGCGCGACGCCGCGCTCGCCCGCTCCATCGCCTGCGTCGGCGTGCGCCGTCTCGGCGCGATCCGCCATGCGCTGGCCGCTCTCCTCGAGAAGGGGCTGCCCAAGCAGGCGGCGCGGCTCGAATGGCCGCTCGTCGCAGCGGCCGCGCAAATCCTCTTTCTGGAGGCGCCCGACCACGCCGCCGTCGATCTCGCCGTGCGCGCGGTCCGCCTCGAGCCGAAGACGGCGCCCTTCGCCGGCCTCGTCAATGGCGTGCTGCGCAATCTGATCCGCCGCCGCGAGGAGTTTCTGGGCGGCGATCCGCTGGAGCTCGACACGCCCGCCTGGCTCGCGCAACGCTGGATCAAGGCCTATGGCGAGGCGCAGGCGCGCGCCATAGCGACGATCCATATGCAGGAGCCGCCGATCGACCTCACGGTGAAATCGGACGCCGAAGGCTGGGCGCGGCGCCTCGACGGCGTCGTGCTGCCGACGGGCTCGGTGCGGCTGCGGACGCGCACGCCGATCGTCGAGCTCGAGGGCTATGAGGACGGCGAATGGTGGGTGCAGGACGCCGCCGCCGCTCTGCCGGCGCGTCTCCTCGCCGTCCAGCCGGAGGAGCGCGTCCTCGACATGTGCGCCGCCCCGGGCGGCAAGACCGCGCAACTCGCCCTTGCGCGCGCGGAGGTGACGGCGCTCGACCGTTCGGCCGAACGGCTGAAGCTGCTCGCCGCCAATCTCCAGAGGGTTCGGCTGCACGCCGATATCGCAGTGGGCGACGCGGCCTCTTATTCCTCCCCGCGTCCCTTCGACGCCATTCTGGTCGACGCGCCTTGCGCGGCGACGGGAACGATCCGCCGTCATCCCGACGTGCCCTGGATCAAGAAGCCGGGCGATCTCGATTCCCTCGTCGCCCTGCAGGCGCGCATTCTGGAGCGCGCCTCCACATTGCTGAGGTCGGGCGGGCGTCTCGTCTATTGCACCTGCTCGCTGGAGCCGGAGGAGGGCGAGGCGCAGATCGCGAGCTTTCTGCGCCGCCATCCGGAGATGCGGCGCGCGCCGATCGATTCCGAGACGGACGCCGTTCCGCCAGAATTCGTCACGGCGGAGGGCGATCTGCGCACGCTGCCGTCCTATTGGCCCAACGAGGACAAGCGCCTCGCCGGGCTCGATGGTTTCTTCGCCGCGCGACTCGTGCGGCGAGACTGAACGCGGGACTTGCGCGGAACCGCCGCTTTTCTCGTCATACGATTTGTGCCATCCCAATCGAGACTCGCTTTGCTCCATTCCGATTTGCGGAGTGCGAGGAGGACGCTCTGAGCGAAACGGCCCAAAGCTCGGGAATGCGATTGGCGCGCGCCGCGGCGCGCAGCGTCGTCTCTTTCGCGCGCGCCGTGCAGGGGCCTTATTACGTCGTTCAGGCGATGGGCGTGCGCGCGCCGGAGCGTCTCTATGTGGCGCCGCAGGACATACGCACCGCCGATCCGACTGTCGCCGACGAAATCTATGCGGGCTATTTCTCTTTCGACGGCAAGGTCGTCGAGACCAACGGGCGCTCGCCCTTCTCGATTACGCCGCCGTCTCCGGGATGGCGGCGCTCGCTCGCCGGCTTTTCCTGGCTACGGCATTTGCGCGCCGCCGATCGGGCGCTGGCGCGCGCCAACGCCCGCGCGCTGGTCGACGAATTCCTGCGCACGCGCACCGATTTCATCGACGATCCCGCCTATGAGCCGCGCGTCGTCGCGCGCCGCACTCTGTCCTGGCTCGCGCAATCGCCGATCCTGCTCGACGGCGCCGATCAGGACTTTTATGAGCGCTTCATGCGGGCGCTCGCCCGCAACATTCGTTTCCTGCTGCGCGCCATGGCGTCGGAGCGGCGCGCCTCCGACCGGCTGCTCTGCGCCGTCGCGCTCGCCGCCTATGGCGTTTGCGCCGACGCTGGCCGCAAATTCGAGATCCGCGCGACCGGCCTTCTCGACGCCGAGCTGTCGC
>Ga0265328_10000288_pt1 | contig 23571 bp, 19 predicted proteins | sample 41624metaG_FD_202086 | JGI IMG/M metagenome (GOLD analysis project Ga0265328, IMG submission 202086) | Rhizosphere microbial communities from Carex aquatilis grown in University of Washington, Seatle, WA, United States - 4-16-24 metaG | ecosystem: Host-associated > Plants > Roots > Rhizosphere...
ACGGCTACTTTCACTGCACCGATCGGGCCTACGATCATTTCGAGGGTTTCGTTAACGCCTTCGACGATCTTGCTGAAGTCACCCTGATGACGGCTGGCATCGGCGCGCACTGAAACGCGACCTTCACTGGCTGCTTCTGATAGTAAAGCAGCATCAGCTACTAATGCATTCACAGCATCAATACAAGTATTCAAGTTATCCTTGATATTGTTGAAGTCTCCATTGTAATGGTCAGTGATTTGGGCTGGGATATTGCCACGAGCGATACTTTCGAGGTTGCTAGCTGCCATATTCAATGGCATCACGATCGCATCTAAGGTCGCATTTAAACCTTCAATCACTTTGCGGTATTCACCCAAGTGTTTGGTAGCGTCTGCGCGCGTTGTTAGCACACCTTTCTCAGCGGCTTGTGCCAGCAAGTTGCCATCAGCCACTAACGCCTTAATTGCTTGTCCGCATGCATTCAAATTATGTTTGATGATATTGAAATCGCCTTGGTAATCATCGGTAATTTCAGCGGGTATCATCCCTTTAGACAAATCATCTACGTATTCGGCAGCCATATTCAATGGCCCAATAACGGCTTCTAACAAGCGGTTCATGCCGCTGCTGATATCATGCAAAAATCCTGGGGGCAAGCTTGCAACATCAATTCGTTGCTCCAGATTACCTGCAACCGTTTGTTCTATCAGTTCAGCTACTTTCTGCTCTGCAATAATTTCGGCTGTTCGATCATTCCACTGTGTCATACGGCCAAGATAGCGACCATCTACTTCATCATAAACCGGATTAAGTAATAGCTCCAAGTGGAATCCCACATTCAAGGTATTTATTTGTTTAGGCGCACTAAGTTCCAGTGCAAAGTTTGCCCGGTCATCATCATTTTCCAAATACTCCCCTACTTTCGTATAAATCATGTTATCCACTGAAAAATCAGGGTGATGCTTGGATATTCCTACGCTCATGCTCTCGAACAATACTTTAGCTGCCCTGTTCATGTAGATGAGCAGGTTACGCTCATTTGAAACAGTAACCGCCATAGATGCATTATCTAATGCTGATTTGATGCGATTGACACCATTCAATGTTTCTGAATTATCAAAATCGAGACGTGTGCGTAATGCCCTGTAAGCATCCATAACTTCCGTCAATTCATCGCGATAACCATGGCGTATCACTGACTCATGGGCAATCCCTTGCGCACTTAACACCAAATACCTGACTGCATCATGGATGCGCGGCATAATTGCCTTATAAAGTAACACACCCAACCAGCCACAAAGAACTATACTAATCAGAATAAAGGCGATAACGCCTCTGCTATGCTGCTGGTAATCAGCCTGAGCATCCGCAAACACATCAGATGAAACTTTTATTTGAAGGTTTGTCAGCGTACTGATTTTTTCTGATAAGGGATCAATCGCAGGATAAAGTTCTAAACTGGTAAAAGTAGCCAGACGCTTTTCATCATGCGCACGCAGAATGTCCTGCAGTGTAGCCGTTGCCGCATTGGCCTTTGCAAATAATGGCTCAGCTTCATCAACGAGTTTTTTCTCTTCAGGCACATGATAGGTGGCAGTATAGGCTTTCCATTGCTTGTCCACTTCTTTCAACGCTGTGCTCACATTTTCTTGACCCTGTTCCCAAGTTAAGTTGCCATTGCGTACTTTATGCGAGGTATCCACAATATTCACTGCATACATGTCAGCCACGATTTTGAGCTGCTGCAAACAAACAACGCGGTCCTCATAAAGCGTTTTAACAGCTTCATTCGTATCCGCGACACCTTTCAATCCGATAAGTCCGATAATAGTGGTTGAAACCACCACAATAGCAAAAATTGAAATAATTCTGGTCTTTAAGGTGATACCCCGCTTGAAATTTCGATACTTTCTCAACATTGCAGAAGCCAAGCTCTCCTCCCCACGCAAAACTGAGTGAAATTTCAGGGCTCCTTCGATTTGCTGGCGTGTTGCCTTTTTTCTCACTGAAATAAAGCCTGAAATCTGACCACCTTCACTAATTGGTGAAACAACAGCCTCTACCCAGTAGTGATCGCCATTCTTGCAGCGGTTCTTTACAATGCCTATCCACGGCTTGCCGGATTTCACAGTATTCCACAAATCTTCAAAGGCCTCCGGCGGCATGTCGGGGTGGCGCACAATATTGTGGCTTTGGCCTATCAATTCCTCTTCATCAAATCCGCTGACTTCCATGAAATCACGGTTAACATAGGTGATTTTACCTTTCAGATCGGTCTTGGATACGATAGTTATTGTGTCCTTCAACTCGACTGCTTTTTGCGTTACTGGCATATTGATTTTCAATTTAAGATCCTTATTAATCTGGCCAAACTGTAATTAAAATAAAACTAAATTTAATTAAAACTCTTCCCATTCGCTATCGTCTGTACCGGTTTTTGCTCTCGATTTAACGGGCACTGGTGTTGAACCTTTACTGCTTAATGCAGCGCTTAATGCACGCATTGGACTATTGGTAGCACGGCGGCTTTGATGATCATTGTCGCCACTCAATTTGAACGCACTCACCACATCAATCAGGCTCTCGGCTTGCTCAACTAGCGACTCTGCCGCAGCGGCGGCTTCTTCCACGAGCGCTGCATTTTGTTGAGTCACTTCATCCATGCTGGTAATGGCATTGTTCACTTGATCGATACCCGCACTTTGTTCTGTCGATGCTGCGGAGATTTCACCCATGATGTCGGTCACACGCTGCACCGAAGATACAATTTCCTGCATGGTTTTACCTGCATTTTCTACCTGCACCGTACCTTCTGCTGTCTTGCTGACAGAATCGGCTATCAGTTCTTTAATTTCTTTGGCTGCACTGGCCGAGCGCTGAGCTAATGTACGCACCTCATCGGCCACCACTGCAAAACCGCGGCCTTGTTCACCTGCACGCGCGGCTTCTACCGCAGCGTTAAGCGCGAGGATATTGGTTTGGAAGGCAATGCCGTCGATGACACTGATAATGTCTTCAATCTTTTTGGCGCTTTCGTTTATCGAACTCATGGTGCTTACCACCTGGCCAACCACTTGGCCACCTTTAACTGCAACGCCAGAAGCCGCTACCGCCAGTTGATTGGCTTGTTTGGCATTTTCTGCATTCTGTTTTACGGTAGAAGCAAGTTCTTCCATGCTGGAAGCGGTTTCTTCCAGACTGGAGGCTTGTTGCTCGGTGCGGCTGGAGAGGTCGGTATTACCAGAAGAAATCTCGCCTGCGGCTGTGTTGATGGTTTCGCCTGCTTCCCGCACCTGCACAATGACTTCGGTCATTTTATCCATCAATGCATTCACGCCATCGCATAAGCTGGCAATAGCGCCCGTTTTGCCTGTGAGTAGAACACGGCTGGTTAAATCGCCTGTTTTGGCACCTTCAATAATGCCTTGGGTTTCTTCTACTGCCTCAGCTAAAGTCGCTGCATTGTTATATTGCTCGGTAATATCAGTCGCATATTTCACTACTTTGAATGGCTTGCCATTCATATCCATAATCGGGTTATAGATGGCTTGCATCCAAATCACTTTACCACCCTTACCAATACGTTTGAATTGACCTACTTGTGCCTCGCCACGGCCTAACGCATCCCAAAACGCCTTATACTCGGCACTAGCCTTGTAAGCAGGTTCTACAAACATACTGTGATGGTTACCCACAATCTCATTTTCGGCATAGCCAGCAATATTGGCAAAGTTTTCGTTCACAGCGATAATCTTGCCAATAAGGTCAAACTCAATAACACCCTGAGTTTTATTTATACCAGAGATTTGTCCTGCATTATCAGCCGCTTGCAGTTTTTGCTCGGTAATGTCGATGGTGTAATTCACAATCTTGAACGGTTTACCCTTGAGATCATAAATCGGGTTATAAGAAGCTTGAATCCATATCTCATGACCATTTTTGTGAATACGCTTGTACTGTCCAGCATCTGTGCCGCCATTTATTAACTTATTCCATAAAGTTTTATAGGCTTCACTCTTGGCAAAAGTAGGGTCTAACACCATGCTGACATGTTTACCAAGCAATTCGTTTTCTTTATAGCCCAACATATCCAGGTAAACTTGGTTCACCTTGACGATGATGCCATCCAAACTCACCTCGATAACGCCTTGTGATTTACCAATGGCAGTCATTTGACCTTCAAAATCTGCATTTTTGAGCTTTTGTTCGGTAATATCTGTCGCGTATTTCACCACTTTATATGGCTTGCCTGCGGCACATAAAATTGGGTTATAGGAGGCTTCAAGCCAGATTTCTTTGCCGCCATTGCCTACTCGCAGATATTGCCCAGACACAAACTCACCACGGTTGAGTTTTTCCCAGAACTGTTTGTAATCAGCACTTGAACGATAGCTAGGTTCAACAAACGCACTATGATGTTGACCAATGGCCTCTTCACGGCTGTATCCTAAAATATTCAGGAAAATATCATTGGCAGCAATCACTTTGCCATCCATGCTAAATTCGATCACGCCAGTCGATTTGCTGATAGCGGCTAACTGGTTTTCGTAGATGGCAGATTGGTCTGCTACTTTAGCTGCCAATTCCTGCTGTTCGCTAATATCCTTTTTAAGCCTTGATTGCATGACTTTCAATGACTGCAATACTTTACTTAGTTCATCGCTGCCTTGTGCGTCAATCGGCGTATCAAAATTACCTTCTGCAATTTGTCCAAATACACCAACAGATTTTTCTAAAGGCTTAGTGATGGAACGCAATATGAGCACTCCAATCCAACCCAGCAATGCGATTGCAACTGCGAGGCCTGCAAAAGTAAGTAAACGCGTATTTTCATATTTTGCCAGTGCATTTTTATACTCTAATGCAGCAGAATTAAACTGATGTTTTATCAATTTTTGCTTGTCGTCATCTGTTAACAAATCCTGTTCAAGGAGTTTTTCATATGCTCTTTTTAATGAATCTGGATTGTAGGCTCTAAGTGCCGCCAGACTAGGCTTAACACCTTCATTAAGGTACTTTGCATAGCTGACTTGGTAGTTATCTGCAAGTGCTTTTTCTTCTAAGGTTAGATTTGTGGCTTTGTATTTTGCCCATAATTTTTCGTTTTCCGTTTCAAATTGCTCTACTGCCTTGATTGAATTTGTAACGCTAGTACCGTCAAATTTCAATGAGGACTTACCACCCACTGTGACGACAGCCATTTTTGTTAGTGCACTGCCAAACTCCTGATTGATATTCATCTGATTGATCGTCATAGCGTTCAAATCATCAGTCGGTACCATCTGGTCATCAAAGATAGACTTCATGCTTGCATTTGAATTAGATACCTCAAATAGCCCTATGCCTGCCTGTATAATGAACACAAGACATGCTAAGCCAATGAGCAGCATCAAACGCTTACTGACATTAAGTGACCGAATAGAAAATCTCATCTGATTACTCCCAATTTAAATATTTGCTTTTATGTTATTAAGTCAATAAGTTAATGAACAGCGACATCAATAAGCGCCATCTCTTGACTGTTCATGAGCTGCTCAATATCCACCAGAATCAGCATCTGCTGCTCTACCGTGGCCAAACCCACGATATATTTGGTATCGATGTTGGTCACTAATGACGGCACATCGCGAATCTGTTCTTCTTTTAACGCCATTACATCCGAAACGCCATCCACCACAATGCCGACCACACGGCCATTCAGGTTAAGAATGATCACCACGGTGAATTCGTTGTATTCGACTTCTCCAAGATGAAACTTGATGCGCAAGTCCACTATCGGCACAATCTTTCCGCGTAAATTAACGACACCCTTGATGAAATCTGGCGTGTTGGCGATTTGAGTAACAGCATCGTAGCCGCGAATCTCCTGCACTTTTAAAATTTCCAGTCCGTATTGTTCATTGCCTAACACAAAGGTGAGGTATTCACCTGCAGCGACTTTTACGTTGGCATTGCTCGTTTTTAAATTGGCTGAATTAGTTGCAATATCTGTACTCATTATGAAAGCTCCTTAGGCATCGCTTGATTTTGTATGAATTGGGTATTGTGATTTGAGAATGGAATGGAACCTGTAAGGAAGTTAGGCGTCTGCCCCATTTGGATCAGCGCCGGCACATCCAGAATTAATGCCACGGAACCATCACCCATAATGGTGGCGCCTGACACGCCTGGTACTTTTTTAAAGTTGGTTTCTAAACTCTTAATCACCACTTGTTGTTGGCCCACTAGACGGTCAACAAACAAAGCAGATTTTTTACCATCCGCCTCAAGCAGCACTAACACGCCTTCTGTCGGATTGGTAATATTGGTGCGCTGATTAAACAAACTATGCAGTGCAATGATTGGCAGATATTCTCCACGCACATGCACCATGTAGCCTTCACCGGTTACAGTTTTAATATCTTCTGCACGCGGCTGTAAGGTTTCTACAATGAGATTCAATGGGACGACATAAAGACTGTTTCCCAAAGACACCGACATGCCATCTAAAATAGCTAAAGTAAGCGGTAGGGAGATAGAAATTGTCGTGCCGTAGCCTAAGGCTGAACGAATTTCAACTACGCCGTTCATCGCAGCGATATTTCGTTTTACTACATCCATGCCTACGCCACGACCAGAAACGTCTGTAACGACCTCTGCAGTGGAAAACCCTGGTGCAAAGATAAGAGAATACACTTCGGAGTCGGTCATATTTTCGCTTACAGCCAAACCATTGGCTTTAGCTTTGGCGAGTAATTTGTCGCGATTCAAACCAGCTCCATCATCAGTAACCTCAATGACAATGCTGCCGCCTTTGTGTGTGGCTGATAGCGTTAACACGCCAGTTTCACTTTTTCCGGCAGCTTTGCGTTTATCCGGTGTTTCTACGCCATGATCCACGCTATTGCGTACTAAGTGAGTCAACGGATCGACAATGCGCTCGATTAAGCCTTTGTCTAGCTCGGTAGCGGCACCCACGGTAACAAACTCAACTTTTTTGCCTAGTTTGGCGGCCAAGTCGCGCACCATGCGTGGGAAGCGCGAGAACACAAAATCCATAGGCATCATTCGAATCGACATCACGGATTCCTGCAAGTCGCGTGTGTTACGCGTAAGTTGTCCCACGCTATTAATAAGTGGCTCATGTTGTACCGGATCTAGCATGCTAATGCGCTGCTCTATCATTGCCTGGGTAATCACTAATTCACCCACCAGATTGATAAGCTGATCTACCTTCTCAACTCCAACGCGAATCGAAGATGTTTCTGCATTGGCTGGTGCTTTATCTGACTCGCGTCGGCCGAGATTTTTCTTTTCAGGAGTTTCAGACGGTGTTGTTGCTACCGTTTCAGCTTTAACTTCAGCGACAACTTCTATCTTGCCTGAATTGGCCTCTGTAGCCACTGTATCATCGCCGATCAGTGCGGTCTGCACAGCATCAGGATGCGGTTGGAATGGGGCAAAAAAGCCGTAGCCTTCTTCCTCCTTTTCTTTTCCTCCGTCCTCAAACAGGCCGTATCCAACTTCTTCATGAATTGCCACTTTGGAATCGGCACTGGGTTTAGAGTCTACTTTTCCAGTAGCGGTTGGTTCGTCAGCAGTTTTGCTTACTGGCGTTGATAAAGAAATTGCCAATGTAATGACCAAATCTTCTGGTTCAACAATAAATGAGCAGATAGATACGATATCTGCTTGAGTTGAATCTGTAGTTAATTTAAAGACATAGCGACCATTTTCTTGCTTGCTTGCAATCACTTCGCCTAGCAAACCTAGCTCTTCTTTCAGGTTAGCAGCATCTTTTTCTGTGATTTCTGGCAGAAAAATATTGAAGCGGCTTAATCCATCAGCAGGCAATACTGATATTGCATCTAACTGCGCTGATTCTGATTTGGGTTCTGATTGCTTTACCTCTTTGACTGGTGCGGGCTTAGACTCAGAAACGACAGCTAATGGCGCCGGTGAAATCACGACACCACCTGCTTCAGAAAGTGATTTGAGCATCATTTTGACATCTGCCACTTGTTCCTGATCAACAGGGGTAGTGAGACGGTGACCATCTAACTCCATTTTCAATACGTCTTTTGCTGCCAGAAATGCATCCACATGCTCTGCAGTCAGTGCCATTTCATTTTTTCGGATTTTATCCAGCAAGTTTTCGAGCACATGCGTAATTTCGGTCATATCCATAAAACCAAAAGTAGCTGCACCGCCTTTAATCGAATGGGCTGCACGAAAGATCGCATTTAGATCTTCCGTATCTGGATTTTCCATATCGATGCTTAGTAGTAATCGCTCAGCTTCAGCCAATAGCTCTTCCGCTTCGTCAAAGAAGACCTCGTAAAACTGACTCATATCAATTGTCATTGTTGTACTCCATATTTGCTAAAGAGCCCATCTAAGCTCGCGCTATGAATGCTCGTTGCTGTGTTTATCCAATTACTTTCTGTACAACTTCAATCAAGCGTTTTGGGTCAAACGGTTTAACCAACCAACCGTTTGCACCTGCAGCTTTACCTTTTGCCTTCATCTCATCGCTTGACTCTGTTGTCAGCATTAAGATCGGCACTTTTTGGTAAGATCCCAAGCCACGTAAATGTTTAATGAGTGTCAAACCATCCATAATCGGCATATTCTGATCAGTGAGCACGAGGTCAACCGTCTTTTCTTTAGCCTTATCCAACCCATCTTGCCCATCAACAGCCTGCACTACATCGTAACCTGCCGCCTTAAGACTAAAAGCCACCATCTGGCGAAGAGAACCTGAGTCATCCACTGCTAGAATTGTTTTTGCCATCTCATTTACTCACTTTTATTTATGTTAATTAGTTACTTATGTTTTTTTAATTAAAGTTAATTATTAAATATGTTTACGGCTTAACTCGTATTACTTAACGGCTAAAAATCCATAATATTTAGCTATTCATACTAAAAAAGCTCAATTTCTCCAGTCACCATGTCCTGCTGGTTTACTGAGCGCCGCAGACCTCCTGAAAGCGCATGGCTACCCACATTCAGACTATGGCTTATCTCTTCAAGAAACTTAGTAATCGCCTCATACTCATGACTGGGTTCAATCTCATCACTGTGGTTAGCCAGTTCCTGCAGTAAATCTTTCAATCCATTCACTCTTTTGATAGTTCTGGTAATCAGCTGGCTTGTTAAATCTTGAAATTGCAGTCCTGTAACGGCTGCATTAACTTCTTCACCAATTTTTTCCCTGAAGCCTTCTAATTTTCTAGTATCTGCTTTACCTAAATGGTGTTTTGCCATCAAAGCATCGAGTACTTGCTGCTGCTCAGTCACAGCTTCATGCACCGCCATAAAGCTAACACTTAACTTTTCAATCGCTTCACTTAGTAGGTATGTTGTCTGCAGCAAATCGGCTTCCACCTCTACCAGATGCTGCTTGCCATGATCGGACACCGCAGCGAGCAGTTTTCTTAATTCGGTAATTGGTAATGTTTTCATTTCCATATAATCATGTTCCAAAATGCTCAATATCAATCGTTTAAATCCAATTGGAATAACTCACCAATTCAAATATTCTTAGTTAAATTTTAGTGGTCACTAAGGCTTTAATACTGCATTACCAATATCTGATTGGCTTGCAGATGATGATAGATTGATTGATCCATCGTCTTTCATAGCGTTTTCTTCGGCCTGCTTGTTCATCACAATAATGCTGATGCGTCTGTTGCTTGGGTTTAATGGGTTTCCCTTGTCAAACAAAGAAGCAGAAGCCAACCCTACTACACGCAACAACTTGGTTTCATCCATGCCCCCTGCAATCAATTCACGCCGCGATGCGTTAGCTCGATCTGACGACAGCTCCCAATTGCTATAACCTTTCTCTCCGCTAGGATAAGGCACAGCATCGGTATGACCAGACAAACTAATTTTGTTAGTTACTCCGTTAAGCATCTTGCCTATCTCTTGCAGAATTACCTGTGCATAAGGCTGCATTACCGCTTTGGATGAAGCAAACATGGGCCTATTTTGTTCATCGACAATCTGGATACGCAACCCTTCAGAGGTAATATCCAATAACAATTGTTTTTTGAATTTGCTTAAAGTAGGACTGTCTTCAATCGCCTTCTCTATTTTGGCTTTAAGCTCTTCCAGTTTTGCTGCTTCGGCCTTTTCAACAGCCTGCTTTGCATCTTTAATATTGACTGATTTTTCTTTACCTTTAGGTCCATCTACAGGCTTGACCTGACCCTCCTTCTTTGTAATATCTTTACCACCGCCACTTTTTATAACAGAATCACTCGCTGCTACGGCAGGGCCACCCTGCAACGCGACTTTCAATGGCATCTTAAAGTACTCCGCAATACCCTCCAGCGTAGCCTTCGATGATGACCCCAATAACCACATCAATAAAAAGAAAGCCATCATGGCAGTTACAAAATCAGCATAGGCGATCTTCCACGCGCCACCATGATGTCCGCCAGCGCTTTTTTTAATCTTCTTTACAATAATCGGTCTGACGCGATCTTCAGCCATTACAATCTCCGTATAAATCGAGTAACGTTTTTATTTTTGTAACCATTACTTAGCTGCTTTGGCTTGTTTAACGTGAGTTTCAAGTTCAGCAAAGCCAGGGCGCTCGGTTGAATAAAGCACTTTGCGGCCAAACTCAACAGCAATCGCTGGCGCATAACCATTTAGGCTTGCCAGCAAAGTAACTTTCACCGTTTGAAACATCTTGCTGCTCTCTTCCAGCTTCTGTTCGAGCAAACCAGCAAGTGGCCCAATAAAACCATAAGCCAGCAAAATACCAAGGAAGGTACCTACCAGCGCATGAGCAATCAAAATACCTAATTCAGCTGGCGGCAGAGCTACGTTTTCCATGGTATGCACAACGCCCATCACCGCAGCCACAATACCGAATGCAGGCAAACCATCACCCAACTTAGCTATACAATGTGCAGGTACATGACCTTCCATATGATGTGTTTCGATTTCATTGTCCATAAGATTTTCAACCTGAAATGCATCCATATTTCCGGATACCATTAAGCGCAGATAATCGGTCATAAACTCTACAAGGTGATGATCGCCAAGTATTTTGGGATATTTGCTAAATAGAGGGCTGGCATCGGGATTTTCTACATCGTTTTCAATCGACATCATGCCGTCTTTGCGTATCTTGGCAAGAATCTCAAACAAAAGTGCCAGCAAATCCATGTAAAGCGCTTTTGTATACTTAGAGCCTTTGAATAAAGTGGGTAACGACTTCATAGTAGCTTTAATCGCTTTGCTATCGTTTCCTACGACAAAGGCGCCTAATGCGCCACCGAATATCATCAGAAACTCTAATGGTTGCCATAAAGCACCCAAGTGCCCGCCAGCAATTGCATAGCCACCAAAAACGGCAGCGCAAACCACAATATATCCAATGATGACAAACATATCCATGCACTCCTGAAAAAATATACTTCCAACGGTTTAGTAATTAGAGTCAGAATATCAAGATATCGGGAAAATCAATCGATTGAATAAGGGGATATTTTCGGGTTTGTATTATGTATGAGAATTTCTGAAAATAACTGACCAAGTGCCACCAGCCCAGCGATCTGGATTCGTTTGATATGAACAGGGTAATTAACAAAAAAATCTCTAATTGAGACCTGTTTTTCAAATAGCTTTGCTTAAGACTACTGTGTAACTGAGATATCTAATTTTTCCTTAAACTCAGAAGATTCTAACTTGATCTGGTGATCCAAAATCAAATCAGAGGCATGATCAATATGAATTATATTTTCATCAGTAAAATCTCTTATATCTCGCGGATCCTGAACTATTTTAGGAGTGATAATCACTACAGTCTCCGTATTGTTTACGGTTTCTGTGGTGATCGAAAATAGGCGTCCAATACCAGGAATATCGCCCAGAATTGGCATACCCGTTTTGTCTTTACTACTTACTTTTTTAATTAGCCCGCCTATAAACACAGATTGACCATCTTCACATAGGATATCTGTAGTTACTTCTGTACTCTTCTTATCTGGGATGCCCGCATTAAGCGTAGTCGAACTCATCTCTGGGTGTACTCTAAGCAACACTCGCCCCTGCTGATCCACTGAAGGCGTAGAATAAACTGGTCGAAACGCTGGATAAAATCGCTTAAATCGTGACCGTATGCTGGCGTTAAAACCTGCACGCCGTAAGAAAGAGAAGCTTGCTCCATTTTTTCACTCAGCCTACCAAGCGGCTTAATCTCGCGTCGAATCAAAAAGTAAGATAGTGTCGTGAGTAAGAATATGGGCTGCGCCATCAGCCCAAAACTAGAAACTTGATCATTCAGTAAATTTGTCGGTTTGCTAAAGTTACCTGCGCGCACAAACCCTGCCAGCTGGTTGTCTTTCATCACCGGGGCAAAAAATTCCCGAATCTGGCGACCATCCCCAGGTGACGTCAAGTTGTGTTCACCAAACCAGGCATAAGGCTCTGTTGGCATGACCGCAGCGGGTGCAATGCTACCTGCCGATGTGGCTTCATAAAGTTTTTCGCCGGCGAGATTAACGACAATACCGTAAGCAAAATCCTCGTTATCCTGAACATTTATCATGCTACGCATTAAGCCCTCTTTGTCAGGACTGGAGGTCAGCTGGGAATATCCAATACGCGATAATGCACGGGTTAGCGCTACCCCATGTACGCGAATTCTTTCCTAATGCAAATTAACCTGATGTTTGTAAAGCAGCCCACTAACAATCGCAATAACGACCAGTGAGGCTGCAATCATCAGTAGTCCTAATCGATCATTTTTCATTCAAGTGAATATACTTTTTGGTAAATTATTGTTGATTATCTCAATTACCCACAAATGCAATTTAATGAACACAACTGCTATTAATTGCTATTTCATAGGTAATTACATGAATATATCTATAGTTGTATTACGGCTATTTTTATATATTCTTTAATAGGAAAATGATGAATGTGATGAAGATACAATGGAAATTTTTGGAATTCTTCAAGCTAAATATCTAGGGCATTCGCCAGACATAAATCATTGGAGAGTTTTTATTCCCTGCTATACGCATGCTTGGAACAACTCCTGGAATTTCAAACTCCAGGCTTATGAGTAAACTTCCGGATTTCATTTCCCGACTCGCCTTTCCCCACAAAGCCAGCATGGCCGCTGGTGACAAATAGGCAAAGATAACATCATAGTTTGCAAAATCCAGTGCCCGGTAATCACCAAGCCTGAAAATAGCGCTAGAGCGTAATATTTTTTTCCTTAGAAAACTTATTAGCCACGGCAAGGGTGCAATTTCAATGCCTTCGATATGACACTCTTGCCTTACCTTAGCAATGTACATCGGCATATCCCCCAAACCACTACCAATGTCTATTAAACGTACTGATTTTCCCATTGGCATAAGCTTAGATACTTGTCGCCATACCGCTGGGCGGGAAGGAAAAAATGGGACTTGGCTGCGAAAGGTAGTCCAGAATAAGCTTAGGCTAATGATGAAACCTGCTAAATAATATTCATTTGGAACATGCCAGCTAAACATACTCCAAATTGCAATAGGAAAACCCAAATGTATCCAGCGCCACCAGCTAGACATGCCAGCTAAATAGGAAAATATTGCAGCTAATAAGGCTTGTATCTGTACTAAAGTCAGAAGAGAAAAAGTCCAATCCGCTTCATAATATACCGCTGCAACAAAGTGAATGCCCCATGAAAATACAAGCACCGACATGAACGCTATACATTGAACCAATACTGCCAATGTCCCAGGCTTTAAATGCACTTTGCTTCTAGACTTTAATAAAAGTCTTGGTCTATTAAAAACATCTGTATCTACATTTTTACTCATATGACTTTTATTCAGAGCATGTCTGTTCAGCGTCTTACTCATAAGTCTACTTTACGCTGTCATCGAAACCAATTTATAGCTGAGTTCCTTTGCTTTTTTAGTTTTACCTGCGCGTGATGGTACGTGACAGAGATTACATACATAGTTCTGATTCAAATCGTATGTATTTACGATATAATCACCACCGCAGCAGGTACAGCTTTTCAATTTCAGCATCTTGCTTTCAACAAAACGTACCAATGTCCAAGCGCGTGTAAGTGATAACACCGGCTCAACTTCGGAGTCTTGTTCTATTACCTGCTGTTGATACAAACTGTAGGCTTTGATGATGGCATCAATACCTTTTACATCAGCAAAATCCACCATAAATTTGTAAATATTGTAGAAAATAGATGAATGGATATTAGGCTGCCAGGTTAGGAACCAATCCGTAGAGAAAGGTAACATACCCTTAGGCGGCGAAACACCCTTTAACTCTTTGTATAATTTAATCAAACGCTCGCGAGACAAAGTCGTTTGAGATTCAAGCAACTGCAATCTAGCACCTAGCTTAATCATTTGGATAGCTAGTTGTATTTGCTCTGATTCGTTCACAACACTTTTCGTTTTCATCATCATTCCCTTATTATCTAGAATCAATATCTATCTAACGTTTAAATAATTCACTGCAGTTTCTACGCCATCATGCCAGCATTTTGGCCAGACATTAAAACAGCGGTGTGTAAGTGAGCCTGTGAGCGATCTTTTGTATAGTTGGTTAACATACCCAAAATCGCACTGTCATCAAAACGGAATCGCGCCAACATCATATTGGTGCTGCAAAGTTTGAGTAGCTGTAAGGTGCTTAAGCCTTCAAGTAAATCAGCGATATCTTTGCCGATACCTAAACGGAAGATTGCTGTAGCTTTATCCGACCGAATCATTTGTTGAGCCAGCAATAAATAATTTAGATTTGCATCTTTAATCTCGGACATGATTTCTGTTTCATTCATTTTATTTCCCCATTCATTTTTCGTGGTTGTCAAAAGTTCGCAGTACGCGTTGGACGAACTTTGAGCCTTTTAACTAAAACAAAATATTGGAGTTTGTCGGTTTTTTAGGTAAGACAAGCGGACGCACTCTTGTAGGTGTTTGTCTTACAAACACCTACAAGTGGAAAAATATACTGATATATTACAAACACTTAATTAACACAAAACTTGTCTAGATTAAATTTAAGTGCCGTTAAAGACTATTAATTTATAAACTTCATTTTAAAAATATCCTATAAATATTTAAAGTTTGATTAATTCTTACCGTTATTCATATGTCTTGCTTTATACAACATTTCACAAAAAACATTATCGGCATCATTCAATAAATATATATCGGCAACCCTATAGAAAACTTTAGTAAAATGTTTAAAAAACTGTAAATAATTTATATCTTATTGTTTTTAAAAGACTAAATTCCAACAAGCAGTGTATTTCTTAGCTATTTATTAGACGAATTTCTGCCTACACGCTTCAGGAAAGGCGAGCTTTCACCCTTTTATTCTAAAGATACAATCGCATCAATTCGCATAATAATTGACTCTAAGCAATAAAAGCAGGCAATTTAAGGCCAAAAGTGCTTTCTCAATTAAAAACATGCAGGGCAAACAACATAGGGAATCGTCATGGCAGAAGACAGCGATTTAGAAAAGACAGAACAGGCCTCCCCCAAACGCTTAGAAAGCGCGCGGGAAGAAGGCGACGTGCCCCGCTCACGCGAGCTGGCGACATGTACTGTGCTATTCGCTGCAGGGTTGAGTTTGCTTATGATGGGTAACCATCTGAATCAAGCATTAAAATCAACGATGAGTACCGGCTTGCATTTTGATCGTACATTGGCTTTTGAACCTGTGGTGTTGCTAATGAAAACCTCCGAAATGATCTATACATTACTTTTGGCCTTTGCACCATTTGCACTCATTTTACTGGTGGTGGCTATTGCATCACCAGTTTTAATTGGCGGCTGGGTATTCAGCGGCAAGGCGTTTGTACCGCAATTTAATCGCCTTAACCCAATGCAAGGAATAGGCAATATGTTTTCCAAAAACTCTGCTATTGAGTTGATTAAATCCATTGCAAAAACATTGTTGGTGGCAACTGTGGCTTATAGTGTGGTTTCGCATGATATGGAACCCATCCTTTCTCTTTCATTGCTACCGCTTCAAACCAGCATCTCCCAAGTTAACGATTTAATGCTTATGGGTTTCTTGTCTATCGTCAGTGCCTTGGTTTTTATTGCCGCTATTGATGTGCCCTACCAACTTTACCATTACGCCAACAAACTAAAAATGACTAAAGAAGAGGTTCGTCAGGAGTCCAAAGAATCCGAGGGAAATCCTGAAATCAAGGCTAGAGTTCGTCAACAGCAACGTGAGATGGCGAAGCGCCGAATGATGTCAGAGATACCTAAGGCCGACGTAGTCATAATTAACCCGACACACTACGCTGTTGCCATTAAATACCAAGATGCTGGAATGCGCGCACCTATAGTGGTAGCCAAGGGCGCCGACGCAATCGCCTTGAAAATTCGCGAGATCGCTTCTGAAAACAATATATTAACTTTGGAAGCCCCCAAGCTTGCACGTGCCTTATTTGCACATACTGAATTGGGCAATGAAATCCCTGAAGCATTATATTCAGCCGTGGCTGAAGTGTTGGCCTATGTATTCCAAATGCGCATTTTTAAGAAGGAAGGCGGTTTCCGCCCAGAAATACCTAAAACTTTACCAGTTCCAGAAGATTTAGATCCACATAGCCTATTACCAACTAATAGCGCTGATGAAACAGATCTGTTTGAATCGAAAGTGATCGCCTGATGAATTCGCTTAATATGCCAATCTGGATGAATAAATTTGGTAGTCGTAATGTTGCGGCACCACTGATTATCATTTTGCTATTAGCAATGATGATATTGCCATTGCCAGCCATCATATTGGATGTACTTTTCAGCTTTAATATTGCACTGGCAATATTAGTACTCCTAATCGGATTGCAAACTACCAAAGCACTTGATTTTATTGCTTTTCCAACGGTATTGTTGGTAACCACCATGTTAAGGCTATCCCTCAATGTAGCTTCGACTCGTGTGGTGTTGACTGAAGGGCATTCTGGTCCAGATGCCGCAGGCAAAGTGATTGAAGCATTTGGACATTTTTTAATCGGTGGCAACTATACCGTTGGTATTGTTGTATTCGTGATTCTGACTATCATCAACTTCACGGTTGTAACCAAAGGTGCAGGCCGTATTGCTGAAGTAGGCGCACGTTTTACCTTGGATGCGATGCCTGGTAAGCAAATGGCGATTGATGCGGACTTAAATGCAGGTTTGATTGGTGAAGATGAGGCACGCCGTCGTCGCACCGAAATCGGCCAAGAATCAGAATTCTATGGCGCTATGGATGGTGCCAGCAAATACGTTCGCGGGGATGCAGTCGCCGGAATCTTAGTGATCATCATTAATATTGTGGGTGGATTAGTTGTCGGCATAGTGCAGCACGACATGGCATTTTCCGATGCCGTCAAGAATTATACTTTGCTTGCCATTGGTGACGGCCTCGTTGCTCAAATTCCTTCACTGATCATTTCTGTTGCCGCAGGCGTCGTAGTTTCTCGCGTAGCCAACAACGAAGATATTGGCGGCCAACTGACGACTCAACTATTCTCCAATCCTAAAGTCATCTATATCACCGCTGGCATTATTGGCGGCATGGGAGCCATACCAGGCATGCCGCACTTTGCATTTCTAATGCTGGCTAGCGTGCTTACTGGCATCGCTTATATTTTAGGTGAACAGAATAAAAATGCTAAAGCTGAACCTGCGTTAGATGACAAACCTGAAACAACTACAGAACTAGAAGAAGCTAGTTGGGACGACGTAACTCCTGTAGATGTAGTCGGACTTGAAGTCGGTTATCGCTTGATTCCCCTAGTCGATAAAGCGCAAGGGGGTGACTTGCTAAAACGTATTAAAGGGTTACGCAAAAAATTCGCTCAGGAAGTTGGCTTTTTGGCTCCAACTGTGCATATTCGGGATAATTTAGAGCTCAAGCCATCCAGCTATCGTATTACCCTTAAGGGCGTAGAAATAGCGAATGGAGAATCTCATTTTGGCCAATATCTAGCGATTGATCCCGGTATGGTGAGTGGTGCCTTGCCAGGCCCGACCACCACAGACCCTGCATTTGGTTTACCTGCGGTATGGATAGACGCTAGTATGCGTGACCAAGCACAAAGTATGGGTTATACCGTGGTAGATACCGGCACTGTAATTGCTACACACCTGAACCACATCATTTCTATTCATGCAGCCGAATTGCTAGGCCGCCAAGAGGTACAGCAACTGCTCGATCACATCAGCAAAGAATCACCAAGACTGGTTGAGGATCTAGTGCCTAAACTGCTATCGCTATCAATAATTCAGAAAGTTTTGCAAAACTTATTAACTGAAGGTGTACATATTCGCGATATGCGCACTATCGTTGAAACGCTATCCGAACATGCATCACACACACAAGATGCGAATGAACTGACCGCACTGGTGCGCGTACAACTTGGCCGAGCTATTGTGCAGCAGTTATTTCCAACCGGCAATGAAGTTGCAGTAATGACACTGGACAACAACTTAGAGCGCCTGCTAATACAGGCTATGCAAAATAACACTGCGACTGGCGCTGCAATTGAACCAGGCATGGCAGAAACATTGTCAAGGCAAACTGAAGCTGCCGCAAAACAGCAGGAGCTATTAGGAATGACGCCAGTGTTACTGGTTCCATCATCACTTAGAGCAACCCTTTCTAAATTCCTGCGTCGCGCTGTTCCGCACTTGCGTGTGCTATCTCATGAAGAATTACCTGATTCAAAAACCATACGTGTTACTAGTCTTATTGGAGGTCAAGCATGAACATTAAACGATTTTTCGGCAAAAATTCGCACGAAGCACTCAGCATGGTGCGCAGAGGACTGGGTGAAGATGCAATTATCATCTCCAACCATATGGTAAATGGTGGCAATGAAATCATGGCCTACAAAGAAGAGGAAATGCAAGCCATAACCACCAGTCAAGCAGAACAACCTGCACAAAATGATGATATCAAAGGGATGACAACTTTGTTATCGCTAATTAACAAAAAAAGTCGAGATCAGAATCTGGACAAGGAGGCGATTAACTCAACAGCCTCTGCTGCAGAAATTGACAAACCAACAAATAGAATGGGCAAGCCCATAAAAGCCTCTAAGCATGATAAAACCAATACAAAAGGTGTGTCTCCGCAACTGACGATAGCTGAGACCCCTGAGCAACACACTTCCAGTCAACAAGTTTATGATCAGCAAATGGCGGATATGCTTAACGAGATGCGTGAAATGCGTCGTGTAGTTGAATCACAGCTCACTACAATCTCATGGAGCAATATCCAGCAACGTGATGCAGTTAAATCAAAAATATTAAATAGCCTATTGAATGCAGGTTTTAGCGCCTCTCTGTCTCGACATTTGGCAGAAAAACTACCTGCAAACTTAAATGATGTTAAATCTACAGATTGGGTTAAAACCATACTTGCCAAGAACATGAATTCGATAGAAAACGAAACCGAAGTATTGGATCAGGGTGGCATATTTGCCCTGATTGGTCCAACTGGGGTAGGAAAAACTACAACCATGGCAAAGATGGCAGCCCGCTATGTGATGAAGCACGGCACACAAAACCTGGGACTCATTACAACTGACGCATACCGTGTTGGCGGCCATGAACAGCTCAGAATCTATGGCAAGATTCTTGGCGTGATGGTACATGCGGTCAAAGATGAGGCCGACCTAAAAATTGCGCTCAACGAACTCAAAAACAAACATACCATATTGATAGATACGGTAGGTGTAAGCCAACGCGACCAAATGGTAACAGAGCAAACCAGCATGCTTTCCAGCACCGAAACTCATATTAAAAGACTGTTATGCCTGAATGCGACCAGCACTGGTGAAACACTTGCTGATGTAATCAAGGCTTACAAAGGCAATGGATTAGATGGCTGCATTATTACTAAGCTTGATGAGGCAGCGACCATTGGGAGCGCACTAGATGTCATCATCAGAGAAAAACTCAAACTCTATTACACGACAGACGGTCAGCGCGTGCCAGAAGATATACATATGGCAAACAAACAGCAGCTGATTGATCATGCCTTAAAGCTAAGTTCATCGCGTAATTGGCCATTCCAGTTCTTAGATGAAGAACTGCCTTTTGTCATGGGCAATACTGTGCATTCAGCAAACGCCCCACAATTTACGGAGGTGAGTTATGCTTAGCTTTGAAAATAAGCAAGTTCAAAACGACCAAGCTGCAGGGCTTAGGCGTATTATGTCTACTCCCAAACCCCGCGTGGTCTCAATACTCTCCACCTCTCCAATCCGTGATCAGGCGCGTCTCATGGCTAATCTCGCCACGCCTATAGCCGCTCAGGGTTGTGATATTTTAATTCTTCATGCATCACATGAATCCAGTGAAAGCATTTATGAAATCAGCAAATTACCCGCTTTATTGGATGTAATTAACGATAAATCTTTGTTGCAAAGTGCGATAAAAAATACTGGTAACGGATTTTCTATTGCCAAATTAATGCCAAGCCACCAGGTCGGTACACCATTGGATAGCATTCTAAGTGAACAACTCAACAATATTTTTAGTGAGCTGGCCAAGCAGTATGAAATTGTCTTGGTCGATGCCGCGTTAAACTCAAGTGATACATTGCCACTAAAAGCACTCAATGATGGTGAGATTATCATTAAGCTTACTCGCCACCCAGAGTCAATTAAAGAAGCTTACTTGCTGATTAAGAGAATTTACAATCAACTTGGCAGACGTTCATTTGGCATCATTGTCGATAATGCCTCTGACGCCCAAGCCCAGACTGTATTCGGCAATATATCACAAGTGGCAAGACGATTTATGCAAATTGAAATAGAGTACTTTGGTGCAATCCCGCCGGACATCCATCTCAGTCGCGCTACCAAACTTGGCCGATCCGTCATTGACGCATTTCCATTAGCGATTGCATCTACAGCGTTCAAACAGATTGCTCAAAGATTGAATTACAAACACGATTACGCTGATGAAACCAAGTTGGCGTCACTTATCTAGAACAAGGATTTTCTATGTATACAGTTCATGGCAAAAAAGAGCAAAAAGATGAAATGCTTAACCAGCATGCAACCTTAGTCAAGAAGCTTGCATATCAACTCAAGGCAAAGCTACCACCTAGTGTAGAACTAGATGACTTAATACAAGCCGGCATGATGGGCTTGCTAGATGCGATCAATCGCTTCGAAGATACCCATGGCGCGCAGTTTGAGACCTACGCCGCACAAAGAATTCGCGGTTCAATGTTAGATGAGTTGCGTAATACAGATTGGCTACCACGCAGCATTCGCAAAAATATGCGAGATGTAGAAACTGCCATTAGCCAGCTTGAGCAAGAGCTAGGAAGGCAACCTGCTGAAAAAGAGGTCGCCAAAAAACTCAACTTAACGATAGATGATTACTATGACATGCTGGGCGACTGCAGTGGCCACCAGCTAATCTATTATGAAGACTTTCATGAGTCCGAAGGTGGGGAACATTTTCTTGATCGTTTTAAAGGTAGTGACAATGGTGACCCGCTTAAAGACTTACTAACTGGAGATTTCCGCGATGCGCTAATAGAAGCTATCGACTCCTTACCCGAACGAGAAAAGATACTGATGGGACTTTATTATGAACAAGAACTTAACCTTAAAGAAATAGGGGTGGTGATGAATGTGTCTGAATCACGTGTTAGCCAATTACACAGTCAGGCCGTTGCCAGACTACGTGCAAACCTTAAAGAGAAGACATGGACTGGAGCAGTTTAGGCGGTATCGGCATTGCGCTGATCGGCATTCTATTTGGACAAGCAATAGAAGGCGGGCGTGTTAGCTCATTGCTGCAGCCTGCAGCTTTCGTAATTGTTTTGTGCGGCACATTTGGTGCGGTGTTACTGCAAACCAACACTAAAAGTTTTATTGCGGGCATTCTGATGGTGCGTCAGGTATTCTCCACACCGATTGACGATAGGCAATTACTCGCCAAACGCATAAATGCATGGAGCACCTTCGCCCGTAAGGAAGGCATATTTATGCTGGAGTCTTATCGGATAAAAGAAACGGATCCCTTCATTAAAAAAGGTTTGCAACTTATGATTGACGGTACACCTCCAGATAAAATACGCGAGATATGCGCGATTGATATGCATTTCTATGAAATACAACAACGTAATGCAGCTAAAGTGTGGAATGCTGCCGGTGGCTATGCACCCACCATAGGTATTTTGGGAGCTGTGCTTGGCTTAATCCATGTGATGGAAAACCTGTCAGATCCTAGCAGATTGGGCGGTGGCATTGCGGTGGCTTTTGTAGCAACCATCTATGGAGTAGGTCTGGCAAATTTAGTATTTTTGCCTATTTCAAACAAACTAAAAACACTCATTCAACATGAATTAATGCGTCGCGAAATGCTCCTCAATGCTTGGGTTTCCATTGCGAATGGTGATCATCCAAGAATTGTCGAAGAGCGCCTATTGGCTTATCTACGTTAAATAAATTAACGCTTAAATAAATTGCAATTGAACCCATTATGATTAGAAGAAAGCCAATAGAAGATGACGATGAAAGCCCGGACCGCTGGCTGGTTTCATACGCAGATTTTATTACGCTCTTATTTGCGTTTTTTGTGGTGATGTATGCCATATCATCTGTCAATCAGAGTAAATATAGCGACCTTAGCTCATCAATGGGTACCGCATTCACAGGTGAAAACCCATCAGTAGCGCAAAGAAATATTAAAAACCGCTCAGGGGGAAAAAATAAAATCAAAGGGCAGCAAAACTCCCTCATTAAACCGTTGCCACTAACACATCTTTATAATGAAAAAATGCGTCGTGAACGTGAATCTATGACCAACATGGGAATAGATATATCAAATACACTGGCGCCACTCATCAGCGAAGGCAAGATACGCGTTTCGCAAAATAACCGTGGTATTCGTATCGATATACATGACAGTCTATTGTTCAACCCTGGTTCAGCCGAATTGGCCACAACTGCTACTAATATTTTAAGTGAAATTGCCACTCAAATTAAAGACAATCCACGCCTCGTTCAGGTAGAAGGCCACACGGATAATTCACCCATCCATAACGCTTCTTACTTCTCAAATTGGGAGCTTTCAGCAGTACGTGCCAGCAGCGTGGTTAGAATGTTAAGTGACTTAGGTATTGCAGAGAATCGGCTAAGCGCTCTGGGATTTGGTTCAGCACAACCTCTTAGTGAAAACGAAACACCCATTGGGCGTGCTAGAAACCGTCGTGTATCTATTATGATTCTTTATGAATCTCAGAATCAAGAAGATTCATCTCTTGAAATCGCACCACAAAAAATTACTAATCCATAGATCTTTTAATAATGTTCTAATTGAGATGAACTTATACTTGCTATCCCCTGCTTCAGCGCTGTATTAAACTGGTCGATTGGTAGCGGCTTGCCAAACAAGTAACCTTGGTAACGCTTACAACCATTGCTCAACAAGAGTTCACGCTGCTGTTCTGTTTCCACACCTTCTGCAATCACATTCAAGTAAAGACTTTGCGCCATGGCAATGATGGTCCGCACAATAGATCTGTCATGGCTATCGGTCACAATATCGCGCACGAATGACTGATCAATTTTGAGTTGAAACAACG
>Ga0265328_10000289_pt1 | contig 23532 bp, 24 predicted proteins | sample 41624metaG_FD_202086 | JGI IMG/M metagenome (GOLD analysis project Ga0265328, IMG submission 202086) | Rhizosphere microbial communities from Carex aquatilis grown in University of Washington, Seatle, WA, United States - 4-16-24 metaG | ecosystem: Host-associated > Plants > Roots > Rhizosphere...
GGCGCGCACTGTCGATGCGCTCGACGCGGCGGTCGCCCTGGCCCTGCGAAGCGTCACGCCGAGCGAATGCGCAAATTACTTCGCCGCATCCGGCTATGATGCAGCTTGATCGGATAGCGCTCTAGCCAAAAGATTTCGAGCGCATTATCAGACGCGATACCCCGACAACGCCGACGCCTCGCCGTCCATGACGACCGCCGACCTCATCGAACTTGATGAGATGATCGTTTTTTTGAACGAAAATCTGCCCTGTCCAAAATCAGTGAAATACAGAACCGGATTCTATGCCGAAATTACATTCTCGCTCGGCTACGAGTCCAAGCCGACGCCGCGCGAGGTTTGGATCAAGCTCAACAATGAAGCTCTCACGCCTTTGCTCCCGCGCATTGAGGACGACTACACCGAGGTGATGCGGGCGCTCTATCCCGACGCGGGATAAAGGCCGCCCGCGAACGGGCGGCCTTCGCGCCGGTTATTCCCAACGCATACCGAGGGAAGGCCGAAGCTGTAGCACAGGGCCGCTTTTCGTACCAGGCATGCGGCAGTAAATCCGATCAACGCTGAAACCTTCGGAGTACGACCCGTCGAAATCGCCTTTCTTCAAATGGCGCTCGCATGACGTCTCCCAAAAAAGTCCGCCAATTGCGGCGAAGGAAATGCCGAGCGTCCCGACAATGAGCAAGATTTTCTTGCTCAACCTAAAACGCGCTTTTGCCTTGCTGATTGAATCCATTCCATTTCATCGTGAAAAACGCCAAGAGTTGCAGGCGAGACATAAGTGTCGTCCAGCTCGGCACAAGACACCGCGCGACGCGTCCTGCCAAAACGAAAGGCCGCCCCTTGCGGAGCGGCCCTTGCGCCGGTCAATATTCGTCGGCCAGCATGATGGTGAGAACGCGGGTCGTCTGCGCGGGGTCGGCGGGGTCTTCGGAGCCGTATTTGCAAGCGGCGTCGTAATAGTCGATCTTCCAAAAGACGCGCTCGCCCTTGTGATCGAAGCTCCCGAAATCATGCTCGCCGTGCGGGTCGTTGGCGTCGGTGAAGGCATCGAAGCTCATGACCTTGCCGATGATCGCGGCTTGGTCGGCGAAAGGCAGAGCCGCCACGCCCGCAGTCATGAGGCGTTTCCCGCCGCCGCCGAGCGTTCGCCGGAATGCGTCGTTGAGTTCCCGAATGCGGGCCTGCGGCGCGAGAGTTTTCGTGGTCGTCATGGGGTTGTCTCCCTTGTTGATGGGCTGCGCGATTGCAGCCGATGCGCGCCGGTCGCGCCGTCGTATCAGGGAGACGGGGAAGCCCTGCTTACCGAAGGCCATATTCGCAAGGGCGTCTGCGCGCGCCGCCCTCAATCGAAAGAAGGGCGCGCGCAACGGCCTCTGTCGAATGTGGGGGCTTCCGCGTCGCCCGCGACGGCGCACAGGTCGCATCGTCTAGGCTGCAAATGCGCCAGCCCGCCAAGGGAGCAACGCCGCGCGACATAGAAAACACTCGACGGGGCGCGATTAAATAGGAATCGAAAAGACGGGTTCAAGAGTCGCGACGCGCGCGAAAAACCTTTTTTTGCTTGGGCGGCTTTGCCTCATTCCGAACATGACTGCACCACAGCTTTTAAGGGATTCTTTAGTCGCGATTGCTGCGCGCCGTTCGTCCCCGCCGTTCGCAGCATCCTTGTCCGGATGCGTCGCCCATGAATATGCACACCAAGCCCTCTGCGAACGGTCGTAAGTCTGCGCCGCCGTCCCTCGCCAAAAATCCCGCAGAGCCGCCCGTGCAACTGCCGTCATTGCGCGCGCTCGTCTTCTACGCGCTCGGCCTGCTCCTCCTGTTTTGGACGTTCGTCCATATCTTCTCGGGCTTTTCCGACGTCGCCGACGCAAAAGGCGGCATGCCGCTCTTGCAGGGGATTGGCAAAATCCTCCTCAATTTCTGGGGCTTCGTCGCGTCGCTGGTCTTCGGCTTCGTCACCTTCAATCCGTTGGCGTGGCTCAACGGCAAAAGGCTCGTCATCGGCGTGACCTCCGGGGCCATGATCCTCGGTTATTTCACCATGACCGCGATGAGCCCGCTGACCTTGGCCGTCGTCGAGGTGTTCCTTCCCTTGCTGGGCTTCGGCGCGGTTCCTCTGTCCTCGCCTGCGGGCCTGCTCGGCTTGCTCATGTCCTTCCTGCTCATGCCGTTCATAATGGCCTTTGCAGGGTCGGTGCTGATCGTCGTGCTGTTCTCGGTCGCCGCCGGAATCTTCGGCGTCTGCGTCGGCGTGCCCGTCGTGCTGTTCCGCCAAATCCTCGAGTTCGACAACGCCCTGCACATCTACCGCTATCAGGCGCGGGGACTGGCGGCCTACATCGTCCGCTTCGTCTTCTGGCTGCGCAATGAACGGCTGCCGGATGCCCCCGACGACGCTAAGGGCGCACGCTTCGCCACAAAGGAAGAAATCACGCGCCTGCACGATCCGCGCGGCATGGGCTTCGGCCATATCGACGGCGAGCTGCTGCAACTCCACACCGAAAAGCATGTGCTGATTATGGCCTCGACGCGCTCCGGCAAGGGCGTGACGCTGATTGTTCCGCACCTGCTGCGCTATGAAGGCTCGGCCTTCGTCCTCGATCCCAAGGGCGAAAACGCCAAGGCAACGGGGCGGCAACGCGCCGCGCTCAACGACAAGGTTTTCTTCCTCGATCCGTTCGGCATATCGGGCAAGCCGAAGGCGCGTTTCAATCCCATGTCGCGCCTGACGCCGCAAAACGCCGAAGCCGAAAGCAAGGCGCTCGCTGCCGCGCTGTTCATCCCCGGCGAAGGCGAAAGGCGCGACCACTGGTTTAACGCCGCGCAACAGCTCTTCGCGGCGCTCATCCTGTTCGTGTATTTCTCGCCGGAGATTCCGCCGCGCAAAAAAGACCTGCTGGCGGTGCGACGGCGCTTGCTCGGCAATCTAAAACCGACGCTCGAATCCATGCTGCAAATAGACGACGCGGACGGGCTGCTGCGCGACTTGGCGCTGTCCTTCCTCGAAACGCCTGAAAAAGAGTTCGGGTCGATTGTCTCGGCGGCCCAGCGCCAGACCGACATTCTCGACAATCCCGCGATGATCGCCTGCCTATCGGCCTCCGGCGACGGGCCGGAGGTGGATTTCAAGGAATGGCACAAGGGGACGATGACCGTTTACCTCTGCCTCTCCGCCCCGAAATTCCCCGTCTTCAATCGCTGGCTGCGCCTCGTGCTGACGTCGGCGCTCGACGAAATGACCGACAAGCTCGACCCGCCGCCGCTGCCCGTCTGCTTCATGCTCGACGAGCTCGCCACGCTCGGCCATTTCCAGCCGATAGAAAACGCAATCGGACTCGCCGCCGGTTATGGCGTGACCCTGATTTGCGTCTTTCAGGACGTGGCGCAAATGCGCGATTTGTACAAAGGCCGCTGGGCGTCGTTCATCGGCAATGCAGGCGTGCGCGCCCTGTTCAATCTCGACGATTTCGACTCCGCAAAATACTGGTCGAATTTCATCGGCGGCCACATCGTCGAAACGCACGGGCGGCAGGAAGACCTTTACGGCCTGAGCCAAGGCCAGAATGTCGGCGAATCCGTGCGCCCGCTGCTCTCCCCCGACGAACTCATGCTGTATTTCGCGCGAAACAAGATGCTCGTCTTGCCGCAAGGCTCGCGCCCGATCATCGCCGAACGCAAAGCCTTTTGGAATGACGCCGCCCTTAATGGGCTGTGGGACGATCCGCGCCAGCCCGCCAAGCGCGGGCCTTCCGCGCCCCCGCCGCATCCGCTGGGAACGCCGCCGCAACGCCCTGCGCCGCCTGCCGCCCCGCCACATCCTCCGGCGGGCGGGCCGAAGCCGAAGCCGCCGCAACCGCCGACGCCAGCACCTTCAATTCCCGGCACGGCGATGCCCTCCGGCGTCAAAATCTCCTTCGACTCAACAAACCAATACCAGCAACCGCCTGTGCGCTCCCCCTCGGCCCCGCCGCCGTTCAGGGCGCAAAGCGCCGGCGCGACGCAACCGGCGGCGCGACAAGAAACGCTCGTCGAAGTTGATCGCTATGAGGTGGGCGGGGTGGTCTATGCGATGTTCTCGGACGGCTCCGTCGAGGTACGTTCCCCGTCCGGCAAACGACGCTATGCGTCGCTGGCGGCCCTGCGCGAACATGCAGAGCGCGAAGAGAACGCGCCGCCGCCTGCGGCCCCGGCGGCCCCCACTCCGCCAACGGCGACCGTCATCACGGGCCGATTTCCGCCCGACGTCGAGCAAAAAGGGAGCGCGCCCAATGCGCCGCCTCCCCCGGAGCAAAACAAGGACGCCGATCCGCTCGCGCCATTCGCCGCCGAACTGGCGCGCATGCTCCAAGAGCGGAAAGAATAACCTCACGCGGGCCGCGCCGCGCCAAGCTCCGGCACGGCGCAGTTCAAGATAGCTGACGGTCAGCGAGCGAAGGCCGCCAGAGCAAAACCAAGCAATCCAATTATTGAGCCTGCCACTAGATGAGCGAGAAGCCTATTAATGAACTCATCTCGCCACTTTGGATCGTTGAGCCATCCCATCGTCATTATCCTGCTCTTCGGTTGCATGAAACGACAGATATGCCTCCATAGGAGACAAACTAATGATACTTCAAAATCATCGTTTGAGAACACGACACAAAACAGGAGAATTCGCTGAAACGAGGCATCAATCAGAAATCCAGCAGCATTTGTTTTTTCTGTGAATGCTCAGAAGATTTGTAGTCTTGACGACACGGATGGCATAGCCACACTCGACCGGTGGCCCAGACCCCCTTAGCAGGAGTCCCCATGGGTGAAGAAGACCGCGATATTCCGCCCATTCAACACCAACGTGATTGGGCCAAATGGCACCGCACCATAGGTGCCTTCAGTGCATTCGAGACCGTTATCCGACAGCACGTACCGCCCGGTATCGCCGTACCGGGAAAGTCCCGTCACACTCTAGTAAACCATGAAGACAAAGACTACGCAGAGTTTCTAGAGAGATATATTTCGTCAATCACAGACTCACTATCTAATGCAATTATGACATTTATGGGGTTCCACCACGACGTAACCAGCAATGATGAAGAATATTTCTCTATTCTATATGAACATCGATTTATACGTGGCGACACACACAGCAATGCGTGGTTTCAAACCATGAACACGTTTCCGAAAATTTACCACACGACAATTATAGCTATACTTAAACCACACGGATCAGCAAGCTTGATAACTAACCGGATTTCCGATCTTTGTCGGCTAGGCCTTTTAGACAAGACAAATGTTCCTCGTCCAACTACAAATATAGTTTCAATAACGCCACAAGGCATAGACATAATGCGTAGAGTGTTAGCTGAAAATAATTCATATTTGAACGATATTCATGACATCGATCCACGAACTGGAACGCAATAAACACAGTCACGAAAGTAGCAAACTAGGCGGCAATGGAAATGCAAGCATACAGCAAAAACTCAACATCTACGCTACCGTTCATCGCATCGGTGACAGGCTCTCCACATGAGATTCCTGAATCGCTCAGGAGTGGGCATATAAAGATCATGGATGCCTGGCGTGCACCACGCTTTGAACAGCAAAGCAGATTTACATTTGATATAACAGTTGCATTTAATCGCATGATTAGCATAGACAGAATTAACGGTATTCGGAACGTGCTATGGTTTATAAATCTTGCAAATGATATAATGCACAATGACGAGACGCACTATAGTGCTAAAGACAGATGGCACTTTCCAGTAATAGAAGTAAATTTTCCTAATGTAATAAACGAAAATATGTGGATTGTTTATATCGCCATAGCTGGAACAAAAAGCTGTGTTTTATATATCACAGAATATAATTGCTCAGATATATATCAAAAAATGTCTTTTTCACAAATACGTGAAATAGCAGTTGATCGCGCAAACGCATGGATATCACCTTGTCCTAATAGATCTTCTCACGGAAAGCCAAAGATAGTTAAATTGGATAATTCAGATTTTAGAATTATAATTTCACGTTATTTGATAACAAAAACGATAAATGACGGCGAATATTTACATACTGAGCATAATACATCAGGAGCTGTTAACTCATGGCGCTCAAACGAATTAAGCGTGTCAACAGATTTGATAAGATCAAATACACGCTCTAATATTGTTCTACACAATAATTCTATATCAGAAGATTTTTGCTGCAATTTCTCATCAGAGATAGACTGCTTACTTTCAAATGAAATATTTGATGGAGAAAGATCAATATATAGAAGCTTCAAGATAAAGATAAATGAACACTCGTCCGCAAAGATAAGTAACTGCTATAGTGCTGTTAGCGATATAGCAGCTGTTCCATTTCAGCGCGATGCAGTTGCGATTGACACTTTGCTTTGTTCAAATATAAATAGGCACATGACGTCGGCAAGACTAGCGCGTAATGGTAGAAAAATACAGACAATGCACGGAAAAATAGAAAATAAAGAAAATGTATTCCATTTGCGCCCGGCTATAGACCGGAGGAACGCGAAAATTGCGTCAGCACGTGCTCATAAAGATGAGCAAATGGACTTATTATTGATCTCTGAGAAGGAAACGAGCAGTTTCAGCCTTGCCGTTTTTGCTCGGATGCTGTTGAGGCCTATTGATAGGGGCACATATCTCAAGGCAACACCTCCAGAGCCAAAGTAGCTTTTTTCAGAGAACGGTGACCTCACGCGGGCCGCGCCGTGGGCGGAAATCCTCCCGCCTGCGCGCGCCGCGTGATTTCCCGCGCGGCGACGCGCTCGCCGTGGCGGCGGTCGCGTATCCCCTGCAAGCGCGCCTGACGCTCCTCTTTCAGCGCGCGCACAGCGGCGGGGATTTCCCAGCGCGGCAACCGCCGCCGTAAACTGTCCAGCTTCGCCGTGAACAGCGCGTTGATCGCCTCGGCCTCCGCCGCATAGCTGCCGCCCGCCTCGCCGTCGATCCCGCGCGAGGCTAGGCCGGTTCTTTCACCTCGAACCTGTCGCAGCCCGTCATATCGGCCAAAACAGGCTCGCGGTCGAGCAGACACACCGTAAGCTCGCCCTCGGCTCCCGTCCGTGTCCAGCCGTACCCGCAACGCACGCAATGGCTCGCCGCGAACCCCTGCGGCTTCTGCCACAAAAGCTGCCGCCCTTTCTGTGTGAGCATAAGCGCCCCCTTTCGTCGTCAAGGATGTGACCGGCGGCGCGCGCGAATACCTCTTGTCCTCCGCAAGCCAACGCCGCAGGTCTTTCAACGGATTATGGCAAAGCTCAAGATAATCGGCGACGAAATTTCGGGCGACGAAACGGCTGCCGCTGCCGCTGCCGCGCTTCGACTTTTTGCCCAGCTTCGGCTCCGGTCGCGCACGACATACGAGCGTATGCGCGGCCCGGCGATAAGCTGCAATCTTTGTGGCGCTCCCGGCGTTCGCCGTCGCTGGGCTCCCGCCATGCCGGTCGAAGCGGGAACCTCTGTCAGTCTCGCTCGCGCCCGTCGCTGCTCCAATAGCGCTCGTTGCGCTTGTGCATGTCCTCGACAAGCTGCCGCATGCCGTCGTCGCCGAAGTGCCGCAGCGTCTGTTGGTGCGCGTGGGTCAGATTCTGGATGTCCGAGGCCGACAGGGACTTGCCCGCCTTCATGTCGTCTTCGATCCGCTCTAAGGCCTTGTCCGCCTCGCGCTCGGCCTTCACCACCGCATAGCGCGCCAGCTGCTGCTCTTTGCGCAGCTTCGGGTCGTCATGGATGAAGCCCGCCAGCTCGCCCCGCTGCTCGCGCGCGGGCTCCGGCTTGCTATGCCCCGAAACCAGACCGCCCACATAGTCCGCGAGGCTCATCACCGCGCCCGTCGCGCGGTCTGCCACCTGCAAGCCGCTGCGCGCCACCCCCGCGCCCCTCTCGGCCACAGCGGCCCTGTCCTTGTCAGGGTCGTTCTCTCTCACGCTCGCTCGCCACGCCTCCTGCTGCCCCCAGAACCGCGCATCGCGCCAAGTGTCCCGCTCCGCCTGTTCCTGCGCAAGCTGGCTGTCGCTCTTCGCAGGCCCCACCTGATACCATTCCTTTGGCCCTTGCGGTCGCGCGCGCTCCGAAACCTGCGCCATGAGCGCGTCAATCTCGCGGTCGAGCGTCGCCTGCTCGAGCCGGATGTCGTTCCGCTCGATGACCTCTTTGAGCCGATCCATGCGGTCGGACTGCGCCCCGCGCCGGGCCATTTCATTCGCGGCGTAACCAAGATGCACGCCCGCCTCGCGCTCGATCCCCTGCTCCTTCAAACTGCGATGATCGATCCGCGCCTCGTGACCGTGCCGCTCCAAGTGCCGGTTCGCCAAATGCGCCCATTGCTCCCGCCACTGCCCCAGCTGCTCGTTCGAATTTAGGCTGCGGTCTTTCTTCAAAGCGAAACCTTCCGGCCCCAGCTCCCGCATCGTCACCATCAAATGCGCGTGGTGGTTCCGCTCGTCGCTCTTTTTGTCCGGCGCGTGGATCGCGATATCGACCGCGTAACCCCGCCTCACGAACGCCTCGCGCGCGAAGTCCTTCACCAACCACACACGCTGCTCGTGGGTCAGTTCATGCGGCAGGGAAACCTCGATCTCCCGCGCCAGCTGCGCGTCTTTCCGCTTCTCCGCCTGCTCCGCTGCGTTCCACAGCCGGTTGCGGTCACGCGCCCATTCCGGCGCCTCCGCCGGCGCCATGATTTCCGTATGCTCGATCCGCTCCGCCCGTGACGTGTAAAACTTCTGCTCGTCCGCTTCCTCGTCGCGCAGGCGCTCCCCGCTGCGATACGCAGCCGCCGCTATCGCGCTTTGCCCCTTGCCTCGGCTTATGACCTTCGCGGTCAGGTGAAAAATCGCCATGCGCGTCGAACTCGAATCCGAAATGCTCCGCCGGACGTCTCCGGCCCTAATCCGTGCCCGACGTGTCGGCCTCTTTCCGAGCCGGACGTGTCCGGCGTTTTTCGCAGCCGGACGTGTCCGGCGTCATTTCCGAGCCGGATGGCGCGGCATGGGCTACCGGCCTTGAAGCTGGACGATCCGCGCCGGATGGCGCTTGGTTGATCGCTGAAAACGCACACATCGCTTGCGATGTATAAGTGCGCCCTCAATTCTTCGGGCCGCCTTCTTCTCAATCTTTCTTAGAGGCTATATCTCGACTCACTCCCTTTCAAGAGCTATCATCGCCCAGCCTCAACAACGCAATTTTATTTCGCCATGTCCAAACAGCTCTTAGACCGCATCGCCTCCCTCAAGGCCAAAAAGGACGCCCTAGACGCGCGTCTCGTCACGCTCGAAGCCAAGGCCAAAAACGAAGACAGAAAACGCGAGACACGCCAGAAAATCATCGTCGGCGGCGCGGTCATCGCTCAAATGCAAAAGAGCCCGCAATTCGCCGCCGTCATTCGCGCCCTGCTCGCCGCCTCCGTCGGTCGCTCCGCCGACAAGGAAGCTATCGCCGAATTGTTGGCCCCTGCCGACACCACACCACCGCATGCGCCGATTGTAGCTCCCCCTCCGGCTCCATCCTCCCCGCAACCGGAAACGATCCCGGCCCCCGCGCACGCCAGCGCCGCCCCCGACGACTCCATCGAAAATGATTTCTCCCGCCTGCTCGGCAGAAGGGAATGAGGACGGCGGTTCCTTACGATCTGGCCTTCTCGCGGCCCCCCGCCTAGCGGCCACGGCGGCGCGTCATTCACCGGCGGGTGAAATGTGGTGCGCGCGAAGGGCGCGCAACTTTTCAGGCAGGGGGCTGTCTGCCCCCTGCACCCCCGAGGATATTTTCAGCAAGATGATGGCTTGCGTTTTCGAAGCTTCAGCTCATATTTCCGACGGGCCTGCTCGGCGGCCTGTGCCTTCCCTTGACCCATCCTCAAGCGACGCGCTCAAAGCCGATACGGCCTTTCCCCTTTGCCCGGTACGATAGGGCGAACTTTCAGGCGCTTCCTGAGAGTCATGTTGATGGATGTCGCCTCACTCCCAGTGAGGCTTTTATGACCAAACGAAAGGACGATAACGAAATTACCTTCACCCTCCGCGTCGGGCGCAAAGTCCGAAAAACGCTGCTCATGATCGTCTTGGCGATCTTGTCGGCGGCGGCAGGTGGAATGACCAACACATTCGCAGGAAGGCCCTCCCCCGAGGTGACGCGGCCAGACCCCACACAGGGGACGACGCTCACCCCAAGTGACGCTGGTCACGGTCGGGCGGCCTGTTCGAAGCGAGGTTTGAACCCCTCGCCTCACGGTTCAGGGACACACCGCACAGCGCCCAAGAGGCCCTGCGGATAGTCCCCAGCGGCGACGGATGGGGTCGCCGCTCTTGTCTCGCGCAAGCTCCCCTCACGGAGCTTGCGCCTGCCCCCTGCTCTCGCTAGCCTTCTCTCACGGTACAGGCGGGGACGCCGATGACCGTGCAAGGTGATGGGGCTGGCGGTTTCTAGGAGCGACCGCTGGCCCTTTTCTTTTGTGAACATGTTCACAAATTCAGAAATTCACTCTTGATCGACAACAGGCACATTGTGGGCGCGGAAAAGCTCGTTAAGAGCGCGCGCGAGCAGCTGCTGCACATCCTCCCCGGTCTGCGCCTGCACAAGCCGAAGGCTCCGCTTGAAGTCAGGGCTAAGGTAAGCTCCGATGTGGGTCTTGCCCTCACGGCTCGGAGCCTTGTAGCTCGTCGCAGGCGTCGGTAACGGGGCTTCCGCATTTGCTGCAACCGTCGCAGCTGTTGGCGACACGACGACAGCGGCTCCCTTGCGCCCGCTCGCCTGTTCAAGCTGCCGTTGTATTGCCGAGAACTTCGACATTTTCCCCTCGTGTGTTCACAAATTCACAAACGAACTCGAAAAGCCTTTTGAGCTCGTCGCCCGCTTTCCCGTCCGGATCAACTTCTTGCGGCACTTTGCCGGTCGTCATGGCTTCCGCATAGGCGGCGCGCTGGCAAAGATGCACAGGACAAACCGTAAGCCCGAATAAGTCATGGATCGCGCCATGCACTTCGGCGACGCTCGCGCGCCCCGCCGTCGGATGAATGCCATTCAAGAGAACGAAGGCGGGCGGGTTTCCGGCTAGGCGCAACAGGTCGCTGACTTGCGGCAGGGTTTCCACTTCGACGATATTCGGACGGCTTGGAATGAGAACGAGATCGGCGACGCGCGCCGCGTTGAGGGCGCTATCATCGCTTCGGCCAGCGGTGTCGATGAACGCAAATTCGACGCCGCCGCCTTTCGCTGCCTCCAAGGTCTGCCGCAACCGGCTGGCCTGTGCCGATACGACGGGCGGGTTTTCGTCATCGCGACGGTCTTTCCAGTTCGCGGCGGTCGCCTGCGGGTCAAGGTCGATGACGGCAACAGCATGACCGGCACGCGCAGCGGCTACGGCAAGCCCTAGAACCGTTGTGGTTTTGCCGGTGCCGCCCTTCTGGCCAATAATTGAAATTGTGAACATGTTATCTCATGAACATGTGAGGCGGTGAATTTGTGAAGCATTGAAACTCTGAACTGAGTCGGGCGAATCCGTCAAGCCACAAATTCAAAACCTCACATGCCCACATGTGAACATGTTCAGTATTGAACTTGTTCAGTTATTCACCACCACGCCGTATAGCTCTGCTCTTCGTTCAGCCCTCTGTTCGACGCGCCGCAGGCCGTCGAAACCGCCGCAAGGCGGGTAAACTGACGCCCTCCGTCCCGACAATTTCAGAACGCCACACAAAGCGGCGCGCTCAAGGCTTGCCGCTTGCGGCAACCGCCGAAGGCGGCGCGAAGCGGCCTTGAACGTGTCGCGCCGTGTGGCACCCTTGGTGGTCGGGAAAAGGCACAGCTCTCCCGTTACCCTCGCGGAAGGGGCCGCAAAAAGCCGGGAATGCTCCGTGAGAGGGGGGAGGGGAGGGGTTATGAAGCCTCCCAAATCTCATGAAGATCGCCCCACGTCCCGCCTGAAGGTCGTTGAAGGGCTGAATTTCGCCCCTTGCTCTTATCGAATAGAGAATTGGATGGGCTAGCTTCCCAATTATTGGACTCTTTAACAAAACCAAACAGACGTAGTGCTATCTGCCCGAAACTGTTGGGCTCTTGGATGTTATAGGCGTTCGTGTCCTGCTCGACGCGAAAGCCGAGAGGCGTCGGTACGCGCTTGATGCGGCGATGCACCGTGATGAAGCCGAAGAACGCCAGCTGTTTGATGGCAGAAAGCACCGTGTTGCGGCTGCATTGGGCCAGATAAGCGAGACCGACGAGCGACGGGAACACCCGCCCGTGCTTCTTGGCGAGGCTGCACAGCGCGTCAAAGACGCGGATGGTCGAATGCTGCACGAGCCCGGCGTGCTTGCCCTTCTCCTTCTTCGCCCATGAGCCCTTGGCGATGCCGACGAGCTTGAAGCGAATACGCGCCAGCGCGTTGCGGTCGGCGGTGATCTTGGGCGGCGCGATGAAATCGCTCTCGCCGTGATAGCGCGTGAAATCCGGGCCGCGCTCGATCTCTTCCTCGTAAGCCTGCCAGACGCGGGCGCGGTCGTCCTCGGATCTGGCGCGGCGGCTGGCGTAGCTCGCATCCTTCGTAATGCCCTGCTGCCATTGCGCCGCGCGCCTCTTGGCGCGGACAGCGCCGCGCTGCGGCTCGTCCGTGACGTCGATCAGGTCGGCAAAAAGAGGGGGCTGATTCGTCTCAAATTCAGAAAAAGACATGGCTTCTCCGTTCGGGTTGAAGGTCAACCCGCCACGGAAAGGGGCCAAAAACCGGCGCAAACGCTCTCATTGGCGGAAACGCAGTTTCCGCTTGACGAAGCTTCGATTTTGGGGGAATTTCGAGTTGTCCAGAAACGAAATTCTCCCGCTTGCCGGGACACCGACCCCGCCTCCTAGGCGGGTTTTGTGTTTCTAGGGTCTGCTTCTCCAAGAAAATTGCAGGGATGTGACGCGGCGCGAATCGCACCGCGCATCGGGTCAGCCTGCCGAGATTTCCTTGATTCGTCGAGAGTCTTGAGGAAAAGGCCGAAATTACTGGCTTATCCTGCGCTTTTTCTGCCACGGGCAAAGCGTCAGGGATGCCCGCGTGCCCAGGGTTCCGAGACGCGGCGCTGGCGTTGCCCCCGGTCGTCACTATGCAGATACGTGACACAACATGATACACATCGAGTGTAGACTCATCGTCATCATATCAGCTCCATTATGGTATGACGATTCAAAGTAAATTTGGAGAGAATGTACGGCGCTTGCGCAAGCGCGCCGGATTCTCGCAAGAGGTTCTTGCTGATCGGACCGGACTTCACCGCACCTATATCGGTGGCATCGAACGGGGTGAACGGAACCCATCACTTGAAAATATAGTTGCGCTCGCTGACGGGCTTGGTTGCCCAATCGACGAATTATTTAGCGCCCTCCTTGCGAAGAGGGCGAAATGACACGGTTTATTCGCCCTTTTTTAGATGCCGAACTTGTCGAGGCGCGGCAGGAAATGCAGCGGCTCGCCATTTCTCTCTTGGGGCGGAAGGTGGAAGAGGGCGACTGGACGGACGTTTATTGCAAGGTGAAAAAAGCGCCGCCGCCAGGGTGGAGCAACCTTCCGTTCCGCGATTACATCCATAATGGCGTGGGAGTCGAATTCAAACTTCTGTGCCGCCAGAATCCGATCGGCGACGTGGGGCGGTCCCTCATGCACCCGTCCGCGACGCGAACAATCTCGTTTGACGAGAACGAGTCGGCAGAGAGTGCTAAACGAAAGGTGCTGACGCAGTGGGGAGCGCAGATAGGCGAGTTTGAAGAGCGTATTCGAAAAACATCAAAGTCCGGCAAGGTCGATGCGCGATGGGGCATTCTCTTGTGGTCGCCGGATCACACCCAATTTCTATATTTCGAAGAACGGCTCGTGAAGCCAGACCCTTCTGATTATTCCGCACGCTGGCACGACGGACAGCATCGCGGCAACGCAACGCGCAATTTGCATATCTTCGAAAAGGAAACTGGCGAAAAGAAGTTCTCCTGCACATTGCCGCGCAACGGTGCGAAGCTCCAACCGTATTTCGACGTACCCACCGAGGCTCAAGGCGCTGTTTTATTCGAGCTAAAGAAGGTCGACCTGGTCGCGCTGTACGTGACCCGTCCGCTACGGGAGCGGCTGGGTGTCGAATTTCCTGACCTGTCTGACGACGAGATTATACAAGAACTGCTCGCTGGATATCACAGGGCGGAACGCGCTTGATCGACCAACTGTCGAAACCCTTCAAAGCTAAGATCGATCCGGCTTTGCGCAATCGAAGCGGTCAACCACTCCGCATAGAGGCGACGATAATCGAATTCGCGCTCTCGACGAACATGCAGATAATCGACCGTATATTCCTTGCTCTTACGAAGACGTGCCCGAATAAATTTTAGCACTTCCCGCTCGTCGTCTGCGGGCAACTGCGCGGGGCGCTGTTGTCCCGCTTGTGTCGACTGGCAATGCAACACGAGGTCATAGCCAACCGCGTTTTGAGAGACAAATTGCTTAAACGTCCCATGCTTTTTGTCGAAGGTTTGAGTCCCTTTGATTTCGAGTCCAGCAGCCCGAACAGCATCCTGCAATGCACTCCACACTTCCGCCGATGAATTATGAAATACGATCGTCGCCCACGCGCCTTTTTTCAGGACTCGTCGAATTTCGCGAAATCCCTGCGCCAGAATGTCGCGATACTGCTCCGCGCCCTTGCCCTGAACTTTGTTGATGATCGCTTCGTTGGTCGTGTCCGTGCGGATTCCTAGCCAGCTCTCCCACAGAAAATTCATCTCAGAATAATTGATGTTGCCCCCGAACGGCGGGTCGGTGAAGACGTAGTCGATCGAATGGTCGGGAAGCTGCTGTAAGTCCGTAGCGGATTGACAGGAAACTCGTAGCTGTCGGGGACCTTTTGGCGCTTCCTCAAAGTACCAACTGATCGTGCGGGCCTTACGTTCGAACGCGCGAAATACGTTCTGCTCGTTCATGATAGCGGGGACGTTGAAATTTGCCGTGTTGCCACTGCCACCCCAAAACCGAAATTCCGAAAATACTGTCACGCGTTTGTACAGTGACGTGAGAGCGAAGAGCAGCTTCTCTCGAATATCGCGCTCCGGCCAGTCGAGCGCCATCTGCCACAGGTGCGCCATAGCCCATAAACTACGGGTTGTATAAGCTTGGTCAATGCGGCGAATGCCAGAGGCAATTGGCTGACGCGTGTTGATGCCGTCAGGCAGTTTGCCTTTTGGATACCAAAGACCGGCTGGAATGCCTCTCTGCTCAATGTCAGCAAGCCGATCGCGATCTTCTTCCGTAAGCTCTGCTGTCGCCTCTTTCTGGCGACTTGTGATGCTCTGATAACCTACTTGGACAGGATATCGCTGGGTGCGTTGGAGCTGCCGTTTATTCAACGGTGTTTGGCAATGTGGGCAATCAAATTTTGACAAAATTTTGCTGTCGCGCACGCTAGGTTTCTCGTCGCGCGCAACATCCCACAAGATGAATTCTTTGTCGCAGTGACTACAGGTGTAGCCGTAACTCCATACGGTATAGAGATTAGGAACTATGACTCCTGTCTCGCGCGATCGTGTTCCATAGAGATAGCTTTCTAATTCCTGCGACCTCTTCAATACCGTGTTCACAGCGGCAAGGAATCTGGTGTGTGAGATGGGGGTACAAAAATTGTAGGCGATGAATGTCGCAGCGGGAGAAAGATCGCTTAGGATCGCCTTGCGATTGGTTTCAAGAGCGGCAACTCCCGTCATTCCAGAACCGCAAAAAGGGTCTAAAATTACGTCTCCAGGGCTCGTATAATACTCGATGAGCCTCTTGATCCCTTCAGGCGGCACCTTCGTGTGATAGGTATGGGCGTCGTAAACATATGTGTTCTTGCCGGAAGCAATATGATCGTCGAACGGCACGTCGATGGCTTTGGCCCGACGCTTCATGTCCACAAGCGATGCCGAATCCTGATTGGTTTCAAGTGTGAAAGTCGGAGCGTTTTGAAGCGAGTTGCCAGAGAAATGCTTGCCGTATTTGACCTCTGGCGGCTCCGTTATTTCAGTTGGCAGGTCGAAGGGCAGGATTTTCTGGCGCATGGTGCCTCGTCATGAATACAATAAGTATCATAGCGCTAAGCTAGCGAGTTGGTCAATCGACTTCGTTCCGTCAACTCACAGGTTATTTTTGATCGCCGCCGAACGGCTCCCCACACCTCAAGGAGAGAGTCTCGAAATGGTCGCCTGACTCACATTGAACCGCCGTGCAAGATCGGCTTGCGTCGCGGTGCCGTTGGCGAGCGCCGCGCGGGCTTCCTCGCGTTGGTGACGGGTGAGGGCAGGGGGCCGCCCCATGTGAACGCCGCGCGCCTTGGCGCGCTCCCGTCCCTCACTCGTGCGAGCGCGGATCAATTCGCGCTCGAACTCGGCGATACCGCCTAAAAAGGTCAACAACAAGCGCCCGTGCGCGGTCGTCGTGTCCGCCCATGCGTCGCCCAGCGATCGGAACCGCGCCCCGGCCTTGCCGATCGCGTCGAGCGTGTTCAACAGGTCGCGCGTCGATCGCGCCAGCCGGTCGAGCCGCGTCACAAGCAGGGTGTCGCCGTCGCCGAGCGCCTTGATGGCCTTCGCCAGCTCGCGCCGGTCGGACTTCGCGCCGCTGGCGGTCTCGCGGAAAACCTTCTCGGCTCCGGCGGCGCGCAACTGCTTCACCTGCGCGTCAACGCTCTGGCCGTCCGTCGAAACTCGCGCATAGCCGAAAATCGTCATGCCGGAAGGGTAGCGATGCGGCTTGTTTCTGCAAGGACTTTTGCATCAAGAGATTGAAGCTTATTCGGGCGGCCATTCAATCGCGGTAAGATCGCGCGCGCCGTCAACGATGCGCACAACCTGCGCCCCGTAGTCCGTCAGGCGGTAAAGCGCCAGCCAACGCTCGATCACCAAGGCTCGCGCGTCCGGCGCAATCTCGGGACGCGCCCGTCCAAGCTGCGGATGCTGGGCGAGGTGCGCGCAACTTTCCTCGATGCGGTCATAGATTGCGTCGGCTAACGCTTCGGAATTTCGAGGTGCGATGTAAAGCCAGATTTCGAGAAGGTCTTCACGCGCACGGCGCGTGTAATGTAGTTTGGCCACGCGGTCACGCTTTTGCAGCGGCTCTTCGCGCGCGTGCTTCCTTCTTCAATTCCGAAAAATCCAGCTCGCCCGCGTCCCCGCTGTCGATGCCTTCTTGCCATGCCTGCCGCAGAAGCCGGAGTTTTTCGGCCTCCTGCTGCTCGGCCTTCTCCATGATCCGCAATGCCTCGCGGACAACCTCGCTCGATGAGCTGTAGCGCCCGCCCGCGACCTTGGACTTGACGAATTCCGCCAGCTCGTCGGTGAGGGATACGTTCATATTCATGTGACGCCTCCTTTTGAAGCACTATAACACGAATGCCTAGGAATAGCAATTTTTGCTATTCCTAGGCATTCCAAGGCCGAGGCGCGGATACTGTTTTGCAAGTAACTTTTGCATAGCGGGAAGGCCTGCAAAACGTGTGACCTTTATCGATAAGTGGCGCGGCTTTTTGATCGCTATTTTGCGCGGTTGAGCGTACGGTAGATAGTTGGTCGAGAGACCGCAAAGACCTCCGCCAAGTCGCTGATGGAATAGTCGCCGGTATCGTGCATGCGGCGCAGCTCGCTTTGCTGTTTGTCGGTGAGCTTGGGCTGTTTGCCGCGCAATTTCCCCTTGGCGCGGGCAACCGCCATGCCCTCGCGGGTGCGCATGCGGATCAGATCGGCCTCGAACTCCGCGAAGGTGGCGAGAATGTTGAAGAACATTTTGCCCATAGGGTCGGCGGGGTCATAGACGCTCGGCCCCAAGGCCAGCTTGACGCCGCGCGCGATGAGATCGTCTGCAATGGCGCGTGCGTCAGGCACGGAACGCGCCAATCGATCCAGCTTCGGCACGACGAGGGTGTCGCCGGAGCGGACGGCGGCGAGTGCCTGATCGAGACCGGGTCGCGCCCGATTGGTGCCCGTCAACCCATGATCGGTGTAGATGCGCGCCGCTGGCACGCCGAGCTTTTCCAGCGCCGCCTTTTGGGCGGCGAGGTCTTGCTTGTCGGTCGAACAGCGAGCGTAGCCGATTGTGATGTGCGTCGTCATGGCCGGATCGTACGTTAAAGGCCCCCCTATTGAAAGAATCATCGTACCATCTCATTGAGACGGGTATTATCCTGATTTGGCAGGGGCGCGGCGTTACGCCCCGCCTGTCCGCTGAACGATCCCCTTACGGACAAAATTCGATACCCGCCTCCGCGTGAAAGGACGAAGCCATGAGCGAGTCCGCATCCCCGCCACCCCTCGCTTGCCTGTCGGAGCAACAGCGCAAGGACGCCATGGCGCGGCTTGCAATCCTGCGGCCTCACCTCGAGCAACAGGTTCCGCTCGCCCGCGCCGCGCGTCAAGCTGGCGTCGCCCTGCGCACGGCGCAGCGCTGGCTCACGCGCTATCGCGCCGATGGCCTTGCCGGTCTTGTCCGGCCTGTGCGGCGCGACGCTGGAACCCGCAAGCTGTCCGGCGATTTCGCCGCGCTCATAGAAGGGCTGGCCTTGCGCAAGCCGCGCCCCTCGGTCGCGACGATACACCGCGAGGCCGTGAAGATTGCGAAGGAACACGACGCCAAAGCGCCATCGTACGCGACCGTTCACGCCATTGTTCGCGGCCTCGATCCGGCGCTGACGACACTGGCGCACGAAGGCGCGGCGGCCTTTCGCAATCGCTATGAACTCATTCACCGGCACCGCGCTGAAGCGCCGAACGCGCTTTGGCAGGCGGATCACACCATGCTCGACATTTTGATCGTCGATGCGAACGGCAAACCCGCGCGGCCTTGGCTCACTGTCGTCCTCGACGATCATTCCCGCGCCGTCGCCGGATACATGGTCTTTCTCGGTGCGCCGTCCGCGCTGCATACATCGCTGGCGCTGCGGCAAGCGATCTGGCGCAAGCAGAATCCGGCATGGCCGGTCTGCGGCATTCCCGACGTTCTTTATGTCGATCACGGCAGCGACTTTACGAGCATCCATCTCGAACAGGTCGCGGCGGCGCTGCGGATCGAACTCATTCATTCGACTGTCGGCAGGCCGCAGGGACGCGGCAAGATCGAACGCTTCTTTGGCACCATCAACACGGAGCTATTGTCGCAACTGGCCGGACGGCTGATCGAGGGAAAACCTGCGAGCGCGCCCTCGCTGTCGCTCTCCGAACTCGACGCGGCGATCGGCGCATTCATCGTCGGCGTTTACCACGCGCGCCCGCACAGTCAGATTGAGAAAGCGCCTCATGCGGCTTGGCTTGGCGCGGGCTGGTTGCCGCGCATGCCCGAGAGTGTGGACGAACTCGACCTGCTTTTACTGACGGTCGCGAAGCCGCGCACCGTGCGCCGCGACGGCATAAGCTTTCAGGGGCTGCGCTATCTCGACACGACACTGGCGGCCTATGTCGGGGAAGCCGTCACCATCCGCTACGATCCCCGCGACCTCTCGGAAATCCGCGTCTTTCATCAAAACCACTTTCTCTGCCGCGCGATCAGCCCCGAGCATGCGGGCCGCAGCGTCACGCTCAAAGATATCGAAGCCGCCCGCACGGCCTATCGCCGATCGTTGCGCACGCAGATCAGAGAGCGCGTGGCGCGGGTGACGGATTTTCTACCCGTCGCAGAGGCGACGCCAACGCCGCCGCCCGCTGCGCCGGCGAAAAAATCAAAATTGCGAACCTATGCCGAGAACGATTGAACCATGGAACATAATGGCCGCCCGTTAGGAACCTTCATCGCCACCAAGGAGCATCGCCGCTTCGTGGAGTTTGCGAACGCCGTCCGCAAGCACCGCTATATCGGCCTGTGCTACGGTCCCGCTGGCGTCGGTAAAACCCTGTCGGCGCGGCGCTATGCGCATTGGGATTTGGTCGAGCCATTCATCGAACAGGGCGCGCGCGAGCATCCTCAACGTGCGGAAATCTGTGCAGCCTTGGCCCGCTCGCGCGCCGTCTTCCACACCCCGACAGTGCTGGGAACATTGCGTGATATGCGCGAAACGCTGGATACGCGCATGTTTCATGTCAACACCAGCATCGACGGGCATCTGCATCAAGACGAAACCGGCTTCCAAGTGATCGATCTTGGCGCGCGTCATATCGAAATGCTGATCTTCGACGAGGCCGAACGCCTGTCGGTGACGGCGATCGAATTCATCCGCGACATATACGACCGCACCGGCGTCGGCGTCATTCTCATCGGTATGCCCGGCATGGAAAAGCGGCTGGAGCGCTACCCGCAGTTCTACAGCCGCGTCGGCTTCGCCCACCATTATCGGCCCCTCACCGGCGACGAGCTTTCCTTCGTGCTGACACGGCACTGGCGCTCGCTCGGCGTCGATCTCGACGACGCGGATTTCACGGACGCACAAGCCGTCGCCTCGATCGCCCGCATCACCGGCGGCAATTTCCGGCTCCTGCATCGCCTGTTCACACAAATCGAGCGCATCATGAAAATAAACGAACTCACCGTCATCACCGACGATGTGGTCGAAGCCGCCCGCAGCACCCTCGTTGTCGGCGTCAATTAGCGATCAAAAAACCGCGCCACTTATCGATAAAGGTCACAAAACATGGGGTCGGCGATTTATGCAAAAGTCTTGATTTTTGCAAGAGCCCTTCGACCCACCGCCGCGCGACCGCCGCTGCGGCGGCACCTGATAGGGCCGTTGGCCCTATCCTTTTAAACGGCTACATATTCCATATAGTGATTGCATATATGCAGCGTATCCTACGCAATCTGTATTTGATGCCATACTTTCCCCGCCTTATAGGGCAGGCGACGTAGGATAAAAGTTAGCTACCTTTTTGGTGTGCATTACCCGTATTAAAGATCACGTAATGCTACCCTATTGGACACTGTCATTAAGAAGCTACTTATAATACCCTGATGATGTGACGACGCACCTCGTCACACGAAAAGAGGGGCAGCTTGCGCCACCCCTCTCGTCATATGTGGTTCGATCAGTCAGCTAGCTGAATTGGCATACAGATACAGCAGACCGATCAGCACATAGAGGACGCCGATGAGCATGTGAGTGCTCATGAGTTCTCCTCTGTTGAGTCCGCCGCGCTGCACGCGTTGGCGCGCGTGCAGCGCGGACTCTTCGAACCTACGGCAATGCCTCGCGCGTCGCAAGACACGCTCAATTTTATTCATCCATTTGCCCTAGGGAATTTACTTAAACGAACAGCGATTAAGCTTGTTAAATATATGAAGTGGCGGGCGAATTTTTTCATCTTTCCCATTGGGAAATACGTAGCGCTTGGGGACAGTCTGCACAACGAATCGCGGGCCTCTCCGAGATTCGAATCCCGACCCTCCAAGAGAATCCGAGCGCGATCTGCGGCCCATAAAGAAAGCCCCGGCCATTGCTGACCGGGGCTGTGAAGGGCTCGACCGGGATAGGACGCGCCGTCCCTTTGGCTCAACTCAATACTTCGCGCTTGCCCTATGGTGGGCAGACCACGCCGATGCGTTGCCGCGATAACACGGGGCCGAAGCCCTGACGCCTTTCAGCCCCTATCTGGCTGGTGGTGCCCGGAGGCCGTGTTGCCTCGCGCTATGAGGCGTTTTCCGGGTCAGTCAAAAGCTTGGTCAAAGAAAACCTCCTTTCGGCTGACCTCGGCCATATGGGAGCCGCGCCCTTGGCGCGCAAGACCCGGCGAGTGGCCATGAGGCATGTAGGGGCTACAAATCATTTCATGTCTATGTAATATATTGACTATCTACAGACTTAATCCAACTTACAAAAACTGATACCATGTACAACGAAGAATCAAAACGCTCGACGCTCGACGCTCGACGCTCGACGCTCGACGCTCGACGCTCGACGCTCGACGCTCGACGCTCGACGCTCGACGCTCGACGCTATGAAAAGCCATCTATAGCTAATTCCTATCGGCTAATACTTTCTGCGATGATGATGCTGGCTGCGTTCGCCGCCGTTTTTATGTCCGCGCTGGCTTCGCCCGCATGGGCCGATGGCATAGGCGGAAACAGCGGCGGGGCCGTCTGGCTGGACGCCAACGGTTCCCACGCCCTTTACATCAACAGCGGAGGCAATGTCGGCATTGGCTCGACGTCGCCGCAAGCCTCGCTCGATCTGAGCCAGAAGACGGACGCGGCCATTCTGCCCGTCGGCACGACGGCGCAGCAGCCGACATGCAACAGCACGACAAAGGGCGCGATCCGATACAATTCGACGGACGGCGTCCCTGAATTCTGCAATGGGTCAGCGTGGAACCCTTTTAGCGGTAGCTGCTCCGGCAGCACAACCGGCCCCGATACGTCGCTGGCGAGCGGATTGCTTGCATATTGGGGGCTCAACGAAGGGAACGGAACGCAGATTTATGATTCAAGTGGGAACAACTATAACGGTAAATGGAGTGGAACTTTAGGCAGCCAATGGACAACAGGTAAAATTGGCAATGCAGGTAATTTTAGCTCTAATACATATACCTCTATGCTATTAGCATTTAATGTAGCTGATGTAACTATTTCTGCATGGTTCAAGACAACGTCAAATAGTGAATTCATATTCTATACACAGAGCAATAATCCACTTGTATATATGGAGGTTGGCCCAACAACAGCGGGCGGAACAGCTAATAAGCTTGTTTCATATTTCCGAACGAACAGTGGAAGTGTGCTTGTTGCAAGTGGTGCAACAACCATAAATGACGGGAACTGGCATTTCGGAGTTATAGTTAGAAACGCGACAACGCAGACAGTCAAAATTTATGTGGATGGGAGCCTGGACTCCACGACATCATATACGGATACTGGGGCAATTACGACAAGCTCAGCGGCCTTAAGTGGTCTAACCTATTCATTTTCTGGCAGCATTGACGAAGTCGGCGTTTGGAGCCGCGCCTTATCCGCCGCCGAAATCTCCACGCTTTACAATTCAGGAAATGGCAATGCCTTCAATGCATTCGTCTGTCCGGCGGTCATCGTCAGCTCGGGCGGTTTCGCGAATTAGCCGCCCCGCGAGGAAGCTCAAACAGCCCCGAATGCTGTAGCATGGGTGCGGCATTTGAGCGGGGCACGGCGGAATTTCCATAATCATGAGCAACGATGATGAACCGCTTTTGACGTTTCAGGATGTCGCCGCGTTCTTCGAAAAGAACAAGCAGGCGACCCTTTTTCTGGGTTCTGCCGTAACCGACTACGCGGCGGCGAGGTGCCTGTTGCTGAATTTGCATTTCCCCGGCCTTGCGCTCGGCGCACAGGCGATTGAGAAATGTCTCAAAGCCTATATTCTCCTTCACGATCCTGCGCGGAAGGTGAGAGGATCGAGGCACGATTTGCCGCCCTTGCTGGAGCAGGCGAACCAGTGTTTTCCGGGCCTAAATTTGCCGAAATATGCGCCGCTAGAGCGTCGTCCGAGCAGGGCGATTCAATAAAGCGGGAAGGATTCCCATATCTCAAGCGGAGCGCTGATCGGCATTGAGCGGCGCGAGCGCCTGGGAGGGGATCATGACGCTGTCGATGGATCTT
>Ga0265328_10000291_pt1 | contig 23513 bp, 19 predicted proteins | sample 41624metaG_FD_202086 | JGI IMG/M metagenome (GOLD analysis project Ga0265328, IMG submission 202086) | Rhizosphere microbial communities from Carex aquatilis grown in University of Washington, Seatle, WA, United States - 4-16-24 metaG | ecosystem: Host-associated > Plants > Roots > Rhizosphere...
GGCTTGGTGGAGCGAGCGGTGGCGCGGCGGGCGAGGACGAACCACGCGACCAGAGCGGTCTCGATCGGGCCGGCCGCCGTCGGACGGGCGGGGGCTCCCCGACGGGCGAGCCAGGTCCCGGAGCTCCGTGGTCGCGGTGCAGCCGAGGGCTGGGTGGCCAGGGATGAAGGTTGCTCGCCGCCTTATTACTTCGACGCCGGCGGCATCAAGCACTTCAAGCCCGCCTGTCTCTGATCCGGAAGCGCGTCTCGGCGGGTCGGCCCGGGTGCTCGGTCGGGCGGCGAGATCACTTCGGGCAGGGCGGGAACTGGACGTTGCCCACGAAGGGCACGCCGGGAGCGAGAGGGACGCCGGCCTGCTCCACCGACTGGGTGAGAACGTCGGTGATGCGCAGCGTGAAGGGGCCAGGGCCCATCCCGCTCGAGGACACCCAGTAGTTGTAGGTGGTTCGCACCAGCGGGACGTAGACGTCGCCGCGCTTGTACTCGACGCGGCTGAGGCGATTGCGGTGATTCTGGATGAGGACCGCCGAGTAGCTCGGATTGCTGCCGAGCTGAAGGGTGAACGTCATCGCGGGCGGAGCCTGCGAACACGAGACGAACCGCCACGACGCCCCCGTCGAGGCGAAGATGTCGCCGTTCGGGAGCAACATCGACAAGGCGGGCTGGCTCACCAGCAAGGTCGGCTGCGTGACGGGCGCCAGGCTGGCGCCGAGGTCGACCACCGGGAGCTCGAGGGCGGTGGCGGCGGTCTCGATGCGCACGCATCCTCCGCAGGCACTGGAGCCGTCGAAGGTCCGGGGATCCACCGCGACGAAGAGGGCCGGGAGCTCCGCGATGGGTGTCCCGCAAGCCGTGATCGCCGGACTCGACCCGAGCGCGAGTGACGCGCTCGAGGCGGCGCGTGGATCGCACATCGAGATCGGCATGGGCATGGGCATGGGCATGGGCATGGGCATGGGCATGGGCATGGGCATGGGCATGGGCATGGGTGCGGCATCGTCGCCGTCGGGTCCGCCCGGGGGTCCGTCCTGCTGCGCCGTCGGACCCGCGTCGTTGGGGGGAGCGACCGCGTCGGGACTGGCGGCGTCGCTGGCACCCTCTCGCGCGTCGAGGGAGCCCCCGGTGGCATCGGACGCCGTCGCCTCGACGGTCCCGACCGCATCCCACGTCACCGGCGATCCGCCGTCGACCGTCGCCGGGGCATCCGGGTTCGGGGAGGGTGCCTCGTCCGGCGCGGCGTCGGCGGCGACGTTCGCGTCGGGCGCCGCCATCGTCCCACCGAGGGGATCCGATGCGAGATCGGGGGGCGGCGCATCGTCCGAGCCCACCGGCAGCTCGGCGAGACCCGCGTCACGGTCCTGGTCGACGGAGAGGTTCGAGAGATCCGTGGTGAGAGAGCATCCGCCCCACGCCAGGACGAGCGCGGCGAGGATGTGGGCTCGTGGAGGTCGACGGTCCGTCCCTGGTCGCTCAGAAGTGCCCGACGTATTGCAGTCGGACGTCGCTCGAAGACAGGGATGCCGAGGGGAATGCGGACGAGAATGACGCAGAGGATGGGGACGGGGATTGGGATGAGGGGGTTGCATGAGCGGCGGATCGGTCCCAGAGAAGCCAGGCGGTGGCTCCTGCGCAAAGCGCTCCAGCCAACATCGTGAGATCGGCAACCAGCAGCCGGGTTCGAACCGCGGACACCTCCGAAGGGCTGCACGCCGGAGCGCAGGTGTCCCGCAAATCGCTGGCGCTCGAACGTCCACTCAACCCGAGGTAGGCCCCTGCGGCCAGAGCAAGACCGGCGGCCGAGCCGAGCAGCAGGGGTGCGACCCAGGTCCGCCGTGGCCTGGCGTGCGTCCGCGCGAACAGCGGGGAATCCCGTCCGAACGCATCGCTGGCCGTCCCGCCCCCCGCTCCGGCGCTGGCGGACAGGCCGAGCCGGTTCCCCGATCGGCCGCCCTGCTGCCGTGACGACACCTCGGCTTGTAGCTGCGCACCATGCTGATCATTGTCGACGTCGACTCGCTCGCCTCGCTCGACGGGCCCGACAGGCGGCCCACCTGCCTGCTGGCCGCGCGCGACGGCGTCCGGGTTCGAAGGGCCAGTGCCGAAGGGCGCGATTTCCGGCTCACCCGGAGCGGCGGGGGACGACGTGGTCGAATCCGTCCCATCGCTCGTCGGTGCCTCCAGTTTGCGCGGGGCGGTCTCTGCCTGGCTCGACCATGCCCGGCAGTCGTCCTGGACGAGCGTGGGACAGGTCGTCGACGCACAGATGGCGAGCTGCTCCAGCCGTCCGCGCAGGTCACCAGTCCGCTGGAGCTCCTGCGCGCGCTCGTGGGCCCGGACACACTCGAGCTTGTCGTGAGCCCGCACGGGCGCGGCACCGAAGAGAAGCAGCGTCGAAAACCCGAGGCCGGCGAGGAAGCGCTTCCCTCGAGCAGGCCAACCTGTCCAAGTGGGCAGCAATCTCGTCCAAACTATTCGAGCGAATTCGGCCACGCAACTCACAAAGCGAGGTACGCCTCCGAACCGGACGCACCGCTGCTTCGTCGAGGCTCGGACGCTCGGACGCGCCAAAATCGGTCTCCGTGGCTATCATGGCCGGGGGGGGATCCGTGGGCGGCGGGACCTTCAAGGCCGTGAACATCCGAATCACCGGCAGCACCGAGATCACCCTCGGGGAAGACTACGGAGGCGGCGCGATTTACGCGTTCCAGCAAACCCAGCCGGCATACATCGTCGGCAGCAGCTTCGAGGACAACTCCGGCTCGAACGGTGGCGCGCTCGGGGGCTGTTCGCGTCGTTCACCATCCTGAACAGCCTGTTCAGCGGCAACCAGGCGGTGGGCCACGGAGAGAACCCCGCCCGGGCCGGCACCACCGGCGGAGGCCTCGGCGGCGCCATCTCCAATGACGGCAACGACTTCACCCTCAGCATCTGTGGCACGATCTTCGACGGGAACCAGGCCAACGAGCTCGGCTCGGGCGCGATCCTCCAGGTGGTCGACGACCTGAACGGCGATCTCGTCATCGACCAGTCCACCTTCCACGCCAACAGCAACCAGGGCAGCGTCCAGTCCCACCCCGGCATCTATGTGGAGGCCCGCGACAAACCCGGCGACGCCGGCGTCAGCATCACCGGCTCGACCTTCGACTGAGCGGCAGGCCGGCGTCCAGCGCCAGCCGCCCTGAACGTGCCTTGCTGGCCGGCGCTCATGGCCATAGACTATGACCATGGCCACGACCAGGAAGGAAGTCCCGGCGGGGATGTTCAAGCAGGGGTGTCTGGCCCTGATCGACGACGTCGCATCGAGCAAGCAGGAAATCGTCATCACCAAGCGCGGCAAGCGGGTGGCCCGTCTCGTGCCGATGGAAGAGCCCCGAGATCGGGAACGAGCTCTTCTGGCGCAATGGCGCGGCAAGGCCCGCCAGCTCGTGAATGATGATGCATTGCTGGCGCCCTCGAGCGACCTCGCCGGCTGGCAGGCACTCGACGAATGAGCGCGCTGGTGCTCGACACCCATGTTGCGCTCTGGTGGAGCTTCCTTCCAGAGAAGCTGAGTCGCACCGCCCGCAAGTCTGTGGATTCTGCATCCGAGCTGCTGATTCCTGGGATCGTCTTCTGGGAGGCCGCCCTGCTCGTCCGCAAGGGGCGCATCCAATTGCCAGTGAGCCCGAGCATGTGGCTGGACGGACTCGAGAGCACCGGTCGGATCAGGGTTGTCGCCCTCGACGCCAGGATCGCGATCGATGCCGACGCTCTGGAGATGCACGACGATCCCGCCGATCGTTTCATCGTGGCGACCGCATTGCAATGCAAGGCGCCACTCGTGACCAAGGACCGGACCATCCGCTCCACCAAGCTCCTCCAGGTGGTCTGGTAACTCCCCGGCCCCCGCGCGCCTCGCGCCCCAGAGCTGTCGAAGGTGCGGACGCGGATGCGGGGTGTGGCCGATGCGCGCCAGGGTCGCGAAGAGCACGTGCTCGAGCTTCGCCGCGGGCCAGTCCATGACGCCCGAGTCCTTCGGGAAAGTGGACCGCTCTCGCCGCTTCGGCGGTCATCGGGGCCGTTGACGGCGCGAGCATGGACGCACCCCTCCGACACCATCTTGGAGTCGCCTCGACCCGACGCCTCGGATCGATCGGCAGGAAGTGGTGCCGCGCGACGCCGGGGTGGTGGCTATCCTCCTCGCCTCCCACCGTTGACGAGGGCGCGGGCGCGCGGGCCCCGTCGTCGTCGCGCCGGCGGGCACTGCGCCGGTAGCCGACAGGCGACAGGTGCGGATGGCCTCGTGCGAGCCTTCCGGCGCCTCCCATCGTGTCGAAGGCGGACAACACGCGAAAAGAGGCATCCTCGAAGGCGCGCATCTCGAGCGGTAGCGTCGCGCCGACTCGCACCGTGATCTCATTCCAGTGGGCCGGCGTCCGGATCTCCGGCGACTGCAAACCCATCAGTTGGCAGCGGGCTTTCTCGCTTGCCCTCCGTCGTCTATTGGTTACAGTTTGCTGGAGTGTCTTTCCCCGCGCGCAAGTCCGCCGTCACCTACGCCGACATCCTCGCGCTGCCTGAGCACGTGGTGGGCGAGATCGTCGATGGCGAGCTCTACGTCTCGCCGCGGCCCTCGCCGCACGCCATTGCGTCGTCGACTCTCGGTGGGGAGTTGGTCCCGCCATTCTGGCGCGGGCGCGGCGGTCCCGGAGGCTGGGTCATTCTCTCCGAGCCCGGGATCCATATCGGCGGGCAAGTCATGGTCCCCGATCTCTCCGGCTGACGACGCGAGCGCATTCCGGTGATCCCCGATGCGCCCTTCTTCGAGCTGGCGCCCGATTGGGTGTGCGAGATCGTGTCACCCTCCACGGGCAAGCTCGACCGGGTCAAGAAGCTGCCGCACTACGCGCGGTGGGGAGTGAGCCACCTGTGGTTCGTGGATCCACTGCAAAGGACCCTCGATATCTACCGACTCGCCCAAGATGACGGCAGCCAGGCGCCAGGTTGGAGGGTCGTAGGGACATACGGTGACGACGAGAAGGTCAGGGCCGAGCCCTTCGACGCCATCGAGCTCGATCTCGCGCTCCTCTGGGCGCGGTAGCTCTCAGACGTGCAGGGGGGCCCGGCGAACCCGCACGTTGGCGGATGGGGCCCACAGGAGCAGCCGTCCACGAGGACGCCGACGGGGACGAAGAGGATGGCATCGGCAAAGCCTCGCCGTACCGATCGAAGGCACTCCGTCGTTCATATCGCCGAGATCCTGAAGGATGAGAACGACCTCCATCCGGTCGCGCCTACCCCGAAACTGGCGGCAATGGACGAACGGGGCCCACCCTGCGGGCGCTCGCCAAGGCCACCTTGCCCTCGACGTATCCGGCCTCCACCCCCGTCGCGGGGCTCGCAAAGCTCGCCGAACTCGGTCGCCTCACTCGCGGCCTCCTCGATGCGGTCGCCGTTCTCGGCGAGCCGACGCTCGAGGGCCACCAGGCCGGGGCCGAGATGAGACCGCAGCCGAGGTAGTGCAGCCGCTGGCCCGCGCTTCGAATCATGCCGTATCCGCCTCGGATGGAGCCTGGATCGACCCCGACGACGATCACTTGACGCCGGTGCCCGCGACGCGACATTGTGCCCGAAGTGGCGCCGCACGTTCTGTTTGATGCGATCTTCGACGCATGGTGGGATCAGCGGGACGTCGATCCGAAGTGGGTCCGCCTGATGCTCGCCGGCAAGGCTCCCGTGTCGCGGGCCTTTGCCGAAGCCGTGAGGGCCGAGCTCGGAGTGCCGATCTCGGCTTGGCCGAAGCTCGAGCCCCGTTATCCTTTCCCGACGCCGGCGCCTTTGCCATCTGTCGTCCATAGCGGCACGACAGGACGAACAGTGGAAGGTCCCAGCGCCGATCCCGTGAGTCGCCGAGGGCAGCGGATCAAGAAGCCGAGGCGGCCGATGGCCATCGCCTCGAAGAACTCTGGGCTGTCGATCTACGCGATTGCAGCCCAGCTCAGGGTCCCGTACTCGACCGCGAAGAGCTGGGGCGTCAAGGCGAGACCGCCCGCTGACAAGCGGGTCTTACTGGCGAGAGCCCCGTTCCTCATCCCCGATTCGATCTGGGACGGCTGAGTCAACAGGCGACGTGTACCATTACCTGGACGTCGTCCATGGACGCCAATGGACGACTGACACAGCCCCGCGAGAGGGTGGTCACCGCCCTCGTTCCCGGAAAAGAGTGGGACGCGTCACTTGTGTCGCACCACTGCGGCGCCGGAGAGGACACGGAACGTCGAGGGATTGTCGGCCGCGGTCGTACCCGTTTGGTACCCGCGCCCTTCCCTCGACCGCACGCGACCCCGCTCAACCTCGACGCAATCCCCCGATCATCTCCGCATGGTGCCGGGGACGGGGCTTGAACCCGTAAGCCCTTGCGGGCAGCGGATTTTAAGTCCGCCGCGTTTACCATTTCGCCACCCCGGCTTGGGTCTGATCACGCGGACTCGAAGAACCTACCATCCTTCGAAACGGCTCGGCCACGCAAGGGGACGATGGGGCCGTGAAACGGATCAACACCGGCCGCGCGGCCCGAGCGGGGCCCCCTCGGACGGCCTGGAAGGCACCGCATTCGCGCGCCCTTTGCCTCTGACCCGGGCTAGTCTCTCATCCGTCGACATGCCCGCCCCTCCAAAGCTCGCGCTCGCGGTCCGGCTGCCTGGGATGGCCGCGCGCAACCTGCTCGCCCTCCTTCCCGTACTCGCGCCCGTACTCGCGATCGCGCTCGCGGCCGCCACCGCGCACGCCGAGACGGCACCTCCGACGCCGAGACCGCCCGTTGCGGCCCGCCCGCGAACGGGCGCCATCTCCGCCGAGATCGCCAGCCTGCGCAACGATCGCGGTACGATATTCTGCAGCCTCTACAACTCCGAGGACGGATTCCCCATGGACGGGGGCAAGGCCTTTCGCCGCGCCGAGACCAAGCCGAGGGGCGGACGGGCCTCCTGTACCTTTCCCGATCTTCCCGCCGGGACATACGCCATCGGGCTGCTCCACGACGAGAACGACAACGGCAAGATGGACACCAACTTCGTCGGCCTCCCCAAGGAAGGGTACGGCGCCTCGAACGACGCCAAGAGCACCTTCGGTCCACCCAAGTTCAAGGACGCCAAGGTGGAGCTCCCGCGCGGCGGGGTGCTCTCCCTCAAGATCAACGTCCGCTACCTGTTGTGAGTGCGCTCCCTTCCCTCCCCCGGTCAGGGCCCGCGGTCCCTCCCTACTGGCTCTCCACCTCGCGTTTCATGAAGATGGCCCCGTCCGCCACGATCTTTTCGCCCGGGGTCAAGCCCCGCAGGATTCGCACCTGGCCATCGATGTCGGCGCCCGCGCTCACCACGCGCTCGCGGAAGGTGTTGCCAGCCGTGGCGACGATGACCAGCGCCTTGTCTCCGTCGTTGAGGACCGCCTTCGAGGGCAGGTAGATGGCGTCGCGGGTGGCGCGGCTCTGCACGTCGATCTGCGCGAACATCTCGGGCTTGAGCCGCAGGTCCGGGTTCGGCACGATGCAGCGAACCTTGACCGTGTGGGTCCCCGGATCCACCACCTCGCTGACGTGGCCGACCACCCCCTTGAAGGTCTCGTCCGGGTAGGCCGGCACTCGGATGACCACCGGATCTCCTTGCTTGACCAGCGAGAGATCCTGCTCGTAGACGTCGCCCTGCACCCACAGCGTCTCGAGGTTGCTGACGGTCATGAGGGGGGTCGCCTGATCCGCGCGGACCTCCTGTCCGAGCAGCACGTTCCTCTCCACCACCGTCCCCGAGATCTGGGCCCGCAACCCGACGTAGACCGCCGGATCGGTCGCCGACACCCCCAGCGCCGAGAGCTGGGCCTTGACCCGTGCGTAGTCCGCCACGGCCTTGCGGTGATCGGCCTCGGCCTGCGCGACGTCCTTTGCGGCGATGGCCCCATCGGCCTGAAGCTTGCGGATGCGCTCGAGCGATTTCTCCGACAGGCTCAGATCCGAGAGCGTCTTCTGGGCGTCGGCCTGGATCTGCCCGACGCTGGGGGAGGACAGCTGGACCAGCGGCTCCCCGGCCCGCACCTTCTCCCCCACCTTGACGAGGACCTTGGCCGCTCGGCCGTCGATGGGCGAGGCCAGGCGCTGGGTCTGGTCCTCGTTGAAGGTCACGCGCCCGGGCAACGCCAGGCTCCCGGAGCTGCTCGACGCCGCCACGGTGACAATCTTGATGAAGTCGAGCGGGGCCATCCCGGCGTCGTACCGGATGGTGTCGCGGTTCTCGTGTTGCCCCGGGACCGACGGTGGGTCGCCGCCCCCCTTCGCATCACCGCCACAGCCGGTCGCGGTGGCCATCAGCGGCAGCAGCGGCAGCAGCGCCAGCACCAGCGGCAACCCGGGGAACCGCGGCACCCACGACCCGAGCCACGCCGAGCCGCCGCGCGCGCGCCGCAAAGGCCAGCGTCGCCAGCGCGACCGATGGTCAGCCGTAACCGTCTCGATCGATGCACATGTGCGGTTCAAGGGTCTAATCTCCTATCGCGTGGATCAAGTCCACCTTGGCCTGTCGGAAGTCGTAGAGCGCGGTCAGATACTGGGCACGGGTCTCGAGGTACGTTCGCTGCGCCTCGAGGAGCTCGAGCAACGAGGTGGCGCCCGACTTGTAAGAGCGCTCGGCCACCCGCAGCGCGGTCTCGGCCCGACCGAGCATTCCCCCTGGCGCGCCCGCCCCGGCGGTCGCCGCTGGGGCCGCTTCCCCCTCGAAGGCAAGGAGCAGCCTCTCCGAGCGCACGGTCCGCCGAACGGCGTCCGCCACGTCGTGCTCCACCCGGATGCGGACCCGCTCGGCGTCGTTCTCGGCCCGGCGCTGATCGAGCTCGGCCCGCCGCCGGTTGGCCTGGTTGCGATCGAAGACCGGGAGCGGCACGGACAGGCTGAGTCCGAGCGTGTTCGGGTTGTCACCCGAGACGGTGAAGCTGTCGTGCGTGTAGTTGAAGCCCACCGAGAGATCCGGGTAGGCCTCGCGCGTGGCCGCCACGAGCTGGGCGCTCGCCACGTCCCCGGCCGCCGCCGTGGCCCGCAGATCCGGCCGCCGCTCGAGCGCCCGCCGGGTCAGCGCCGCCAGGTCGTACGACGGGCGCGACGCCTCGTCCCGCGGATCGGCCGCCGGCAGGGGCGCGCCTGGCGCAAACCCCAGGATGGCCATCAGCCGGTTGCGCTCGAGGTCGGCCTGCATGTCGGCGTCGGTCACCTGGTTGTCGTACTTCAACCCCTCGAGCTCGATCTTGCGCAGCTCGGCCTCCGACATGTCCCCGGCCTGGAACCGGGCCCGCGAGATGCGCACGGTCTCCGCGTAGCGGGCGGCGACCTCGTGGGCGAGATCGCGCTCGGCCGCGGCCCGCAAGACGTCCGCGAAGGCCGACCGCACGCCGTGGACGATCTCCCGCAGGGCGTCCTCGACCACCAGCCGCCGGAGCGCGACCCCCCGGCTGGCGGCCCGCAGCCGTGCGCCGCGCTTCGACCACACGTCGATGATCTCCGACAGCCCCACGTTCTGAACGGGCTGGTCCCAGAAGCCGGGATTGAGCCCGGCCGGCGGCTGGGAGTTGCCGCGTCCGAGGACCAGGTTGCCGACGCTGTACTGCAAGGTCGGGTTCGGGTAGACCCGAGCCGCCACCACATCCAGCTCGGATGCCGCGATCTCCAGCTTGGCCGCGATGACGTCCCGGTTCCGCGCGAGCGCCAGCGCCACCGCCTGCTCCATGGTCAGAAGACCAGCCGCCTCGGCCGGAGCGGCGGGGACGTCGGCGGTGACGTCGTTGTCGAGCCCCGCCCCCGAGGCCGTGCCCGACAGCCACGCCAATGCCAGCCCGGCACCGAGGCACGCCCCCCGCAGACCGCCGCGGCGCCTCACGCCACCCTCCGCCGCGCGAGCTGTCGCCGACGAAACCCCGTGCCGAACCAGCGATCCGCCAGCTCGTAGAGCGTGGGCAACAGCAACATGGTCAGCAGGGTCGACGAGATGAGCCCCCCGATGATCACGATGGCGAAGGGGCGCTGGGTGTCGGATCCAATGGCGTGCGACATGGCCGCTGGCAACAGCCCCAGCGATGCCAGCAGGGCCGTCATCAGCACGGGCCGCAGGCGCTGCGAGACCGCCTGCACGATGGCGTCCTGACTGTCCGGGGTCTTCTCGGCGGCCTGCCGCACGTAGAGGATCAGCAGCACCCCATCCATCACCGCCACCCCGAACAGCGTGATGAAGCCGACCGCCGCCGAGACCGACAGCTCGGTGTGGGTGAAGTAGAGCGCGAACACCCCCCCCACCGTGGCGAACGGGACGTCCAGCAACACCACCAGCGCCGGCAACACCGCGCGGAACGTGAAGTAGAGCAGGCAGAAGATCACGATGATCGACACCGGCACGATGATCTCGAGGCGCTTCATGGCCCGGCGCTGATTCTCGAACTCGCCACCCCAGGTCAGGAAATACCCCTCGGGCAGGTGCACCTCGCGGCGCACCCGACTCTGGGCTTCGTCCACGAACGAGCCCATGTCCCGGCCGGCGATGTTGCACTTGATGGCCAGGAAGCGCCCGCCCTGTTCACGGTTGATCTGGGTGCGGCCGACGTCCACGTGCACGCTGGCGAGCGACGCGAGCGGGACGTGGGCCTGACCGTCGGTCCCCACCGGGATGTCGAGGCGCCCGACCGAATAGGCATCCCCCTCGGTCACCCCCGGCAGCTTGACCCGCACCCCGACCTTTCGCTCGCCCTCCCACATCTCGGTGGCCAGCTTGCCCGCCAGGGAGCTCTCGACCACGTCCTCCACGTCGCGCACCTGCATGCCGTAGCGGGCGATGGTGCGACGATTGATGTCGGCCACGATGTGCTGGGCGGTCCCCGCGCGGTAGATCTCCACGTCGCGCGAGCCGCGCGTCGAGTCGAGGATGCGGCGCACGTCCTCCAGCTTCTCGTGCATGAGCGCCAGATCCTCCCCGTAGATCTTGACCACGATCTGACCGCGGATGCCGGAGATGGACTCCTCTACGCGATCCTTGATGGGCTGGCTGAAGTTGTACTGGACCCCGGGCCGCCGCTCGAGCTCGGCCCGCATGGCCTCGACGATCTGCGCCTTCTCGCGGTGGGCGGCGCCGCGCGGCCACTCCGACTCGGGCTTCATCATCACGAAAGTCTCGGCCTGGTTGGGCGCCTCGTCGTCGGTGCCATCCTCGGGGTGTCCCTGCTCGGTGAGGACGTCCTTGACCTCCGGGAAGTTCAGCAAGGCGAGGCGGGTGTCGCGCAAGAGGTCCGCCCCGCGGTTGAGGGCCACCGCGCTCGGCATGGTCACCGTGATGTGGATGTCCCCCTCGTTCATCTCGGGCAAGAACTCGGTCCCGAGCTTGGGGAAGAGCCAGATGGCCACGCCCAGCACCACGAAGCCCGCCAGGCGGGTGGTGATGGGGTACTTGAGGGCCACCCGCAGGCCGGTGAGATAGCGGGCCCGCAGGAAGATCAGGAACCCCGGCTCGGTCTCCTTGACGTGGCGGTTCTTGAGCAAGACGGTGGTGAGGGCCGGCACGCAGAGCATCGTGAAGAACAGCGCCCCCAGGAGCGCGAAGGCGTAGGTGAGGGCCACCGGCCGGAAGATCCGCCCCTCGACCCGCTCGAGCGTGAAGATCGGCATCATGGCGGCCGCGATGATCGACATCGAGAAGAGGGTCGGCCGCACGACCTCCTTGGCGGCGCGCGCCACCACCTCGGGCACCCGGTCGGGGGGAGGTTGTTCCTCCGCCAGGTGGCGGTAGGCGTTCTCGACCATGATCACCGCGCCGTCGAGCAGGATGCCGAAGTCGATCGCCCCCATCGACAGGAGGTTGGCCGGCACGCCGGCGTAGTAGAGCCCCACGAACGCGGTCAGGAGCGCGAGCGGCATGGTCACCGCCACCGCCAGCGACCCGCTGATGGCCCGCAGGAACAGCCACAGCACCAGGGTCACGAGCAGCACGCCCTCGAGCATGTTGTGGCCCACCGTGAGCAGCGTGGTGTCCACCAGCCGCGTGCGATCGTAGAAGGGGACGATGCGCATGCCCTTCGGGAGCACGTCGCGGTTCACGCGGGCGATCACCGCGTGCACCTCGTTGAGGACGTCCTTGGGGTTCTCGCCCCGGCGCAGGAGGATGGTGCCCTCGACCGAGTCGATCTCCTCGCCGCGAGCCACCGCCCCACGCGGCGGGGTGAAGGCCTCGACCACCTTGGCGACGTTGCGGACCAGGATCGGGGTGCCGGCGTTCACCCGCACCACCGTGTCCTCGATGTCCTGGGCGGAGTGCAGGTAGCCGCGCGCGCGCACCACGAACTCCGACTCCCCGTGCGCCATGTACCCGCCCGAGGTCGACCCGTTCGACTGGTCGATGGCATCGATCAGGTCCTTGAGGGCGAGGCCGGTGTTGCGCAGCTTGGCCGGATCGGCGAGCACGTGGTACTCCTTGATGAACCCACCAAAGCTCACCACATCGGCCACACCGGGCGCGCGCATGAGGTGTCGCGCCACCACCCACTCCTGCCAGCTGCGCATCTCGCTCGGCGAGTGGTGGTCGCTCTCGAGGGTGTACTGATAGATCTGGCCGACGGGCGTATCGTTGGGTCCGAGCTGAGGCTCGACCCCGCCCGGCAGCTCGGCGTCCGGCAACCTCTCCGCCACCTGCTGGCGTGCCCAGTAGATGTCGACGCCGTCCTCGAAGGTCAGGATGACCTGGGACAACCCGAACGAGGTGATCGAGCGCTGGACCAGGACCCGGGGCGCTCCGGTCAAGGCGCGCTCGACGGGGATGGTGACCTTCTTCTCGACCTCCTCGGCGGCCTGCCCGGGGTACAGGGTGATGACCATCACCTGCACGTTGGTGACATCGGGGAAGGCTTCGATCTTCAGCTTGGTGAAGGTGTAGGCACCGAAGAGCGCGAAGCTGAAGCTGATGGCGAGCGCGAGTGCCCGCCTGTGCACGGCGAAGTCGATGAGCTTGTTGAGCATGTGATGGCGGCACGCCCAATTAGGACGAGGACGAGGTTGCCGCCAGGCGCGGTCACGCAAGAACAGTGCCCGTGGGATCCGGTTCGAATCGCGGGATCTTCCTCGCTCGACCGCGCGCTGGCACGAAAGAAACTTTCACCCGGGCCCCAAGAAAGTTTCGACCACATCAAGGCGCTTCGAGGCGGTGAGCCCACACCTCGTCTCGACCCGGTCGCTCCCGGTTTTCAGTGCCGGTGCCAGCCGCCGTTGTGCCAGGCCCAGTGGTTGCCGACACGCTCCCACCTGCCTGGATGCCAGCGCTCGTGTGGGCGTTCTGCCTCCCAGCGTCCGGGGACCCAGGCGTACCCGCCCCCACGCCAGTCGTAGAAGCCGGGGATCCAGATCATGCCGGGGCGCACCTCGACGATGGGCTCGGGCGGAGGCGGAGGGGGAGGTGCGACGGGCTGCGCCTCGAGGGCGAACCACCCGCCCGGGATGGACACGAAGAGCCCCCCTTGCAGCTCCCACCTCGGCGGCGTCCACACGTAGCCGGGGCGCTCGGGCTCGAGGCGGCCCGGAACCCAGACGTAGCGATCGCCCCGCCACTCGTGGTATCCGTGCGCCCACACGTAACCGGGACGACTCTGGGGACGCTCGGCCACCGGTGGCGGTGGCGCGAAGCGCGGCGCGGGGCCGCGCACCGGCGCCACGTTGACCATCGGCGCGGGGCGAGCCCCCGGCGGCGGCCCCACCCGGACGGGAACACCGCCGACGGGGCGACCATGCTCCTCGCGCCGCTCGACGCGCTCCTCGTGTCGCTCCTCGTTGCGGATCTCCTTGCGCTCCTTGTGCTCCTCGTGACGTTCCTGGCGCTCTCGCGGCGCCCCGGCGTGGTGCTCGTCGTGCTCGTGTGCCCAGACGGGCCGGCCCATGCCGAGCAGCAGCGTGGGAACGCCGAGCAACCCAGCCAGCGACCGTGTCCACGGGGTCGACCGCCGATGAACGCTGACGCGCTCGATCCTTTCTCGAGTCATTGGTTTTCTCTCCAGGGCGCGTGACGCGGTTTGAGGTTCGATGGTGTTCGAGATCTCTGACGTGTGCCGGTCCGGATGGACCGGGCCCGCACGTCCACGTGCGAGTCCGCTACCACGGCGCCGGGCGCGCGTCACGATCGAAAACCCGTTCTGTCGAGCGACGGCGAGCACTCTGTCGAGCGACGGCGAGCGACTCTGTCGAGCGACGGCGAGCGACTCTGTCGAGCGGCGGCGAGCGACTCTGTCGAGCGGCGGCGAGCACTCTGTCGAGCGACGGCGGGCGACTCTGCGGTAGGATGAAACGCCATGACCGTCTCGCCGACCGTGATCCGGCGCGTCTCCGCCAAGGCCGCCGTCACCTCCCCGGCCCCTGCCCACCCCATCGCCCTCGCCCTCTCCCTGCTGACCCTCGCAGGCACAGGGTGGCCAGTGCTCGGATGCACCCGGCAGAGCTCCGCGCCCCCGGCTCCAGGCGAGGCGTCCCGGCCCCTCACAGGGCCCGAGCCCCCGGGGCTGGTGATCTTCTACGGAGCCGACGAGCGTGGACACTATGCGCCAAGCGGGACCGATGCCAACGCCCGTGGAGGTCTGTCGCGCCGGGCGTCGCTCCTCGATGAGACGCGGGTCAGTGGCGTCGGCCTGCTGCTGGTGGACGCCGGCGACGCGGTGGCGACCATCGCCGACGCGCCGGAGCTCGACGTGGGCTCCGCGGCCGGGCTGGATCTCCGCGCGCGCACCGTCCTCACCGCCTTCAAGCGCATGGGCATCGACGCGATGGTGCCCGGTGAACGGGAGCTCGCGATGGGCGCGGACGCGCTGCGATCCCTGCTGGCCGACACCAAGGTGACGATGGTCGCGGCCAACCTCGGCGAGGCGTCACCGCCTTCGGGGCAAAAGCCGCTCTTCGAGGCCACGCGCCTGGTGGACGAAGGAGGCGGGCGGCAAGTGGGCATCTTCGGGGTGGTCGATCTGTCCCCCGCGGCGATCGAGCATCTGCGCCACGCAGGCTTCGCGTTCGGGGACGCGGTGTCCGCCGCACGCTCGGCCGCCGCCGACCTCCGGGCCCACGGGGCGAGCTTCCTGGTGGCGCTGATCCACGCCGACGGAGGGCCCGGCCGCGTGCGACAGATCCTGGCCGGCGCCGGGCTGGCGAGCGGCCCCACGGCGGTCGACGTGGTGGTGGTGGGTCACGACGACGGGCTCGCGGCCAACGGCGCCGCCGGGGCGGCCGCATCGTCGACGACCTCGACGACCTCGACCTCTCGACCCATCGAGCGCCCCGCCATCGTGCAGGCCGGTGCCCTTGGCAACACCGTGGGACGGATCGATTCCTTCTGGCCGCGGCCCGACGCCGGCGGCCTCGGCGGCGCGAGCGCTCGCCTCGAGGATCGCGTGGTCCCGATCACGTCCGAGCTGCCAGAACAGCTCGGGGTCGCGCTGATCGGGCGCATCCTGACCACCCACATCGTCGACAACGGGCACCTCGCCAACGAATCCGGCTTCCCCACCGCCGCCAACGCCAACAGCGAGGCCTTCGAGAACTGGGACTACGGGAGCAGCGCCGGATGCGCGTTCTGCCACCAGCATCAGGACGTGCAGTGGCGCGGCACGGACCACGCCCACGCCCTCGAGACCCTCAAGACCGGCGGCCACGATCGCCAACCCGAGTGTCTCGGCTGTCACCTCACGGGCTTCCTGGCCCCGGGCGGAACCCGCAACCTCAAGACCGCGTACACCTTCTTCGCCGACGTGGGATGCGAGGCCTGTCACGGCCCGAGCGTCACCCACATGCGCGCCCCGAACAGCCATCACGGAACCTCGCGCAAGGTGGCCGGCACGGTGTGCCTCGGCTGCCACACCCCGGACCAGAGCCGCGGCACCTTCGACCTCGGGGATGCCATGAAGCAGATCGTCGGCCCCGGTCATGGCGTCCCCGGCTCGAAGCCGACCGGATAGCCACCACCGACGCCGGTCCGATGCCCGCACCGGCGTCGTGAGATCTGCCCGCCGCCGGTGAGCGGCGGCTCACGGCGCCGTGGCGTTCGCGCGCGGGCCCGCGTCGAGCTCGATGTCCGCGATCACCGCCTGATGGTCCGACCCGGGCGTCCGGTCCACCGAGAAGCTCGTGAACCGCAGTCCGCGGACCACCCGGATCCGATCGATGCGCATCCACGGGTGCCTGGGCGCCGGGAAGGTGTACCCGAATCCGCGCCCGACCTCGTCGAAGCCGTCGGGGAAGCTTCCAAACCAGCGCGCGAGCAACCAGCTCAGGCCCGGCAGGTTGGTGTCGCCAGCCAGCACCACCGGCACCGTCGCGCGCGCCGCGTCCTCGGCGATGGCCTGCAACTGGGCCGAGCGCAGGACCACGTTGGCCTTCACCAGCTGCTCCGCCCGCGGATTGAACAGGCGTCCCCGGCGGAGCTCTCCCCGCAGGCCTTCGCCGCGCAGCTCGTCCAGCCCCTCGCGCGGGGAGATGGGGTGGACGCTGTAGATGCGCACCGGCCCGGCCGGCGTCTCGACCAGATAGCGCATGAAGCGTGGCGAGCGCGGCACGCCCCCCACCGGCAGCTTCGGTGGGGCCAGCGTCTCGAGGATCGGCCAGCGGCTGGCGATCACGAACTGCCCGGAGGCCTCGACATGAAACCCGGTCAGCCCCGCCTCGACCTCCGCGGGATCGATCCCGGCGGCCTCCTGCAGGAGCATCACGTCCGCGCTCGAGGCGCGCATCTGGCCGACGATGATGGGCAGCCCGCGCCGACCCGAGTCGACGTTGTAGCTGAAGATCCGCAGGTTTCGCCCGACGGCGCTCGGGCTGGCGTGTCCGCCGAGCCGCAGCCCCATGAGCGGCACCAGCAGCAGCCACAGCGACCCCAGCTGAACCGCCAGCAACCAGGGTCGCCGGGCGAGCAGCAGCGCCAGCACCACGAACGGGAGCGGCAGCGCGAACCCCAGCCGCGGCAGATAGAGCATCACCGCGATGGGCCACCAGCGCTCGCCGACGAAGCGCAGCGCGACGATCACCAGCACCAAGGCCACGGGATATCCGAGCCCGACCAGCGTCACGAGCCGCTGCCACCACGAGCGCCGTTCCTTCATCCCCCCCATCTAAGCACACGCCGTCCCCCCAAGAAGACGCCGGCTGACCTCGGACCTCGGCCCGATCGAAAGACGTCTCCGGGCCCTGGCCCCCGTCCTCCTCCTCGTCGCCGTCCTCGTCCTCGTTCCGCGCGTGGCGGGGCTCGATCACGTCCACGGGGGCGTCCCGTTCACGTGCACGGCCACGATCAGGGGTTCGACCACGCCCACGCCCACGGGCTTGTGGCCCGTAGCGGCTTACTCGACCGTGACGCTCTTGGCGAGGTTGCGCGGCTGATCCACGTCGTTGCCCTTGCCGACCGCCACCGCGTAGGCGAGGAGCTGCAGCGGCAACACCGTCAGGAACGGTTGCAGCAGAGGGGCGACCGCCGGGATTCGCAGCACGTCCTCGGCCTGGCGGGCGATGTCCACGTCGCTGTCGGTCGCCACCGCCAGCACGTGCCCGTTGCGGGCCCGTACCTCGGCCAGGTTCGACAGCACCTTCTCGTATCCCGGCCCGAGCGGCGCGATCACCACCACCGGAACGCCGTCATCGATGAGCGCGATCGGGCCGTGCTTCATCTCGCCGGCCGCATAGCCCTCGGCGTGGATGTAGGAGATCTCCTTGAGCTTGAGGGCTCCTTCGAGGGCGATGGGGTAGTTCGCCCCCCGCCCGAGGAAGAGAAAGTCGCGGACGGTCTTGTAGCGGGCCGCCAGCACCGGAAACGGGGCCCGGCTCTCGGCGCCCGGGGCCAGCGTCGCCAGGCAGTGGGTCATCTTCTCGGGCAGCGCCGCCAGATCCGAGGCGTACTGCCGCCCGGCATCCGCCGACAGCGTGCCACGCCGGCGCCCGAGGTGCAGGGCCACCAGCGACAGCGCCGCCAGCTGCGCGGTGAAGCACTTGGTGGACGCCACGCCGATCTCGGGCCCGGCGTGGGTGTAGAGGGTGCCGTCGCTGAGGCGCGGGATCGACGCGTCCACCACGTTGCAGATCGACAGCACCGTGGCGCCGCGGCTCTTGGCCTCCTTGACGGCGGCCAGGGTGTCCGCGGTCTCACCGCTCTGCGAGATCGCGATGGTCAGATCGCCCGGGCCCACCACCGGATCGCGGTAGCGAAACTCACTCGCCAGATCCACCTCGCAGGGGATGCGCGACATGGCCTCGATGAAGAACTTGCCGACCAGCGAGGCGTAGTGCGAGGTCCCGCAGGCCAGCAGCACCACCCGCTTGATGCTGGGGACGTCGACAGAGAACCCCTCCAGCACGGCGTCGCCCTCGTCGGGGAGGAGCCGTCCCCGGAGGGTGTCGGCGACCGCCCGCGGCTGCTCGAAGATCTCCTTGAGCATGAAGTGCGGGTAGCCATCCTTCTCGGCCTGGGCGGCGTTCCAGGTGATGGTGCGCGGCGCGCGGGTGATGGATCGCCCCCCGTGGTCGGCCAGCATGACCCGATCCGCGCGGACCTCGGCCACCTCCCCATCCTCGAGGTAGATCACCTCCCGGGTCTGGTCCAGCAAGGCCGGCACGTCCGACGCGATGAACATCTCACCCTTGCCGACGCCTATGACCATCGGCGAGGCGTTCTTGGCCACCACGATCTGGTCAGGCATGCGGTCGCACAGCACCACCAGGGCGTAGGTCCCCTCCACCCGCTTGAGCGACCGCTGGACCGCGACCATCAAGGTCTGCGCGCCGTCCAGAAGCGCCTGATCGATGAGGTGCGCGAAGATCTCCGTGTCGGTCTCGGAGCTGAACTTCCGGCCGATGGCCTCGAGCTCCTTGCGCAGGCGCACATGGTTCTCGATGATGCCGTTGTGCACGACCGTGACCCCGCCGGCGGTGTGCGGGTGGGCGTTCTCCTCGGATGGTCGACCGTGCGTCGCCCAGCGGGTGTGCCCGATGCCGATAGAGCCCTCGGGCGGCTCGGACTTGAGGGCGGCGGCCAGCGTCGCCAGCTTCCCGCGGCGGCGGACCACCCGGAGCCCATGCGGCCCGAGGACCGCCACACCCGCCGAGTCGTATCCGCGATACTCGAGCCGGGAGAGGCCGGAGATGAGGAAAGGCACCGCTGGCTTCGGACCCACGTACCCAACGATTCCGCACATGCCTCATTTTTAGCATGTCGCGACAGGCTCGCGCGAGTATGGAACGTATTTCAAACCACTAAATGTTGGCGTACAAGGTCGTCGTTCAGCTCCCCCATCGCACCTTCTGCCACCGTCCGCCCGCGATCCATGATGCAGAACGTGGTCGCGACCCGGCGGGCAAACGGCAACTTCTGTTCGACCAGCAAGATCGACAGACCCTCCTGATTGAGGCGGATGATGATGTCACCGATCTCGTGGACGATGTTGGGCTGGATGCCCTCGGTCGGCTCGTCGAGGATGAGCAGGCTCGGGCCCGAGGCCAGCGCCCGCCCGATCGCCAGCTGCTGCTGCTGTCCTCCCGACAGATCTCCACCACGCCGGTGCATCATCTTCTTCAGCACCGGGAACAGCTCGAAGACCCGGTCCGGGATGGGACCGCCCCCGCGCGCCGTGAGCCCGAGGCGCAGGTTCTCCTCGACGGTGAGCTGCCCGAAGATCTCGCGGCCCTGGGGCACGTAGCCGATCCCCGCCCGCGCGCGGGTGTCGGGACGCCCCCGCGCCAGGGTCCCATCTGCGAACGTCATCTCTCCGGACCTGGGGGAAAGCAACCCCATGATGACCTTCAGCAGGGTGGTCTTCCCGACCCCGTTGCGGCCCATCAGGCAGACGCAGGCGCCGGGCGGGACGTTGACCCCGGCATCCCAGAGGGTGTGGCTCTCTCCGTAGAACTGGTTGACACCACCCACCTCCAATCCAGCCTTGCCAGCCTTGCCAGCCTTGCCAGCCTTGCCAGCTTTCCCGGCCTCGCCGGCCTCGCCGTCCTTGCCGCCGTCCTCGGGGAGCGCGCTCGGCGGCGCGGGCTTGCTCGTTTCGCTCGGCTGGGTTGCCTCGGTCATCATGTGGCGCGTCCTCCCTGTCAGGTACCGAGGTAGACCTCGATCACCCGCGGATTCTTCTGGATCTCGTTCATCGGTCCTTCGGCCAGGACCCGTCCCTCGTGCAGCACCGTGACCTTGCGGGCGATGCTGCGCACGAACTCCATGTCGTGCTCCACCACCACCACCGTGCGCTGCCCGGCCAGGGTCCGCATGAGCTCCGCGGTGCGCTCCATCTCGGGCTGGGTCATCCCGGCCACCGGCTCGTCGATCAGCAGCACCTTCGGATCCATGGCCAACAGCATCCCGATCTCGAGCCACTGCTTGTGACCGTGGGCGAGGAGTCCGGCCGGCTGCGCGCGCAGGTCCTGCAGGCCGATGGTCTCCAGCACCTCGGCGATGCGGGCCCGCTCGGCCTTGGTGGTGCGCATGAAGAGCGACCGGAACACCCCGCGCGGCCCCTTGAGGGCGAGCTCGCAGTTCTCGTAGACCGTGTGATTGGGGAAGACCGTGGGCCGCTGGAATTTTCGGCCGATCCCGAGGGAGGCGATCTCGCATTCCGACAGGGTGGTCAGATCGTTGACCCGACTGTCGAGGTAGACCGCTCCCTTCTCCGGTCGGGTCTTGCCGGTGATGACGTCCATGAGGGTGGTCTTGCCGGCGCCATTCGGGCCGATGATGCAGCGGAGCTCTCCCTTGTCGAGGATCAGGGTCACGTCGTCGATGGCCTTGAACCCGTCGAAGGACACCGTGAGGTTCTCCACCCACAAGGCCACGTGCGGTCCCACCGACACGTCCTTCGGCGGCAGGGACAACGCCTCGGCCTCGGACGACACCGCGGAGGTGGTCACCACCGACGGCGGGTCACCCGCCGATGACGGCGGTGCGGCGAAGGCCGCCGCGCCCGCGGGCGTGGGCGCGGCGGCCTCGAGCGCGTCCGGCAGCGGCACGCTCCCGTTGGCCGAGCGCCCGTTGGTCATGCCGGGCCCGTTCACGACGGCCCCCCATGGCTCGCGCTCGCAGCCGCGGTCGCGCGCGACCGCAGCCGTGCCCGGACCAGCCCGACCAGCCCCACCACCCCGCGCGGCAAGAACAACGTCACGAGGACGAAGATGCTGCCGAGCACGTAGAGCCAGGCGGAGGGAAACGCCGCCGTCAACCAGCTCTTGGCACCGTTCAGCAGCAAGGCCCCGACCAGCGGACCGATGAGGGTCCCCCGGCCTCCCACCGCCACCCAGATGGCGAGCTCGATCGAGTTGGACGGCTGCATCTCGCTCGGGTTGATGATGCCCACCTGCGGAACGTACAGGGCTCCCGCCAGCGCGCAGAGCATCGCCGACAACGTCCACACGAAGAGCTTGTAGTGGGTGGACTCGTACCCGCAGAAGCGCACCTTGGATTCGGCGTCGCGCACCGCCGTCAGCACCCGCCCGAGCTTGCTGTTCACGACATAGCGGCAGAGCACGAAGGTTCCGGTCAAGGCCAGCGCGGTGAGGATGTACAAGAACAGCTTGGTCGAGGGGGCCTGCAGCGAGTAGCCGAGCAGGCGCTTGAAGTCGGTGAGCCCGTTGTTGCCTCCGAAGCCGGTGGCGTTCTGGAAGAACAGCAGCATCGCCGCATACGTCAGGGCCTGGGTCACGATGGACAGGTAGACACCCTTGATCCGGGAGCGAAAGGCGAACCACCCGAACACCAGGGCCAGCAGGCCCGGGACCAGCAAGGCCATGGCCAGCGCGAAGGGGAAGTGATCGAAGCCCCGCCAGTACCAGGGCAGCTCCTTCCAGTCGAGGAACACCATGAAGTCGGGCAGATTGCTGCGGTAGACCCCTTGTCCCTGGATGGACCGCATCAGGTACATGCCCATGCCATAGCCACCGAGGGCGAAGAACAGAGCGTGTCCGAGGCTGAGGATCCCGGTGTAGCCCCACACCAGATCCATGGCGATGGCCGCCATTCCGTAGCAGAGGAACTTTCCGAGCAGCGGGATGGCGTAGTCGGGAATCGCCAGCGGGAACGCCTTGGGCATGGTGTTCAGCACCGGCACCAGCACCGCCAGCACCAGCGCCGCGCCGAGGACGATGGCCCACCCCGCACGCCCATAGATGCGGGAGCGCAGCCCGGCCCCAGCCTTGGAGATGGGCAGAGGCTTGTTGACCAGCGTCGGACCCGATGCCCCGCCCTCGCCCAGAACGGAGCGAGGCGCAGGCGGCGCGTGGACCGGCGCAGCGGCCGGAGCTCCAGAGGCCGGAGGTGCCGACGGAGCCGGCGAAGGCGACGACGAAGGCGACGGCGTGGAAGGAGGAGTGGACATGGTCGGGCTCAAGCCTCGCGTCCCTTGAGCGCGAACAGCCCCTGCGGACGGCGCTGGATGAAGAGGATCACGAAGACCAGCACCAAGATCTTGCCCAGCACGGCCCCGACGGTGGGCTCGAGCAGCTTGTTCAGGACCCCGAGGCCGAGTGCCGAGACCAGGGCCCCCGCCAGCCGCCCGACCCCGCCGAGCACGACCACCATGAAGGAATCGATGATGTAGGACTGTCCGAGCTCGGGGCCGACGTTCCCGAGCTGCGAGAGCGCCACGCCGCCGAGTCCAGCGATCCCCGAGCCGAGCCCGAACATGAAGGCGTCCAGCCGATCGGTGGGGATCCCCACGCAGGCGGCCATGCCCCGGTTCTGGGTCATGGCGCGCACGTTGAGGCCGATGCGGGTCTTGTACAGGAGCACCCAGACGGCGACCGCCACCATCACCACGAAGGTGATGACGCCGATCCGGTTGAACGGCAACACCAGGCCGTGCGCGATCTCCACACCGCCAGCCAGCCAGTCGGGATTGGCGACCGCCACGTTCTGGGCACCGAAGATCAGGCGCACGCTCTGGATCAGCAGGAGGCTGATGCCCCAGGTGGCGAGCAAGGTCTCGAGCGGACGGCCGTAGAGGTGCTTGATGATCAGGCGCTCCATCAGCACCCCGACGCCGAAGGTCACCAGGAAGGCCACCGGCACCGCCGCGAGCACGTAGTAGCGGAACAGGTTCGGGAGGTGTTGCTGGAAGAAGACCTGCACGGAATAGGTCGAGTAGGCGCCCAGCATGAGCATCTCCCCGTGCGCCATGTTGATGACGCCGAGCAGACCGAAGGTGATGGCGAGCCCGAGCGCCGCGAACAGCAGCACGCTGGCCAGCGACAGGCCATGCAACAAGCTCCCGAAGGTGGTGATCAAGCGTCGCCGGCTGAGGATGGCGTTCAGGGCCTCCTGGGCCTCGGCGCGCACCCGGGTGTCGGTCTCGGCGGCCTTGCCGTCGGCGCCGGTCGACACCAGACGCTGCAGCTCGGCGAGAAACCCGTCGTTTCCGGTGCGGTGAACGATCTTGACGGCCGAGAGTCGGGTCTCGGCGTTGGGGCTGCTCAGATCCATGCGGGCGACCGCCAGCGCCAGCTGCTCCTTGACGCCGTCG
>Ga0265328_10000298_pt1 | contig 23157 bp, 17 predicted proteins | sample 41624metaG_FD_202086 | JGI IMG/M metagenome (GOLD analysis project Ga0265328, IMG submission 202086) | Rhizosphere microbial communities from Carex aquatilis grown in University of Washington, Seatle, WA, United States - 4-16-24 metaG | ecosystem: Host-associated > Plants > Roots > Rhizosphere...
TCGGCGGCATCGCCTTCCGCTTCGTGGAGAGCAAGATAGCCGGGGTGATCCTCCCTCTTTACAACCTCTACGAGGAGCTGCTGCGGCGCTCTCCGCTGGAGGACCGCTTCGGGACCTTCCTGATCAGTATTGCCACCAAGCGCTGACCGACTCGACCAAACACCGTGAGAACCACCGGATGAGAACAAACTTGGACAAAAAGAAGTGACTCAGTGAATCGACCTCAACTTTCAAGGCCTCGCCGGCTGATGGCTTCCTGACTGGGCCTGGAGACGGATCTTGTTGCCCTCGATCTCCACAGTCCAAGTTTGGCTCTACCGCCGCGTGCGTTTGAGTCGCCCATTCCTTCGTCCGCTGTTTCGGCGAACCTTGCTGGTCGCCGATCTGCCGGTGAACGGCAAGACGATGAGGGTGCCCCTCCAGGGGATGGTGGGAATCATTCTTCTCGGCGAGGACTACACCCACAATTGGAAAACCAAGCTCCTGGAAGGATTCGTCGGGCTCTTCCCGGACTGCACTCTTGTTGATGTGGGGGCGAACGTGGGCCAGACGCTGCTGCAACTACGCTCACTATCCGATCGTGTCACTTATGTTGGATTCGAAGCCAATCCGCGTGCTGCGGTTTATCTGAGCGCCCTGGTGGAAGAAAATCACTTCCCGCGGACCACGGTCATCACCGCGGCGCTGGCAGGCGAGACAGGTGCTGCGAGGCTTCTGCTTCAGGGGCCGGCCGAATACACGGACCAGAGCGCTTCAATGATTGCGGAGCTCAGGCCCGACCGAGGTGACACGACAACCACCGTGATCGCGGCGCCGTTCGATGTGGTGTTCCCCTCGCTCGGGCTGAAACCGCCAAGAGTCGTCAAGATAGACGTGGAGGGCGCCGAACTGGACGTCTTGCGAGGAATGGCACAGACGTTGGAACGCGACCGTCCCCTGATTCTGTGCGAGGTCCTGTTGTCGGATCCGAAGGCCGGCCGAGGGTTCATGGACCGCCGCAACGCCGAATTGATCCAGCTCCTGGATCGGCACCGATATGTCGTCTGCCATTTGTCCAAAACCCAGAATCACATCAGGGGTGTGACGAAGTTGCGCGAGTTTCCGTCAGGCTTTTGGACGCCTCAACATTCGGAGGATTGCGACTATCTGTTCTTGCCTGCCGAAGAGACCGACCTGATCCTCGCCAGACTGGAGCTTTCCCAACTCGGCAATTGATAAGGGATCGGGATGCGCGCCCTCTTTGCCAGTCGGCTCACTGACCACAAGACGCCACACGCTATTCCGAAAGTGCCATCGACGGCCCGGCCTGATCGATGTAGAAGAAGCCCGCATGCCACTGGCAAATGCCTTCTGGCTCGACCGTCCAGGCTCTGAAGTGGTCCTGCCACCTTGGATCTCCGAGGTGTTTTCGCACCTCCTGATGCTGGCGCAGGTTGCCGGCGCGGCCGACTAGGTTTCCGGACGTGGCACGCAGCTCGCGGGAGTGGTGGCTGGTCCTGGGTGTCTGGCTGTCGCTCATCGTCACCAACCCGGGGCGAAACGAAACGGTGGACGTCGGGATACGGCAGGTCATCGCGCGGCGGATCTGGTCTGCGGGGCAGGTGACGCTGGACTCGCGCCCACCCAGCGACATGCCGGTCGCATGGCTGCCGGTTGGACCAGGGCGCTGGGCGGCGCCCTACGGCATCGGTCAGAGCCTGCTCTTCATCCCTTTCGACGCGGCCGGCGCGTTCCTCGAGCACATCAGCCCGCCGAGTTGGCAGGAACGGATCGGCTGGTTTCCGATCGGGCTCGGCCTGTTGCCCTTACTCGGCGTAGGCTTGTGGCTGGTCATGCGCCGGGTCCTCGAGGCTGAGGGCCTCGAACCTCGGTTGGCAGTGGTGGGATCCTGTGCCGTCGTCTTCGGGACAATCATGTTCCATTACCTAGGCCAGGGGCAGGAGGAGATGCTGGTCGGGCTCTGCCTGATCTCGTCGGTGCTCTACGCGCTGCGCTTGCGCGCCGCGCCGACGACGCGGAACGCGCTCGCGTCGGCGGCCTTCGCCGGGGCCTGCCTCGTCATCCGGCCGGTGTCGGTGTTCTCTTTGCTCATCGTGCCCGTCCTCCTGTGGTCGGCGTCGAAGGATCGCGTCACCCGAATTCGCATTCTCGCGACCGCGGGGCTGGTCGTCCTCCTCTCGATAGGCGTGATGCTATGGTACAACTTCGCCCGCTTCGGGAGCCCGTTCACCATCGGCTACGACCGGTTGGGCCACGTCTCGAAGTTCGCGTTCGATCGGCGGTCGCCGGGGATCCTGGTTTCCTTGCTGCTCGGCCCCGGGTTTGGCCTGCTCGTCCTGTCGCCGCTGCTCGTGGTGACGTTCTCGGGTCTCGGTCCCTTGTGGCGCCGCGATCGTTCTTACCTGGTTGGCATGACTGCCTCCGTGGTGTCCTGTTATCTGTTCTTCTCCTGCTGGCACGACTCGTACAACGGCGGGGTAGCGTGGGGCACCCGCTACCAGTGTCACCTTCTGCCGCTCTACGCCCTGCCTCTGGCCCTCGGGATCCGACGGCTCTCCGCGGGGCGCTGGCGTCGGGTCCTCTTGGTCGTCGCAGCGCTGAGCGCCTCGATCCAAGTCCTCTCGGTCGCGGTTACCCACCATCTCGAGTACGTGGAAGCCGCCTGTCAAGACGGCCACGCCGGCGGGGAAGAGCTCTTCCAAGGCTTCACGAAGGGCCAGCTCGGACGGCGAATCCGAAACGTCGTCCGATGGGTCCATCGCGCCGGTCCCCCACCCTGCGATGATCCGAAGGGTCGCGAGTTGATCGCGGTCGTCTGGGATCGTTACGTTCCAAACTTCTGGGGTCCGGTCATCGCCCACCGAATCGTCCGTGGCGGCCGCCTGCTGATGGCCTTATGGGCTACCCTCGCGGCCGCCGCTCTTGGGGCGTTGTGGATCGGTGGACGAGGTAGTTCTGGTTCAGCTAGAGTGCCGAGGAAACCAACGTGAGGTAGCTCACCTCAATCCGCAGTTCTTGCATGAATCGTCCACCGAATCAGAATTCCCATCCCGTACTGGCAGCCCTCCTTGAGTCAGTTGCTTCCGATACCGTTCGCCCGCCGCTCTCATACGACGGCTTGTTCTCTCAAAAGGTCAATTTTGGCCGTTCCGTTCAGAGTCCTGAAAGGGAAGCCCTGGGTCAAAATTCCTATGCGCACCTTGCCCGCGATCGCTCCGGCTAGAATACGACAGCTCCACGCAGGGGCTCATCGATACTATCCGCAGCTGGACGGCCTGCGTGGCTTGGCCATCATCATGGTCGTTGTCGGTCACGTCGCCCATTTTTCCTTCGGGTCCGACGGCGTCTGGTCAACGTGTTCCAGCGCCGGAGTGTCTTTGTTTTTTGCGCTCAGCGGATTCTTGATCACCAACATCGTGACGGCCGAGATCGAGACCTCAGGCCGGATCGATTTCGTCCGTTTCTACCTTCGACGGTGTCTTCGCCTTCTGCCTGCGTTGTTCGCATTTCTCGGAACCATCACGGTGATCAAGCTACTCGGTCTATTTCCGCAGGATGCATGGTCGTCGTTGGCCGCCTCAGTTCTCTACGTGCGCAATATCTTCGGAAGCGGCGACGGAACTGGACATCTGTGGTCGCTGTCCCTCGAGGAGCAGTTTTACTTCACCTGGCCGATCCTCTTGTTCCTCATCTTCAGGCGCCGACACTCATTGACGCTCGCAATCCTGATCGTGGTGGCTGTTTGGCGGGCCGGAATGATTCATCTTCATTTGGCCAGCGAGTTGAGCGGCGCCCTTTATGAAAGGCCGTGGTTCCGTTACGATTCGATTCTCTATGGATGCTTCATTTCGATCGCGGTGTGGAAGCAACCGGCAGCGGATCGCCCCGTCTCGGCCACGATTCTTCATCCATTGTTGACGATTCCGCTCTTGGCTTGGAGCACGACGATCTCCACAAGATCATATCTTCATCCGATCGCACTGACCCTCGAGGCGCTTTTCGCCGCGAGCGTGACGTTTAGCGTGGTCGTTTGTTCACCCCACAGCGCCCTGTATCGTGGGCTGGCATCGGCTCCGCTCCGATTTCTGGGTCAGATTTCATACTCGCTCTATCTATGGCAACAACCATTTTTGGTCGTCCGTCAGCCTCCTTGGCACGGGCTCCGCACATTCCCGACCAGCGTCTGCGCGGCCCTGTTCCTGGCGATCCTCTCGTTTTACTTGGTCGAACGGCCCTTTCTTTCCCTCAAGTCCAAGCTAAGGTCTTAGCGAAGCGGCGCCCCGAGCCCGTCGCCAACTGGGTGGATGGATCTCAAGAGGTCTGAATGGCGCCGTCGGTGCCGCCAACTCGAGCGCCGGCAGGCGGAGTTCCCGCAGCTTCGGGCTCGACTTTCGGACGAGCGCCCCTGATCGATGGGCCGCAGGGTAGGGTCGATGTGCGCCTAGCTTAGCTGTATTTAGACTTAAGACGCGCTCGAGACTCGTTGCCATTCGACACCAGCTTGACTGACCGAACGTGGCTGGTAGTGTCGTCGAGCGTTCTGACCAGGCGATCCCACACCCTCTCTTGCCCTTGAACTCCTCCATATCAGCGAAGTGGCAAGTGGTTTTCGTCGTTCTCGCGGCGGTTCAGCTATTGAGCGCTGCGTTGTTCTTGTTCACGGTTCACCGTCTGGTCTTCGATGAGAACTACTACGACCGAGATGTCCGACGATACGAACGGGAGGGCATCACCCAGGCATCCTTGCGAGCCCAGGACACCGCCGCCGGGCCGGGTATGACAGTCCTCGCCTCCCTCGCCGGCCGCCTCGCTCCTGGCTCTCTGGTCGTTCGCCGAATTCCCATTCTGGCGGGTTGGGTGGTCTCGGTCGTCTTGCTGTTCGCGCTGGCGCGCAACCGCCCTGATCAAACGGTCGTGCCAGTCGCGGGGATTCTTCTTCTGGTCTTTCCCCACACGCCGCTCTCGATGGCGACGCTCCTGACCGAAGGACCATCCCTGACCTGGGTAGTGGTAGCGATCTGGACGTCCGGCCTAGGGCGCGCCGACCCGGAGACCAGCACATCCACCCCTCGAGCGCTGCTCACCGGTCTCAGCGTCGGCCTGGCTATCTGGTTTCGCCAGTACTACCTGGCCCTCGTGCCGGCGTTCCTCGTGGCTTGGTGGACCTCCCCTTCGCGCTGGCGCGTGTGGGGTTGCTTTCTCGTCGGTCCACTTGTCACTCTCGGCGCCTACTTCTACATCTGGGGGGGCTTGACGAGCACGGCTGCCAGGGTGGGAACCAACTTTGGCTACCAGTCCCATCTGGGTCTGGATTTTATCCGCCCGCTCAGCGCTATGGCCTACGTTGGAGTCTATGCACTGCCCGTGCTGATCGGGGGTGATTGGCGCGCATGGTTCCGAGGACGCGGGCGATTCCTGCCTTTGGTTGGGTTCCTGCTGGCGGCGCTGGTTGTGGGATGGGAAAGGTCCGTCTGGGGCAACGGTCCGCTCGCGACGATGATCGCTGGCTTCGGACGAATTGGACGCTTTTCCCGATTGATCGCCGACGGGGCTCTCACGGGCGTGGCCTTCACAGGCGCGCTGGTGCTCACATCACTCGTGTCGACCTCGCGACGGGCACTCCGCGAGCCGTTCGCGGTGCTTTGCTGGAGCTTCATCCTGTTCTTTGCGCTCGAGCAAGCAGCCATCGGAGGAAACGTCCCCTACTACGAACGTTACGCGCACCAGACGATACTCTTCGGCTCGGCCTTGGCCGTGATGCTGGTTCCTCCCAGATCGATGGTAGTGACGATCTTCATCGCCGCCTTCTTTTTGGAGAGCCAGTGGATTCTCTGGAGGAACGTGCTCGGAGTCTAGGACCCGGTGCGAGACTCCAGCAGGCTCCGGTAAGTTGCCAGCACGGCGTCAGCGACCTTGAAGGAGTCGAAGGCTTGGCTCCGTTCGCGACCGGCATTCGCGAAGTGTGCTCTCGCCGAGGGGTCAGCGATCAGCCTCTCGATCTGGGCAGCGAAGCTCGCCGGATCGCCGGCTCGAGCCTCGACGCCGAAGCGGTTGCCCTCGACCAGCTCAGGCAGGGCTCCCTCGTCGCTGACCACCACAGGGCATCCAGAAGCCATGGCTTCCGCGACCACCCGCCCGAATCCCTCGTGGCGCGAGGAGAGAACGAAGATGTCGAGGGCCTTCATGACTCGTGGAATGTCACGACGCGCCCCCGCCCAATGTATCCGGTCGGCCACCTCCAGCTCCAGAGCCAGCTCGCGTAGCTGTTCTGCATAGGCGCGTTCCTCCTCTCCCGCTGCCGCCCCGATGACCACGAATCGGAGCTTGCGATCCCCTCGGCTCAGCAAGGCCGCGGCTCGGATGAAGGTCCCCAGATCCTTGCGCGGGTGCAGGCGGGCCACCGTCCCGACCAGGAGCGACTGAGGTCCGACCCCCCATTCCGATCGAATGGTCTGCTCCCGTTCGGCGCCCTGGAAAGCCGCCAGTTCCACCGGGTTGTAGATGACCTGGGTTCGGCCGCCGCGATCGCGTGACCGAAAAAGGCCCGCGGTGGCCTCGGATATACAGAAGACGCGCCCCGAAAGACCGGTCCAGAATCGCACCAGCAGATCGAAGACCACGCGGGGCTCGTCCAGCGTATTGCCGCGATAATGCAGAACGTGTGGGATGGCGAGCCATCGTGCCGCCAGCAGACCGTCGATGGCGACCTCCATGTTGGTGTGGACGATGTCGGGTTGGATTTGACGGCAGAGTCGGATCATTGAGGGAACGGATACGGCCACCGAGCGCGTCAGGCGGAGCAGCTCCCCGATCGAGGCCCTTCGCCTCAAGACAGTCAAGGGCAGGATGTGGACCTCCGCGCCCAGGCCCCGGTAGCGGTCGACCTGAGGTCCATGGGCTGGAACCACGACATGCGCCTGCACACCGAGCGGAATCAGTCGTCCGAGGAGGACCCGGAGACTTTCGTCTGGCCCGCTCACCTCCTGGGAAAACGGATTCACGTAGAGAACACGCACAGTCATCCGTCTTTCGATCTGCGGGCCGTCATGCCTCCTCGGGGTCGCTCCACGGGCCGGGTCCCAAGCCCTCTAGCCGTCGGAACGCGACATCTTCGACTACGCGTCTCCTCGAAACCCGGTCCCGAGCAATGAACCACCGACCTGGTTCGGTAGGATGGAGGCGAGGGTGTCGGCTAGTCCTTGACCAATGACCGGGAGTTCCTGAAGCCATGGCACGACCGGAATGACGTCGACCTTGGCGCGCACGAAGCCACTCTGACTCAAGGCCCGACCAAGACTCCCTCGGGTGAACCAGCGAATGTGCGTGCGATCCATGGTGCCATGCTCCTCGTAGTCGAACCGACCCTGAACGAGTCTTCGCAAGACCGAGATATGCGCAATGTTGGGGACCACCGTCAGGATCTGGCCGCCTGGGCGCAGGGCGTCGTGCGCGCCTCTTAGCACCGACCAGGGATCATAGATGTGCTCGAGCACATCCAGGAAAAGGATCACGTCGAAGGTGCCAACCTCGGCCAGGGCGTCCGCGGATTCGACGCTTCGTACATGGACTCGCCGAAGGCGGTGGGCTGCCTCCCGTGCCGCCGAGGGATCGCGTTCGATTCCGTGGACCTCGCAACCCTTTTCGCCGGCCAGCATTTCTCCGAAGCGGCCCGTGTCACAGCCCACATCCAGAACCTTGGCACCGACCGGAACCGCGCGGAAGACTCGCCCCCGCGACCCGGGATCGACGGACAAGCTGGTGAGCGCGAAGTCATACCGGGTGCGGAGGGGATCGTCCATCGGACCCGGGCACCTTACCCCGCGTCTCGATACGAGCGCCAGACCCTGGCCAGCAGCTGACGGCGACCCCTGATCTTGTCGGCTCGGGTGGATGCATCCCGAAACAAGAGCCGGGACGGTCCCTCGAGCAGCAAGAGCTCGGCGGCGTGGCGGGCCGCCAGGGCAGTCTTGATCACTCTCGGGTGATCGAGGAGGCCGTGCTTCATCAGGAGACGCCAGCGATTCGCATGAAACCGCACGACTCTCCGGGACGTGGACTGGGGACTTCCACCTCCCTCGTGCAAGATCTGGATTCGGTGGTCGACGTCGAGCTCCCAGCCGGCACGGCGGAGTCGCATGGAAAAGTCCGTGTCGGCGTCCAGGAAATCGAACTCCTCGTCGAATCCGCCGAGCCGGTCGAAGGCCGAACGACGAAAAGCCACCGCACATGAGTGAATGGTGAACGCCGTCCCGAAGTAGCGGGGAGCGACCCGTTGTAAATGTTGTTCGAGGGTTTGCCCAAGCGCAAGACCGAGCGCCGTCGGCTCCGTCGCGGTGGCCCCTGTGGGATTCCCGGCACGATCGACGAGATGGAAGCCGAGGGCTCCGAGTCGGGGGCGCTCGGAAAAGGCCGCGGCAATCGGCGCGAAGACATCGCAGAGCGGCGCCGCGTCACTGTCGAGCAGAAGGACCACATCCCCGCTGGTCCGCCGCACGCCGATGTTCACGCTGCGCACGTACCCATGGTTGGTGGGATTGGAAACCAGGGTCACCCAGGGAGGAAGTCGATCCTGGATCGGCTCGGCCGAGGCGTCGTCGACGACCACCATTTCGATTCGCCGGTCGCCCTTGAATCGAGCCACACCCTCCACACATCTCAGGGTATGATCGGCGGTATCGTAGTTGGTGACGACAACGCTGATCGGGGGGCGTGAGAGCGACTGCTGATCCACCGTCTCGACATTCCGGAGCTGGCCTTCCTGACTCAAGCCCACATCACCGATGCTATAACATCTAGGACGGGGATGGTTTCCAAACGGCGCTTCGCGATAATTTCTCCCAACTTTCATCCCCGGGTCTGCGGAATCGGCGATCACTCTGCTCGGCTCGGCCAGGAACTGCTCAGACGTGGCCAGGACGTCGCGGTCTTCACCCGGCGGCCCGCCGGGCCAAACCCTGAGACGCCGGAACTCGAGGTCCACGGGGCCGAAGGTTCGGTTTCCCTGACGATCGCCGAGGGTATCAGACGGGCGGTGGTGGAGTGGAAACCGACGGACTTGATTTTCCAGTACACGTCGCAGATCTGGAATTCTGGGCGATTTGGTAGCCTCGCCCAGCTTTGGCTCACGGCCCTGGCTCGGACCGCCAGCGTGCGGGTGACTTTGATCGCGCACGAGCTTTTCGTTCCCTGGTTCACCCGGCCAGACCTTCTTCTGGCCACCCTGCTCCAGCGGGTTCAATTCGCCGCGGTTCTCAAGTCGTGTCATCGGGTCTTCGTGACCACGGAGTCGCGCGCCCGCTACCTAGAGCCCACCTGTCGACTCCTAGGCCTGCCAGCGCCCGAGGTTCTGCGGGTTGGTGCGAATGCGATACCGACGCAGGGCGCAGGACTCTTCAGCAAGGGAGACACGAAAGCTCCACGGCTGGGAGTCTTCTCCACCGCGGCGGTCGGCAAGAGATTCGACGTGGTGCTCGACGCATTCACCACGATTGCCCGAGAATTCCCGGGGGCTGAGCTGGTTCTGATTGGCGATCTCGGTCCTGCCGAGGCGGGCCGGGTCAGAAATATCGAGGAAGCTGCCCGCAGACACCCCGCGGCCCCCAAGATCAGGATCACCGGCAAGATGTCCTTGACGGAGATTGCCCGAGAAGTCGCGGCCCTGGACGTGTACCTCTTCCCGATGGACACCGGAGCCAATACGCGAAGCGGTACCCTGCCGGTGGCGCTCGGTTCCGGACTACCGGTGGTGGCCGTACGGGGAAGCGAGACCGATGCGTCGCTCTTCTCGGGTGAGAACCTGGTGTTCGCTCGTGAGCTAAGCGGTCCGGGCTTCGCGACGGCGGCCCTCGCCCTGCTCCGCGACCGTGCCCGAATGACGAGCGTCGGGGAGGGCGCCCGGCGCTTGTTTCTCGAGCATCTCAGCTGGTCGCGGATCGTGGACTGCTTCCTGGCAGGGAGCTGACTGGCCCATCAGGACTTGGAGACGTTCGGCACGGGTGAGCTCGCCCTCAGGCGGATCCAGGTCAGATAGCCAATCAGAGAGCCGCCGAGGACGGTGCTCGCCAAACAGGCGATGGCACCTGCCAGCACGCCGACCCGCGGCAGAAGGATCAGCAAGGTCACAGCCGTCGTGAGCAACTGAAGGGCGTTGCTGATCCAGTAAACACGGACCAGGCCAAGGTTGTACCCGATCTGTGCAATCGGCTGGTAGAGCAAGCTCAGCGAGTACGCGAGGCAAAGGAACTGGGCGACATGAACGCTGGAGCGATAGGCGCGGCCAAAGACGACGGGAATGATGATGGGTCCCAGGAAAGAATAGAGGCTTCCCAGGCCAGCCATGAGGAGACTGGCCTTGAAGGTTCTGCGAGCAAGAGCCCGGGTCTCGGCAAGAGTGGTGGCCGATGCCGCCCGGGGAGAGAGGACCGTGTTGAATGCCGTGAGGAGGATCCCGATGGGGAGGGTGAGGCGACCAGCGGCCGAGTAGACGCCCACCTGGGTCACGTCGAGGTAGTGTCCAATCAGCCAGATATCGAGCTTTCCGGTCACCATCCAGATCAGACTGGCCAGGAACAAGAACAGCGCGAATTCCGTGGGTTTCTCTTGGTCGAGCTCGTGGCCCCTCACCGCGCTCGGGATCCCTTTCGTCACGGGGTTCCGCCAAAACGAGCCCCGGTCTCTCGGCCGAACCGACCGGAGTGGCCACCAGGCCTCTCTCGGAATTCGAGAGAGGAATTGAAAGGCACCGGCGGCGGTCGACAGGACCGCAACCAGCAAAGCCGCCCGGACCGACCAAGCCCCGAACAGGGCCAGCAGGCCCACTGCGAGCATGCTGAACAGCGCCTGACCGACCTGGACGATGGCATTCTGGCCAAAGCGCTTCTCTGACAGAAAGAAAGTGATCGGAACGGATGCAAGCGCAAGAAAGGTGGCCATCGGCAGCGCCGTTCGGACCAGTGGGGTCAGGTGTTCGTCGTGCCAGAGGTGACGAGTCAGCTCCGGCACGATCAGGAAGACGCCGAAACTGACGATGATGACGACCGCCATCCGCATTCGAAAGGCCCAGCGCAGGACCGCCATCTGGCCCTCTCTGTCTCCGAGCGCGTACGCACGTGACGCATAGCGGGTCCCGGTCTGTCCGAGGCCCAACTCGGAGAGCTGTCCAGTCACCTCGGCGACGCTCAAGCAGAGGGCGTATTGACCGAGTCCGGAGGGGCCAAGACCACGCGCGAGGGAGACATAGGTCACGAGGCCGGCCAGGACCCGGACGCCCTGGGGAATCAAAGCAACCACGACATCCCGAATTCCGCGTCGGGCCCCCACCAGGATCTCGCGAATCTTGAGCCACAGGGTCAACTGTCCCGCTCTTTCTGGGGCAAGATCATCGCAGAGGACTGGTCCATGGATTCAGGTGGCCGGGCAGCAGTATATGGTAGACATGTTCCGGACAATGTCCGATTTTCGCCCCTGGGCCGGCCCCTGTTCCTGGGGATCGGTGCTCCTCTGGATGGCGGCTGAGGGCCGATCGAGCGCCGCGAGCGGGCCGTGACATCGGTGCTACTCAGCCACCCGCACGTAGCGGCGGTGGCCGCCGGATTCGCTTCCGCGCTGGATCGCGCGGGAATGTTGGCTGGCTTTGCGACCGGTGTGGCATTCAGCGCCGACGGCTGGAAGGGGCGGGCTGCGACGAGACTGGCGGCCTTTCGTCCGGTGGTGAACAACCGAATCCTGACCGAGCTTTCCCAGGAACGTTTGTTGTCCCTGCCGTTCGTCGAGCTGGCGTCGCGCGGTTGCGGCTGGATCCTCGAGCGGACCGGGAAACGCGTCAGGTCCTATGACGCCATCTTCTCGGGACATGATGCGGCGGTCGCGATGATTCCCTGGCCAGTCGGAACCACCGATGTCTACGCCTACGAGGATGCCGCCTTACATACCTTCCGCCGAGCCCGGCGGCTCGGGCTCGGACGGATCTGGGATCTACCCCTGCCACACTACGCGACCATCGAGGAGCTCTATCGGGAGGAATCCAAGCGCTGGCCGGGTGCTCTGGAGGGCCCGCTTTACCGCGAACCGGACTGGAAGCGGCATCGCAAGGACGGCGAGCTCGAGCTCGCGACCAAGGTCTCCGTCGCGTCGGCCTTCACAAAGGCTTCATTGGCTCGGTTCGCACCCGAAAAGAGCATCGTGACGATTCCCTATGGCTTCCCGGTCGAGGCCTTCACGCCTCGGCTGGGCCAACCCAATTCTCGATTCACGGTGTTATCGGTGGGTACGCATGATCTGCGCAAGGGCACACCGTATCTTCTCGAGGCCTGGCGAAGAGCCGCGATCCGGGATAGCGAGCTCCATCTCGTGGGCCCCTTGCGTCTGTCCAAGTCATTCATTGACCGATACGCAGGAAGCTTCAAGCACTGGCCACACGTGCCGAAGAGCGAGCTCCAGGCACACTATTCCAAGGCAGATTTGCTCCTGTTTCCGACGCTTGGAGATGGCTTTGGGCTGGTGATGCAGGAGGCCATGAGCTGCGGGCTCCCCGTCGTTACCACCCCCTGTGGCGGAGGCCCGGAGTGCATCACGGACGGCGTGGATGGTTGGCTGATCCCTCCGCGAAGCATCGACGCCATCGTCGAGCGACTGCGGGAAGCGGCTGCCAACCGCGGCCACGTTGCGGCAGTCGGTCGAGCCGCCCGTGCCCGCGCGGAGAGGTGGACCTGGCTCGACGCCCAGAGCGCGCTGGCGAGTGGTTTGCGCGTGTAGGCCTTTCGAGGCCACATCAATGGGCAATTTTTCCAGCCAGGATGAGGGCACTCTCCCAGAATTGCCCAAAAAAGAAGGTTCCACCAACGAGCATCCACAGGATCATGAGGCCATCGGTGACGTGGGATGAGCTTGCTCGCATGGTCGGAGAACGCTAGCAGATGTCGCGTGGGTGGGGCCAGCCCCGGTGAGCCTTTCGGTCCTTGTCATGGCGACACAGGAGGGCTACCTTAGCCTCGACGTGACCGAGCCGAGGGTTTCGCCAGCGCGCGATTTCTTGTTTGTCCAGTCGACGACCGAGGTCGGTGGGGCCGAGGTTGCGCTCCTGAACCTGTTTGCGTGCAATGCGGAGCTACGCCGGCGAAGCGTCGTGGCGACCTTGGGGTTCGGCGGGGGGGATCTGCCGTCTCGCTTGCGCGCCGCGGGAGCCGAGGTGGTCGAGCTTTCCCCGGCACGGCTCAGGAACCCATTCCGGCTGGTGGCGTGTGTGCTGGCTCTCCGGAAACTGGTGCGTTCGTACGGTATGCGGGTGGTCATCGGCAACGGGGCACACCCACAGATATTTGGTGGTTGGACGGCTCGCATCAGCGGGGCGAAGTCCGTGTTCATGGTCAACATGATTCACGCAGTCCCGCTTGGTGCGAATGATCCACGCGACGTACTGGCAATCCGTGGACCGTGCGACCTCATGTTGCCGGTGTCGAAGGCCTCCCAGAGGACCCTCGAGCGGTTGCGTCCACTGGTTGACATTCGACTGCTCTACGGCGGTACGCCACTCACAGCGGTATCCGAAGCGGACCTGCCCGCGGCGAGAGCCGAGCTCGGGGCAGGTCCTGGCGATCTCCTGGTCGGCGTGTTTGGGCGGCTTCAACGGTGGAAGGGTCAGGACGTGTTCGTGGAGGCTGCGTCTCGCGTCGCTCGGCAATGCCCGGAGGCTCGCTTCGCGGTGGTCGGAGGGTCGGTGTTCGGGCTCGAGCCGGAGTTCGCGGAGGGACTGAGGGAATCGGCCCGGAACCTCAGGATCGGTGACAGGATCGTGTTCACGGGCTTCCGAACCGATGTGGCCAGGCTCATGGCGGCTTGCGATATCGTCTGTCACACGACCCGGGTCGAGGAGCCGCTGGGTTTGGTCGTCCTCGAGGCCATGGGCCTCGGGCGGGCTGTGATCGCCACCAAGGGCGGTGGCCCGAGTGAGATCATCGAGTCGGACGAGATGGGTCTGCTAGTGCCTGGTGGCGATCCCGCGGCGCTGGCAGAGGCCATCATCGCCCTGGGAGGCGATCCAGACCGTCGGCGGCAGATGGGCGCGCGCGCGGCCGAGCGAGTGCTGTCGGCGTTCACCATCGAGGCGATGGCCGAGAACTTGCTCGGCCATCTTCGGCGTGTGGTGAATGACTAGATTTGACGTAGATTCGTCGTACTAGTCGCCAGAGAGAGCTCCGGGCTCCTGCTGGGCTTCGGCCACGCGTCGGGTAAGCCTCTGGACTGGCTCCGGGCGAACCCTCGACATCAACGAGCGATAGGCCGCGTTGGTCTCGAGCAGGATGTATCCGACCGCGACGAAGAACAGGGCCTGCCAGATGTGATCGAAGGTCAGGTTCCCGAAGAACGTGAGTGCCGCGATGCCCATGGCGGCGCCGGCCACCGCACCCCGCCCGTCTCTTCTCAGGATCCGCGAGGCCTTGGCCAGTGCCACGCAGATTCCAAGGCGCGCGAACCAGTAGAGCATGTATCCCGGTATACCCAGCTCGATGAGCTGCTTCCCCGGCTCACTTTCGGAATTGTACTGGTAGGAGGAAATACCCAGTTGCGCGCGAACATTCTGCTGCATGCCGGTACCGATTCCCATCCAGGGATAGTTGTAGCTCTGGAGCGCGACCGGAGGCAGGATGTTCCATGTTTCGTCGAACCGCGCCTGTGAGTCACCACTCTCGAGCCGGTTTACTACGCCCTCCATGGCCTCCGGAAAGGCAGTGAGGGTCGTAGCGACGAGCACGAGGCCGCCGAGGATCAGCCTACGACCGGCCTTTGTGAAGAGGAAGCCCGCTCTCCAGGCGATGATGATGACCAGGCATGCCCCGACGAACACTGGCGCCCTCGAGCCGGACATCGGAAGGACGGCGGCGGTCAGGGTTGTTGCCCCCAGCGCCACGAAGCGAACCTTCTTGTTTGCCTCGCCGAGTCCGATGGTCATCAGCAACGCCGGCATGATGATCGTGAAGTCGGCGAACCCCGAGATGAAGCTGAAGGTCGACGCAACCCGTGCGCGTCCGGTCAATTCCATTCCGACAGCCTGGACCACGTCCCCCTCCACCGTGATGGAGTAGTTGTTGACCTCGGCCTCGGGGGGCGAGCCGAACTGGATGACCGCGAAAGCACAAACCGTCACGGCGGTGAAGGCCAGGATATAGACCGCGGCTCGACGAACCTCGTTGGCCTGGAGGACGTTCGCGATCGCCAAAGGGGCGAACCACCAGAGCCAGTAGGCCCTGACCCCAACGACCGCCAGCAGGATGGACCCTTGCAATGGGTTGAAGCACTCCAGCACCGTCCAGACGATCCCCATCCCCAGGGGGAAGAGCGCGATTCCGTAGAGCTTCCTGGCAATATCCTTGATCTCCGGGCTGATCGAAAATGCCGCCAATCCGAAGAGTAGCACCACATCCTTGGTGAAGTAGAAAACCGCCGGAGGGACGACACGGAGATAGCGGCGCCCGAGACCCTCGAGGCAGATTGAGGCGATGAGGATGGCGAACCACACGATGCGCAGGGTGTTGCGCCGCGTCTTGAGCTTCGAGCTCAGACGCTGGCTGGCGGCCTGGGTATGGTGGGCAAAGGAGCGTTCAAGCAGGACATGGTTGATCGTCGCCATCTCAGTTCGGTCCCCCGGCCTGATTGTACTCGGAGGCACTGCGTACCGTCTCCCGCCTTCGATCGGCGATCTGCTGCAAGAGGAGGCGGGCGTCCTGGTTGTTGGGGCTGAGCGCGGAGGCCTCGCCCAGCAACTGGGTCGCCGTCGTGGTTCGTCCCGCCCGATCCGCGGTGCGCGCGTACTCTATCAGGAGCGCAACGTCTTCGGGGCGCTGCACGGACGCCAGTTGGTACTCTCTGAGGGAATCCGTCACGCGCCCTTGCTCCAGGTAAATTCGCGCCGCCGCGAGATGGGCATCAGTGGTGGGCAGCTGGGCCTTTTGTAGGGCCTCCTTGAATACATCGATTGCATCTTCGATCATGGACCATCGGTGGTGGCGCGTCAGGAGATCCAGTCTTGCCCGGGCCGACTCGTAGTCACCTGGAAATTGAGCGATGGAGGCTTCCAGCGTTCGAACGGCATCATCGAGCTTCCCGTTTGATTCGAGAGCCTGGGCCAGGTAGAGGGCGATACCCGGTTCGGTCGGCAGCAGAGACATGGCTCTGACGAGCCATGTCTCTGCATCGCGGGGTTTGCCGTGTTGCAGCGCCGCGCGCCCGCGCAGCAAGGAATCGTGCCCATCCGACATCGCATGGGGCTCGGCCCCGTCGAGGACCGCGAGCGCCGCGGCAGGCGCGCCAATGTCGAGCAGATAGGTGGCGATTTGAACGGTTCGCTCCGGGCGGCCTCCAGCCAGCTCAATCAGATCGAGGGGGTTACGGCCGTTCCGCCAGATCTCCTCGGTCACGCTCGACAACAGATAGGGTTGTATCTTGATGGCGATCTGGTATTCCACCCCCGCCTGTTTTCGGCGGGCCAGGCCCCAGAGGGTTCGGGCCACCTCGAGGTGCACGTCGGCGCATTCACCGCACAGTCGAAGCGCGCGGTTCAGGAGTCGCAAGTGCCCCTGCACGCCATCCCGGCCCCGAAACGAGCCCGTCCCGGTGGCTTCGACCAGCGGATAGAAATAGTCGATTGGATGGGCACCTTGGGCTTGGACCGCGAGCTGACGACGCTCTTCGGGGGTCGAGGCCCGGCGAATCATCCCGTCAAAGTCTCGGAGATCGGCTGTATACGTCATCGGCACGAGCAGCAGCGTCGTGAGGACCGCGAGCCCGCCGACGCCGAGCGCAAACGCCCTCGGAGCAGCAGATAACCCGCTGCGGCGCTGCCATCCAACCAGGGTGCCGAGCACAGCGAACCAGGGAAGTGCGACGCCCAGGAGCTCCATTCCGAAGTCGACGAAATTGTGGACCACCACCGCCATCAATCCGGCCACGAGGGCGAGCGAGGAGATAGGTAGGGCGCGGGCGCGTGGCCGAAACGAGAGGAGCATCGCCGTGATGGCGAGGGCCGCGACGATTGCACCAGGCCAGCCGTATTCGATCAGGAACTGAAGCGACTGGTTCTCCACGTGGGTGAACCGCACCGGATGCAGGGTCATGAACGTTCGGTAAACGGGGTACACGCGGTCGAAGGCACCCCCACCGATTCCCAGAGGATGGACGGCGACGACACGAAGGGCATCCCGCCACAACCCGTAGCGCCCGTCGGAAAAGAGGCTGTCCCTGCTGAATCGGCCGACGACCGCCATGGCGCCGAACGCTAGGGCCAGGGCCAGGAGCGCGAAGGTGCCCCCCAGCACCCAGGCCAGCGGGGATGCTGATGGCGGTCTCCATGGCCCTGGGCTAGCTCGGCCCGGCGGCTCGAGCGGCTCGGCGGGTACCCTATACAGGCGGGCCATTGTCACGAGGACGATGGAACCAGCCGTGAGGGCGAGGAGCGACCCCCGTGAGAGCGTGGCGATGGCACCAGCTCCGCAGCAAATGGAGGCCGCGCTCCACGAGAGACGTCGGTAGTGTGTCGTCTGGCCGAGCGCCACCGAGAGCGATGCGAAGGCGCCAAGTTCCAGGAGTTCCGCATTGTGGTTGGGATTGACGAAAGGTCCGTTCAGAAGGGGGCGCGGCTCTCCGAAGTGCCCATAGACGAGCGACACGCCGAAGATGCGATGACCGAGCCCCACCAGGAGCGATGCGAGCCCGGACAAGGCAACGGCTTTCACCAGCAGGATGGAACCTCGCCTGGAAGAGCTGGCGGCAGTGCGGCTCGACACGATAAAGACGCTAAGGCACGCCGCCGCTTTCAAGGCCTCAACCGTGGTGGCCGGCCAGTCAAGCGACCAGCGCATGAACGCCCGCGTGGCACCGACGTCCTTCAGGAGCACGAAGCTGGCACGGTTCGCCCAGGAGAACACGCCAACCGGGAGGGGGATGAGCTGAAGCAGGGGAAGTGCGAGGAAGACGAGCGGCGCCGCAAGCACCGTCGGCCGGGGAAGTCCGTGCGGGCCCTCAGCGATCAGCCCGAAGATCAAGGACAGCCCCATCATCGATGCCAAGATCGAGATGGAGGTTCGATGGGCGGCTCCCACAGCCAGGGGAGCAGAGAAGATGCCCGCAAGGACCAGGACTTTCGAGCTCACGCGCAGCACGGTCCTTAGGCGCCGACCGGAGCCACCCCTCGATCTGAACCGCGTGGGATGGCCCGCGCTTCGCGCTTGCCGCCGATCTCCCGGTCGCAGAGACTCAGAAGAGCCGCTCGTCCACGACGACGACATCACCAGGGAAGAGGGAGACGTTGGTCGATCGACCCTCGCTGATGTCGGCGACGGGGTAACTCTTGAGCTCGACGTGACCGTTGGCTTCGCGGCGCAACGTGACCGAATTCTTGGCGGCGATGCCGGTGAATCCACCTGCCGCGGCGATCGCGTCGACGATGGTCATGTTGGCGAAGTATGGCACTGGACCCGGCCTTTGAACCTGCCCGAGCACGGAGACCTTGGCGTTGTTCTTCTCCTTGTACATGATGGTGATCTGCGGGTCCTTGAGGTAGGCGCCGCCGAGCCTCTTGACCAGCTCAGTCTGGAGCTGAGCGATGGTCAGTCCCTCGGCGACCACGCTTCCAGCCAGCGGGAAGTCGATGGTCCCCCCGTTTCCGACCCGGTAGTTGCCGGTCAGCTCTGGCTCGCCGTAGACCCGAATCTCGATCAGATCTTCGACGTCCAACCGCTCCGCAAGGTTCTGGTTGCGGGGGCCCATCACCGTGGTCTCGGCTCGAGGTCGGGTTCTGGCACATGAGACGACGGTCGAGGCGAAGAGCCCTGCGGTGCCCGCTGTCACGAGTGCTGCGACTGCCGAGAGCTTGAGAGCGTCCCGAGATAGGTACGCCATCTAGTAGGTGAGCCCGACTCGAGCGAAGACCTGTTGCTTCACGAAATCCGCGGAGACGGTCTGCCCGGAAGTGGCGTCCACGAAGGCAGCGTTGCTGGAGTTCGCAAACAAGTTGTATCCGATTCCGGCATAGGCCCAGTACTTAACGTAGTAGTCGGCCGCCAGTCCAGCACCCGTCGCGTTGTCGGTTCGAGTCGGTCCGGTGTTGACGAGCGGCATGTTCGGATCGAAGTGAGCCTGAGAGTCGTACCTGCGATTTTCGTAGTGGCCGAAGGCCGATACGATCACGCGATTCTCGATGGCGTGTCGCACCGCGAGATGGAATGAGTCGACATTGTAGTAGTGACTGATGATCGAATTCTGGAAGTCGTGCTGGTAAGCAAACGAGAGGGACGTCAGGAAGGTCGGACGCCAGACGGTGTCGGCGCTCACCGATAGGTTTCCGAACCCCTGCGGGTTGGTTCCGTCGCGATAGAAACCGTTCGCGTATCCAGCCGCGACGCCCGCGGACAGCTTTTCGGTAATGAGACCACGAATCCCAGCCTTGGCCCGCAGGGGATTGGAGTCACGGTTGGATTGAGAATCATCGAGATAGCGAATGAACCCCTGTGTGACGTTGACGTAGAGGGCCGTCTTTGGGAACCACCTCCAGCTGAGGTCGAGCATGGCCTCGTTATCCATGTTTCGATCGAGGCGATAGTCGCCCTCGTAGAGGTCGACCCGGTTGCTGTAGCGGAGAGTTCCCTGGATGCGACCACCGCCTGGGGACCAGTGAACTTGAGCTGCGGCCAGGTTGGAATTGCGGATGATTTCAGACCTGCCCGGGGTGTAGGGAGCGTCTTCAGAACGGTTGAAGCCATCGGATACCGTCAGCCCGAGTCGTTGGTTCGAGCTGAAGTCAAGGACCCCCGTGACGGAGGGCGAAAAGGTGTCGCGAATGTTCGAGGCATCGATTCTCGCGTCATCCGAGAAGAGATGGCGGTACTGGAGGGTGGCTTGAAGATCGTAGACGACACCAACGCTCAGCGGTTGAGCGTTCTGAGAGGCCTGCTGGTTGGTGAGATCCAAAAACGGGAGAACCCTCAGAATCGGGGAAGATAGGGCTCCATTCGGCTGGTAGAAGACGTTGCTGTCGTATCCGACCTCGGCTCCGACTCCGGCGTGTAGTCGACTACCCTCTCCGATGACGAGCCCACCGTCCCCGACCGGGTTGGCCTTGACCGGCAGCCCGACATATCCGGCCTGAACCGCGCTCTCCTGGGCGCGTACTTCCGCCGCGAAGAGAATAAGGACTAAGGCGAAGAGAAACCCGGATGCTTTGGCACCAGCTCTTGTCATTTCACGATCGGCTTTGTCGGTAGGGCTGCGTTGGCGATCTTGCGGCTGCGGACTAGACGCTGGGCGAGCTGGCCGGCGCTCGGTCCGGAGGCGGTCGATCGATGGCCGTGACAGGCGTGGCGGGCTGGGTGGGGTCGTCGCGCGGGATGTTCGGGTCGACATCCACGTCGATGCGGGTTGCCCCTACGAAGCTCAGGTCCTCGCCGATGCAGTTCTCGGCTTCGGCGCCGAGGACCTGGACCTTCTGATTGATGATGGTGAGGCGCGTGAACTCGTGCGTGCGGCCGCCCTCGTCTGCGCGGGCGACGTTGTCTTGCAGGGCATTCAGTGCCTGGTCCGCGATGCCGACATTGGCCTTGGTTTGCACCAGCTTGTCAGCCACGCAGTTGAGCTTGATGATGTCCTTCTGGCGGCGCGCCGTCTCTTGCAGCGTCTGGATTCGCTGCAGGACGAGGCCCATCCCCTGCTGGTACTGGCGCGCCTGCGCAACCATTTCCTCGGGGGTCAGATTCGGCTTTTGCGCCACCGACAGATCCACATCGGCGGGAGCGGGGGCACCGGTCGCATCCCCCGCGACCGAGGGAGCGGGCGGCGCGACCAGCACCGGAGCGGGCTGGGCGAAGACGGTCCCCGACGCGAGAGAAAGTCCGATCACTATCTTAACTAGTTTGGTCAAAGGACGATCCTTTCCCCTTCCGTCTCTAGGCCACCCAAGAAGTGCGTCAATATGGGTGGAACGCTGTGCATCTTAGGCATCGCATTCCGGTGTGTCAACCTTCTGACGGTGGCAAAGCCGCGACGGAATGCGGGCGGCGCGGGTGTGTGCGGGCCGCCTCGGTGGCGTGGCAAAGGCGTGGCAAGAGTCACGCTCGCTGGTGTTGGGCTCACGCGTGTTAGAGGCGGGGTGCGCGGGCGGTCATCAACGACGCGTGACGGACGTGGGCGACGGCGGCTAGGGTAGACCGGGCCAGGTTCCGTGACGGGTGCGGCCGAGGTTCGTCGCTCGGCCGCAAGGAGTGAAGTGGGGCCCCGCTTCCTGGCCCTCTCCCCGCTGGTCCGGGGCGAGGGGATAGGAGGGGAGGCGGGGCTCGGCTTTGATCCGTAGGGATGAGCTGTCCTGCCCACCGGGACTCTCCCCGCTCCGGGGGTGAGGGAATGGGAAGGGGGGAACGCCCTGCCTTAGGGGAGTCGCCAGCCGCGGGAGCTGCTTGGCTACTGCGAGGCCTGGAAGACGAAGGGGAAGGAGACCTCGACCGAGCCGCCTGAGGGGGCCGGGAAGCGCCACCGCGCGATGAGCGACTTGATGCACGACGCGACCTCGCTGTCGCCGAGGGTGTCGTTCTCGACGTCCACCCCCGAGACCGTCCCGGCCGCCGTGATGGTCCAGTGGATCACGATCTTGCCGCTCAGCGTCGGGTTCCGCTTCAGCGCCCGCTCGTAACAGGCCTTGACCGCCCCGAGCCGGCTCCGGACCTCCTTCGACACGATGCTCGGGTCGAGCTCGCCATCCACCGCCGGCGCCTCGCTCTTGACGATCCCGGAGACCCGCTTCTCGCTCGGACCGCTGCCGGTCTCGCCATTGACGATTCCCCCGCTGCCCCGCAGCCCGCCCACGCTCGCCACCTTGCCCGTGCCGCTGCCGCCGCTCTTGATTCCGCGCAGCGCCGCGTCACTTCCGCTCGCCACCCCGACCCCGCCGATGCCCTGGAAGGCCTTCTCCTGGTCGCGGTCGACGTCGCCCTTGCCGAGCACGTCCGCCAGCGAGCCACCCCCATCCGACTTGGCCCCGAGCAGCTTCAGCAAGCCGGTCGACTTGACCTGCTCGGCCAGCCGCGCCCGGCGCTCGGCCTCGGCCCGCGCCCGATCCTCGGCGGCCTTGGCCTTCTCCTCCTCCGTCATCTCGTGCTTGGCGGGCTTCTCTTTCTTCTCGGCCCGCTCCTGCTTCTCGGGCTTGTCCTTCTTCTTGTCGGCGGCCTCCTCGGGCTTGTCTTCCTTCTTGGCCTCGACCTTCTTCGGCTCTTCCTTCTTGGGCTGCTGCGCCACCATCTTCACGAAGCGATCCGGGATCTCCTCGATGTCCGGCTTGCGCGGCCAGTCGACGTTGCGCAGGTACACCACCATCATCAGGTGAACCAGGAAGGAAACGCCCGCGATGGCGGTGAAGAACCAGTCGATGTCGCTGGTCAGCGACCCGCGCACCGACGCCGGCAGCTGCGGCCGCGGCTGCGGCGGCGGCGGCGTCACGAACTGAAAGAGGATCGTCATGTCGCCAAGGACGATCTTTCCGCGCGACCGCTCGTCGAGCGGCATCACGTAGCTCTGGCCCTTGCGCTGGATCTTCCCGGCCTGCTTGAGCTGGGCCAGCGAGATGATCTCGCTGCCCACGGCGATCCGCGCGTCCATGCCATCCGAGAAGTGAGCTTGATAGCGGTTTCCCGCGATCTCGAAGAGCAGCCACTGGCGCGGCAGGGCGTCGGAGGGGACCACGAAGGTATTCTTGGCGGACTGGCCGATCGTGATGTTGTCGCGGCGGCGAACCAGCCGCTCCTCGACGATCCGGCCGCCCTGGATGATCCCGATGCGCAGGATCTTCGGCTTGGCAGCTCCGCTGGTCGAAAGCTGGGCTATCGCGGCTCCCTGAGTGGCCATGCGTGGGTACCTCGCGGGCTAGAACGGAGATTGGTTGACGCTATCGAGGATCCTGGGGATGAAGTCTTGCTTCAGCTCCTGCCAGTCGTAGTTGATGCTCGACTTCTGGTAAAAGAAGAAGGCCTCGGGCTTCTGGATCTTGCCCTCGATGCGAATCTCCTCGGTGATCCGGTAGACCTTCTTGCCACCCACGCCGCGCTCGACCTTCACCTTGGGCGTGTCGGTCTCGGCCGGCTTGCCCGGGATCGGGACGCCGCCAATGCCGGCGCCAGCGCCAGC